>Ga0307374_10007099_pt1 | contig 17231 bp, 19 predicted proteins | sample OX3MG_FD_202532 | JGI IMG/M metagenome (GOLD analysis project Ga0307374, IMG submission 202532) | Soil microbial communities from Risofladan, Vaasa, Finland - OX-3 | ecosystem: Environmental > Terrestrial > Soil > Coastal area > Acid sulfate soil | place: Finland: Risofladan, Vaasa | collected... | reverse complement strand
GTCGGGCCAATGCAGAACTTCGCGTACTTGGTGGAAGACGAGAAGAGCCGCGAGGCGATGGCCATCGACTCCGGCTGGGAGACCGAGCCGATCGTGAAGCTCGCCTCCAAGGAAGGCATGCGGGTGAAGTACGTATGCGCCACCCACGGCCATTACGACCACATCGAGACCATGACCAGGCTCGCGTCGGAGCTGGGTGCGACGACCGTGGCCTTCGAGGGGTCCGAGCTGAAGCCGCTGGTGGCCGTCCGCGACGGCGACGTCCTCAAGCTCGGCGGAAGCGGGGTCAGGGTGATCCACACCCCGGGGCACACCGAGGACAGCGTCTGCTACTACGACGGGAGCCACCTCTTCACGGGAGACACGCTCTTCATAGAGGCCTGGGGGCGTACCGACCTCGCCGGAGGCTCTTCCGCCAAGCTCTTCTCGAGCCTGCACGAGATCATCATGGCCCTGCCGGAGAGCACGGTCGTCTACCCCGGGCACGACTACGGGGATGTCCCCTTCAGGACGCTAGGGGAGGAGTCGCGGAAGAACCCTGCGCTGCGCGCGAAGACGCCCGCGGAGTTCCGGCGCCTTACGCAGGACTGAGGACCAGCCTACCCGAACCACTTCTCCAGCGTCTCGGTCTTTGAGCTCTCGAGGCCGACTATCCTCTTGATCGCGGCGTCGACCCGCTCCGCGGAGAAGGAATGCTCGTCGACGAGGAAGGCCTTCACCGCGTCGGGCTTGAGCTCTCTCCAGGAGGGCTCGACGCCGCTCTTCGCGGGCGGGTGCAGGAAGAGGTCTCGTATCGCCTGGTAGTCGATCTTCGCGACCTCGTCCTTCAGTGGCTCGATCTTGTCTATGGAGCGATAGGTCTTGAGCAGCTTCATCCCCTTCACGGGGCCTATCCCCTTGAACCCGTCTGGATTGAAGTCCGTCCCCATCAGTATCCCGAAGTCGATGAGCTGCTCACGCGTCATCTCCAAGGCCTTCAGGGTCTCCTGGAGGCTGATCGTCTCGGGCTCGACCTCGATGAAGATGTTCTTGCTCGGGAGGCGTCTCCTCCCGGAGATGGTGATGTTCCTCGCTAGCAGGGGGGCGCCGAAGAGCAACGCGTCATGGTCCTGCGAGCCCACTGCGTCGACGGTGCCCTCGATCGCCATGACGGCGGCCTGCGCCTCTCCCTCGGAAGGCGCGTCGACCCAAGGTATCCCCATGGCGTCGAGGAGCTGCTTCGACTCGACCACCATGTCCTGGCGGAGCGAGGTCGAGGCCTCTGCGTACTTCCTCGCGCTGGCCATGTCCCCTGCTTCGAGCGCGACGGCATACTGGCGCCTTGCCTCGTCCCGCTGCTTTCTTCGCCTCTGTATCTCCGTGGCCTTGAGCTCCGGCGGGGCTCCGTCGAACACGTAGACGAGCTTCATGTTGAGCTCCAGCAGGTTGACGTTGCGATAGAAGAGCCCGCTCAGGTGGCTGGTGACCCTCCCCTTGGAGTCCTTCAGGTGCTCTCCCCCCACCCCACGGATTATCGCCAAGAACTGGTAGAGCGTGTTGTAGGCGTCGATGGCGATCTTTTTGTTGCTGAGCGACTCCAGTGGTACCTTCCTTCTGGGCAGGACGTCCCCCAGGTCTACGCCCAAGGTCCGTGACTCACCAGACCGCTCGCCATCTTGGAAGCATCCACTGCCGAAGGGCGCTTCTGTTGGCTAAAAACCTAATCACTCGGCGTATCTGACAGGGGCCGCGGCGGCCTCGACGAACTCTATCCGGCGCTTCTCCTTTGCCACCCACCTTACTGTGATCGAGCCGAGGATCTCGAGATCCAGCAGCGCTTTGTTGAGCTCGTGGATGGAATAGCCGCCGGACTTTTCGAGGATGGCGAGGAGCTCCTCGTCAGTCGCGTGCTTCTTCTCCTTTACGAGCTCTAAGACGGCAAAACGAAGCGGAGGTCTCAAATCTCTAACAACACTCTATACTGCCTTATACCCTGCAGAGGAATTACAGACCAGCGTCCTGGGTTATAAAAGCTTCGCAGAGGGATTCTGAACGATTAAGGGACATGGAAATTTCATGCGCCACGAACAAAGAATCGAAGGCTTCAAGAGGCTCCGCCGACCCAATCCGTCGAAAGATTGAACGTCAAGACAGCGTTGCTGGGCCTCTTCGTGGTGCTCACGATAGGATTTGCTTCGACCACCGTGTACGAGTCTGGCATCAGAACCACGCTCACATCGACGAGCACATCGACCAGCACGACGACCAGCGTGTCAAAGACCACCAGCACGACGACCCAGACGACAACGGTAACTTCAACGCTTGACCTCACAAAGACCCTTACAGACGCTTACCTTTCCCATATCGGCGCTATAGAGTCCCAGAATGCCACCGCCTTGGCAGCCCAATATGAGACCAACGCCACGCTGTATTACAACATCACGGGTCTCCCTTCGTACCTGGACGGTAGCGTTAACGGCATCGCTAACATAACGAGGCTTTACGAGGGGAGCCTACAAACGAACAAAAACAATTCTGCTTATGTCTCTTGCGTGACATGCTTTGACCTGAAGGTCCCCTTTGCTGCCGCCAACGAAACCATCTCCGTAACAGTCTCGAGCGACGAAAAGGCTGGGAACGTCACGTCTCATCTCGTTTTCTACGGTACTCTCAGCTCTGGTGGTTGTTATGTGCAGGGGGTTGGCTTATGCAACACGCAAGCCCATGCTATGGGCTTCGACATCTCGTATGTCCTCCAAGGTGACCGCTGGCTGATTTCAACGGAGAGTCTGGCGTACATCTACGTTGACGCATGCATCACAACGTACTTGTCCCCTGATGGCAGCATTTTTTACTGCCCGGGACCGTATCGGTAGGCCGCGTCGAAGAATCCTGGCCAGTCCAGACCAAGACACTCCTGAGAGACCAACAAACTCCCGAGGGCCCGCCCGCGATGGAATCTGGCGGAGAAGGTCTTCTGAGGAGAGAGGGCGAAGAATATCTGTACTGATATCGCGCGCCCAGGTAGTCGTATCCCTGATGGGAACGTTTACGTCTGCCCGATCTTCGATTGGAAGGCAAGTCCGATTCCTCTGTCCAAGATCCGTCGGCGGCCTGAATTCAAAGTTCGAACGAATCTTCGGATACCCTGTCGGGAGAATCAATGCCACAATTCCAATCACCGGAATCATGGGTCCGACTGCAAAGGGCAAGCCCCAATGGTACCTTGTCCTTTGATCGTTCAGAATCCGCAGAGGAGTCCTCAGACCTTGAGGTGGCTCGACATCCTGCTCACGCCCATCAGGTCTGACTGGGTCACGAGGGGCGCCTTTGCGACCGCCTGCTCCACTTTGTCGACCATCCCCTCCTCCTCCGGGGCGACGATGTCGACGATGAGGGCGTAGAGCCCGAATGCTATCGGGTCCACCTTGCTGCCCTTGAGCTGCATCTCCTTTCCGAGGACCCCTTTGACCGAATCTAGGAGCTTGTCCGAGGGCACTTCGGGGCCTGAAGGCATGACCTTGACACGCACCAGGTAGGATCCCATGGCTATGGCCCCTCGAATCCGCAATTCACGCACTTGTACCTTCGCGAGAACTTGCGGCACTTCTCGCAGCGCCATACGAAGATCTGGCTGCAGCTCGGGCAGTGGAACTTCGAGGCCTTCTCACCCGGCATCACGGGTCGGTTGCAGGAGGTGCAGACCGGGAGCGCAATCGACTTTTGCGACAAGCTGGAAAGGCCCGTCCGGGGCTAGGAATTATACCTTCCGAAGTCGGCCGCCCCGGTCACCCTCCTTGGAGCTGGACGGGCGCACGAGAGAGGAGAGCGTCTGCTTCGCCTCCGATGAGACGAGCACCCCCGCGAGCTGCAGGAGCCCCTTGACCCCCAAGGCCGAGAGCGCGGCGCTGGCGTGGAAATCGAACGAGCCCGAGGCGAGCTTGGAGGCGACCTTCGGCCGCTCGAGCGTGGCGACGAGCTTGTCGAGGTCCTTGTTCGAGAGGTTCTCGTAGATGTGCCTCAGCCTGGACATGAGGCGATACTCCTTCCCGTATCTGCCCGACCAGTCGGGCTGGTAGCGTGCGACGAGCGAAGGGTCCTTCAGCATGACAGAGTCCGAGACCCAGCGGGCGGAGATCACCCCTCCCGCGACCGAGCTAGGGATCCCTCCGGCAGTGGTGGGCTTGACCTGCCCAGCCGACTCGCCGACGTAGATGGTCCGGCCCGCGACGAACTGCTCGATGGGACCTCCGACGTAGATTGTGCAGGCCACCTTGCTTACAATCTTCGAGTCCCGCTCTGCGAGGAAGGCCTCGAGCGCTCTTGCTGCATTTATCCCGAAGCCCGCCGCCCCGACCTTCGCTATCCCTGGGCCTCGGGGGATCACCCAGGCGAAGAAACCCGGGTACTTCTCCTGGTCGGTATAGACCTCGACCACGCCGTCGGTGAACCAGTCGCCCTCCACCTCGTACTTGGCCGTGGGGACCAGCCCCTCCCTGTTGAACCTCATCACCCCCGTCGGTCCGGTCGCGTCGACATAGTAGGAGCCTGCGTAGACATCGGAGCCCGCCCCGACCTTGACCCCGTCCGGCCGCTCCTCGACCCCCGTGACGCGCATCCCCAGCCTGATCTCCGCGCCCCACGCCTCCGCGTTCGCGGCCAGCTGCTTGTCGAATGCGCTGCGGTCGATGACTACGACATCGAGACGCGAGGCGTCTAGGGAGGCCTTACGCCCCGAGGGAGAGAAGACGACGCCTTTGGTCACGCGGCTCTGGACGCAAGATTTCTCAGGCATGGCATACCTCCTCAGCTCCTGGAGGCTGACCAGACCGTCGCACTTCTCTGGCTCCCCGATCTCCTTGTCCTCCTCCAGCACCAAGACGCTCAAGCCCCTTTTGCAGGCTTCCGCCGCGAAGGCGAGTCCTGCGACGCTCCCCCCGCCCACTATGACGTCGTAGGTGCGGGAGGAGGAATTGTCAGTGGCGTTCGGCATAAAGATCGATCGGCTCCAGAGCCGGAGCAAGCCTTAACCCGGCGCGTAATAACCCTTCGAACTGGAGGCCTGGCCTAGGTGTCCGAGATCAAGCAGGTCATAGTGGTCAGGTCAGACCTGGGGATGGGGAAGGGGAAGGTCGCTGCGCAGGTGGCGCACGCGGCGCTCGACGCCGCGGAGATCGCCAGGAAGAAGCACCCCGGGTGGTATGACTCGTGGAGGGAGCAAGGGCAGGCGAAGGTGGTGCTCAAGACGGAAGGGGGCGAACAGGCCCTCGAGGAGCTCCAGAAGCAGGCGCGCAGTCTGGGGCTGCCGGTCTCGCTTATACAGGACAGGGGGCTGACGCAGCTCGAGTCGGGGACGACGACTTGCCTGGGGATCGGGCCGGGACCCTCGGGCGAGATCGACAAGGTCACCGGCCAGCTGAAGCTGCTTTGAAGATGACGGCCCTCTCACCGCCGCCTCAGATCGACATCGAGTCAGGGCTGCTGACATACTCCACGGGAGGCGCCCGGCACGAGGGGCGCCTTCGCACGAGCTTCCAGGACTTCCGGGTCGAGGAGCTCATATCCCTCGAGGACGTCCGCCCGACCAAGGCGCCGGGACTCGTCCCCGTCTACCAGGTGACCAAAGCGGGCGTGGACACGCCCCACGTCGCTCGAGAGATAGCGGCAATGATCAAGAGCGAGGTCAACTACGCGGGGCTCAAGGACAAGAACGCGACGGTCGTCCAATACATCAGCGCGAGGAGCACGAGGGCCATGGCGCCGGCTGAGCTCCGGGGGGGCCGATTCGAGGCCCGGCTGGTGGGCTTTTCGAGGCCTGTCACGCGGGGGATGCTGAAGGGGAACAGGTTCAGGATACTCGTGGAGACCTCTGAGGACATCGGGGCCGACGTCGAGGCGTGCTTCAGGGCGTGCGGAGAGAGGCGCGTCGCGAACTTTTACGGCTATCAGAGGTTCGGACTGAAGGGAGGCGTCAACCGGCGGGTTGGGAAGGCGATAGTCGAGAAGGACTTCGCCCGAGCCACGGGATTGATCCTCTCTGATCCTAGGGATGGAGAGGACGATATGGCCAGAGAGGCGAGGAGGCTGTGCGGTGAAGGGAGGTATGCGGAGGCCGTCCGGCTCTTCTCCCCGCGGCAGGACGCGGAGCGGAGCGTCGCGTTTCATCTCTCCCAGAAGCCTGGCGACCACGTCGGCGCACTCAGGAGGATACCGATACCGATCAGGCGGCTCTTGGTCAACTCGTACCAATCGTACCTCTTCAACCTCGCCCTGAGCCGCGCCGTCGCGGACGGGGTCGACTTGTCGAACGCGCTCTCCGGGGACAACTGGGCCCGCCTCGATGAGGACGGGCTGACGGTCGGAAGGGTGCACGGCGTGAAGGAGGACGTCCCGAATGGATGGACGGCGGTACCCCTCATCCAGATCGTCGGGTACGGGTACAGGAACTACGGGTCAAGGTTGGACCGCGTGCTCGCCGAGGTGATGGAGAAGGAAGGAGTCTCTCCTGGGGCATTCTACATCAAGGAGGCCGAGGAGATGAGCAGCGAAGGGGGTTTCAGGCCCGCGCCCCTCCTCTCTAGCGACCTGTCCTTCAAGAAGGAGGAGAGGGGGTTCGTGCTGGAGTTCTCCCTCGGGAAGGGCGAGTATGCGACGGTGCTTTTGAGGGAGGTGCTGAAGCCAGAGCGGCCGCAGTCGATGGGGTTCTAGGCCTAGCAGACGAGCCCGAGTCTGCGCCGATAGTCGTAGTCCTTCTTTATGGCGGGGTGAGACGGGTCGATCATGATGCATTCATACCACCTGTGCTTGCCGTCGACCCAGAGCTCGTAGGAGCCGATCATCTTCAGGTTCGTGTGCTTCTCTCGGACGCGCCTCTCTGCGACCTTCTGGACGGGCTCGTCCGACTTCATCCTCAAGACGCCGAGGTGCTTCGGCCTGCGACCGGAAGTTGGACGCGGCCTCCTCATGCCTCCCGCCGCGACCCTTATCCTGATCACCACGACGCCTTCCTTGGCCTTGTAGCCCAGCATCCTCGCCTTGTTCAGGCGCGAGGGGCGCTCGATGCGCTCCATCGTCGGGCCTCTCCTGAACTCCACCGCCCTCTGGAGGATGTCACCCGACTTCTCCTTGAAGACCTTCTGCCAGGTCTCCCCTATCTGGCTGTACAAAGCGAACATTGCCCCGGTTTGAAACTGGAAGATAAGTCTTCGCTATTGCCGTCCCGCGAAGAACTGGTTTATCTTGGCGCCGACGATCCTGACGGCGTTCGTCTGGGCGTCCTTGGTCTGCCCTCCGATGTGGGGCGTCGTGATCAGGTTCGGGGCCGCCACGATTTCTGCCCCAGGAGGCTCGTTCTCGAAGACGTCGAGCGCCGCGCCTCCCACCTCCCCCGCCTCGAGGGCTTTGACAAGCGCGTCCTCGTCTATCACCTCTCCGCGGGACGTATTGATGAGGGCGGAGCCCTTCTTCATCAGCGAGATCCTGCGCCGGTCGACCATGTGCCTGGTCTCGGTCGTGAGCGGGACGTGGAGCGTGATGAAGTCCGCCGAGGCGAAGAGGGTGTCAAGGTCCACCATCCTGCAGCCCAGCGAAGCCAGGGTCTCCTGTGGCACCTCGATTACGTCGTAGCCCAAGAGCGACATCCCCATCGCCCTGGCTATCTCGGCGACCCGCCTCCCGATGCGCCCTAGCCCCGCGATCCCCAGGGTCTTCCCCTTCAGCTCGACCCCCACGAAGCGCTGCTTCTCCCATATGCCCGCCTTCATGGAGGCGTCGGCCGCGGGGATGCTCCTCGCGAGAGAGAGCATCAGGCCAATCACGTGTTCGGCGACCGCCTCCACAAGCGCCTCGGGGCTGTTCACGACGTCGACGCCCCTCGCGTTAGCCGCCCTCATGTCTATGTTGTCGAGCCCCGTCCCTGGCCTCCCGACGATCTTGAGACGGGTCGCGCGGGCTATCACCTCCGCGTCCACCTTCGTCCTGCTGCGGACGACGATGGCGTCGTAGCCCTCGACCTTTGCGAGCAGGTCTTCCCTCGTGACGTTCGGGTCGTAGTCCACCTCGAATGCGTCGGTGAGGCCCAGGGTGGGCACGTCCAACGTGTCGCACACCAGGACCCTGCGCTTCGCCAAAGTCAGGCTCCTTCTTCGTTGCAGATTTTTCCTGCTGTTAAGGCTATTGGAGACTCCTCGTAGCTGGAGCCAGGGGAGTAGGGGGATTCCACGTGGAGGAGCTGCTCCACCGTGACCCCCAGGGAGACGATCAAGGACGCTGCGCTCGAGAGCGAGGAGGCGCGCCACCCGGCGACCTGCAGGCCGTAGACTTGGTGCGTCCCCTTGTCGTAGACCATCGAGACGAAGGTCTCGCGCCTCTCCTCCTTCTCGAAGCGGACGTCCCTGGACGTGGCGGTCTCTGTCGCGGCCTCGAGCCCCATGGCCGATGCCTCTTCCTCACTCAGGCCTGCTGAGCAGAACTCCAGTCCGAAATACGTCTGCTCCACCGCCCACGACGGCGCGGCCGTCGCCCTCCCACCCGCCGCGTTGGTGCCCGCCACTTCACCTCCCATCCTGCTCGTTGAATGGAGCCGCGCGGGCACTGAGCCGGACTTGAACTTGATCTCTGCCGAGTCTCCCGCGGCGAAGACGCCAGGCTGGCTCGTCGACATCGAAGAATCGACCAACAACCCTCCGCCCCTGCCCTTCTTGCAGTCCACGAGCGGGAAGGAGGGAGCGCTAGCGGGAATCACCACCACCGCGTCGCAGGTGCTGACCGACCCGCTCGAGACTATCGCCTCGGCCCTGGCGACGCCCAGAATCGAGTCGACTGGGCCGTCCACGAGGAGGACGCGCCCCGCCTTCCGGCCTGAGGAGGCGGCGCGTCGTATGGCGGCCGCGACCGGGGTCGAGAACTGGCGCTCGAGCCCCTCTTTCCCGCAGTAGACCTGCGCGCGCTTCCCTCTCGCCGCCAAAATCTCTCCGACCTTCAGAGCGAGGGGGATGGGACCGGAGACGACGACCGTCTGCAAGGCGTCCAGTCCCTCCGAGAGCAGGATGTAGTCGGCAGGCCCCTTCAGGACGAAAACGTTCGGCTTGGAGATACCCCTCAGCTGCTGGGCCTGGCTCGTCGCTCCCGTGCAGACGACCACGGAGTCGAACTCAACGCTCGCCCACCTGCGGGACGAAGTCTCGAGGCGTATCTTTCCCCCTCCGCACCGGATGGAAGCGACCGACTCGCCGGTCAGCGCCTCTACGCCCGCCCCGGCGAGCGCCCCTGCCTCGGGGAAAACTAGGTCACCCTCCGTCCAGCCGCCCGACAGCAGGAGAGGCAAGAGGGCCTTCGACACGCCGATTCTCTTCGAAGAGTCTAACAGCGTGGTCTCTGCGCCGTGCGCCGAGGCTGCGAGCGCGGCCGAGGTGCCTGCGACGCCGCCCCCGATAACCGCAACCATCGGCGTCGTCATGTACGGCCCGCAAACCCTGCAAGCATCGTTATAACGTCCTCGCTGGCCCGGAGAGGGAAGGATGATCGTCGGTATCCTGGGGAAGCCCAACGTCGGCAAGTCCACCTTCTTCGTCGCGGCGACGCTGAAGAGCGTCCCCATCGCCGACTTCCCGTTCACGACGATAAAGGCGAACGTCGGGATGGCTTACCTGAGGACCAAGTGCGTCCACGAGGAGATGGGCGTGGTCGACAAGCCAAGAAACTCCGTCTGCACCAACGGGGTGAGGCTCATCCCGGTGAAGCTCATCGACGTCGCGGGGCTCGTCTCGGGCGCCTCTAGCGGGCGGGGGCTCGGGAACCAGTTCCTTGAGGACATCATGCAGGCGGACGCCATCGTCCACGTCGTCGACGCCTCCGGGTCAACCGACCTGGAGGGCCAGAAGACGGCGCCCGGCAGCCAGGACCCGATGAAGGACGTCGAGATGGTGGAGAACGAGGTGGACCTGTGGCTGCTCGGCATCATCAAGCGCGACTGGGAGAAGACCTCGAAGCTTGCGGAGCAGCTGAAGACCAGCGTGGCGCCAGCGCTGGCGCAGAGGCTCACGGGGATCGGGATCAACGAGGCGATGGTCGAGGAGACCCTCCTCAAGCTCCATCTCAAGGCGGACAGGCCGCTGAGCTGGGGGCCCGGCGCCCTGGAGTCCTTCGTGAGAGCGCTCAGGGAGAGGAACAAGCCCAGCCTGATCGCCGCAAACAAGGCAGACCTCCCCTCCGCGGCGGAGAAGCTCCAGGCCCTGCGGGCCTTCGGCAAGACCGTCATCCCCTGCGCGGCCGAAGCCGAGCTGCTCCTGAGGAAGGCGGCCGAGGCGGGCGTCATCGAGTATACGCCGGGGGACGGCTCGTTCAAGGTGAAGAGGGAAGGCCTGACACCCGCCCAGACAAGGGCGCTCGAGCTGGTAAAGGAGAAGGTCTTGGACGTGTACGGGTGGACTGGCGTACAGCAGGCCATCGACCAGGCCTACTTCGCGCTGCTCAAGGCCGTGGTCGTCTATCCCGTCGAGGACGAGACCAAGCTCTGCAACAAAGACGGGGAAGTGCTCCCCGATGCGTACGTGATGAACGGCGGGTCGACGGCCCTTGACCTGGCGAGGAAGATACACAGCGACCTCGCTCAGACGTTCCTATACGCCATGGACGCGAGGACGGGGATGCGCCTATCTTCGGATTACGTCCTCAAGGACAGGGACATCGTGAAGATAGTGTCAAGCGGCAGGCGCGGCTAGCTCTTCGACCTGCTCGACCGAACCGGCCTGAGGCCTCGAAATGAGCTTCGTCTTTCTGACGCCGACGTGCCTTAGCCTAGTGACCTTCCTAGCCTCGTTGTAGACGTCGGAGGCTAGCTTCTGGAGGACGGTCTCCTGGACGAACTGGTCGTAGGCCAGGGTTGCGGCGCGCTCCCCGATTATCTTGTCTGTGATCATGCGAATCTCGTGCTTCTTCGAGGCGTTCATCCTCCCCTGCGAGAGCGCGATGGTGTAGACCCTGACGAGGTAGCCGTCCTTGGTCTTGTAGTCCTTGATGAAGTCGGACATGGACGAGCCCCTCCTGATCAGGCTGCGGAGGTACTCCCTTGAGTACTCGTGCGCCTTCAGGATGGTGTAGGCCGTGTCTCCGTCGACCCTGTCGATCTGGAAGTAGAGCTTGAAGCTGTAGTGTTGTGGGTCCTGCTTGAGGATGTCGTATAGCGTAGTCTCGACGACCCGGCCGGCCGGCTTCTCGATGTCGGTTATCGGCACCCTGCCTATGGGCGCGTTTCCGAACGAGGGGGACGCGAGCACCGTGACCCATTGCTTCAGCTTCCACTTGTCACGGACCTTCCCCGATACTTTCTTGGGCAACTGGCTTCCCGGCCTAATTTCTCCGGCTTAAAAACGCGACCCTAGGAAATCTTCTCGCGCCCGCCCATATATGGGACCAACGGCTTCGGGATGGCTATCGAGCCGTCCGGCTGCTGGAAGTTCTCGACCACCGCGACGAGCGCCCTCGTGGTGACGGCGGTCGAGTTGAGCGTGTGGACAAGGGCTGGTTCGGCGCTCTGCTTCTCCTTGTACCTGATCATCAGACGCCTCGCTTGGTAGTCGGTGACGTTGCTGCAGGAGACCATCTCCCTGAACTTCTTCTGGGTCGGCATCCAGGCCTCGAGGTCGTACTTCTTCGCCGCGACGGTGCCGATGTCCCCGGTGCAGATGTTCACTATGCGATAGTGAAGCCCCAGGTTCTGGTAGATCGACTCGGCGTTCGCGATCAGCTCCTCGTGGAGCCTCCAGCTCTGCTCCGGCTTCGAGAAGACGACCTGCTCCACCTTGTAGAATTGGTGCGTGCGGAAGATGCCCTTGGTGTCTTTCCCGTGCGCACCTGCCTCGACCCTGAAGTTCGGGCTGAACCCGCAATATTTCAGCGGCAAAGAATCGCCCGTCATGATTTCGCCCATGTGCATGGCCACCAGCGGATGCTCAGAGGTGGCTATCAGGTAGAGGTCGTCGCCCTCCACCTTGTAGATCACAGGCCCGAAGTCCGCAAGGTCGACGACGCCAGCGTAGGCCTCCTTCCGCATCATGAGCGGGGGTCCCACGGCGGTGAAGCCCCTGTCCGAGAGGAAGTCCACCGCGTACCTCATTATCGACTGCTCGAGCCTGAGGGCGTCGCCCTTCAAGAAGAAGAACCTGGCCCCGGAGATCTTGGCCGCCCTCTCCATGTCGATGAGCCCTAGGGCGCCAAGAAGGTCGAGGTGGTCCTTTGGAGCGAAGTCGAACTTCCTGGGCTCGCCCCATGTCCGGACCGTGACGTTCCCGCTCTCGTCCGGCCCGACGGGCACCGACTCGTGGAGGATGTTTGGGAGCGACATGAGCGTCGCCTTGACGCGGGCCTGCAGCTCCTGCGCCCTCTTCTCAAGCGTCGAGATCTCCTCGGGGATCCCCTTGACCTCACCCAGCTTGTCCTTCGCGTCCTGCCCGGACCTCTTCAGCGCGGCTATCTCCACCGTCAGGTTGTTCTGCGCGTGCCTGAGGTCGTCCACCCGCTTCTTGGCCTGCCGCCACTCTGCGTCGGCGGCCACGGCCTCATCCACAAGTGGGAGCTTGTCGAGCCAGCCGCGCTTCCTTAGGTCCTTCCGTATGACCTCCGGGTTCTCACGCAGCAGCTTCACATCGAGCATCGTTCTCTTCTCCTGTTCTCCAGCCCTTGCCTCACCCTACACGGCCTGGGAGATAATCGTTGCAACGGGCGGGATCTTCCAGAGTCACTGGGGCGCCGCGCTCCCAAGCCCCCGGGTCTTGGCCTCGACCCAGACGTCGCTGAACAGCTTGGCGTCTGAGATGATGCTTGCCACCGTGCTCAGAGCCGGCCTTGCCCTCGGTGACCCGACGCTGAAGCGGATGAAAGGGCCCTCCCTGGATGCCTTGAACCGCTGGCCCTTTGGGAAGTAACGATTGTCGGGCATCAGGGCCTCGTTGAGCGCGGAGGCGACCGTCTCGTCTCCGCACTCGATCAGGAGATCGATGGTCAGGGCATCCTCGGGCGCCCTACCCTTGCCGTCTGTCAGGACTCTGCCACCTTCTCGAGGACGAGCCTCGTGAAGTCGTCGCGCCGCGAGAAGGGTATCTTGGCGCCCGCGGCCATGCTGTGGCCCCCGCCGACGCCGCCGACGTGCTCGGCCGCCTCCCGCATCACCTCTCCGAGGTTGACCTTGCCCTGATACGAGTCGCCGATGCGCGAGGAGTACTTCAACTCGGAGTCCCCCGACTTCGCCCTGACCAGGACCAACTTGTCGCGGAACCGGTCGGAGGACGCCAGGAGAGATGAGATGGAGCCGGTCATCCTCTCCTCGATGAACTCCTCCCCCATGACCAACATGACGCTCCCCTTGGTGGCGACCTTGTCCGTCTCCAGCTGGAGCTTCTGGATGGCCTTGTTCAGCTTCGCCCGGTATTCGGACATCAGGCTGAGGGCCGAGCGTAGCGCATCCTCCCTGTCCCCGAGGCAGATCGAGATGCCCAGGTCGGTCCTGTCCATCCGTCCACACGCGTTCAGCACGCTCACGAACTCCCGCGCGTCCCTGAGGGGGGTGAGCGGGTCCTCGAACTCGAAGGTGTACACGGTCCCCACAAGGTCCTTGAGGACGTCCGACCCCTGTCCGGCGGAGGCTATGAAGCCGGCGATCACCTCGATGACCTTCTGCTTCTCGTCGTTGGAGAGCTCGCCGAGGGTGCGCCACCTCCCGCCTTCCTTGAGCTTGAAGCCGGAGTTCGAGAGCGTGGCAAGCGCGGCGTCCTTCGCCCCAGAGAGGCCGGAGATGAAAGGCGAGTAGCTCATCGCGATGGCCTCATGGACCGGCCTCGTCTCCCTGCCGTAGAATAGGAGGTCCTTCGAGACCCCGACCAACCCCTTCGAGACCGCGTCGTCGACGGCCAGCTTGTTGAGCCCTCCCAGCGAGCGCCCGTCGCCCTTGTCCTGCCTGTCCCCGAGCGCGCCCACCATTGCTAGGGCGGAGAGGTCGAGATTCCCCCTCTCGTCGAAGGCCTTCGCGAAGGCGTAGGCCATCGTGGACGAGCAGGCGTCGACGCCTCCATCGTAGCCGTAGTTCCACGCGTTGATCAGGCGAGGATGGGACAAGTCGTCCTCGGGGACCTGATGGTGGTCGACCACCGCGTACCCTTCCCCGAAGGCGTCTGAGAGCGCCCCGAGGAGCCCCGAGCCGAGGTCAGTGAAGAGGTAGAACTCGAACCGGTCTGCCTTCAGCCTCTCGATCGCCCGCAGGTCCAGGTCGGGGATCGCCCTGACCGAGACGGCAAAGTTCTTCCTCGCGAGCGTTGAGAACGCTATGGAGCCACTGGAAAGGCCGTCCGCGTCGATGTGGGTGACGACCAAAAACCTGGCGCCGTGGTTTGAAAGGTCGACCAGGTGCTCGGCCTCGGTTCTTGCACGAGCCATCAGGGAGTGAAGGTCGTGCCGCGGGGCGGCCGCCGTAGCAGCCTCGCTCGCCACCACTCCGAGATCCCACCCTTCTTTGTCAGCTTAGCTGAGCCACTACTGCGCTGTACTTGAAGTTCTGCGGGAGGACTCCTATCTCCTTGTAGTACTTTGAGAGCCTGTAGATCTTTGCCTCTATGAGCTCGAGCGAGCGGACGTTCTTCCTATCGGCCCTGAAGGCGTTGAGGTGCGACTGGACCCTCCGGGCGGAGTCGAGCAGGTTCTGCAGGTCCTCCGGGATGGCGGGCGCGAGCTTGTTCTCCCTCAGGAGCTCCATGACTGACTTGCCGATTATCGGCTTTACCAGCGGTATCCCGTAGTCGTCCCTGAGCCTCACGCCTATCGAGCTGGGGGTGACGCCTTCCTTTGCAAGCTTGATCACCATCGCAGTGACCTCATCGGCGCTGTAGGTGAGCCAGCTAGGGGCCCTCTTGCTGGTGGGCCTTGTCTGATGGCTCTTCCCGTGCCGATGCGAATGTATCCTCGCCAATCGAACCGAACCGACTCGATTTCGCCCGGTTTAAAACCATTCCCGGCCTCAGCGCAGGTCCCGCGAGAGATACCACTCTGCGAACTTCTTCATAGAGTCCGCCCTGTGGGAGACCGCGCTCTTCTCGTCTATGGTCAGCTCCCCGAAGGTCTTGCGCCCGCCTTTCGGGACGAATATGGGATCGAACCCGAACCCCTTCGTTCCCCTCGGCCTCGTCGCTATCGCCCCCAGGGCGGAGCCCTCGAAGAGCACGGGCTCCCCATGCGGCTCGCAGTAGGCGAGCGAGCTGACGAACCTGGCCTCTCTCCCGCGAGGGGACGACCGGAGCAGACTGATGACCCCTGCCACCCCGATGGTCTTGAAGGCATAGGCTGAGTAGGGCCCAGGGAAGCCCTCGAGCGACTCGACGAAGAGGCCCGCGTCCTCGACCAGGACCGCCCTTCCTGCGGCCTTCGCCGCTCCCCTCGACGCGTAGGAGGCGACGTCGCTCGTGGTGTCCGCCTGTATCTCGATCCCCTTGCCGTCGAATTGCTCCACCGAGATTCCGAAGGGGGCGAGGATCGCCCGTGCCTCGTCGAGCTTCCCGCGGTTCGAGGTCGCGAAGAGTACCGACAAGCCGCCCACCCTACTCGACCTTCGCATACCTCCCCCTCCTCTCTATCTCTGCTAGCTTCTTCGTCGCAGCCTCCGCCCTCGCGCTCCCAAGAACCGAGGAGTAGCCCCCGAGCATCGACTGCATGAATGGCTTCGATACGATGTTGTGGGCCCCGGTGAGGGTCTCCTTGATCAGCCTCAGGTCTACCGCCTGGTCTTCGAGCCTTTGCGAATGGACCGCTAGCCCGAAGTCTATGAGGCTCAGCGAGTCGCCGTCGACTATCACGTTGGATGTCGTGAGGTCACCGTGCATTATCCCCGCGGCGTGGAGCTTGGCTATGCTGCGCCCGAACTCCTCGCCCAGGGCCCCCGCCCTCTTCCTCGTCAGCCCCGCTTCGAGCAGGAGGGTCTTGAGACGCTCGCCCTTGAGGTACTCCATGACTAGAAGCGACTCCTGAGGAGAGAGGTAGTAGAGGTGCGGGGCGGAGACCCCGGCCAGCTTCGAATGGTGGATCATCTGAGCCTCGTGGACGGTCCTCTGGCTTCTGATCAGCTTGTCCAGCTCCGGGAGCCTGTAGAGCAGCGGTTTGCGCATCTTGTAGACCGCGGGCTGTCCGCACCAATCCCCCTTGTAGACGTCCGCTTCTGCGCCCCGATAGATGAGCTTCAAGGTTTGTCTCTCTCCTTTGCGCGTCCGCTAGCTCCTCCAAGGGGTGGGGACGGTGTCGAGGCGCCAGGATTGCCTGACGACGCTGTCCGCCACGCTGGAGAGGTGCTCGCCCGCTCTGAACGCAAGAAGGCCAGTCCACGCGATCTGCGCGCCGCAGTCCCCGCTGAACTGGGGCGGGACGACCTCTACGGTCGCCCTGTGCCTCGTCGCCATGGTCTCGAGCATCCCGGAGAGCCTGCGGTTTGCGGCGACCCCGCCGACGACGAGGAGCTCCCGAGCTCCCGTGAAAGCGAGGGCTCGCTCCGTCACCTCCGTGGTGATCGCGAACGCCGTCTCTTGGAGGGAGTAGCATACGTCCTCGAACGAGGCGCCCCCGCCGATCAGCTTCTTGGCGGCCGTCAGCACGCCCGAGAAGGAGACGTCGTTTCCCTTGACCGTGTAAGGGAGCTTGAGATATCGGCTCGACTTGGCCGCGGCCTCCTCTATCTTCCTCCCGCAGGGGGAAGCGAACCCGACGAAGCGTCCCATCTGGTCGAGGAGCTGCCCCAGGGTAAGGTCGAGGGTCTCTCCGAGGACCCGCCAGACCCCGTTCGAGTGGGCGACGACCATCGTGTGGCCGCCGGAGATCAGGAGGACGAGCGGTGTCTTAGCCCCGGTGAGGAGGCAGCCGAGCTCGATGTGCCCGACAGCGTGGTTGACGGCGACCAGCGGCTTCCCCGTCGAGAGCGCGAGGGTCCTCGCGGCCACCGCCCCCACCCTGAGGCAAGGCCCCAGCCCCGGTCCCATCGAGTAGGCGATAGCGTCGACGTCATCGAGGTCGCTCCCGCGCTCGCTCTTCCTCTCGAGCGCCTCGTGCACGACCTTGACGGCGACTGCGAGGTGGTGCTCGGCGGCCTCGGCGGGGTGTATCCCGCTGCCTTCGCGCGGCATGTAGATGTCCTTCGCGTTGGTAAGGACGCCTTCGCGTTCGGTGACGAGGGAGGCAGAGAAGGTGTGGGCGGTGCTCTCTATGCCGAGGACCTTCAGGTGGCC
>Ga0307374_10007098_pt1 | contig 17236 bp, 19 predicted proteins | sample OX3MG_FD_202532 | JGI IMG/M metagenome (GOLD analysis project Ga0307374, IMG submission 202532) | Soil microbial communities from Risofladan, Vaasa, Finland - OX-3 | ecosystem: Environmental > Terrestrial > Soil > Coastal area > Acid sulfate soil | place: Finland: Risofladan, Vaasa | collected... | reverse complement strand
GTTGATTGTCTCCACCGCCAAACCCTCCAGTTTCACCACCATCTATCTGCTCGATGCCGTCAGCTTTCTGATCTTTGGGGCAGTCGTCGTGGCCCGGGTGCCGAGTGGTCGGCACCGCAGCACCTCTTCCGAGCGGGGGAACTACCGACAGGTGCTCCAGAACCGGACGTTCCTTGCGCTGATCGTATTCAACGCTCTGGTTGTGCTCTCCACCTACGCTCAGCTCGAAAGCGCCGTGCCGCTGTATGCCCGGGTCTTCCTGGGCGTGCCGACGGTAGCGCTGGGAGCGATCCTGGCAACCAACACCGCCTTCATCGTGCTGGCTCAGCTCCCCATCAGCCGAGCCGTCCGGCGGCTCGATCGCTCGCGCACCCTCGCCCTCAGCGCGGCCGCCTGGCTTTTCGCCTGGTTGATCGGAGAGGTGGCGAGCCTGACCCACGGCCTAACCGCCAGTCTCCTCCTGGGTGTCTTCGCCGTCTGCTTCGGATTGGGCGAGTGCCTGCTCAGCGCCACCATCGGGCCGCTGGTGGCGGACCTGGCTCCGGCCGCGGTGCGGGGGCGGTATATGGCCGCCTTCAACCTGTCCTGGGGGATCGGGCTGCTGGTCGGGCCGGCCTTGGGCGGACTGGTTGTCGGCTCATTCCTCCGACCCGGTATGTGGCTCCTCTGGGCAGCGGTCGCGGCTTGCCTGATCGTGTTTGCCGAACGGCTGGGCCGCCGGCTCCCGGCTATCGCCAATCGAGGACCTCTAGCCGGATAGGCTGGCCGGCGACCGTCCCGTCGTCAGCCTTTCCCACCCCGGTACTCGCGGGCCACCTCGGTGAGCAGGCGAGGGATAGCTCATGCGCATAGCCGGTGTGCAGTCGACGGTCCGACCTCTACCATTCCCTGCACAACCGAATAGTCCGACGGGCGAATGGGAATCCGGTGCCGGGGAATCACCCCCAATTCCGGAGCTGTCGCGCAACTGTGAGCGAGGAGCCTAAGCCAGCGAGCCACTGGGAAAGTCCCGGGAAGGCGGCTACAGGCGTCGATCCGCGAGCCAGGAGACCGGCCCCGAGGAATGGAAGCACCCCCGCGCGCAACGGGAAGGTCGACCTTCGGCGGCAGGTCCACCTCTGGCGTGGCGGGACAAAACCGCCGCCAGGAGGTAGGGACGGTGAGATCGTCTCAGGGGGCCAGCGCAGCACTGGCCGCGGTTGTGATGGCCTTGGTGCTCTCGGGGTGCGGCGCCGGCGGAAGCCCGACTACGACAAGCCCAGGGGTTACCTGCTCGGGGACCGGACACTCAGTGGAAGTGGTGGTCGAGCTCGGCGATCACCACGTGGTTGACCGCTGCGTTGCCTTCAGCGGGGCCAAGATCGCTGGAGAGACCGCGATGACGCGAAGCCGGATCGAGTTCGCGAGCCAGCACTTCAGCTTCGGGGACGCGATCTGCCAGATCGACCGCGACCCCACCTCTTACACCGACTGCCTGGGAAGCGGCCAGCCGTACTGGGCGCTCTTCATCTGGTCAGGAGGGCGGTGGAAGGCCGCCAGCACCGGCATCAGCCAGGTCACGCTGAGCTCTGGGCAGGCGCTCGGCTGGCGCTACGACGGAAGTCAGGGAACAGCTCCGCCGCCGCCCCGTCCGCCCAAGCGGTGACCCCCTGAACCCCCGTGCCCTGGCGGTCTGGGTGGCGGCCGTGCTCGCTCTCAGCCTGGGAAGCGAGGACCCCATCCTACGGGTGCTCACCCTGGGCGCCGCCCTGGCCGTGGTGGCAACCCGCCGGCGGGCGGGGGCGCGCCTCCGCCCGGTCCTCGTCGCGGTCGGCGGGATTGCCCTGCTCACAGTGATATTCAATCTCCTGCTCAGCCACACGGGCGCAACGGTGCTGGTGACGCTGCCCGCCTGGCTCCCCGCCGTGGGCGGAGCACTGACCCTGGAGGGGGCCGCCTACGGACTCGACCTGGCGGCGGGTCTGGCGGCTTGCGTCGTCGCCGGGATCAGTCTCTCGTTGGTGATCGAGCCCTTTCAGATGGTCGACTCACTGCCCGGCTTCCTCTCCCGTACCGGGGCCGCCCTGGGCGCAGCCATGACGCTGGTCCCTCGCCTGGGCCGCAGCTTCGGGTCGGTTCGGGAGGCCCAGCAGATGCGGGGCTGGCAGCCGCACGGCCTGCGCTCCTGGACTGCGGTGGTGGTCCCGGCCGTCCTGACCACCATCGAAGGCTCAGTGCTACTCGCGGAATCGATGGAAGCCAGAGCCTTTGGGTCGGGCCACCGGACCGCCTCGGCCGGCCCGGGCTGGCGAACGACCGACGTGGTGATCGCGGGCACTTCGGCGGCGGTACTGGTGACCTTTATCGCCGCGCTCGGATTCGGCCAAGTCCCGGTCTGGCACCCCTACCCTGCCCTCACCTTGCCCAGCCTGGGCTGGTGGCCGTTTCTGACCTGCCTAGGGCTCTTCGTTCCGGCCTTTCTGGGATGAGCAACTTCGCACGCTTCGAGCAGTTCGGGTACCGCTACCCGGACAGCGTCGCGCCGACCCTGGACGGGATCACCCTTCAGTTCGAGCCTGGGCTGACCCTCCTGACGGGGTCAACCGGGAGCGGTAAGTCCACTTTGCTGCGAACTCTCAATGGGCTCGTCCCTCACTTCCACGGTGGGCAGGCGTGGGGAAGAGCGTGGGTCCTCAACCGCGACCTGAGGACCACCTCGACAAGGCAACTGGCACGCGAAGTGGCCATGGTGTTCCAGGAGCCAGAGTCGCAGATGGTGATGGCGACGGCTGGGCGCGAGGTAGCCTTCGGCCCGGAGAACCTTGGCCTCTCCCGCGCCGAGATAGGAGCTCGCGTGGTTGCCGGCCTTGAGGCGATGGGGATCCCCGAGCTGGCCCACCGCCGGATCGCAACTCTCTCTGGTGGCCAGCGGCAGCGTGTCGCCCTCGCCGCCGCCCTGGCCATGCGACCGCGCCTGCTGGTGTTGGACGAGCCGACATCCCAGCTCGACGACTCCGGGGCGGAGCGCCTCCGAGAGGCGTGTCAGGGGCTCGTTTCCCAAGGACTTGCCGTGGTCGTCGCCGAACACCGGCCCTGGCGGGTTGATGGACGCGGCTCGCATCGCCTGGAACTGGAGCACGGCTCACTCGCCCCACCCGGCCGGGCGGGGCCGGAGTCGGCTCCGCCGCCGACTCGCACAAAGCGTAACGCGGGCAGGATTGCCTGGCAGGCGGAGGGTCTAAGCGTCGGCCACCAGGAGCCTGTGGTCTCCAACATCGACCTGTCCTGCCGAGAGGGAGAGGTGGTCTGCCTGACCGGGACCAATGGCAGCGGCAAGACGACCCTCCTGCGGACCCTCGCCGGGCTGCTGCCGCCCCTGTCAGGAACAATCCAGCGCTATCCCGGTCGGCGCTCCTACCTCCCTCAGGAGCCGGGAGGCGTGCTGCACCAGGCCAGCCTGTGGGAGGAGGTGCGCCAGACAATTCGCTGGCTTGATCTGCGCGCCACCCCGTGGCCGATCCTGGAGGAGTTCCAGCTCACCGCTTTGGCCGCGACCGATCCCCGCGACCTCAGCACCGGACAACGCCAACGGGCCGCGCTCGCCGCGGTCCTGGTGGGGGCGCCCAAGTTGGTCTTCCTCGACGAACCGACAAGAGGAGCGGATGCCGAGTCGCGACAGATGCTGATCCGCGTTCTGGAACGCCTTGCGGGCGAGGGCTCCGCCATCCTGGTCGCGACCAGCGATTCTCTCTTCGCACGCCAGATCGGTGACCGGGTCAGCGAGCTGGAGTCTGGGCAGCTCCGGGAAGTGCGAGAGCGGGCCGCATGATCCTTCTTCTGATCTCAGCGTTGGGGGTGGGACTGTTCCTCTGGCCGTTCAGTGGCCTGGGTTTACCAGCGGCCACTCCCGCGCTGGCGATCGGCCTTGGCGCACTCCTGGGGCTGCTGGCGATCGAGGTAGGTACTCGACGGATGGACTCCCGACAGCTAGCCCTGTTGGCCGCGCTCAGCGCTGTTGACGCAGGGCTTCGGGCCGCACTGGTAACCGGGATCGGTGGCTTCAGCCCGATTTTCCTGCTCGTCTTATGCGGCGGGTACGCGCTCGGCCCAGAGTTCGGCTTCCTACTGGGCGCCTCCTCACTGCTGGTCTCCGCCCTGGTCACGGGTGGGTTAGGCCCCTGGGTCCCCTACCAGCTGTTCGCGGTGGGTTGGGTGGGGGCGACGGCCGGACTGGCCGGCATGTTGTTCGCCCAGAGCCGGCCCCGCCGTCAGGACGTCATTCGGCTGGCCGGGGTGGGGATCGTCACTGGGTTCGCCTTCGGTGCGCTCATGGATATCTGGAACTGGACTTTCTACTTCGCATCTCCGCAGATCGGCTGGCGGCCGGGACTGGCTCCGGGGCTGGCACTTTTCCACTTCGCCAAGTACTACCTAGTGACCTCAGCCGGGTACGACACCTTCCGGGCTGGTGGCAACGCGATCATGGTGCTCACCTTCGGACTGCCACTCCTCGCCGCCCTGCACCGACTCTCAAAGCGCTTTCGGAGCGAGTGGCACCTTGAGGCGGGGCCAAGCCTCCGGTCCCGGCCACCTTCCACGTGGTCAGCGCAACCGGCGGACCACGTAGCTGCCGGCCATCTTGTCGTGCCAGGCCTGCTTGCGCCGATCGACTCCCGCCCATGCGAAGCCGACGAAGCAGGTGAGGGTGTCGAATAGGTAGCCAGCCAACCTGATCAGGCTCCGGCCCAGGCCGAGCCGACCACCGTCCTCCTGGCGGACCACTCGCCCCCCGACGAGCCAGAGCCCGACCGTCCGTCCCGTGGTCGCCCAGGCGAACACGAAGTAGGCGAGGGGGAACACTCCCACCGCCGCGGCTCCGGGGGCGATGTGATCCAGCGGTTGCGCCACTGCGACCACACCCCCGACCACGATCAGGTCCGCCCAGAGGGCGCCAGCCCGGGGCCAGAACCCGACGTATCCCAGTCCCGGGAATGGGCCGGCCGCCCGGAGCGACTTCACACCCTCCCAGATCGCCAGCGGTCCGCTCGGGCCCCGGGGAAGATCAGCAAGCAGCTCGTGCAGTTCCCCATTGGTCTTGGCGCCGTACGCGCGCTGAGACCGCTCGCTCAGCTCGTCGGCATTGAGCCGTCCCTCAACGTGGTGGTTGGTCAATTCGGTGACGACCTGTTCACGCTCAGCATCAGAGGCCCGGATCCGATTGCGGCCGGGCCAGGGCGGCCAGTTGCCGGCCCCTGGCTGGAAAGGTGGCGGTGATTGCATTCCGGGTCACCGCCCCCGGAGAGTCGCAGGGGGGGCCGAGCCTAGCTGACCCTCTGCCCAATCGCGCCCCAGCAGGCCCATGTAAACAAGGTCGGTCGCCCTTCCGTCCCGGTAAACCCGTTCGCGGAGCCGCCCCTCCTCCTGGAAACCCAAGCCGCGGTAGAGGGCAAGTGCGGGAGCGTTGTCCGCGATCACGTCGAGGCTGAGCCGACGCAGGCCAAGCTCATGAAAGGCGAATCGCTGCAGCAATCGCACCGCCTCCTTGCCGAAGCCCTTCCCCCGGTCCGACTCATCCCCGATACCGATCGCAACCCAGCCGTGGCCGTTTGACCATTCAATGCTGAAGAGGGCGACGAACCCGACCAGGCGGTCGTCCTCGAGCGTCCTGATCCGGAACTCATATGCGTCCAGTCGCGGTTCGCTGGCATCGTCGCGCTCGGCGAAGAAGCCCGGCGGAAGCGGTCGGGGGGCGTCGGTATCCGCCAGGCGCCGATACTCTCCGTCCTCGCTCCACCGCGAGATGGTTTCCGCGTCCCCTGCGCGGGGCGCTGCCAGGCGAATCAGCTCCCCGTGGAAGAGCCGGTTGGGGGGCATCGGTGGGAATCCTCAAACCAGGGCGACTTCGTTCCGCCGAACGAGTATCGCAGACGTCCGCTCGACTTCCGCGAACGGGTCCCGCCGCGTCCGAACCCGGCTCCGAACTCCACCGGGCGGGTTTGCCCGATATTCTCGGCTGATCATGGCCGACCTGCGCCCAGTCACAAGCGGCGAAGTCGAGGAGTTCCTAGACGTCATGACGGGCGCCTTCGGGGAGCGGCGCGAAGCCTGGCACGACCGGGAGTTTCGGCGAAGGGTCCCACTCGAATCGACCGTCGCCGCATTCCAGGACGGCAGGCTGGTGGGAACTTCGGCCACACTGCCCCTGACGCTCAGCGTCCCGGGAGGAAGCTGCTCCGCTGCTGGGATCACCGCGGTGGGGGTCCTGCCCACCCACCGTCGCCGCGGGCTGTTGCGGGCCATGATGGATGCCCAACTCCGCAAAGCGCGGACAGCTGGGCAGCCGGTCTCGATCCTATGGGCATCGGAGGGGTCGATCTACGGACGATTCGGGTTCGGCCCAGCGACCCGGCGGCTGAGGGTCAGTTTCGAAACGGCCAGGGCATCGCTCTCCGAAGAGAAAGTGTCCGGACCGCTTCGGTTGGTCGGGCGAGACGAGGCGCTGCGGCTGATGCCGGCGGTCTATGAACGCCTGCTCGAGTCCCGTCCCGGGCTACTCCGTCGCAACGAGATCGCCTGGGATTACCTGACCGCCGACGGCAATCCCGACCTGCCCGCGGCCGAGGCGCGCCACTTCTTCGTGGTGCACGGGGAGACCCCGGACGGCTATCTAATCTATCGAGTCCGCCCCGGAACGAGCAGCTTCGGGCCTCGGGAAACGGCCTTGGTCACAGAGCTGGTGGGGGACGGCCCCGGCCCGGCACGAGACCTCTGGCACTACCTCCTCAACCTGGACCTGGTCAGTACCGTCGAAGCGCGCCAGCGGCCCGTCGACGAGTCGCTGATTTGGATGCTCCGCGACCCACAAGGACTCGACGTCGGCTGGCGCACCGGCATCTGGGCCCGCCTGCTGGATGTGCCCCTTGCCCTAGGCTGCCGCGGGTATCAGGAGGACGGAGACCTAATTCTGCAGGTCACCGACCCTTTCCTCCCCGCGGCGGCGGGGCGGTTTCACCTCCGAGTCAGAGGCGGGGTCGGCACCTGTGCGCCCACGGAGAAGGATGCCGACCTCCGGCTGGGGGTCTCTGAGTTGAGCTCCGGTTATCTGGGCCAGCTCTGCTACGGGGCGCTATCCCGCGCCGGGCAAATTGAGGAGGCTTCGCCGGGTGCCGCTCTGCGAGCGGACCGAATCATGGGATGGGATCCTCCTCCCTGGTGCCTGGACGACTTTTAGCCACCGGGGAACCCGAAAGGTTCCCGGTACGCGCCAGAAGGCGAGGGTAGGAGTTAGATCGTCAGTCAAGGTAGACCTCCTCTGCCCGGCAGAGCCGCCACGCCGCTGCAGTTGTGTCCAGCTCTACGTCTAGCTCGTGTCCAAGCATCGCAGCATGAACCGACTCGCCGCCGAACCGCACTTCAGTTCGGTCGTCGAACCGGAGACGGAGCCAGAACCTACCCGGTTCGGTGGCCGAGCGTTCGCTTCGGCGCCACTGCAGCCCGGATCGGGCGGGAAGCCATTCCTGTCCAGCCGCTCTGCTCGCAGCCACTTGGCGCAACAGGTGCCCCAGCGCCGGGGGACCAAGGAATCGGGCTAACTGGAAGTCGTTGCCCGACGTGATCGCGGACTCGATCCCGTCAACCATCTGCCGAACACGCTCGGTCGTCTCGCGGGTACCCCGATCTCCGCCGCCCGCCTCCCAGCCGCGAAGCCTCATCTGCGCCCTATAGAAACCAACCTCCCTAACCCCTCGAGCGGGGGCCAGAGAAGTCGGGCAGCAGGGAAGAAATGCGCAGCCCAAACCGTTGGTTCAACTCGCCAAGTGGGCGGTGCGCCCGGTGGGCTTTCTGAGCTACGTCCGGGACCCAAGGCCAACGAGCGACCGCAAATTCGGCCAGCTGGCGCTGCCACACGGCAGCTTGCGAACGGTCGCCACGTCCAACCCCCATGACCAGGCGGCAGCGCGCGCGCGGAACCCCCGCTTGGTCCAGCGCGCGGATGGTCTGAACGGCTGCGCGGGCGCTCGAGGCGGTGGGCCGAAGCGGAACCAGGACCGAGTCCGCGAGCGACAGCCAGAAGGCACTGGACCAATGTGGGGGTGTGTTCGTCGCCAGAGCTACCGGACCCCCGTCCACGACGACCGCCTCGAATTGAGGCGACACGAAGTAGGTGTATAGGTAATCCAGGTGTTCGCGCCCGATCGCCGTAGTCGACCCCGGGGAAAGCAGCGCCTGGAGCCCCGAACGGGAGTCGACCCAAAGCAGGGAATCCAGATGGACTCGGCGTTCCGCCAGCTCGGGGAGCGCCAGAAGCACCCGGTCCAAGCGTGCGCTTGGGCACCGCATCGAGCTGAGGTCCGCGACACCCAGCCGCGTGTCGAGGTCGGCGTGGAGCGGATCGGAATCGACCAGAAGCACGCGACCGTCGTCACCGGGCGGTCGGCTGGCAAGCTGGGCCGCAACCTCCAGGGCCAGGGTAGTCCGCCCGACGCCGCCACTTCCGCCGGTCACAACCACGACGACCGGAGTGCCTCGATGCTCGAGCGGGAGGGGCACCGAAGGCGCGGCGCGCGGGGTGGACGACTCAAATCGGAAGGGACGCGCTCGAATCAGGTTCTCCAGGCGCCGGGGAACGCGTTTCCAACCGTGTGGTCCCCGCACGGTAGCGTCAATCCCTCCATTGGCTGCCCACAACAACGGGTGGCGAGGCAGCCCCGAAGGGGGGGAGGGACTAGCTGAGGACTTCCAACGCAGCGTTGTCTCCGTCGCTCCCGACTCCAGCTCAGGGGGTGGGGGTAAAGGACCCCTCCCCCGACTGTCAGGTACGCCACGCTCGACTCTGATATTTCTCGGCCCATCTGGGTCTAGCATGGGCGCGCTCGCGCCATCGGAGCGGAGGAGTTCCCCCCGAAAGCGTGCACCATCCAGGCAGTGGCGCTAGTCCTCAACCTGACACTCGACAAGCCGGGGAAGACAAGGAGCGGCAGGTGGATCGTCCGCCAAACCTCCACCACCACCCCGTCTGGTGCGCCCCCAGCTGCACACCGGGAGGCGAGGCGAATGGCGCAACCGGACGCCTGGGCGCGGGACGACGGAAGTGGATGTGCCCCGAGGCTTCCGCACCCATTGAGCGCTCCCGGGCTGCCTGCGCCAAGGACGCTGGCTACCACCTGATCGACCGTGCCGACCCGATTGCGACAGTCGGCCCCACCGTCCGGAGCGCCGCACAGCTGGAAGACTTCGTGCTCTTGGAGCGCCGTCACGTCCACCGCTTGGGCGCCAGCCTCTGCAGCAGACTGCGTCTCCCCGACAAGAGCGTCGTAGTTTGAAAGCAGAAGGCCTCCGTCCACGGCTAGTCCAGCCACTGGCAGAAGGAGGAGGGCCAACATCACACAGAAAATTGGGAGAATCTGACCTCGGGACCGACAGCGCCGCGAGCCGTTTGACATCCCTACCTCAGCAGCCATCGCCAGTCGGATCGACAGTTGGGTCCCGGCTGCGAAATGGGTCGATCTTTTCGGTTGCGGTCGCCGCAAGGCGAGGAGAGAGCCAATACCCAATCAGGGGAATCCAGGCGAGATCGGGTCGATACACAACTGTAGCCACCACATCCCCGTCCGTCGGCGCCCCCACCTGTGGTCCGCTGCCGATTCGACAGAAGGTGTCATTCTCACCGCCGTAGCCGAACCAGACTTCGAACGATCCACTCCCCAGGCCCGCCGGAAGTGTCTCACTGGCCGGGATCGGCCCGACACATGCGCCATGTAGCCCATCGGCAAGGGTGGCTGGGAGGAGGCCATGACTTTCAGCGAGAACGGTCGCTAGCTCCTGGTGGGCACCGGCGCACGCTTGAGTCGCATCCTGGCCGCGGGCGCCCACCAACGCACTGGCATTCGCAGCGGTTTCGATCGCCATCTCGGTCCTGGCGAGCTGCACCACGGCGACAGCTCCGCATCCGAGGACGAGCACGACTGGAAGTGCGATTGCTAGCTCGACCAGGGCCTGTCCACAGCAGTATCCACGCGTGGCCGCCGGCGTCATCCGACTAGGGCCTCTACCTGAAGGCGGAGCTGAACGTTCAGAGGGAGAGCGTCCACGCCCGCAGAGCTTGCGAGTGGCACGACCGTGCGCAAGGTTCCCCGGATCCAAATGTCGACAGCCGTGGCCGGCCACGACGTGTAGGCGAGGCAGATGACGACGTGGCCAGGAGGGAGCGTTACGTGGCAGGGGGCCATGGAGCGCGCGACTCCGAAGCAACTGGACCGATGGCAGCCCGGATTCTGGCTGCCATCGAGGTTGCCTGGAGACGGACCCAAGGACGCTGTTGCCGAGAGCGACGGATCCGACGGGACGCAGGACTGGATGGTGGCCTGCTGGGGACGCCCATCGGCATAGTCGAGACATCGCGCGGGTACTCCGCAACCACCGCGGGGCGCGGTCCCGCCTTCGCACGAGGTTATTTGGGCCATGTCGAGAACTGCCCCGGTCAGCGATCTCGCCGCAGTCGACTGGCCCGCCAACAACTCCGCGACAGGCTCCCCTGGTATCGGCTGGCTCGAAGCAGTACGGGCTCCTACTAGTGCGGCGCTCTGTGCCCCCTCCGCCGAAAGCGCTGAGAGTCCCAGCTGAACAGCACCAAGACTGGCGGCAAAGAAAATTGTCACACCGATCGCCATTTCGATCATCGCCTGGCCCCGCTGCGCTGGAAGTGTCACGAAAATGCCGTGGAGAGCCGAGCCAGCGCGGGGTAAAGAATGATGATCACGAAGGGCAGGAGAATGCACAGCGCTACGGGAAGCAACATCGCCACCAAGGCGCGCCGTCCCCGCGCCATGAGCTCGTCCCGCTGACGGTCCCGCAGCCCCCGGGCTACCTGGCCAAGCGGCGATGCGGTGGATACGCCTTCCTCGCGCTGAATCCGAACCACTGCGGCCAGCGCCGCCAATGCGGGAATCCCAAGTTGATCGCTGACAGTCTCCAACTGACGATCCAATGGTGGTGTGCCGGCGGTAGCCGACGCTGTGAGGCACTCGCGAAGTAGGAGCGCTGCCTCCCCCTCCACGCGATTCACGACCAGCTCGATCGCGGTGCGCGCCCCAACACCCCCTCCGCCCTGCTCAAGCGCCATAAGGTCCACCAAAATAGGTAACTGATCCTCGATAACCCGTCGCCTGCGGCTAGCTATCTGCATTAGCCGCCCGCCAACAGCCAGCGGGCCCGCGACGAGCGCCATGAACACGAGACCGGGTGGTAATTGCTCCGCGAGCACCAAGGTCACCGTCGCGACGGTCAAACCGACGGTCAGCAAGATGGCATAGCTGACTACCAACTCGGGCGGAGCGCCGATTCCGGCTCGGGCAAGCAGACCTGAAAGCGTCACTCGCGCTGAGATGGGGAGATGCCGCTGCAGGTACCGCCCCGGTATTCCAAGGACTCGCCCCGCCCGCGCCCATCCGCGACCCGGACGGGTGGCCGCGCTGCTAACGCGGCGCATAGAGCGGAACCGGAGCCATTCTTCGGCGGTCGGTCGATGCGGCCAGACGGCCGCGAGCGCAGCAGCGGCAACGGCGAGACCCGCGGCGCCCGCAAGGATCGGCAGATCCCAAGGCAGGGTAGGCATCTCCTCAGCCTCGCCAGCTTCCGGCTCGGGATCGCCGAAACGTGCCGCTCGTCCCCGCGACCTCGGCGGACACCAGGTGCCCCTCACCCGCCGCGCTTCGATCGGACGAACGCGCCCCCCGGGCGGCCAGGAGGTCTGTGGAAAGGGTTAGCACGTCTGGCTGCGGCAGTCGGAGGAGTCGAACCATCCACGCATACCCGACCACGATCACTCCGGTCAAAGCACCTAAGAGCAGCTCCCCTCCGGCCGTCGTGTAGGGCGCAAGATACTGGGGATTGACGACCCGCAGTAGGGCGAGCAAACCGATCGGCATCAACGCGATCACCAAGGCCCCGAGGCGGCCCTGGGCCTGCTCCGCCCGAAGTTGCCCCTGTACCGCCTCGATCTGGTGGGCAGCTCGGCCCAGTTCGCTAAGGAGGGGTGCGAGACGCCCTCCAGATTGGTTTCCGATTGTCAACGCGGCCGCGATCAGAGTGAAGAGAGGCTGGCGTAATCTCTCTTGAGCCTCAAGCAATGCCTCCTCGAGAGAAACCTCACCGAGACGGGCGACGATGCGAGCCACTTCGGGTCGCACTGGGGCCGGACCGCTTTCCGCAAGAACCACTAAGGACTGCCGGGTACTGTGCCCGGCGGGGAGCAGCTGAGCCAGGAGGTCCACCGCGCTGAGCAACGCGGAACCGATCTCGGCAGCCCGGCGTGCAGCACGCCAGCGAGCAAACGCTGACGATGCTCCCAAACCTAGGGCCGCTCCAACCAGCGCCGGGGCCGCGAGACCCAGAAGCGCGTAAGCCAGCAGGCCAGCGATCACGGCGCTGACCACGGCTGGCAGTTGATGCCGGAGCCACGCAAGCACAACCCGTGCCTCAAGGCTCGGGCCGGCTGCCGGGAGGACTCTTCGGCTCGGCCGCGCGACCAGGAGAATTACCGTCGATCCAGCCGCCAGTGCAGCTAGTACTGCCAAGGCTAATTCTGGTGTGGTCACCACTTATCTCTAAGGGCTGGCGCTGCTTCGAAACGAAGCCACCACCTGGTTGAGGTCGATGCCAGCCCCGTCGAACTTGCCGGCGATTTTGGGCGGCAAGTCATCAAGTCTCCTGACCGCCCAGTTCCACTCACCACGGCCACGGTCGTAGTGGCAGATTTGCTCTACGACGGGAATGTCGCCCTCCACCTGTCCGGTGACGAGCCCAAGAGCACTGACAACTCGCCGATCCTTTCCGTCGTTACCGTGAAACCTCGCCAGGTGCACGACGAGGTCGACCTTCGTGGCAATCTCCCTGGCGACCCCGCTGGGCTCGGCGCGCACCTGGGCTGGATGGCGTCGGACCAGAGCGGCCAACCGGATTAAGGCATCCCGAAGGCTGTTGGCGTGGAGGGTGGTCCCGCTGCCATCATGGCCAGTGCCCATGGCATCGATCACATCCAACGCCTCGGGCCCACGAGATTCGCCAACGAAGATGCGATCCGGTCGCTGCCGAAGTGCGTTTCGCACAAGCTGCTGGATGGTGATCTCGCCCTCGCCCTCAGTATTGGCCTCGCGCGCTTCCAAGGAGATGGCGTTCGATCGCCCTCCCGCCGTGGCGTGGATGTGAAGCTCGCGCTGGTCCTCAATCGTGATGATCCGCTCCGACTTCGGGATCTCGCGGATCAAGACCCGCAGCATGGTGGTCTTACCGCTGCCGGTACCGCCGGACACGACGAAGTTGAGCCGGGCCAGCACCGCGGCCTGAAAGAGGGGGACGAGCTCCCAGGGCAATGTGTGGGCTTGCGCCAGGTCGGCTAGCCCTGCAAAGCGGGCCAACTGGTGGCGCCGAATAGTCACCGCCATCGGCACGGCCACCGGCGGTAGGACGGCGTTGAGTCGGGAACCGTCTTCCAGAGTCGCGGTGACCATCGGACTTGCCCGGTCCAGCCGCGAGGAACCATTGCCCAACATCTGCCTAACGGTTTGCAGTAGTTCTTCCTCGGAGGAGAACTCCACTTCCGCGTTTTCTTGGACGCCATCCCGCAAAACCAAGACTTCGCGAGGTCCGTTGACGATCACCTCCTCAACCAACGGGTCGGCGAGCAGTTCGGTCAGGGGACCAAGCGGAGTCACCCGAAAGAGCACCCGGCGCCTCAGGGCAGAGTAGCTATCCCGTGCGAGAACTGGAGATCCGTTGTGCGGGGCCCGGGCGTGATACCTCTCGACTTCCTCCTGGACGAACGCTTCGATCCACTCGTGGTCCTCGACACGAACCCGGGTCTCAGCTCGGCGCGAGAGTTGGTCAGTGATTCTCAACTGTACCTGCGCGAGAACCTGGTGCTCGGCAATCTGCTGCGCCGAGTCGGCTCCTGGGACTGGTTTTAGCTGGCGCATGTTCACCGGGAATGACCCCGGACCAGGCCGGCGCCAGCGTAGGGAAAGGCGGTCTGGGAGTCGCCGTCGACATCGCGGATGGCGCTGCGGAGCGCGGCCGCGACGCTTCTCGCGCAGCGCCACAGAGGTTTAGCCAAGGGTCCGGAGAAGACTGCCGGAACTGCGTCGCTCTCCGCCCGCTGGCAGGCGCGGGTGTGCCGAGGAATGGCGGCTATCACGCCCATGCCATAGCGACTACGAAGTGACCGGTCGACGTCGCGAAGGGCGAGCGTGTCCAGCCGATTCAGTACCACGAAACTGGGCCGGGTTCGCACCGCACCCGCGAGTGGTCCAGCCAGGGTCCGATCCAGGAGGTCGATTCCCACCTTTGTCGGAACTGCTACCCAAATCAACATCTGGGCGAGGAGGGCTGTCTCCTGGGCCGTGGGCCCATCGAGCGCTCCAAGGTCGACTACGACCACGTCGTACCGGCGGCGCAGATGGTTCATCACTTCGCCGACCACCCCTGCGGGCACGATGTCGCCCAGCCCGGCAACGGCTCGGCCGGTGAGTACGTCCAGGCCGGACGCGGTCTGTAGATGTGCCGAGACCAGTTGTTCGTCTACCCGCCGGAGGGCGGCCTCGTGTGCGAGATACACAAGGGAGCGATCCTCCGCCAGGTCGAGCTGGACCGCGACGGCCCCGAGGCGGGGATCAGCGTCCACAAGTGCGATAGTCAGCCCTTGGCGGAGCATCGCGAACGCAAGATTGATACTGAGGAAGGTCACTCCAGGAGCCCCGAGAGCCCCCGTGACCCCCAGAACTATGCCCCTGCTGCCCAGCGGGGTCTCGCTCCCCCGTCCATCGACCGAGTGAATTGGGCTCGTCCGCGAGTGCCTAAGTACCGCGCGCAGTTGACTAGCCGGCATTCGCTGCCGGAACGGCTCTTGAGCACGATTTGGCCGCAGTGCCCTGGCGAATTGCGACCAGTGCCTGGTATGGATTTGAGATCGCCTGCTCGGTGCCCTCGCAGCTGACTGCCCCGGTCGGCACGGCCCAGATGGGTTCGGTGGCGTCCAAAAGTAGCCAGGGCGCGACCTGAGACGGGACGACCTCGATCGTGATTGCGTGCGATGGCTGCTCAGCCTCCATGACCGCGACCGACTGAGCGAGTGGCACGACGCAACCCACGGCGGTCGTGTCGCCGCAGAGGTCGGCGCCCGGAGCGACGGATCCTGCCTGCGAGCCAGATACCGCAAATAGGTCGACCCGGTCGCCTGCACTAAGTCCTGCAGGCATGAAGGCCAGGTTGAGAGTGAGTTGCCGCAGGGACTCCCCAGAGCCAAATTCCAGATCGTGGCGGAGGATCAGCGCTCCCGCAGGAATCGATACCAGTGCGACAGCTCCCTGAACCAGCCGGTAATTGCTCTCCGGGATGACGTCAGCTTGAGCAGCCGGGCTGAGGTGGACCCAGGCGCCCCCGGGACTGAGGTCGGCAGTGCTGGCCTGAAGTACCTGGCCCGCCGGGATCGCTCGGCTCGCGACCAGAACTCGCTCCTGCCCCGTCTGGGCTGCGACCCCGATGAGGAGGAACGCGGCTAGGGCAGCGCAGAACGTGACCAAACCCAAAATTGGAACTGCTCGCCGTCTCACTGACCCTACCCCTCCCTGGCGCTCCCACCCGCTTCGGAGCGACGTCGACGTCCCCACGCCGACGTCTCTGATTTTGCGCCGATAGGTGAAGAGAGTGGGAGACTCGGACTAGTGACTAGCCCGTAACTTATGATCTCATCGCAAGGGGTTCTGCTCCTACTCGAGGCTGGTCGTGTCCGAATCACGCGACCTCCCGTAACCAGGACGCGCACTCGGCGGAGCGCAGCTTCGCGATTGCCCGTTTGTATAGTCCCCGAACACGCTCTCGGGGGACTCCCCAACTCGCCGCGATCTCACCGGTGGTCTTGCCCTCGACCAGATGCGCCTGGACCACCCGGGCCTGGCCAGGGGTTAGTCGCGAGAGGATCCACTTGATCGTTTCTGCCTGGCACACGGTACGGGCTGGGTCGGGACCCCGATCGCAGAAGGCGGCGTGACCGGGATTGGCCTCGATCAGCACCTCAAGCGACGGTCCGGTATGGCGGGCCCGAACCTGGTCTGCTTCCCAGCGGTGGTGCCACCGGTGGAAGGCAATGCTCCGAAGCCATGCCCGCAGACTCGCCTCCCGATCTCCCTGGAATGTGTGCAATCGCGTGATGGCCACGGCGAACACTTCCTGAACGAGGTCAGCGCGATCCTCGGGGGGGCGCCGCCCGAAACACCTTTCCACGTCCGCCTTGAAGGTGGCAAACATCCAGGTAACGGCTTCCGGCTCCCCAGCCCGAAGCGGTTGGATTCTCGTCGCAAATGGGACGTCGTCCATCGCCCTCCCTCCTTCCAGGCCCGCCCCCGGACCTCATGGGGTCGAGTCTCGGCCGAGGGTCGCCCGCCGATCGCTCGTCCCTGGCACGCTTCCCGCCCCGGTTTCGCACCCGGAGCGCACGGATTCCCCCACGTCCCCCGTCAGCAGCTAATCTGTTCGTGAGGGTGGGGAGGGTCTGGGGTGCGCTCTGGTGACCGGGTCGAACTTCTGATAGTCGATGACGATCCCGACACCCGGCATGCCCTGGCGACGCTGCTGGGGTCGGATGGGTACCACGTCATCTGCGCCCCGAACGGGCGCGAGGCCCTTCGTCTGATCTCGGACCAAACTCCCGACTGCGTCATCCTCGATTACGCGATGCCAGAGGTAAGCGGGTTCGAGGTCCTGCGAACGCTCCGCGAGGCAGGTAACGACACCCCGGTCGTACTGCTGAGCGCCAAGAGCGATTCCTTTGACAAGATCTCGGGGTACGCGAGCGGTGCCGATGTCTACGTAGGTAAGGACGAGGACCCGGGTGTTCTCCGCGCGGCAGTGAGCCGCCTCCTGCAACGGCACGGTACGGTCTCGACGCGGATTGAATCCCGGGGACTCGTAATCGATACCGCGACTTGGAGCTGTTGCTTGGATGGGGTTCCGGTACGCCTGCCACGGCGTCTCTTCACTCTACTGCATGCCCTAGCCAGCCAGCCTGGACGAGTCTTGCGCAAGGAACAGCTTGTCTACCAAGTGTGGGGAATCAACTCCGACATCTACAACCGGGCAGTGGACAATGCTGTGGTAGAGCTGCGTCGGGCGCTCAACGAACCAAGCGGGAACCCGCGGTTCATCCATACGGTGCGGGGGGTAGGCTACAAATTTGAGGCGCGGCCATGAGGCGCGTGTGGAGATC
>Ga0307374_10007097_pt1 | contig 17237 bp, 16 predicted proteins | sample OX3MG_FD_202532 | JGI IMG/M metagenome (GOLD analysis project Ga0307374, IMG submission 202532) | Soil microbial communities from Risofladan, Vaasa, Finland - OX-3 | ecosystem: Environmental > Terrestrial > Soil > Coastal area > Acid sulfate soil | place: Finland: Risofladan, Vaasa | collected... | reverse complement strand
CCGTTGGTGGAACCTCGGTTTCACCCGGACTCCTATGGCTACCGGCCGGGAAAGTCGGCCCATGACGCGCTCGCGACATGCCGGGAGCGGTGCTGGAAGTACGACTGGATCATCGATCTTGATGTCCAGAAGTTCTTCGATGAGGTGCCGTGGGACCTTGTTGTCAAAGCGGTTCGGGCGGTCACCGACTGCCGTTGGGTGCTGTTGTATATCGAGCGGTGGCTTGCAGCGCCGCTCAAGCACCCGGATGGCACTCTTCAAGAGCGAGACAAGGGAACTCCGCAAGGATCGGCGGTTTCGCCCGTCCTGGCAAACCTGTTCATGCACTACGCGTTCGATTCGTGGATGGTTCGGGAGTTCCCGGACTGTCCATTTGAGCGCTACGCCGACGATAGTGTCGTGCACTGCAAGAGCAGGCCGCGGGCCGAGCAGGTGCTGGCCGCGATCGCCACGCGGATGCAGGAGGTGGGGCTCAGGCTTCATCCCGAGAAGACGAGGATCGTCTACTGCAAAGACGGTCGTCGTGGGGGTGAGCACGAGCACACCTCGTTCACGTTCCTGGGGCACAGCTTCCGTGCGCGGAAGGCTCGGGCCAAAGGCGGCGGGTACTTCACCGCCTTCGTGCCCGCGATCAGCCCCGAGGCGCTCAAGGCCATTGGTGCCCGACTCCGCGCATTGCGGATTCATCGGCGCACCGACCTGTCGCTCGAAGATCTGGCGCAGTGGTTGAACCCCATCGTCGCCGGATGGATGAACTACTACGGCCGGTTCTACCGGTCGGCGTTATATCCCCTCCTGCGGCGCGTCAACGCCTACCTGAGGCGCTGGGCTGGGAAGAAATACAGGCGGCTGCGGACTCATAAGCGGTTCAAACGGTGGTGGAACGGGACGCTCGACAGAGCCCCTGGACTGCTCACCCAATGCAAATGGGTCCGCGCGTACTGACGCTCAGGTGAGAAGAGCCCGGTGACGGGAGACTGTCACGCCGGGATCCGAGGGAGCCGGGGGCTGCGATGCCTCCGGCCACCCGACCATTCGGGATGGAACTCGTCGCGGTGGAGGTTCACAGCGGCGAGTTCAGCATCGGTCACCTGGATCTTGGCGGGGTACTCGCGGTCGTCGAGACGGGCGTAGACCTCAAGGCCGGTGTTGGTCTTGGTCGCGCCGATCAGGTTGATCATCGTCTCGAGCGACACGAGCGGTTTCCCGCGCCAGTTCATCGTGACGTAGGAGAACAGCCGGTGCTCAATCCGGTTCCACTTCGAGGTGCCGGGCGGGAGGTGGCTGACATGGATCCCGAGGCCGATCTCGTCGGTCAGTTTCTGCAGCTCGACTTTCCAGAGCCTGACCCGGTTCCCGTTCGAGCCGCCACAGTCAGCAGTGATCTGAAGCCGTGTCGCGTTCGGGTACCTCACTTGGCCGAGGTGCTCCCACCACCCACGGATCGAGTTGACCGCGAACTGCGCGGTGTCGTGATCGACCCCTACGTTCATCCATCCCTGATCAGCGCCGATGTCATAGACGCCGTACGGGACCGCCTTGCCGAGTTGCTTGTCCTTGAAGTCGTGCACGCGAACGAGCTCCGGCTCACCCTTGGGACGCCATTCACGGCCCGAGTTCTTGAAATCGCCGACCAGCTCCTTCTTCTTACAGTCGATCGAGATGACCGGCTGACGGTCCTGGAGCGCTTGGCGGCAGGTCGTGTTGATCCGCCGGAACTGCAGATCACGATCGGGATGCTGACGCCCCTCACGCGTTTTGACGTTCGCCTGCAGGCTGTACCCGGCACACCGCAACAGCTTCGCGACCGTCACGTACTCAACAGCGTGACCCTGCTCGCGCAAAGCGCCAGCGAGATGACGAACGCTCTTTGACGTCCACAACAACAACGACTCCGGATCACCACGACGGTCGTCGTCCACGAGCGCCTCCAAAGCGGTCAGCAACCCTGGATCAGACTCAGTCAGCGGCTTGCGGCCACCGCCCCTCTTACGGACCCGCCCCGCACCGATCGACTCACGACGCTCAAGCTCCCCGATCCCCTTACGGATCGTGTCAACTGCCATCCCGGTCGCACGCGCGGTCCCGGCGATCCCGCCCCGCCCCGCCGCCTGCGCTTCCGACGCAGCCCACAACCGACGCTGGCGCTCATTCAACTCGCCAGCCAACGCACGGAACTTCTCCCCGATCGCGACCTCGTCAACCACACCACAAGATTCGGGCCCGCACCACCACAACCTGCTGACTTATTTATGAACAAGCCCTAATAGCCCTACCAGCCGTGCGGCGGACTTCCGCTTCGGGCCACGTCGAGCAGCGGTTCAGCTGTTGCTGCTCGATCGTTGCGACACTGTCGCTTGACGAGCGTCAAGCGGCTAGCAGGGAGGTTCGGCGATTCCGCCGCATCCCCCTGATGGCCATCCGCCTGTGTAGGTGGAAGGCACCGAGTTGAACGCACCGGGATCTCCGTAGATCACAGCGATCTCTTGTTCATTGAGTAACACAACGCTGCGGGGGTCCCCGGTCACCTGGCTGCCGTTCACATACACCCGCAACTGCTCGCCGCCGCCCGTGCAATACCCACCCACGCAGCTTTGGTTCAAGCGCACACCCCACGCATCAAAGAACTGGCCAAGGGTGAACTCGCCTGGTCGATCGCTCTCGATATGGATGATCCCGCTGGTGCTGTGCGTGTGTAGCGGGGAGTCCGCTACCAGCCCGTCATAGATATTGCCGGTCGCACAGTCGCCATCGTTGAAAAAAGGCGAGCAAGGGCCGAAGTCAAACGGCTCGGCCATCCCGATCCCGGCAGGCACGGTCACGGCCTGGCCGTTGACGATCACGTCAAGATGAACGTGATCGTGACGGACAAGCGACCCGATGATCGGGATCAGACCGGCGTAAGCCATGTGACTCAAGGCGTTTGCTGGCAGCCCCCAAGGCGCAGGGGTCGTCCCAGGCGTCAAAACCGGAGCCGGACCGACAAGCGCACACGGATCGATCGCCTTGGCGTTATTGCTGGGACTGCTCACCACGCCGGCAGTGGTGATACTCAACGGCCCGCTGGTGCGCACGTAGGGAATAAACGAGCTACCAATAGCGAAGACCTCATCCCCCCAGATCCGCAAGGTTCCGGAGCTGTCGACGGTATATGGCGCTGACCCATTGACGGTCGCCGTCTGGCCGGTATCCAGGTTCGTAACCACAACCTTCGCCAAGCCCGTTACCAGGGCGTTGGGGCCAGCACGCGTGCTCTGACCATCAACCAACGTCACTTGGATGGGAAACCCGCACAGACCGCCGTCCACCACGCCCTGAACAGCGACCGTGGCAGGTGGATCGGCAGCACTCAACGACGGCATAGCCAGTGCCCCGACGATCGCAAATACGAGCCCCAACAGCACCCGCCGAGGCCCCCCCGATAGCGCCGACCGCGACATCCTCATCGAAACACTCCAGCCTTCGATCCGTCGACCCACCTCGTCAATCCGATCCTACTTCCTCCCTTCGCCGGCGACAACCGGAAAGCCTGTCTCCGCGATCCCGCGCCCGCTTCCGGCTTGGGCTTAACAGCAGAAGGCAGCCGTTGCCCGCGGGAGCTCCCACCCAGGTCTCGACCGCCGGATCTCAAGCGGCGTGCTGCCCACCAACTCCGGCTCGGCGCCCCCGAGATCGGATGTCGCGTTCGGCGCTCAGCCAGCCAGCCGAGCTTGCCTAGAAGAACGCCCCGGATCGGCCGTGTCTGCTGTCGCGCGATGGAGACCGCTGCGCTTCCGCTGTGGTTCTCGCTACCGCTCGATCAGGTTGACGCGACGGTTGCGGCCATCGTGCTCACCAGCGTCCACGGCATACCGATGAGCTTCAGGCGATCCGGCTTGAGTCGCCGCGCTCAGTAGCCCCAAGAGAGGACCACACTGTACGCACACGGTGCTTACGTCCCTTAGCGTCCCTAGCCGTCCCAACTCGTCCCGGCAAGCGAAGCCCTCGGCGACTAGGTGGTCCTTGGCGCGGCGCAGCGGGGAGGTCGATCATCGCGACCGCGATAATGCGACACTTCGACGACGCGCCCAGCGCGTAACACAGGCGTGTCCCGAAAAATGTCCCGAACTCGGCAATTCTGGTCTCCGCTAACCGCACTGAGGGGATCGGAATTGCCAGTAGACACTGCAGTTGGCCTGCGGATGGGCACTCTTAATCCCAAGGTTGCAGGTTCGATTCCTTCACGGCCCACTTCACGGCCCACTCGAAACGCCCGCCTGTGTAGCGGGGGTTTCGTCGTTTCGGGCTGTTGACAGAAAGCGGACCGCGCGATTTGAGTCCGGTCCTTGAGTCCGGAATCGGCTACAAGTAACTCGTGGGTGGGACCGGAACCCGGCACCCTGGCCGATAAGCGGGATATGACCGGCATAGAACTCCGAGTCGGACGGAACGGGTATGAGAAGTTTCGTGCTTATGTAGCCGACCCTGGGCGCCCCGGCCGCAAGGTGACGGGACCGTGGGGCACCTACGAACAGGCGGTTGAGTGGCGGCGCAAGGCGCTCCGTATCAAGGCGGAGCCCAAGCGCGTTTCTCGTGAGCACCGCGCGCAGGACGCCCTGGACCGACTTGAGCGGGCTTCGTTGAACCAAAGCCGTGGATGAAAGTGAGGCTGTCTCCCGTCCCGGGCTCTGTCGTCCCGGGCGAGTGCACGGTCGCGCTCGGACGGGTCGGTGGCCCGAGCGCGGCCTGCGCGCTCTGGCCACTCTGCCCGTTGCGGTGCGCTGCAGGCTCACGTGGCTTCTGGAGTGAGTACCCGTAACGCGTCGGACTCATCGCTGACTGCCGCGCTTGTGCGGGTGTTCGTAGCGCGAGCGGCGATCACGGCGGCCGCGAGCAGGAACGCGCTGCAGGCGATCAGGGCCGTGTGGAACCCGCCGGTGAGGGCCAACGGTCCGGTCGCGTGCGCGGCGATCAGATGACTCGTGCGGCTGGTTGCGATCGCGGTCAGGATCGCCAGGCCAAGCGCGGCACCGACCGTCGATGATGTGGTGATCAGCGCTGCGGCGAGCCCTGCCTTTTCGGCGGGGACGCCAGCATTGGCTGCGTTCTGCACGCCGACCATCACAGCTCCGAGCCCGAGCGCCATCACGACCAGGCCGGGGAGCAGGTCGGTGAAGTAGGAGCCATGCACGGGGATCGGGGAGAGCAAGTAGACGCCGGCGGCGCCAATCAGCGCACCGGTCGCGATGATCGGCCGAGTGCCGATCCTCCCGACGAGCCCGGTCGAGATCCCGGCAGCGACCCCGACGCCGACGGTGACCGGCAGGTATGCGAGGCCGGCGGCGATCGGCGAGTAGCCGAGCACGTTCTGCATGTAGAGGGTGATGAAGAAAAACATCGACAGGAACCCGGCCTGCGCGATCACTTGGGTCGCGTCAGCGGCGGCGAGGCCCTCGATCCGGAAGATCGAGAACGGCACCAGCGGGTTGCGCTGCCGCTGCTCGGTGACGACGAAAGCGACCAGCAGCACGGCGGACGCGGCGAGCTCGGCGATCGTGCGGGCGCTGCCCCACCCGACTTGGGAGGCGTTGACGAGCGCGTAGACAAGCACCAGCAGGCCGCCGGTACCGAGGACCGCGCCCGGCAGGTCGAACTCCCTGCCACGGGCCCGCTGGCGGTCATCCTCCAGCAGCCGCAGAGCGCCGATCACGACGGCGGCCGCGAGGGGGACGTTGACGAAGAACACCGCTCGCCAGCCTGGGCCTTGAGATAGGACGCCACCGAGCGTAACGCCAAGGGCTGAGGCGAGTGGAACCGTCGCGCTCCAGATGCCGAGCGCTTTGATGCGGTCGCCGTCTTCGGTGAAGGAGGTGGTCAGGATCGACAAGGCGGCAGGGGTCATCATCGCCGCGCCGAGGCCCTGCGCGAGACGGGCGCCGATCATCACCGCGCCGCTGTTCGCGAGCCCTCCGGCTAGAGAGGAGAACGCGAACAGGCTCGTGCCGGCAATGAGCAGCCGGCGGCGACCGAGTAGGTCGGCGGCGCGGCCGCCGAGGAGCATCAGCCCGCCGTAGGTGAGCAGGTAGCCGCTGATCACCCACTGCAGGTTCGCGACCGAGAACCCTAGCCCGTGTCGGATCGACGGCAGGGCGACGTTCACGATCGTGGTGTCGATGAAATCGAGGAATCCGGCGAGGCACACGAGCGCGAGCGTCAGCCGGCCGCGACGGGTGGAGAGAAACGACGGCGAGGGTTGCATCTGAGCCTCCTGGTCGAGCCGTGACATGTGTCTCGGCGTTTGCCACTAAGACGAACAAGCGGCGGCCCGAATGGACACTCAGCGAGGATCAGACGAAAGCTCTGATAGACGCCGCGTGAGGAATCGGCGTTCAGCGTCCGTCGGCGCAAGCTCGAGCGCTCGGCGATAGCCGTCGGCCGCTTGCGTATGTCGCCCGAGGCGCCTCTGCAGATCGGCGCGGGTCGCTGGCAGCAGGTAGTAGTCCCTCAGCGCCCCGGACTGCTCCAGCTCCTCGACGAGCGCTAAACCGGCCGCAGGTCCGTCCGCCATCGCGATCGCGACCGCTCGGTTGAGCAGCACTACCGGTGTCGGAACGAGATCGCACAACCGCGCGTAAAGCACGCAGATCTCACGCCAGTCGGTATCTCCGGCGGTCCTTGCGTGGGCGTGACAGGCGGCGATCGCTGCTTGCAGCTGGAACGGCCCGGGCGCCCGGAGCCGGACGGCGCGGTCCAGCAGCCTCGACGCCTCGGCGATCTCGGCCTGATCCCACAGGGTTCGGTCCTGATCCTCGAGCGTCACAAGCTCGCCTGTCGCGTCGACGCGCGCGCCACGCCGCGAGTCCTGGATCAGCATCAAGCTGAGGAGCCCAAGCGCCTCGGGCTCGTCGGGCATCAACTCAGCAATCAGCCGGCCGAGCCGGATCGCCTCCGCGCATAGCTCCCGCCGGATCAGCTCCTCGCCGGCGCTCGCGCCGTACCCCTCGTTGAACAGCGCATAGATAACGACCAGCACCGCGTGCAGTCGCTCGCCGAGGCGGTGCGCGGCCGGCACCCGGTAGGCGATGCCTGCAACGGTGATCTTGCGCTTGGCGCGGGTAAGGCGCTTGGCCATCGTCTCGTGCGGAATGAGGAAGGCACGGGCGATCTCGGGCGTCGAAAGCCCAGCGAGCGTACGGAGCGTCAATGCGACCTGTGCTTCGATTGGGAGGGCCGGATGGCAGCAGGTGAACATCAACCGCAGACGGTCGTCGTCGATCCCGGTGTCGCCGCCCTCGGTGGGCTGGTTGGCGGGTGTCAGCATGGTCATTTCCTTGAGCTTCGCGTCGCCGACGCGGGTTCGGCGCAGGCGGTCAAACGCCCGGTTGCGGGCGGTCGTCTTCAGCCACGCGCCCGGGTCCGTCGGAACCCCGTCGCGCGGCCATCGCTCCAGGGCACGCTCAAACGCGTCCTGGGCGCACTCTTCGGCGAGATCCCAGTTGCCGGTCACGCGAATCAGATAACCGACAACGCGCCCCCACTCAGAGCGGAACGCGTCGGTGACCGCGGCCTGCGCGGCGGCTAGAGCTAGATCTCCCACACCGGCCTGACTTCGATCGTTCCATGCCGTGCGCCAGGGTTGCGTGAGGCGATCTCGATCGCCTCATCCAGATCGGCGCACTCGATGATGTAGAAACCGGCGATCTGCTCTTTGGTCTCTGCGAACGGCCCGTCAGCGACCACCAGCCCGTGATCACGGACGCGAACGGTCGTCGCCAGGGCCGTCGGTTGCAGTCGTTCGCGGGCGAGTAGAACCCCACGACCCTCCATTTCGTCTTGGAAGGCCATGAACTCGCCGTACTGACGCTCGGAGTCCGCCTCGCTCAGCTCCTCCGTCTCGGGGACACACACCAATAATGCGTAGCGCATCCTGCAGTCCTTTCACCTCGTGGTTTTCATCAGCAGGGGCGCGGGAGACCGGGCGCGTGACTTGCCCGATCTCCCGACCCGACCTCACTCCGCAGAGACGTAGAAGATGACGCGCTCCTCGGCGATCTTCCCGGTCTCATCCAGCCGGTACAGCCTTGAGGCGTCGAGTGTCATCTCCGGCGCATCCGGTCCGAACTTCACGCGCGAGCTCACACGCAGCATCGCGCGGGCGTCATCACCTTCCGCTGCCGTCACGTGCGTCGTGTCTGCCAGAACGGCGTGCCCGAACTCGATCAGCCCTTCCATGTACGCATCAGCGCCCGTCGTGTCCACGAACGGGGTCTGTGGATCGACGCTCGTGACGACGACGTGAACGTCCGGCGCGAGCGACCCACGAGCGGCGTCGTAGTCATGCACTCCCCACGCATCGACGTGGGCTCGGGCAACGGCAACGGCGGTCGGTTCCTGCGAAGCGGACATCACGACTCCTTCGGGTAGCGGTTCAACTGCGCTTTCAGTCCTAAGACGAACGGCGGCATCCGCAAATGGACATCACTACTCCCGGGGCTGCGCCCGGCGCCGGATCACGGTTCGAGCGCGGGCGACACGCCGTCGACCGCCAAGCGCCGCCCGAAGCGTTTGGACACCGCATCGATTGCCAGGACAGCGCTCATGACACCGGCACCGTTGCGCGAACACCTCGCCGAATGCTCGTCATTGCTGCCGCCCCGGCTGCTGCCATCACCAGTGCGTAAGGCGCCAGCTGCCACCACGGCCGCCCGTAGCCGGCCGCAAAACTCGGGTCCGACCGGGCCAGAGCGAGTTCGTAACAGACCGAGGCAGCTGCAGAGACGCTCATCAACGCGAGGGCGGGCACCGACGCGCGCAGCGACCAACGCAGTACTCCCGGGCTCGCCGAAACACGACGCAGCCCGAGCGCCGGCCCGGCCGCGCATAGCGCCGCCGCAAGCAGACCGAGCACGACAAGTACCGCAAACCATGCAGGTCCGACCCCGACCCCCGGAACCGTGCTCCGGGGCACCGCCTGAGCGATCAGCACCAGTACACCGAGAAAGGCCATGGGCGCGGCGACCGGCAGGAGCACCAGCGCGATCGCGCTTCGCCGCCGCTGCGTGTAGGCGGCACGCAGGAGAGCCCATGCGAGCGGAGCGCCAGCAACAACAACTGCAGCGACAGAGAGATGGGCACACCACTCGTACACCCCATACACCAAGGCGGCTACCGGGTGTGTGGCGTCCGCTCGGCGAAATGGCGAATCCTCAGTGCTCTGACCAAAGATCAACGCACCGGCTGTGAGCACGATCCAGGCTCCCCAGACGACGCTCACCGATGCCCGCAACCGCAACCGCCCTCCGAGTACAAGGCCGCTCGGATTCGCCCAGGCGTCGAGCGCGCCATCAAGCACATCGAGGACCGTCCGGGGCGTCAGCACCGTTTCGCTGAGGACGTCGACAAACTCCTCGCTGTAGCGATCCCGCCAACTCGGGGGATAGACGTGACAGAGCACTCGCGCCAATCGGCGACATGCGCGCGGACTCATGCTGGCCTCGGGATCGCGGCCAGCCGCCGGAGCCCCAACTCTGCGAACTGATGGATCCGCCTGGTCTCTGTCTCCAGCGCTACGGCACCTGGGCCGGTCAGCCGATAGGGCCGGCGTCGCTCCTCGGCCGCCAACGGTTCAATCCAACCCCGCTCCTCAAGACGCGACAAGACCGCGTACAGGGTCCCTGCACCGAGCGTCACACCCGCAGACTGCTCTAGATCCTTGATGACCGCGTAGCCATGCTTCGGCCCGTCGGCCAGGCTCGTCAGAACCAACAGCGAAGGATCCGCCCATCTGCCCAAATCATGCATCACTAACTCCATCTCCGGGCCACACCCGGTCCGAGCGAACGAACTACTACGCGACTCACTATAGCGGGACTCGCTATAGCGCGCAACGCTATAGGCGAGCTCCTATATGCAAGTGGTGCCGATACTGGCGGCTGGTTTCAGTGAGTTCTTCAGGCAGTAATCCGTAAAGCAAGCTGTCTACACGGACTCCGTCATGGCCGACCATGTGCCGTCGTAGCCGGCCCTCTACCTGGCGCTGACGGCGCCATGCGGACGGTCGCGGTCTTCAGGTCGTCGGTCGTCTGGGTAATACTGTGGTGCCTTGCCCGGCAGTCCCAGTCGACCATGCACGGCCGGGGCCGTCGTAGACCCCCGTCGGGATGAGGCTAGACTCAATGTGCAGTTCCACTGCCGAGTGTCGTGCTCTCGCATTCTCCTGTGGCCCGTCCTTGTGGGGAGTAGAACAGGAGCGCGTGCGTTCTTATGGTTGATCCAAAGAGCCCCGGTCGCAAGCAACCAACGTCGGGAGCCAGCTTCAGCGACGTAACGAAGGAAGTCGCGCGTCGCAACGACGAGGCACAGAAGCTCGCTCGCAAGAGACGCACCGCGCGCGAGAAGGAGCAGATCGCAGTCCGCCGTTCGTGGGAGCGGCTGCTCTGAGTTCTCGCCCGGCACTAAGCCTCTAGCACCGAGAGGATGTTGCCTGCCGGATCTTTAAACCAGGCGATCAGCGGCCCGTCGCCGCGGGCGATGCCGCGGGGGTCCTGATCGATTCCGTCATACCGCTCGAAGCGGACGCCGCGTGCGACCAGGTCGTCCACCGCCTGCTCGATGTCCTCGACGGGAAAGTTGAGGACCGTGAACGTCGCAGGCACGTGCTGCGGCCCCTTTGGGTAGATCAGCGTGTCCCGGTCGCCTGCAAGGTGGAGCGTCAGCAGTCCGTGCTCCTCAGACACGCTGACGCCCAGCGTCTCGCCGTAGAACTGCTTCGCGTTGGCAATGTCATCCACGGAGTATCCGCTGAACGCCGGGCTGTTCTCAAGCATGTCGCTCCCTCTTTCGAGTCGTGATCCCATAGCGGTGTGATGCGTTCCCGCAAGGATATGCGTGCGATGCTCCGGCCCCAAAGCGGTATCGTCGCGCGATGATGAGCACGAGCAGCTCACGCGTGCCCACCCGATACGTGGCGGGCGCGAGACGGTCTCGCATCGGCCCGAGCCTACGGGCCTATTTTTTCTCTGACGGCACCCGCGCGGCCCAGAGCGTCCTCGGCCTGATCTGGCTGCTCGACGCCGGCCTGCAGTTCCAGTCGTTCATGTACTCGAACGGCTTCATCCAGATGCTGACCGCGATGGCCCCGGGCCAGCCGCACTGGCTGAGCTCGAGCATCGACTGGGGAGCCAACATCGCCGCCGGCAACCTCGGCTTCTACAACACCGCCTTCGCGCTGATCCAGGTCGCGATCGGGCTCGGGCTGCTGTACCGCCGGACGGTCAGGCAGGCGCTGTTGCTTTCGTTCGCCTGGGCGTTCTTCGTCTGGTGGTTCGGCGAGGCGTTCGGGATGCTGTTCATGAATATGGCCAGCCCGCTCACGGGCGCTCCCGGCGGCGTGATCATGCACGCGCTGATCGGGCTCGTGATCTGGCCGCGCGGTAGGCCGGGGGGCCTGCTTGGGATCCAGGGCGCCCGCGTGATGTGGGCTGTGCTGTGGCTGCTGATGGCGTTCCTATGGCTGCTGCAGTACTCCTCTGGCGCGAACGCGATCCACGACATGATCAACGCCGCGCCCTCTGGGATGAGCTGGCTGTCGAGCATGCAGGACGGCTTTGCGAGCATCACCAACGGCAACGGCTTCGTGTTCGCCGCGATCCTCTCCGCACTGTCCGCCGCGATCGGCATCGGCGTCGGCGTCAACGCGCGGCTCGCCAAGGACCTGCTCGCGCTCTCCGTCGTGCTGAACGTCCTCTACTGGCTTGTCGGCCAAGGCTTCGGCGGTATCTTTCAGGGCGGCGCGACCGATCCCAACGCAGCTCCGCTGTTCGTCCTGCTTGCGTACGTGCTCTACCAACTGATCCCCTACCGCGTGCAGACGACCGTCACGCCCGAGCCGTCCGCCTGATGCGTGTCCGAGGCCACCCGGTGCTCGCGGCCGTGATCATCGCAGCCGCGCTCGCAGGCTGCGCCCGCGCCGACAAGCACAACGCTCAGACCACCGCCAAGGTCAGCGGTGGCGCCACGAGCACGACCAGCGGCTCCTCGGGCACCGCCGGAATGGACATGGCCGGCGGCTCGGCCGTCGCCACCGAGGTCCCGTCCGTCAACGGCATCAAGCCCGTCGCCTCACAGGTACTCGCGACCGCCGACTGGCAGGGCATGGAGATCCAGGCGCGCACGATGACACCGACGACCTTCGTCGTGTTCGACGGCAGCGGCCACGAGCAGATGTTCAAGGCGAACAAGAAGATGAGCTTCCATCTGATGATCATGCTCGACGACCAGCACACGAAGGTGCCGATTCCCTACGCAGGTGTCTGGGCGACGATCCTCAACAGCGCCGGTAAGACCGTCTTCTCCGAACGCCAGTGGCCGATGCTCTCGGCGTACATGGGCCCGCACTACGGCAACAACGTCACACTTCCCGGCCCCGGCCAATACACGCTCAAGCTGCTGGTCAGCCCGCCGGTGGCCGCCCGGCACGTCGAGTACGCGCACGTCTGGCTGAAGACGCACGCGGTGGTCGAGCACTTCACCTGGAAGCCAACCACATGACCCCGCGCGGCGTATTCACGCGCCGCCGTTTCATCGCAGGCGCAGGCGGGCTGGTGGCGGCGGGGGTGGCGGCCGGGGTCGCGATCGATCAATCCGCCAGCGGCTCCGCTTTGCCGCTGGCGGACCTACCCGGCCCTGTCTCAGGCCTTCCCCCCCGTCAGCACGCATGGACCGCGACCCTGACTCCCGACAAGTACGGCAACCCGACACCACCCCGCTTCGATCGGCTGCTGCTGTTCGACGTGCGCGGCACGCCCGATCCGCGTTACGCGCGGCTGCTGGAGGCCGAACTGCGCAAGCTCGAGCACGCACACCCCTGGAGCCCGAAGGGACTGCTGTTCACCGCCGGCTGGGCGCCGAGCTACTTCGAGCACGTGCTGCACGTCCCGAGTCCGATCCCTCGCGCCAAGGCGTTGTCGGAGTTCGAGCAGCCGACGATCGACGGCTATCACCTGTGCCTGCATCTGGCCTCCGACGACCCGACGCTGCTGCGCGGCTGCGAGCGAGCGCTGCAGCGCGCACTCGCGCCCGCCCTCCGCCTCCGCCAGACCCGCACGGGCTTCGCCGGCGCAGGGTTGCCAGCCGCCCACCAGCGGGTGGGCGGCCACCGCCTCCAGGGCATCCCATCCGGCAACCACGTCCCGCGGTCTGCGCCCCTGTTCATGGGCTTCAAGTCCGCGCTCAAGAAGAATCAGGCAACCGAGGACGCGGTCACGATCGCAGACGGCGAATTTGCGCAGGGCACGACGATGGCGGTCAGCCATATGACCCTAAGCCTCGACAGCTGGTATCAGAACCTGACATACGCGCAGCGCGTCGCGCGTATGTACTCGCCGCAAACCACCCCCGAGCAGGTGGCGCGCTTCACGACCGACGCCGAATCCAACCCCGGCCTTCTGGACCAGGCGATCAAGCGCGGCGTGATCGGTCACTCGCAGGCCTCGGCGCGCGCGCGCCGAAACGGAAAGCCGCTGATCCTGCGCCGCGACTTCGACACCGTCGACGGCGGCCAGGCAGGTCTGCACTTCGTCTCGCTGCAGCGCACGATCGAGGACTTCGTGACCACGCGGACGGCGATGAACCAGGCCAACGCGCAGCTCCAGAACCCTGCGATCACCGACACCGTCAACAACGGGATCAACGAGTTCATCTTCGTGCTCCGGCGCGCCAACTACGTCCTGCCGTCGCGGGCGCAGCGGTCGTTCCCGCTGCTGCCTGGTCGTGAGACGCTGCTCTAGTCCGGGGTGCAACACTAAACAAGATCGCCTTTTACAGCCGATCAGTCAGGGTATGGGTGCTGCGAGGGCAGAAGCAGTCACGGTGTCAGGGGCTGATCTGCTCGCGCAGCTGCAGGATCCGGTGCTGGCCACCGATATGGACGGGTTCGTGACGGTGTTCAATCGCGCCGCCGAGAAGCTTTACGGCTACCCCGCTGAAACGGTGATCGGCAGCCACGCGTCGATCATCATCCCCGACGTCCGGCTCACCGAGTTCACCGCCAATCTGGAGGCGGTGCTCGCCGGTGCGACGCGCCGCGTCGATGCCCAGGCACGCAAGAGCGACGGCGCGATGCTGGAGGTCGCGGTCACCTGTCAGCCGATGCGCGGGTGTGACGGGACGATCGTCGGCGCGATCATGCTGCTGCGCGATATGTCGGAGCGGATGCTGCGTGAACGGCAGCTGCTGTACATGTCGCGGTTACTCGGCGAAACAGACTCGGTCGCGGTGATCTGCACAAACTGTGCGGGCACGGTCACGATCTTCAATCGCGGCGCCGAGGAGCTACTCGGCTACACCGCCGCGGAGGTGGTCGGCCGCGTGGACGCGATTATCTTCCTCGACCAGGAGGAGGTCGCTGCTCGCGCCGCCGAGCTTGGTGTCGCGGCCGACGGCGGGGTGTTCCATCGCGCGTTCGCCGGCGAGCTCGACGAGGGTAGGTGGACCCATGTTCGCAAGGACGGCTCCAAGGTCGAAGTGCTGCTCACGATGCGCGCCGTGATCGATCCGTTCGGCGAGGTCGAGGGCTTCATCGGCGTCGCCCGCGACATCTCTGAGATTCGACGTGCCGAGCTGGCGCGGATGCACGCGGAGGAGCGCTTCCAGATCGCCTTCGAACACGCGCCCATCGGGCTCGCGATCGGAGCGCTTAACGGCCCTGACACCGGCCGCTGGACGCAGGCCAACCCGGCCCGGCACGGATGCTCGGACGCGAACCCGGAGAGCTTGACGGCGTCGTGGTCAACGAGGTCACTCACCCGGAGGACCGCGAGCGCACGCTCGGCTACCTCAGCAACCTGCGGGAGCAGCCGGTCGTCACAGAGAAGCGCTACCTGCGCAAGGACGGCAGCACCGTCTGGGCCTACATCAGCTCGACGCCTGTGCCGAGCGCCGACGGCGGCCCTGCCGACTGCTACGTCACGCAGGTGCTCGACATCTCCGAGCGTCGCCACTTCGAGCAGCAGCTCCACTACCTCGCCGATCACGACCCGCTCACCAGCCTCCACAACCGTCGGCGGTTCGAAACCGAGCTCGACCGCGTCATCGCGGAGTCGCTCATCAGCGGCGAACGCGGTGCGCTGCTGGTGCTCGACCTCGACGGCTTCAAGGTCGTCAACGACCGCTTCGGGCATTCCGTCGGCGACGACCTCGTCGCTCATATCGGGCGCCTACTGCGCGAGAGTGTGCGCAGGAGCGACTTCATCGCGCGGCTCGGTGGCGACGAGTTCGCGATCATCCTGCGCGACTGCCCCGAGCCCCAGGCGACCGAGGTCGCCGAGAAGGTTCTGGACGCGATCCGCACCCGCGGGCTCGTGGTCACGACCAAGGCCACAGCGCGCGTCACGACCTCCGTGGGCATCGCTCTGTATGGCCCGGGAATCATCGCCACCGCTGATGAGCTGGCGGTGGAGGCCGACATCGCGATGTATGAGGCGAAGGCGGACGGGCGCAACGGCTACGCGGTCTACGTCGCCGCCGGTGAGCGCCACGGCAATGCGAACGAGCGCGACTCCTGGTTCTCGCGTCTGCGCCGCGCGCTCGACGAGGACCGGTTTGTGCTCCACGCCCAGCCGATCGTGCCGATCTGCAGCGCCGGACTTCCCCGCTACGAGCTGCTGATCCGGATGCTCGACGACAACGATGAGCTCGTGCCCCCGGGCGCGTTCCTGCTGAACGCCGAGCGTTTCGACCTGATCGGCGAGGTCGACCGCTGGGTGATCTCGCAGGCGGTCTCGCTGCTGCACGAGCACGCCAGGATCGGTAACGACTTCAGCCTGTCGGTGAACCTCTCGGGCAAGACGATGAACGATTTGGATCTCGCCGACGACCTCGGCGAGATGTTGAAGGCGCACCCGATCCCGCCCGGACGCCTGGTGGTCGAGGTGACGGAGACTGCGGCGATCGTGAACATCGAGCGCGCGCGCGAGCTGGCGCAGCAGCTGCGCCGGCTTGGCTGCCTGTTCGCGCTCGACGACTTCGGCTCAGGGTTCTCCTCGTTCTACTACCTCAAGCACCTGCAGTTCGACTACCTCAAGATCGACGGCGAGTTCATCACGAAGCTCGTCAGCACCGAGACCGACCAGCTGCTGGTGCAGGCGGTGGTCGGGATCGCGCGCGGGCTCGGGACACAGACGGTGGCCGAGTTCGTCGGCGACACGGAGACTGTGAAGCTGCTCGAGCAGCTCGGGGTCGATTACGGGCAGGGCTTTTTTCTCGGGCGCCCGGCCCCGGTGGAGACGCTGCTCCCGCAACTGCCGCCGAAGCTCTGAGCGCGCAGCGGATCTCCTACCGGTTCTTATCGACTCCCGCTACCGTCGAGAGGTCGTGACTTCGGGTACTGGGCGCAAGATCAGAGGTCTGCGGGCTGCTCTGGTCGTTTGCGCGGCATCGGCGCTTGCCTCGGCGTCGACCGCGACGGCGGCGGACGCCCACGCAACGGTGCACCAAACTCGGATCGGCCAGGCGCCGACGCTCCCCGTCGGCACAACGCTCGTCGCCGGCCTCGCGTCCGTAAAGACGATGCTGCTCACGGTAGCGCTCGCGCCGCGCAACGCGGCGGCGCTGGCGAGTTACGCGAAGGCGGTCGGCAGCCCGCAGTCGCCGGACTACCGCCGCTACCTGAGCCCTGCCGAGTTCCGCTCGCGGTTCGCACCGACCAACGCGACGATCGTCAAGGTCGAAGCGGCCCTGCGCAGCCGCGGTCTGCACCCAGGCGGGCTCACCGCGAATGGCCTCGCGATCCACCTGCGCTCGAGCGGCGCGGCCGTCGAGCGCGCCTTCTCCCTGACGCTCGCGCGTGTACGCCTGCCCAACGGACGTGACGCCATCTACAACGTGGAGGCGCCGGCGCTTGATGCCAGCGTCGCCTCCGCGGTGCAGGCGGTGGTCGGCCTGAGCAGCCTTGCTCAGATGCAACGGCTCGATCTGCCGGGCGCGTCGGTCGTGGCGCGCCGCCGGCAGATGAGCGGCGGCCAGGTGAGCGGGGCCGGATCCCGCAGCGCGCGAACAGGCGCCACCCACGTAGCCACCGGCGGGCCGCGGCCGTGCCCGAAAGCCGTTCAGGTTGCGCCGGGCCAGAACGCCTACACAGCCGACCAGATCGCGACCGCCTATGGCTTCTCGGGCGTGTATCAGTCCGGCGACCTCGGGCAGGGCGTGACGATCGGCGTCTACGAGCTGGAGCCCGATGCCCCCAGCGACATCGCCGCATA
>Ga0307374_10007096_pt1 | contig 17238 bp, 12 predicted proteins | sample OX3MG_FD_202532 | JGI IMG/M metagenome (GOLD analysis project Ga0307374, IMG submission 202532) | Soil microbial communities from Risofladan, Vaasa, Finland - OX-3 | ecosystem: Environmental > Terrestrial > Soil > Coastal area > Acid sulfate soil | place: Finland: Risofladan, Vaasa | collected... | reverse complement strand
ACTCGACGTGCCACACCGCCTGACTGCCCACGCCAGCGACCCTAAGGACATCGGCCTCCACCAGGCGGCTCAATTTCCGGCTTGCCGGTAGAGAAAATGGCGCTGGGCTCGGAGGCTGGGCTCGGACGCTGGGCTCGGACGCGGGCGGGCTGGACGGGTCAGTCCTGGTCGTGGCGCTCGAGGAACGAGTACACATCGGCCTCGTCCACGCCCGGGAAACTGCCCGACGGCAGCGCGGAGAGGATGTGCGAGTGGGCCCGCGCCGATGGCCACGCCATCCCGTCCCAGCGGGCCGCTAGCCTGGCCGGCGGCCGCTGGCAGCAGGCCGGGTCAGGGCACATCGACCTGGTGCGCTTGGTCGTCTCCCGGCCGCGGAACCACTGCGCGTCGTCGAACGGGACGCCCAGCGTGATCGCGAAGCCGCGCTCGCTGCCGGGATCGACGGAGGCGACGCACCAGTAAGTACCTGACGGGGTGTCGGAGTACTGGTAGTGCGGGCTGTACCGGTCGGACGCGGAGAAGATCTGCCGTCCCGACCACAACCGGCACATCCGCTGCCCCTCGATCGCCCCGGCCGCGTCGGCCGGGAAGATCACGCCATCGTTCTCGTACGCCTTGTAGATGATCCCGCCCGAGTCGTTCTTGACGAAGTGGCAGGTCATGCCGAGGTGATGGGTGGCCAGGTTGGTGAAGCGGTGCGCCGCCATCTCGTACGAGACGGAGAACACGTCGCGCATGTCCTCGACGGACAGGCTCCTGTTCCCCTTGGCCTGCCGCAGGAACGTCACCGCCGCCTGCTCGGGCACGAGGACGGCGGCCGCGAAGTAGTTGGCCTCCACCCGCTGCCGCAGGAACTCGGCGAAGTCCTCAGGCGCACTGTGCCCGAGGACGAAATGTCCGAGGGTCTGCAACAGGACCGCACGCGGAGTGTGCATGCCAAGCGACTCCTGGCGCAGGTAGATCCGCCTGTTCCTGAGATCGGTGACGGAGCGTGCCGAGCGCGGCAGGTCCCGGACATAGCGGACAGAAAACCCGTGGTGCGACACCACGGAGAGCAGCATGCCCTGGGACAGTGCCCCGCCCGAGTAGGCGACCGGCTGGATGGCCTGCGCCGCGGCCTGCTCGATCTCGGCGAAGTAGTTACCTCGATCGCCCATCATGGCGCGCAGGTCAGCGTTGGCCGCCCTGGCATCCTCAGGCGTGGCCGTCGGCTTGACCTGCTGCCTGCGCAGCTCTTCGAAGAGCGCGAGCACGTGCTCGAGCACATCGCTCGGCACGCGGGGACCTGGCCGCAGGTAGGGCAGGCCGAGACCGGAGTAGACAGGGTCACGCTGGGCTTCGGAGAGCGCGATCTCGAGCTGCGCCCGGCGGCTCGGCGCCTCGCGACGCATCAGCTCGTCGGACGGCACCCCCAGCGCGTTCGCCAGCGACTCGATGAGGGAGAGCTTGGGCTCACGGCGGCCGTTCTCCAGCAGCGACAGCACCGAGGGCGCCCGGCCGACGCGCTCGCCGAGCTCGGCCAGGGTCAGGCCCCTGCCGCGCCGGACGTGGCGTAGCCGCTGGCCGAAGAGAGTGAGATCTAGATCACTTCCCGGCAAACTTGAGGATTCCTTCTCGGTGAAAGTTGTCATATCTTCATCCTAGCCGAAGAACTCAAAATATTCATGACGAAGGTCTCTACCGCTGGGAGCAAACCGCGGCGAAGCTGGGAGCAACACCCGGGGACGGCAGCATCAGGAGGTCCAGTGAATAATCGTCGCCTCGAGGGCACGCAGAACGGGAGCGCAGGCCGGCTTGCCACGAGCTTTGACGACCAGGTTGCTCAGCTGCAGCAGAGCTGGGCAGCGGACTCGCGCTGGGACGGGACGGAGCGGACCTTCACGGCCGCTGACGTGATCCGGCTGCGCGGCTCGGTACAGGAGGAGCACACGCTGGCGCGGCTCGGCGCCGAGCGGCTCTGGTCGCTGCTGCACAGCGGGGACTACGTGAATGCGCTGGGCGCGCTGACGGGCAACCAGGCGGTACAGCAGGTTAAGGCCGGGCTGAACGCCATTTACCTGTCCGGCTGGCAGGTCGCCGCGGACGCCAACCTGGCCGCGCAGACCTACCCGGACCAGAGCTTGTACCCGGTCAACTCGGTGCCGCAGGTTGTCCGCAGGATCAACAACGCCCTGCTCCGCGCCGACCAGATCACCTGGGCCGAGTCGGGTAACCAGGACGCTCCGCACTGGCTGGCGCCGATCGTCGCCGACGCCGAGGCGGGCTTCGGCGGTGTCCTGAACGCGTTCGAGCTGATGAAGTCCATGATCGCGGCCGGGGCCGCCGGGGTGCACTGGGAAGACCAGCTCGCCTCGGAGAAGAAGTGCGGCCACCTGGGCGGAAAGGTGCTGATCCCGACCGGCCAGCACATCAAGACGCTCAGCGCCGCGCGGCTGGCCGCCGACGTCTGCGGCGTGCCGTCGATCGTGGTCGCCAGGACGGACGCCCAGGCCGCGACGCTGCTGACCAGCGACATCGACGAGCGGGATCAGCCGTTCGTCGCGGGCGAGCGGACCGCCGAGGGCTTCTACCGGGTGCGCAACGGCATCGGCTCATGCATCGCGCGCGCCCTGTCGTACGCGCCGTATTCCGATCTGCTGTGGATGGAGACCTCGACGCCTGACCTGTCGGTCGCGGCGGAGTTCGCCGACGCGATCCACTCGGTCTACCCGGACCAGATGCTCGCCTACAACTGCTCGCCGTCGTTCAACTGGCGGGCGAACCTGGACGACGCGACGATCGCCAAGTTCCAGCGCGAGCTGGCCGCGATGGGGTACAAGTTCCAGTTCATCACCCTGGCCGGCTTCCACGCGCTGAACCACTCGATGTTCAGCCTGGCTCGCGGCTACGCCGAGGAGGGCATGTCGGCCTACGTCCGCCTGCAGGACGCCGAGTTCGCCGCCGAGGCCGAGGGCTACACGGCGACCAGGCACCAGCGCGAGGTCGGCACGGGCTACTTCGACCTGGTGACCTCGGCGATAAACCCGGACGCGTCGACCACGGCGCTGGCGGGCTCGACCGAGGCCGACCAGTTCGCGGCCGCGCACCACTAAGACCTGTCCGACCGGGACGGAGCGGGCGCAGGATTGTTCCGTCCCGGTGTCAGTGGATAGGCCTACCGTGGGTGGACACAGGAACCCAGCGTCACTAAGGGGAGACTATGTCCGCTCTCGAGAACCGGCCGAATAGCGCACTCCTCGTCGTCGACGTGCAGAACGGCGTCGTCGAGGGGGCTCACGAGCGCGACACGGTCGTCTCGAATGTCGGCAGTCTGGTCGAGAAGGCGCGGCAGGAACGGGTCCCGGTGGTCTGGGTTCAGCATTCCGATGACCAGCTTGCGAAGGGGAGCGACGACTGGCGGATCGTCCCCGAGCTGACTCCGGGCGACGCCGAGCCGCTCGTCGGGAAGAGCTACGGCGACTCCTTCGAGGACACCACCCTCGAGACCGTGCTGTCGGGCCTGGCCGTCGGCCGGCTCATCGTTGTCGGCGCAGAGTCCGATGCGTGCATCCGGTCGACGCTCCACGGCGCGTTCGTCAGGGGGTGACGCGACCCTGGTCAGCGACGCCCACACCACCGGGGACAAGACGTCGTGGGGGGCGCCGCCGCCGGACCAGGTCATCGCGCACACGAACCTGTACTGGAGCTACCAGACGGCGCCGGGGCGGACGGCCGGGACGGTCGAGACCAAGAACGTCGACTTCGGCGGCACGTCCTGAAGCCCGCGCGAACGGTCGCGGGTGCCGCCGACCTCGCGGTAGCTGAGATCCCTGGCCGACTGGTCGGCCACGAAGCCGCTCGGCTCCGCCGCCGCCGGCCTGCGCAGCCAGATGGTGCGCAACTACGGCACGAGGCCGAGGGCAGACGTGACCGAGAAGTCGTCGTCGTACTCCTCGACCTCGGTCACGTCGCTTCGCCACCTGGACAGCCTGAACATCGGAATGATCATGCCCGCGCCCAGCAGGGCGAGCACGCCGCTGGACAGCATGGTGGTGAAGCCTGCCGCGTAGTGGCTGCCCGGCATCGGGACATAGCTGAGCGCGTGCGGGCCGCGCATGAGCAAGAGCGCTGACCAGCCAAGCAGGGCCAGGCCCGGCAGTCCCGTGGCGAGCGCTGAGACCCGGCGCACGGCAAGCAGGATGCCAAGCAGGAGCCCGGTACCGAGCAGGGCAGCCAGCGGCAGCACGTTGTGCAGATCCGTCAGGGCGTGCGCGCTGCGCAGGCCCTGGCCCGCCTCCAGGGCAGAGAACCTGGCGATGCCCCAGCCGCCGCCGAAGAACAGCGCCGCCGATACGGCCAGGGCAAGAAAGAAACCAGTGATGTGCCGCATTCGCCACAACCCTCCGGTCGAAAATCGCTTCCGAGGACCTGGCTCCCCAGCACCTGCTGACGCAGCGGGGCACGACTGGTCAGCCGGTGGCTGCCAAAACCTGACAGCTCCCGCAGCCTCGCGCCCGCAGGCTCAGGAACACCCGGGGGGCACGCGGCTCAGCCCACGGCCAATGTACCGACCTGGGCGCGGCCAGACCGCTAAAACTGAGGAAAGGGCGCAGAGCCGATCTACCGGTCAAATATCGAGCGGGGGACTCGGTCTGGATGCGCGGCGCCCGCGCGGGCTCGGTCAGGACGGGCGTCCGCCCGTGCGGGCTCGGCGCACCGAGGTGTCCAGGGCGCGCCGAGCCGTGACCCGCAGCTTGTTGACCGGCTCGAGCAGCTCGTAGGTCCAGTACGCATCCTGCTCGATCAGCCGGAGCTTGGTTCCCCGGGCTCCGGCGGGGACGCGGTACGCCGGCGGCCGGTAGCGGATGAAGTCCGCGTGCATCCGGTCGAAGAAGCGCCTGCGCTCGGCGCGCGGGACCAGCCCGGCGCAGCCGACCGGGCCGATGCCGGGACCGGTCGTCTGCAGGACCGAGGCGTAGTGCCCGATCGCGCGTTCGAAGACGGCCGACTGAACGGCGGGTGTGGCGACCGGATCGGCTGAGCTGGCCAGCTTGGCCAGCATGCCGAGCACCTCGTCGTAGGCGCTGAACACGTCCCAGTGCCTGCTGCTCGTGGTCGCCATGAACGAGCCGGGCCGTGACCGGCGATAGGAGTAACAGACCTGGTCAAGCGCGCTCAGCCGGCCCGCGAAGAGGGCGGCGCAGGTGACCGGGATGTCCTCGTGAATGCCCGGCCTGAACGGCTCGCCGAGCCCGAGCAGGAAGTCGCGCCGCAGCAGCCTGCTCCAGGCCGTCATCGTGAGGTTGATGAGCTGCGGTGCGTCGGCGAGCGAGAACGTGCCCGCCGGTGCCGGCCGCAGCAGCGGACCACCGGAACTAGGCCGCGTCCGGCCGTCCGGATAGCGCTCCTCGTAGTCGATCAGCAGCACGTCAGGGTGATCCAGTTCCAGCCGCGCGCCGATGCTCGCGAGCGCGCCGGGCGTGACCAGGTCGTCCGCGTCGACGAACCACACGTAGCTGCCGGTCGCCTCCGCCAGGCCGACGTTCCTCGCGTTGCCTGGCCCGCGGCTTTCATCCAGGTGAACCACGGTCAGCCGGTCGTCAGCCCTGGCCCGCTCGTCGAGCAGCGCACCGCACCCGTCGGGCGACGCGTCGTCGACGGCGATCACCTCGATCGCGGGCGCGTCAGGCGGAGTCGCGCCGGGTTCCCCCAGCACCGAGTCCAGGCAGTCGGTCAGGTACGCGCGGACGCCGTGGACCGGCATCACGACGCTGATCAAGGCTGCCTAGCCGACGTGATCGGCCGGCTCAGCGAGCGCCTCTGATTCGCCCGCGGGAACGTCGGGCTGGTCGACGGTCAGCTGCGACGGCCACCAGTTCCACCGTCCGAGCAGTACCACCGTGGACGGCACCAGCAGGGTCCGGACCAGGAACGTGTCCATCAGGATGCCGAGAGCCAGCGCGAATCCGATGTCGCGGATCTGGGTGCCGCCCGACCCGCCGCCGGAGACGATGCCGAGGACCAGGAACGACCCGGCCAGCACCAGGCCAGCCGACGTGACGGTCGTGCCGGTGACCGCCAGGGCGCGGGATACCGCCTCGCGCAGCGGCAGCTTGTGCGCCTCCTCCCTGATCCTGGTCATCACGAGGATGTTGTAATCCTCGCCGAGTGCCAGCAGGAAGATGAACATCAGGAACGGCAGGAAGAACACCAGGCCGCCGGCGTGGCCGAGTTTGATGAACAGGATCGCGGCCAGGCCGAGCGCGGCAAGGTAGGAGATCCCGACCGAGATGATCAGGTAGAACGGCGCGATCAGGCTGCGCAGCACGATCGCCAGGAGCAGGCCGATGACCAGGATCGCAATAGGGATGATCTTCTTGAGGTCACTGTTCGAGACCGCGCTGATGTCGTGCAGCGCGGGTGCCTGGCCGGCCACGCCCGAGTCCGTCGCGTGCATCGATGCGGCCACCCGGCCGGTCTCGGCCCGGATCGACGGCACCGCGTTCAAGGCCGGAGTGTTGCCGGGGTTTCCGGCGGACAGCCCGACCGAGAACTGCACTGTCCGGCCGTCGGCGCTGACGTAGTTCCCGGTTGCCCGGTACAGCTGATAGGCCCCGGGCGGGATTTCCCCGCCCGCCGGCGGCACGGGCGGCAGGTTCTTGGCCGGCCCGAGCGCCGCGTGCAGCGCCGCGTACTGCGCTGGCGTGAAGGTCACTCCGACCGGGTTCAGGGGCCCGGTCACCGTCGTGAAGAGCGGGCTGGCCTTGAGCTCGGCGGTGCCCTTGGCCAGCACGGCCGGGGTGTCCCATACCGGCTGGCTGAACCTGAAGATCAGGCTGGTCGGATTCGGCGTCGACTGCGGGAAGTACTTCGTCAGCAGCGCCTGGCCGGCGGCCGAGTCGGTGCCGGCCGGCGCGGTGGTGCTGCCGCCGAAGCCCGCCGCCTTGTAGCCGGTCACACCGATGGCCAGGGCGCCGAAGAACACGAGGCCAGCGAGAAGCGTCGGGAGCGGGTACTTGACGATCCGGCCCGCGATCGTGCCCCACAGACCGGGCTTGCCGGCGCCCTGGATGTCCCAGGGCAGCAGCTTCGGCTTGCCGAACATCCGCTGGAACAGCGTGCGCTTGACGCTGAGCAGCGACAGCCTGATCGACAGCAGGGCGGGCAGCAGCGTCAGCGCGGCCACCAGGGTGACGCCGATCGCGATCGCGAACGGGACGCCAAGGTCGGCGTAGAACGGGAAGCTGGCCAGCAGCAGCGTGAGCACCGCGGCGATGACGGTGGCCGCGGAGAAGGTGATCGACTCCCCGACCCTGGTAATCGAGGTGATGATGGCCTGCCTGGCAGGTTCGCGCGGACGGCGCAGGTCAGCCCAGACCGACGGCCCGGGGCCGCCGTCGTGCCTGGCGACCCTGAGCTGCTCGCGCACCCGGAACACGAGGAAAAGCCCGTAGTCCGTTCCCGCGCCAAGCACAAGGACGATCATCAGGAACTGGGCAATCGGCGACACCTGGAGACCGTGCTGGGCGGCCTCGGCGACCAGCGGCCCGGAGATGATGACGGACAGAAGCGCCGGCGCCAGGGTCACCAGCGCGAGGGTCAGCGAGCGGAAGATGAGGACGAGCAGCACGATGATCAGCAACGAGGAGTACAGCTCGATCTGACCGCCCTGGTTGCCATTGGCCTTCTGCTGGTCGACCTGGACGGCGAGGGCGCCCGCCAGGTGGGCCTGGAGGCCAGCTGGCAACGGCGTCTGCCTGATCGTCGCGCGCAGCCCGTCGATGAGATTGGTCGCGGCATTCGGATCGCCGCCGAGCTGGTGGACGAGCACCACGAACTCGTCCGCCTGGCCGGTGGCCCGCCCGGGCGGCGACTGCCCGAGATCGATTATCCGTACCACGGACTGGTCGGACTTCAGCTTGCTCTGCAGAGCGGCAAGCGCGGCGGAGTCGGCCGCCGTCAGCGGGCCGGTCTGCCTGGCGGCGACCAGCGGGACCGGCAGCAGGTTAGATGTCCCGAAGGGCGCGGCCAGCATGGTGGCCTTCTCGACGGGTGCGTTGGCCGGCAGGAACTTGGTGTTATCGCTCTGGGTAACACTCGACAAGCTGGGCAGGAACGACGCGGCAGCTACGGCGGCAATGATCCAGGCCAGGAGCATGGACCAGCGGAACCGAACACTGAACCTGCCAAGGGCCCCGAAGATGGCGTCGACGTCCATGGCCGTGAGCGTAGTAGACAAGAGCAGCAGCTAGAGTCCGGCCCCGGCTCCTTGATCGGGCCGTGACCAGGGTGATCCAGCGCGATTATCGCGGTTCAGCGGACCCGGGCCGACCGGGGTGAATACTCTGCCCATCAGCGCTGGCCACGGGCGTGGCGGCGCACGGCATGGCAGCCTGGCGTACCCGCGGGCAGATCTGCGGGCAATTCCGGGACATGCCGGTGAGGGTGCTGGCTACTGGCGTCCAGGCCAGTCAGACTCGTGTCCTGGGGAGGACCTGAGGTTCGCCCTCGGTAACGGGCAGCCCGAAAGGGGCAGTGCGAAAGGACAGCGCGAAAGGGACGCTGATGCAGGAGCTGCGACTCGTCGCAGTGAGCGAGGACGGCAGCTACGCGGTCCTCGTGGTTCCCGGCCGTAGCGGGCGTTTCGCGCTGCCCATCGATGAGCGGCTCAGGACCGTGGCGCGAGGTCAGTTCTCCCGGCTCGCTCAGTACGAGATCGAAGTGGAGAGTCCGTTGCGACCCAAGGAGATCCAGGACCGGATCCGTGCTGGCGAGACGGCCGAGGAGATCGCCGACACTGCTGGCCTGCCCATCGACCGAATCCGCAGGTTCGAGGGCCCGGTGCTAGCCGAGCGGGAGTTCCGGGCGAAGGAGGCGCAGCAGGCGACGGTCCGCGGCCGCGCGGAGTCGGGCCCCGGTCGGCTTTCGGAGGCCGGCGCCAGCATCGACGAGGTCGACTGGGACTCGCGCAAGCGGCAGGACGGCAACTGGCAGGTACAGCTGGCCTACACCGTCGCCGGACGGATGTACATGGCTGAGTGGGTGTATGACCCGAGGAGCAAGCACGTCACGCCGGACGACGACGAGGCGATGCGGCTCTGCCTGAACGAGGCCGACTGGCCCGAGCCGCGCCCGGCGGTGCGAGCCGCGGTAACCGCTACCGTGACGCCGATCGGATCGCGCGCCGCTGGCTCGCATCAGCCCGACCAGCGGTCTGCGCCCGACCGCTCGGCCGGCCGCGCCGTCCATCCGTCCCGGCAGCTGCCTGCGGAGGTCGTCGCCGCGGGCGCCGGTCAGCCCCAGATCACCGGTCAGCCCCAGATCACCGGTCAGCCCCAGATCACCGGTCAGCCCCAGGTCGCCGGTCAGCCGCGGATATCGGCACCGGCGGGTGACGGCCCGTCTGTGCCCGCGGCCAGGACGAGCCCGGCCGCGGCAGGCCGGGAGTCCCGTGAGTCCGCCGCGGCTGACGCGCCTGACCAGACTGCAGCCGAATCGGCCGGCCGCGAGGTCGCCGGAGCTGGCAAGCCGGACGGCGGGAGCCCTGCGCCAGCCGGGCCGGCCGCCGATGACGCTCCGCCAGCCGCTCCTGCCCGCCCGGCACGGCGGGCATCGGGCGGGCGGCCGCGGCGGTCCTCGGTGCCGTCCTGGGACGAGATCATGTTCGGTAACTCCAGGCAGCCTGACTAGCCGCGCGGTCGCCGGCGGCCGCCGGCGGCCGGGAAGCGCGCGTAAGATCCGACGCGCGATGCTTTGCGGCCAGAGCCTGGTAAGGGGACGTCTGTTGGGTCACTACCTCCGCACGAGAGGGTGCCCGGGCCGGCGCGGGCTGGCAAGGCTGGCGGCCCTGGCGGTCCTGGTCCCGCTAGCCAGCGGATGCGGCCTGCTCGGCGGACTGAGCGGCTCGAAGCTAGTCGCTCCCGGATCGATGACCGTGACGAGTCCGGAGTTCAGGACGGACGTGCAGCTGCCCCCGCAGTACACTTGCGCCGGCGCGGGCCTGAGCCCGCCGCTGTACTGGTCTGGTGCCCTGTCGCAGCAGCCGAGGTCGTTCGCGGTCGTGGTGGACGACGGGCAGGCCCCGATCACCCCGTATGTGTACTGGATCGTGTTCGACATCAGCCCGAACACGACCGCCATCGCGCAGAACCGGCTGCCACCCGGTGCCAGGCAGGCACAGAATAGTGCGGGGACGGCCCGCTACTTTCCGCCGTGTCCGCGGGACAACGAACTGCATACGTATCGATTCACGGTTTATGCCCTGAATGCTCGACTGAAGCTGCCTAAGGGTTCTGGCCTCCGGGCGACCTGGTCGGCCATAGCCAGGCACGTGATCGGCGTGGGACGGCTCACGGTCAGGACCGGTCAGTAGCTGGAAGATCACGGAGAGTAGACAGAGCTGGTTAAACTTCTCGAATCTCCTGACATAGACCATAGCGCTCCGCCACAATTGACATTTAACGATTCGCCTGGCTTCTGATCAGTCCAGGGCGCTCGCGGTAGCAAGGAGGCTCGCGTAATGGCCGCGCGGGCCTAGCGAGCGTCACCTAACGGCCATGAACCCGCGATGGATGGTGCGATGCCCAAGACCGTGCTGATCATTCTGGCAGCCGTGATCGCCCTGATTGCGATAGTCGTATACCTCGGGACGCGTTACCTGCGTGCCGACGACGAGGACGACTTCGACGACGACGTTCCATCTGAGCACGGCCGTTTCAGCAGCCGCGGCAGCCACCTTCCGCACGAGCAGCCCCGCACTCGCCGGCACCACGACGACGACCTGCCCGACGAGCGACTCAGGGAGCGTCCGGGCGCCGTCCGGGTCACCGCGGGCCGCGGTTCCGACCGCGGTCCCGACCGGGCAGCCGCCGGGCGCGGCGATGATGACCGTGGCTGGCGCGAGGACAGCGGCCTGAATGGCCGAGCGGGGCGGGCATCGCTGCCGCAGCGGGACCAGCGTCCGGGCCGGTCCGGCCGGCTCGATGATGATGACATCAGCGAGCCGATCGCAGCCAGCGCCCGGTCTGGCCGCTCCTCGGCCGGCCGAAGCGGACAGCACGGCCTGGCGGACTACGAGGGCCGGACCACCCGGATGCCGGCCGCGGCCAGGGATTACGACGGCGACGACGGCCGTGGCAGGGACCGGCTCGCCCGCGCCGAGGACCGCGATTCAAGGGACCGGCGGGACAGCCGCGACACTCGTGACGGCAGGGACCGCCGGGACGTCCGCGCCGCCACCAGCACCAGGGACACAGGAGGCGCCAGGGACATTGGCGGTGCCGACCGCGACGAGCGGGACCGGCGGAGCACCACGCGCCCGGGGACGAGGCCGGACAACCGCAAGAACGGCGCCGTCGCCGACGACCTGCTGCCCCCGGTGAAGCCCCGGCAGGGCCGGAGCAAGAAAGACGCCGACGGTGACTGGCCGAGCAACGAATGGGACGAGCTCTCCGACGTCGATTACTGGGCGGAGCTTGCCTCGGACAGGCCGCTGACCACGGACAAACCGCTGACCTCGGCGGCGAAGCCAGCCGAGCGGTCACGGTCAGAGCGCGGTGAGACACGGCTGGACGCGGCGCCAGGCCCGGTCCGCGGCGAGCGGCCGGATGCCGCCGCAGCCCGCGAATCGCGGAGCAAGCAGCCAGGCCGCCCGGCTCGCCAGCCAGACCAGATCCGCCAGCCGGATCCGCCGATCGTCCCGCCCGTCACCCGCAAGCTAGACGTGACCGACCGAAGCGATGAGTTCAGCGGAACGGGGTCGCGCCGGGCCAGCCTGGGCCGCACCGAACGGCTGCAGGCAGTGCCGCAGCCCGCCGCCCCTGGCAGGGACTCCAGGTACGCCATTCCGGCCGATGACGACCCGCTGACGAGCCCGTCCTTCCCGCGGATCCCGGCAGACGACAGCCGGTCGTACCGCAGGAGCAGGACGCCCGGACCCGATGAGCTTCCGACGGCGAGCCGCACCACGGATACCGGATCGCACCGAGTCCGTGAGCAGGCCCAGTCCCGTGAGCAGGCCCAGTCCCGTGAGCAGGCCTACCCGGCCGTGCCGCGGGCAGAGCCGGTCCGCGGCCTCGACGGCTTGACCCAGCCGCACAGCTACCAGCGGCCGGCTGAGGGCGACTCCGGTTACGGCGTCGCATCGCCCGACTACGAGCGCGCGGCTGCCGATTACTCCGGGTCAGCCACCGAGCCCTACCGGGCGCCGTCGACCAGCTCGGTACCCGGTAGCTACCAGGTACCGGCCGTGGCCAGCGCGGACAGGTATCCGAGCAGCACGGGCGCCTACCCCGGGCCGGCCAGCTCGACGGCGAGCTACTCGCTCCCCGCCACCTCGGGCGGCTACGGGGTGCCGAGCGGGTCCGCGCACGCCAGCCCGGCAGGCGGCGGCTATCCGGCCGCGGATTCAGGTAGCTACGCCTCGCCCGCAGGCACTGGGTCGGGCGGTTACCAGGCATCCGGCGCAACCCCGGCGCCCGGCTACCCGCCGGCCGCGGCGGGTCATGGCGGCTACGGCGGCGAGACAGTCGTCCGCGGCACCTATCCCGACCCGGCCAGCTACCAGCCGTCGCCGCCCTCGGCCGGCGGCTACCAGGCCGATCAGGGCGTCGGCGGCCAGCCAGCCGCGGGGACCAGCAGCTACGCGTTCCCGGCTGAACCGGCTAGCTACCCGGGCCAGGCAGATCCGCTGGCCAGCTACCAGGGGTACGCCGGCTCGGGGCCAGCGTCGGCTTCGCACCCGCGGCCCGATCCTGGCTACCTCGCTGGCAGCTACCCGGCGAGTCTGGAGCCGAGCTTCGGCGGGGCCCTGCCCGGAGGCCAGCCTGAAGTGGGCTACCCCATCTACTCCGCACCGGTTCCGGTCGGCCAGACACCCGCGTATCAGGTCCCTGGCCCGCTGCCCGGTTCCGCCGCCGGGCCAGGCAACGACTACGCCGCGGGATCGACCCACGCCCCGCCATCCGGCTACCCGGAGCCGCAGTACCGGCCGGACCTCTACGACCAGCCCGGATACCAGGTCCCGGTGCCGGAAAACGGCGGGTACGCGGGAGCTGATCCCTACGCGATGGATCCCTACGGCTACTCCGGATACGGCAACGGCGGGCACTGACTCGCACTGATAATCCGGCGGCCCGGCCGGCAAAGCCGTGCCCGGCGGTCTAGTGTCGGCAACGTGCGCCACGGTCCGTTCTGCCCAGCGCCGAACTGGTGACCGGAGGTCGAAGCTTCGCGGAAACACGGGAGTTCAGATGACCGGAGTACGAGTACTCGCCGGCACGCGCAAGGGCGCGTTCGTGCTGACGTCAGACGGCAAGCGCGACAAGTGGGATGTCAGCGGCCCGCACTTCGCGGGGTGGGAGATCTACCACTTGAAGGGCTCCCCCGCCGACCCCGATCGGCTGTACGTATCGCAGTCGACCGGCTGGTTCGGCCAGCAGATCCAGCGCTCAGACGACGGCGGCCGGAACTTCCTGTCCGTGGGCAATGAGTTCAGCTACGACGGGATTCCCGGCACGCACCAGTGGTACGACGGCACGCCGCACCCGTGGGAATTCGCCCGGGTCTGGCACCTGGAGCCTTCGCTGCACGATCCCGACACCGTCTACGCCGGTGTCGAGGACGCGGCGCTCTTCCGGTCCGTCGACGGCGGCCAGAGCTGGCAGGAGATGTCCGGCCTGCGCAATCACGACAGCGGATCGTCCTGGGCACCGGGTGCGGGCGGCATGTGCCTGCACACGATCCTGCTCGATCCGGTCAACGAGGGCCGGATGTACGCGGCGATCTCGGCCGCAGGAGCGTTCCGCAGCGACGATTCCGGCGAGACCTGGCGCCCGATCACCAAGGGCCTGCGGTCGGAGACCATGCCCGACCCGGAGGCAGAGATCGGCCACTGCGTGCACCGGATCGCGATGCACCCGGAGCGGCCCGACGTCCTGTTCATGCAGAAGCACTGGGATGTCATGCGCAGCGACGACGCCGGGGCGAACTGGTATGAGATCAGCGGCGACCTGCCGACCGACTTCGGGTTCCCGATCTCCGTGCACGCCCACGAGCCGGAGACCATCTACGTCGTGCCGATCACGAGCGACTCACTGCACTTCCCGCCCGACGGCAGGCTGCGGGTGTACCGGAGCCGGGCGGGCGGGAACGAGTGGGAGCCGCTGACAGCAGGGCTGCCGCAGGACAACTGCTACGTTAACGTGCTGCGCGACGCCATGGATGTCGACTCGCTCGACGAGTGCGGTGTCTATGTCGGCACGACCGGTGGCCAGGTGTACGCGTCGGCCGACAGCGGCGAGACCTGGTCCGCCGTCGTCAGGGACCTGCCATCGGTGCTCTCGGTGGAGGTCCAGACCCTGCCATGATCAGGGTCGAGCTGCCCGCGCATCTGCGGACCCTGGCCGGCGTCAGCGGGGATGTGGCGCTCGACCTCCCGGCGGACGGCCCGGCTCCGGTGACGCTCGGCGAGGCGCTTGACGCGCTCGAGGCCAGTTACCCGGTGCTGCGCGGCACGATACGCGATCACGGCACCGGACGCCGTCGCGCGTTCCTCAGGTTCTTCGCCTGCAAGGAAGACCTGTCGCACGAGCCGCCGGACTACCCGCTGCCTGAGCCGGTCCTGTCCGGCCGCGAGCCGCTGCTCGTCATCGGCGCCATCGCCGGCGGCTGAGTTCAGTGCCGCGGGCCGACCCGGCTGAGCCGTCCCTGGCGGTCAGCGGCCTGTAGCGGGTCACGGTCTTGTCCTTCGCGCCGCGCTGGCCCCGGTCCTGATGCCGGCCAGGATCGCGCTCGGCTCCGTTCCCTCCGGCTACGCTGACGGGCACAGTAAGGCGAGGATGGTGACATGGCACGACAGATCACTTTTACGGTTAACGGGACCACCGCGTCCGTGCCGGAATCGGCACTGCTGCTGTCGGCACTCCGTGACGAGCTTGGCCTCACCGGGGCCAAGCCGGGCTGCGGCGAAGGCGCGTGCGGAGCGTGCACTGTCCTGCTCGACGGCGAGCCGGTCCGATCCTGCCAGCGGACAGCGGGCTCGGTGGCCGGTCGCACGATCACCACGATCGAGGGCCTCGCCGCGGATAGCGGGGCGGACCTGCACCCGGTGCAGCAGGCGTTCGCGCTGGAGTGCGCCGCGCAGTGCGGCTACTGCACGCCGGGGATGGTCCTGACAGCGGCCGCGCTGCTGGCCGGCGACCAGCGGCCCGGTGACGCGGCAATCGACGCGGCCCTGGCTGGCCAGATCTGCCGCTGCGGCACGTACCTGCGGATCCGCCGCGCGGTGCACCGGGCCGCGGCACTGGCTCGCGGCGACGCCGACCTGGCAAGCGGCGACGCCGGCCTGGTAAACGGCGACGCCGGCCTGGCAAGCGGCGTAGCCGGCGGGCTGGCTGGCGGTGAGGCCGGATCGCGGGCCGACGCCGACCGCTGGGGACCACCGCTGCCCGGGGTACCGCAGCTGCGCCCCCGGCGGCCCTGGGACCTGACCGGCGCGGCGGACCGCGACTGGTTCGCCATCCTCGGCGACGGCCTGGTCGTGACGCTCGACCAGCAGCCCGAGCCGGGAGTCTGGACGACCGCGAGCACCGCGTGGCTGCATATCGACGCCGGCGGCCTGGTGACCGCGTTCACCGGAAAGGTCGATGTCGGACAGGACAACAGGACCGCACTGCGGCTGCTGGTCGCCGAGGAGCTGGGCGTTCCGCTGGCCCAGGTGCGGCTCGCGATGGGAGACACCGACCTGTGCCCGTACGACATGGGTACGTTCGGCAGCCGGTCGATGCCCGACGCCGGGGCCGCGCTGCGCAAGACGGCCGCGCATGCGAGGGCCGTCCTGCCGGTCCGGCCGTCCGAACGCCGGGTCGAGATCGTGACCGGGCAGCCTGCGCTGTCTGATCCGGCCGGCTGGCAGCTGGCCGGGCATCCGCACCTGCCGCCGGGGACCGCCGCCGCGGTGACCGGCGCGCGCCGGTTTGTTTCCGATCTCAGTCAGTCAGGAATGTGGCACGGGGCCGTGTTGCGACCGCCGGTACCCGGGGCGACGCTGCGCTCGCTCGAGTCCGCCGCGCTCAGCGACAGGCCCGACGTGCTGGTCGTCCGGACCGCGGATTTCGTCGGCGTGGTCGCGCCGGACCAGCAGGCCGCCACGGCCGCGGTGGCCGAGCTGCGGGTCGGCGCGACCTGGGATGTGCCGGACGCGCCGTCCGATTCCGGCCTGGTCGAGTTCCTGCGCGAGCACCCGTCGCCAGGCGGGCCTGGCCGGTGGGGCGGTCCGTTCGACCACCAGGAAGGATCGGCGGCGACCGCCCTCGAGAGTGCCGCGATCAGGTGCGAGGCCACCTACACCACCGCGTACATCTCCCCCGCCGCCATGGAGACCAGGGTCGCGGTGGCAGCCTGGGACGCCGACGGCCGGCTGACGGTGTGGACGGGCACCCAGACGCCGTTCCCAGTCCGGGCGCAGGTCGCTGCCGCGCTGGCGCTGCCCGAGCACGACGTGCGGATCATCGTGCCGGCCACCGGCGGCGGGTTCGGCGGCAAGCACGCGGCCGGGATCTCGGTCGAGGCCGCGATCTTCGCCCGGCAGGCCGGCCGGCCGGTGCGGGTCGGCTGGAGCCGGCCCGAGGAGTTCACTGTCGGCACGCTGCGCCCGGCGGCCGTGATTGACATCGCCGCCGGGATCACCGCCGACGGGCGGCTATCCGGCTGGACCCACCGCAACGTGAATTCCGGCGCGGCCGGGATCGGCGTCCCGTACCGGATCGCCGACCAGCGCCTGGAGTACCAGCCCGCGCACAGCCCGCTCCCCCAGGGGTCCTACCGGGCGCTGGCGGCTACGGCGAACACCTTCGCCAGGGAGTCGATGATCGACGAGCTCGCGGAGAAGGCCGGGATCGACCCGGTTGAGTTCCGGCTGCGCAACCTCGACGACGACCGGCTGGCGGCCGTGCTGCGCGCCGTCGCCGCGGAGATCGGCTGGGAGGCCGACCGGGCCCGGATGCCGGGCGTCGGCGTGGGCATCGCCTGCGGGCTGGAGAAGGACGGCCGGGTGGTCACGGCCGCGCAGGTCGTGATCGAGCGCGGACGGCAGGTCCGGGTGACCGGACTGGTCACGGGCTATGACTGCGGAGCGCTCGTCAACCCGCAGACCGTCAGGAACCAGATCGAGGGCGCCACCGTGATGGCGTTCGGCGGCGCGATGTTCGAGGCAGTCAGGTTCACCGACGGGCTGATCACCAACGGGGCCTTCTCCGCATA
>Ga0307374_10007094_pt1 | contig 17239 bp, 16 predicted proteins | sample OX3MG_FD_202532 | JGI IMG/M metagenome (GOLD analysis project Ga0307374, IMG submission 202532) | Soil microbial communities from Risofladan, Vaasa, Finland - OX-3 | ecosystem: Environmental > Terrestrial > Soil > Coastal area > Acid sulfate soil | place: Finland: Risofladan, Vaasa | collected... | reverse complement strand
GCCGGTACCGGCGTGGCACCGTCGGCCCGGACGACGGCCAGATCCGAGAGCGGGTCGCACCCGACGACCCGGAACGGCACCGTCGTCCCGTCGGCGAACGCGGCCTGCCCGGCCTCGGCGGACCCCACCACGTGGGCGTTGGTGAGCAGGAAGCCATCGCTGGTGAAGACCACGGCGGAACCGGCCCCGGCCGCGAACCGGCCGTCCCGTTGCCGTCGGAATACCTGCAGAGCGGCCACCCGGGGGGTCAGCTGTTCCGCCACCGAGACGACGACCTGCGAGTACGCATCGAGCGCCGACGCTTCCACCGCAGACGGGTCGGCCAGTACCTCAGTCATGGTCACCGTCCATTACTCAATTACTTGATTACGCGATGACCCTACCGGGAGGGTTCGCTCCGGCGATCGCCCGGTGGCCCCGCCCGATCGGGCCGTGCGCCTCCGACCGGGCGTCTGGGCGACGCGTCACCCGGGTGAGAGGAGGACTGGGGCCTACGCGGCCCCGGTGGCCACCTCAATCAGCGAGACGAACCGGTGCACCGAAGTGGGCAGATCGAAGGCGGCCGAGCGGCCCAGGCCCGCCCTCGACAACATGGTGCGGAGGCTGTCGTCGGCGACGACCCGCGCCACCGCGGCGGCGAACAGGCCCGGCGTCTTGTCCGGCAGCACGAGACCGGCACCCCCGACCGTCTCGGGCACTGCGGCTACGCCGAAGGCGACGATGGGGATGCCGTGCCCCATGGCCTCGGCCAGAGGGACGCAGAAGCCCTCGTGATCCGACGCGCTCACGTAGACGTCCGCCGCGCCGAAGTACGCCTCCAGCTCGGGCCCGCTCACCGACCCGTGCAGGAAGACGGCGTCGTCGAGCCCGAGCTCGTGCACGAAGGCGCGCAGCACGGGTTCGTAGGTCTCGCCGAGCGGCGAACCGACCAGGTGCAGGCGCGCCGCCGGGTCAAACAGGCGGCGCAGCACGGCCATCATCTTCACCAGATCATGGGGCGCCTTGTGCGGTGAGATCTTCCCCACGTAGAGGAGGTCGGCGCCCCCGGCCGTCCCCTTCCGGCGCGCCAGGCGGGCGGCCAACGCGGCGTCGGGCGCATCACTCTTGCGGTGCATGTCGATGAGGAGCGGTACGACTGCCGTCTTGGTGTAGCCGAGCGAGGTGAGCTCGGACTCGTTGAAGGCCGAGTCGGCCACCGCGAACCGGCTCATGGTGGCGAGCCGCGCCAGCTGCGTGCGTCCCAGTGCCGCCTCGTACGCCACGTTGGGTTCCCAGTCGCGCAGCAACCGGGCCGGCGTGATGTTGTGGTAGTTGACCAGCTTCGGCTCGTCCCGTGCAGCGAGGATGTCGTACACCGGACTGCCGATGGAGGACTGGTACAGGAGCCAGCGGTCCCGCGTGTTCTTGCCGAGCTCGGTCACCATGCGTCCCTCGTGCTGCATATCGGGGGTGTAGCTGCCGTAGTAGATGTCGGATTGGATGCCGGCGGCGCGCAGGCCGTCGCGCAGGGTGAGGGTGTGCACGCCGATGGCGTCACGGCTGGCCAACGAGGGAATGACCTGGTCGACGCGCACGGGCGACGAGTGTACCGGTGCCCACATGACGCCCCGTGTGAGGCCGGTATGCACCATCTGGGAGGGCAGGGACCGTAGGATGAATCAGTCGTGACGTCCATTTCTCTCCTGGCGCGCCCCCGCCACCGACGCCGGAGGCACACGGTTCCAGCGCTTCTCCTGCTGGGCGGCGCGCTCGGTGCAACGGCCCCGTTCACCTTCCTCGCACCGGGCGCACCCGCCGTCGCCTACCCGAGCTCGACGGTGGACCTCACCGGGCACGGGTGGGGGCATGGCATCGGCATGGGGCAGTGGGGCTCCCTCGGGTACGCCATCGGCGCGGACGGTGGAGCCGGCAACTTCTCCTACAGCCAGATCCTGACGCACTACTACGGCAACACCTCGCTGCAGACGCTCGGCACCTCGCCCGCCCCGGCCTCCATCCACGGCGGCAACGTGCTGGTCGCCATGACCGAGAACAACGGCGGCTCGCTCATCGCCACGGCGGCATCGGGCGCGGTGAACGTCCCCGGTGGCTCGACGGCCACCGCGGTAGAGATGGTGCCCAACGGGTCCAACACCGCGTTCAGCGTGTTCACCGGTCCGGGTTGCGCCGGTCCGTGGTCGAACCCGGGAGGCGGGCCCCTCGCGGTCTCCACCGGCACGGCGTCGGCGCAGAACGGCGGTCCGATGGTGCTGTGCGAGGCCGGCACGAACATTGAGGTGCACGGCACACTCACGGCGCTCTTCAATTCGACCCCGTCGTCCCGCGTCGTCAACACGGTGCCGCTGGAGCAGTACGTGGCCGACGTCGCACCTTCCGAATCGCCGTCCTCGTGGGCGTCGCTCGGTGGAGCGGGGCCACAAGCACAGAGCTGGGGCTTCCAGCAGAGCGAGGCACAGACGGTGGCCGCCCGCTCCTATGTGGAAGCGAACCCGCTCGGGTACGGCGGGTACGCGGACACCTGTGACCAGACATGCCAGACGTATCCCGGCATGCGGAACGAGACGCCCACCTCCGTTTTGGCTGCGCAGAATACGGCGGGCCAGGTCATGCTGAACGCCAACAACACGGTGGCAACGACCGAGTACTCCGCCTCGTCGGGGGGCTGGTCGGCCGGCGCGCAGTTCCCCGCGGTCGTCGATGCCGGCGACGCCGTCTGCGTCAGCTCCGGCGTGTGCAACCCGAACCACACCTGGACGGCCAGCCTGAGCGTGACCTCCATTGACGCCGCCTATCCCCAGATCGGCACGCTCTCGTCCGTGAACATCACGTCGCGCGACGGCAACGGCGACTTCGGTGGCCGGGTGACGTCCATGACCCTCACCGGGACGAGCGGGTCGGTGTCGGTGTCGGGCGCGGCGTTCGCGGGGGCGATGGGCCTGAAGTCCAACTGGTTCACCCTGGGGGGCTCGCCGGGCGGCGGCGGCGGTGGTCAGCCGAGCGGCGGCACAGGTGGCTACTGGATTGACGCCGCGGACGGCGGCATCTTCAGCTTCGGTGACGCCGCCTTCCACGGCAGCGCCGGCAACATCCACCTCAACCAACCCATCGTGGGCATGGCAGCGACGCACGACGGGGGCGGGTACTGGCAGGTCGCTTCCGACGGCGGCATCTTCACCTACGGCACCGCTCACTTCTGGGGCAGCACGGGCGCCATACGGCTCAACAAGCCGGTCGTCGGGATGGCGGCCACCCCCGACGGGGGCGGGTACTGGCTGGTGGCCTCCGACGGCGGCATCTTCACATTCGGCGACGCCCACTTCTGGGGCAGCACGGGCGCCATACGGCTCAACAAGCCCGTCGTCGGCATGGTGCCGACGCACGACGGCGGGGGGTACTGGCTGATCGCCTCCGACGGCGGTGTGTTCACCTTCGGCGACGCCACCTACCACGGTTCCCTCGGCGGCAGTCCCCCAGCCTCGCCCATTGTCGACGTGGCCCCGACCGCTGACGGCGGTGGTTACTGGATGCTCGAAGCGAGCGGCACCGTGCACGCGTTCGGGGACGCCCCGCCCGAAGGCCTCGCCCCGGGTTCTCCCGTCATGACCTCGGCCACGAGCGCCATGACGTCACTGATCCCGAGCGGCGACGGCCAGGGCTTCATCATCGTGGACGGCACCGGTCAGGCGTTCAGTTTCGGTGACGCGCCCTACTTCGGTGACGTGGCCGGCGCGGTGCCCGGCTACCGCGGCCACGCGGTCGGGATCGCCACCACCGCCTAAGGGACGCGGCCTTCGGCTACTGCGCGGTGAGGCGACGTTCGGGTCCGCCGCCCGTCGCTTTGTTGACCTCGGCGAGGCGGGGGAACCTCCGCAGCCTTCCCAGCGGACCGAGTTGCCCGGCGTCGACACCGTGGTCGGCTGCGTTGAGGAGGCGAAGGTCACCCCGGCTGTTGCCGTAGGCCCACAGCTCCGGCTGCTCCTGCCCGTTACGCAGGAGATCGTGCGCCCGCAGGTGCACGACGAGCCGGGCGTACTTCTCGGCACCGCGGCAGTTCTTCCCCTCGTAGCCTCCGGAGAGCAAACCCCCGCCACCGACCGCCAGGCGCGTGGCTACCACACCGTCGACCCCCAGGAGCGCTCCGGCCGGGCGGACGTAGCACTCCGGCGAGGCCGACACGATGACCACGTGATGGCCCTGTCGCTGGTGCCACTCCAGGCGGCGGCGGGTGTCAGCCCGCAAGTGCCGGCGGAGGTGCAGCGCGGCGAACTCGCTGGAGCGCTGGTCGACGGCATCGACCGGCAACCCACCCAGCAAGCGGACGAACAGCTTCTCCTTCACCTCATCGGCCGAGGTGCCCGAGACCAGGGAGGCCCGGAGCAGTTGCGGCGACAGTGCGACCACTGCCCGCAGCACCGGCCAGACACCGCAGACCGAGACCAGGAACGGCAGGACGCTGCCGCCGTCGGTGAGGGTCCCGTCGAAGTCGAAGGCGGCCACCGCGACGACGGGCTGCTCTTCTTGGGGTTGGGCGGTCATGCGCGCATCATCAATCACGCCAGCGCCACGCCGCCGCGCCCGGCGCCGGAGGCGAAGCGCCGTGCGCCCTCCAGCGTCTCCCCACTGCTGATGACCTCGCGCCCACGGCGGGCCTCGTTGACCGCCGCCTCCGCTTCGGTGAGTCCCCACTGCTCCAGGGCGGACAGGCGGTCAGAGCGCAGGCACACCTGGGGCAGGGCGGCCAGTTGGTGGGCCAAGGCGACCGAGTGGGCCAGTGCGTCCCCGTGGGGCACGACCCGGTTGGCCAAACCGAGATCGAGCGCCTCGGGTGCGGCCACCGCCCGCCCCGTCAGGATGAGGTCCATGGCCCGGCCGTGGCCGAGGATCCGTGGCAGGCGGACGGTGCCGAGATCGCACAGCGGGACGCCGAAGCGGCGGCAGAAGACGCCGAAGATGGCGTCCTGGGCAGCCACCCGCAGGTCGCACCAGAGGGCCAGTTCAATGCCACCGGCAACGGCATAGCCCTCCACGGCGGCGATGACGGGCTTGGAAAGGGTCAGACGGGTGGGTCCCATGGGTCCCGAACCATGATCCGGGATGGGGCGGATGTCACCCTCGGCGACCGCCTTGAGGTCGGCACCGGCGCAGAACGTCCCCTCGGACCCGGTCAGGATGGCCACCGACTGGCTCTCGTCCTGGTCGAAGTCGACGAACGCCTGGCGCAGGTCCTCGGCGCACAGGCTGTCCACGGCGTTTCGGCGCTCCGGCCGGGTGATGGTCACGACGGTGACCGGGCCGTCATGGGCGACGGTCAGGGTGTCGGTCCTATACGGCGAGTACCCGTCGGCGGCCGGTTCTCCTGGTGGCACCGGGGCATTCTCGCACGATTGACCTGGTCAGTGGCACATCGGCTGCTCGCAAGGGCCTTCGACCACGACCGGCCGGGCACGAATCGCATAAAGGTGACCAAACGTGTCGACATTTGCGGGGTCACCCGGTAGGGTGGCGTCCTCACGCAACGAGTCACTTCTACTGGAGGATCACATGGCAGTCCGACTGGGGGACACCGCTCCCGATTTCACGGCCGACACGACCGACGGCACCATCAATTTCCACGAATGGCTTGGCGACAGCTGGGGCATCCTCTTCTCCCACCCCAAGGACTTCACGCCCGTCTGCACGACGGAGCTGGGTGCGTTCTCCAAGGCCAAGCCCGAGTTCGACAAGCGCAACGCCAAGCTGATCGGCCTGTCGGTCGACTCGGTCGAGTCCCACAAGGGCTGGGCGGGCGACATTGAGGAAACCCAGGGCTCGGCCCTGGCCTTCCCCCTCATCGGCGACGAGGACCGCAAGGTCGCCGACCTGTACGACATGATCCACCCCAACGCCAACGACACCCTCACGGTGCGGTCGGTCTTCATCATCGGGCCGGACAAGAAGGTCAAGCTCACCCTGACCTACCCGGCCTCGACCGGGCGTAACGTGGACGAGATCATCCGGGTGCTCGACTCCCTCCAGCTGACGCGCGACTACTCGGTGGCCACCCCCGTCAACTGGAAGGACGGCGAGGACGTGATCATCGTCCCCGCCCTCAGCGACGACGACGCCAAGGGCAAGTTCCCGAAGGGGTGGAAGGCCCTCAAGCCCTACCTGCGGGTGACCCCACAGCCCAACCGCTGAGCACGCGGGACCTGGCTCCCGCACCACAGATCACCGACCGTGCCGGCCTCAGGCCGGCACGGTCGCGTCCGGAGCCTGTGACACCGGTCTGGCAGGCTCAGGCCGACCGGACCAGGCCGACCGGACCAAGGAGGAACCGATGGACGAGCCCGAAGTGTTCATGCTGGCGGAGCGCGCGCTGAGCGACGTCGTGCAGCGCATTGCCGATGGCCAGTGGGCCATGGAGATGCCATCGAACTTCGCCATCCGCCGGACCGACCACGTGCCCACGCTGCGCGAGGTCATCAACTACCACGCGTACGACGACGCGTGGGTGCCCGACATGCTGGCCGGCCGGACCATGGAGGAGGCGGGAGCCGACAAGTACGACGGTGACGTCCTGGGGGACGACCCGAAGGCAAGCTTCAGCGAAATCGTGCAGAAGGCGTGCGTGGCAGCCAGCCAGGTGCCGGACCTGGAACAGATCGCGCACCTCTCGTTCGGCGACTACACCATCCGCGCGTATTTCTGGCAGATCAACATGTTCCGCGGGCTGCGGGCGCACGACCTCGCCAAGGTCATCGGAGTGCCACCCTCCTTGTCCGAAGACCTCGTGCAGGGCATTTGGGACGAGGTCAGCCCGAACGCCGAGGAATGGCGCGCCATCGGAGTGTTCCCCGCGGCCGTCTCCGTGAGCGACGACGCACCCCTCCTTGACCGACTCCTCGGCCTGACCGGACGAGACCCCTACGCGGACTAGCGGGAGTGTTCGGGCGATCAGCTCTGGCGGCGTTTGACGCCAGGAGCGGGATCGGTGCGCTCGGTGTGCGGGGGTGGGCCGAAGGCGACCAGCCATAGGGGAGCCTCTATCGCCGGCGACGAATTCAAGTCCGACCCGACCTCTAGCGACCAAGTCCTTCGAGTTAGCCTCGGCGGAGACGTTTAGGTGATCATCGTTTGGCGTAGTCGGCGTATCCCTGCCAATCGATCACAACGCAGGGTTCGTCGCCAAGGATCCACGCGTCGTGCCCGGGTGCCATGACGGCGAAGTCCCCCGGGCCATACTCCATCTCTTCGCCGTCGTCCATGACGACTTTCATCCGGCCCGAGATGAAGTATCCCGTATGGGCAGCCTGGCAGCTGTCGGTTTTCGCTATCGGCTTCACGTGCTCTGACCACTTCCATCCGGGCAGGAAGGTTGCCCGACCGACGGCACCTCCGTCCGTATTGACCACTTCGAGCTGACCGGTGCCGCCCTCGAAGGGTCGGGTTTCGTCGGGTGAATCAAGGTTCTTGCGAATCAGTCCGGACATCCTGACCTCCTGTGTGATCGTTGCTCCTTGTTGAAGTGTCAAGGCCCTCTCTTGGCGAGTGAGCACGCTGCTTTTGGGCATCGCATCTCAACCAAAGCGAGGGTCAGCGATTGCACGGTACTGCGACAGGCATGTCGTATCAATCCGTTTTCAGCGTGGCGGCCGGAGGCCGCATTCGTCGGGGTCCAAGTCGATCTATTGATGGGGTGCCCCGTGCGCCGGCTCGGTGGGTCACTTCGGCACATCGGAGAGAGGGGAGGGTCCGATCACTCCCATCAGCCGATCGGTCGAAACTGTGGGGCACCGCATTTCGTCACGGTGTTCCGAACCATGTAGTCAGGGCGTCACGCAATCCCGTATCTGTGCCGTCTCCCACCCAGGCGACATATCCGTCGGGCCGGATCAACACGGCAGTGGGAGCGCTGATCGCTCCAAGTACCGGAAGATCCCACACTCCGACACAGTCAGCGTCGACCAGCTGAACCCGGTCAACCCAGGGCACCATGTCAAGGCTGCCGGCCTCAACGAGTTTGACCAGCAGGGGCTTGGCGTCGTGCAGCAGGGTGAAGACCCGCCGCGGGCCGTCGGGGGTCACGAGGTCCAGGTCGGGCATGCGGCGTCCGAGCAGGGGATGTCCCTCACCAAGGTCGTATTGAATGTCCAGACCAGACATCATTCCTGCGTACCGCTTGCGCGGCTCGTCCATGCCCAGCAGCTCGGTCATAGCGTCGCGCAACGCGTCGATGCGCTCGTCAGTGCCGCTGAGCGCCATCTGCGCCATGGAGTTGTGCAGCACGCGGGCACCAACCGGGTGCCGCTCGGCGTGATAGGTGTCCAGGAGACCCTCTGGGGTGGTCCCGTTGACCACCTGGGCCAGCTTCCATCCGAGGTTGACTGCATCCTGCACACCGGTGTTGAGGCCCTGGCCACCTTGCGGGGGATGCACGTGTGCGGCGTCGCCCGCAAGCAGTACACGTCCCTTGCGGTAGGAGGCCGCCTGCCGGGTCATGTCTGTGAAACGTGAGATCCAGGTAGGGCTGTGTACCCCGTAGTCCGTCCCGTCGACGCCGATGAGTGCCTCGCTGACATCCTGCAAGGTGGGCTCGCTGGCGTGTTCGAGGTGCTGTTCGGTCAATACGACCCCTATTCGCCCCGCTTCCGCCCGGCCGATGCCACCACCCCCGCGCAGACCGATTTCCGGCTCCTGGTCCATCTCGACCTCGGCGATCAGCCAGCTCGTCGTCGGATCCCACCCTGGGAACTCGATATCGGCCGCCTTTCGGATCACACTGCGTCCTCCGTCGCACCCGACGAGGTAGTCCGCCCGTAGCGACGGGCCGCCGGACAGTTCAACGTCGACGCCCGTGTCGTGCTGCGCAAAGCCCGTCACCTCACGTTCGCGAGCGATCGTCACCCCCAGCTCGCTGACCCAGTCGGCCAGTATGCGCTCGAAGTGGCTCTGCCCCAGCGCAAGCCCGTAGTTGTGGCGGGTGGGGAAGTCACTTATGTCCAGCGGGATGCCGGCGAACGCCTGGACCTGCACCGCCTGGCCCTCCGCGAGGAATCGATCGGCGACGCCTCGCTGATCGAGCACCTCAATGGTGCGCGAGTGCAAACCGCGGGACCGCGAGCCGTCGAGCTCCTGGCTGGCTCGCCGCTCGACGATTGCGACATCAATCCCAGCAATCGCCAACTCAGCCGCCAGCATCATCCCCGTCGGACCGGCTCCGGCGATCACCACCGCATGCCTGGCCATACGCACCCTCATCTTTCCGTAGGTCTGGTTCGGTCGGAGATTGTGCGCACTATTCGGGCCCTTGCTGCAAGAGCCCGGAGCGCGTTACATTGAGAATGGCAGGGAGTCGGTCTCTCCGTTGTTCAGTCCTGTCCTGTCCTGTCCTGTGCGGACGGACAACCCTGTGCAATGTGGCCGCGCAGCGCAGCCGCTCCCCAATTGCCGGCTTGGCATGTTTCCATGTATGACGGGGGAGGGTGCTGCCCCAGCCATCGTTTACGGTCTTCTCAACTACTGATCCCACGATCAGGGCGCATGGACGCAGAGAACTCGCCCTGACCGCTACCGTGGCCCCGTGAGTAGCCCGCGAGTGCCCGGTGGGGTGGTGCACAAGCTTCCAGGAGACATGCGCAAGGCGCTGATTGCCAACCCCACGGCACTCGATGCCTGGAAGGACATCACCCCACTTTCCCGCAACGAGTTCATCTGCTGGGTCGAGGATGCCAAGCAAGAGATGACCCGGGAACGTCGCATTCGCCGGACCCAGGAGGAACTTGAGGAAGGCCAACGTCGGCCCTGCTGCTGGCCAGGGTGCAAGCACCGCGAGCGCACTGGCAGATAGGAGCCGGCTGGGTGCTCCTTATCGCCTAGAGCACACGTAATCCACGCGCTGTTTCGGTGCTTTCATCCGAGGGTTGAAGCATCCCTCGAGAACGAACTCCCCTGACCTGATCCGCGTGCCGGCTGTTACCGGGGTCGCGAGCGTTGCACGGGCCGTCGTTCAGAATTCGGCGAGTAGTTGAACCTCAGGTTCTGAGTCGGCTTGAATTGTCCGAGCGCTCTCCCATTCGACGGTGATGCCGTCGTTGCGCATCATCGCCATGAACCGGCTAATGGAGAAGAAGACCCCAGTGGCCGTCAGCCCGTATGTCACCACCGAGCGCTCGAGCACGAAGGAACGGAGTGACGACGACACCAGCAACCAGAACACGAGTCCCGCGTTGAGTATCAGGACAGTCGCCCAGAGGATTGAGATACGAATGAAGAACCGACGAACCAATGGGCGCATCATGATTGCCGGGTCCATCGGGCAGAAATCGTGGGCAAAACGGTGCGTGAAGGGCCGCCCGACCACCGCGGAACCAATCAGAGCGAAAGCGATCACGACGGTACCCGCCGTCGGTTGGGCAAAGTAGAGGAATGCGCTTCCGGTAATGAAGGCAATCACCGTCCTCAAAGTGATGAGGATGGTTCCGAACAACAACAACATGGATACCCGCTCGCCCTTGAGCAACCGCCGACCGATTGCCAGATAGGACCAAGAGAGTGCCGCAATCAGTGCCCCTCTGAAACCGGTGAGGATCAGGAGTAGGTAGAACAGCGCCAAAGGACCGACGACGCCCTCGAGCACAACGGGAACTGCGTGGCGAAGAGCCTTAAGTGGTGGGGGCAACAGCAGGAGTGACCCCTCGTTCCCATCACTGTCAGAGGTCGGGCGCAGACGGAGTAGGTGCCATGGCTCGGCGATCCCTCCATTCGATTGGGCTCCCACGGCTCTACCACTCTTGCCGCCGTGAGCGGCGGCGCTGTCACCCGAATTGAGGTCGCAAACATTCTACATCGACTTTGGCCGGGTACTTCTTCACCCATTGTGTTCGGCCGACGTTGCGGTCTCCGTGTTGCCGTATCGGGGCATTGGGCTGCAGCGTTGTCCTCCAACTCGGGATGCCTCAAAAAGTCCGATCGGGCCTATTCGGCAATTTGACCTTGGTCCAGATCGCGATGTCACGGTGCAATGGCGCGAGCAATGTTTCCAAGACCAGGCCAGTTACAAGATTCCTGCACGCAACGCGCAAAGAGCCAGAGTAAGAGTCGCTTTGAGTCGAGCTCGAGTAGTTCGGCCATCCGTCGTGTCAGGCCACTTGGATCGGCGTACAGACGCTGTTCGCAATTGAGGAGGTGTTGAAGCGCATCGTAGGTTGGGTCTCCGACGAAGGGCTTGGGATCGATGAGCAACCAGGGCGATCGCTCGGCTGCTAAGACGTTGCCCGCATGGGCGTCGGTGCAGAGAAGCACGCTCCGCTCTGCAGTGGTGGGTAGTTCGCGAAAGATCGCGAGTCCCTCTCGAACGAGTCCGACGTCAAGTTCTGACGATCCGCGTTCTGCCTTTCGTTCGGTCTCGTCAGCCCAGTAATCACACATCTGCTGCAAGGGTCGAAATGGGTGGCCAGGTGCCGGCTCGCGCCAAAGGTGCCGCAGAATGAGCGCAATGACTTCATCTTGTTCTGGTTCGGGTTGAGTGCTCAACGCTGTTCCGGGACGGCAACGCTCAAGCAACAGCGCGGTTGAAGCGTCGAACTGCTCAGAGGCGATCAGGCGAACGGCACCGTCGCCGTTCCATTCGTGCAATCCGGCGGCCTCCTGTTCGGACTCCATGTGCCGCCATGCCACCTTCATGACGAGATCGGCACCAGACGGATCACGAGCCGGAGCTACCCAGGCTGTCGTTCCACCTGGCTCGAATGGTGCACCAAGTACGAGAGACCAACGAACCTGTAGCTCACGGACGAGCCCTGGTAGTTCATGAAGCCAATCCGTACGACCTTCGCCACGGGCGGCTTCAACGAGATTCTTCGGCACGGTCCAGGGCTCCACAGATCCATACTGTCGCGATCCCGGCTCCAGCAGTCGGAAGGTCGCCTAACGCGGACGGACGTGGTTGAGTCCGAGTACCGCGCAGAGTCACTCCTCGTCGACAATGAAGATGCATTCCCCAGGGCATTTGCGCTCGGCGTCGCGGACGTCCGCCTCGCTGCCGGTGGGAACGCGTGCCTGACCTTCGAGACCGCAGGGGTGACCGAAGCTGGGAGCGAACTCCGTCTCAGTGCCGAAGAGGTCGGCCGACTCACGGACGTAGGCCAGACGGTCGCCGCCGAGCTCGAGCACGAAAACATCGGGTGCGATCTCCACGCAGAGGCCGTCCCCTGTGCACTCCTCGGGATCAATCCATACCTTCACAGCGCACCCCCTCGCGTCTTGAACGGAGTGCGAGCGGTTGGCCCCTCACATGGACCAACCCCATAGCGTTTCCGTCGTCCTGAGACCATTGTTGCTATGGCCGGTCAGTTGTTGGCAGGGCCGAAGGTCCCGACCTCAGGTCCACGGCACCCGCCAGCATGGCGACTTCGGGGCTTGAGCCCGGGTCACTGATGGAGGGGCCCTCGATTCATGAGCTGTCGAGGTTGGAAGTTCCGAACCCGCCTAATGGGCAGCCGGGATCAGCTCGTCGCGCAAGGCGCGCTTGAGCACTTTGCCGGCGGGGTTGCGCGGGAGCGGCTCGTTTCGGAACCAGATGTGCGTCGGCACCATGAAACCAGCCAGGCGCTCGCGCACGTGCTTGGAGAGTTCATCGGCACCGACCTTGGAGCCCGGACGGAGCACAATGACCGCACCCACCTCCTCACCGAGTACGGCGTCGGGCACCCCGATGACGGCGCAGTCGGCAACGGCGGGGTGCTCGAACAACGCAGCTTCAACCTGCACCGAATAGACGTTCTCACCACCCCGGATGATCATGTCCTTGGCGCGGTCGACAATGTAGATGAAGTTGTCGTCGTCCAGGACGGCGACATCACCGGTGTGGAGCCACCCTTTCGTGAATACCTGGGCTGACTCCGTGGGGCGCTGCCAGTAGCCACGTACGACCTGAGGGCCCTTGATCCACAGCTCGCCCCGTACCTGCGGGCCGCGGGGAAGGGTGTCATCCGGTTCGTCACCAGTGAAGTCTTCCGGCACGATCGCCACGTCGGTCACCGGGACAGGGGGACCGACACTGTCGGGTTTGGCCAGGTAGTCGCCGCCGGAATTCATCGACGTCACTGATGAGGTCTCCGTGAGGCCGTAGCCGTTGGAGGGCTGCCCAATGGGCCAGGCTTCGCGGATGCGGCGAACCAGATCAGGCGGGGCGGGGGCGCCGCCGTAGGAGACACCGCGGATGGAAGATGTATCGAACTTGGAGAAGTTGGGGGAGTCGAGCACCTGCATCACCATGGCCGGGACGCCACCGAACGTGGTGATCTTCTCGCGCTCGATCAGTTCCAGGCCTCGCTCGGGATCCCAGTGGTGCATCATCACGATCTTCCCGCCAGCGGCGATGTTGCCGACCATGACGGCATGGCACCCGGTGGCATGAAAGAGCGGAACCGACAGCAGGTAGGCGTTCTGCAGCTTGTCCGTGGTCTCGGCCAACGAGGTCCCGAAGCGGAGCTGTCCTCTCGTGTTGATGAAGAACAGATTCATCAAGTTGGTGCAGATGTTGCGATGCGTGCCGACTGCGCCCTTGGGTCGACCCGTGGTGCCCGACGTGTAGAAGATGGTGGCGTCGTCCTCCGGATCGATGGCGATGTCGGGGGGCGAGGCCGTCTCATCGACATCTCCCAGCACGAGGGCGAAAGGCCATTCGTCCACCGGTGCCGCTCCCTCTCCAGGCCTCTTGACCGTCAACGAGTCAGTGACGGGCGTGATGCGGTGCTCGTCGGCGACGATTAACGCCTTGAAGCCGGCCAGGCCGCCGAGGAAGGGGCGGATGCGGTCGGCCCGCTCCGTATCGACGAAGGCGATTGCCGAGCCGGAGTCCTCGAGGCCGTATCGCAGTTCCTCCCCACTCCACCACGCGTTGAGGGGCACCACGATTGCCCCGGTCAAGGTGACGGCCCAAAAGGCCATGATCCACTCGGGGATGTTGCGCATCGCGATGGTGACGCGGTCGCCCTTCTGAATGCCGAACTCGCTTTGGAGTCGTGCCGCCAGGGTGCAGGCGACTCGGTAATGCTCGGCGAAGGTCGTGCGCTCGTCCTCATGGACGAGGAACGTGGCGTCCCCGTGCGCGACGGACATGTCAAGGACGGTGCGCAAGGATGGCGGACCGTGCTTCCACGTGCGGGTGAGGACACCGCGGATGTCGAGCTCCTCCATTTCGAACATCTGGCCGGGTGCGGTCAACGTCGCGTTGGCCTCGGTCAGGCTGACCGATGGCGTGTCGTTCCGGGCGGCGGTCACGGGCTCTGCTCCTTGCTCATGGGGACGGGGTGGAACACGGCCGCCCGGTAATAGGCCAGCTCGGTCACACTCTCGCGGATGTCGGCCAGCGCACGGTGCCCTCGTTTCTTCTCGGGCGCGCCCTTGTAGACCTCGGGATGCCACCGCCGGCACAGTTCCTTGATGGTCGAGACGTCGACGGAGCGGTAGTGCAGGTAGTCCTCAACCTCGGGCAGTTGCGCGGCAAGGAAGCGACGGTCTGTACCGATGGAGTTCCCGGCCAAGGGCACCGTGTGGGCTTCGGGGATGTGCTGCCGGAGGAACTCCATGGTCTTCGCTCCGGCCTCTGGCAGCGTGAGCTTCGACGCGATCACGTCGGGCAAGAGTCCCGAGCGGGTGTGCATGGCCGTGACGAAATCATCCATACCGGCCAGCTGTTGCGGGGTGGCGTGAACCACCAGTTCGGGCCCTTCCGCCGTGATGTTCAGGTCGTCGTCGGTCACGAGGACCGCGATCTCCACGATGGTGTGGCGAGCGGGGTCAAGCCCGGTCATCTCGAGATCGATCCAGGCCAGCATGTGCGGGCATGCTACCGGGAGTGGTCAGGGCGGCGGTCAGGCGTGGAGCGGCGGCCTTGTAATGTCCAGCGATGCTGCGTGTGCCCCTGCACCAGTTGGATCCCGAGCTTCCCGTCCCGGCCTACGCCCGACCAGGCGACGCCGGGGCTGATCTCCTCGCTCGCGAGCCCGTTCGGCTGACTGCACGTGGAGGCAGGGCGCTCGTGCCCACAGGTGTCGCCGTGGCGATTCCGCCGGGCTATGCCGGCTTCGTCCTGCCGCGAAGCGGACTCGCCCTCCGGCACGGTGTGACCTGCCTCAACACACCGGGGTTGATCGATTCGGGCTACCGCGGCGAGCTGCAGGTCGTTCTGGTAAATCACGACCCCACGGACGACTACGAGGTGAGCCGGGGAGATCGGATCGCCCAACTCGTGATCATGAAGGTGGAGGAAGCGGCGTTCGATCTGGTGCCTCTCGAGGGCCTCGGAGACGCGACCCGGGGCTCCGGCGGATTCGGGCACACAGGGACATGAGACGGCTGGTTGGAGTAAAGAGGTACGGGTGATGCAGCCGCTCGAGGGCATGGATGCAGCGTTCCTGTCACTGGAGACGCCGACGACGCCGCTCCACGTCGGCCTTGCCATGATCCTGGATCCACCCGAGGGCACGCGCTCGCTCTTCTCACCCACGACTCGCTACGCGCAGATCCGCCGGGTGATGAGCCAGAGGCTGCACCTCGTTCCGCCGTTCCGCCAGCGGGCTATACGGGTACTGATGGGCCTCCACCATCCCGTGTGGGTGGATGATCCTGACTTCGAGCTCGACGACCATCTCTTTCGGGCGAGCCTGCCCTCGCCTGGCGGGCAACCGGAGCTCCATAGCGTCGTCGCTTCCATCATGAGTCGCCAGCTTGACCCGGACCGTCCGCTCTGGGAGATGCACATCGTGGAGGGGCTCGAGGGGGATCGCACCGCGCTCATCGCCAAGGTGCACCACGCGATCCTCGACGGAGTGAGCGGGGCCTCCATTCTTGCGGCGTTCCTGGACCTCAGCCCGCGTGCGCGCGCCGTTCCCCTGCCACTCGAGCAGTGGGATCCCGACCCATTGCCCAGCGGTTCCGAACTGTTGCGCTATGCCGCCGGCTCATTGACCCACCAACCCGGTCGGATGCTCTCGACACTGCAGGCCGGGGTGGACGCAGTGGCCGATCTCGGCATGCACAACCGATCCCTGCAGAGCCGGGGTGAGTCACCACCACCGTCGTTCTTCTCGGCACCGCGCACGTCGTTCAACGGCGCCGTCGGAAGTCGCAAGCGGTTCTGCTCACTCGCCATTCCCTTGGAGGACGCGAAGCTCGTACGCCGCGTCTTCGAGTGCACGGTAAACGACGTGATCCTGGCCGGTGTGGCCGGTGGTCTCCGCCAGTTGCTCGAGGCCCGCGGCGAGGTGCTTGACCGTGCGCTCGTCGCGATGGTCCCGGTCTCGACACGTCCGGAAGGCGAGGGTCACGCGCTCGGCAACCAGATCTCGGGCATGCTCGTTTCTCTCGCCACGGACGTGGACGATCCGGTCCGGCGATTGGACGCCATTGCTGAGTCCTCGCGAGTCGCCAAGGAGCAGGAGCTGTTGCACCGAGGGAGGCTTGTCGGAGACTTGGCGGAGATCGCGACGCCCGCGCTCGTGGCACGGCTGGCCAGGATGGTCGCGGGTTCGCGAATGTTCGACCGCGTGCGCCCGCCCTTCAACGTCACGATCTCGGGAGTGAAGGGCCCAGACTTTCCACTCTTCTGCGCGGGGAGCCGAGTCGCGGCCACCTACCCGCTCGGCCCGATTGCCGAGGGCATCGGCCTGAACGTGACCATCCTCTCCTACCTCGACCACCTCCATTTCGGCCTGTACGCCTGCCGCAACCTGCTGCCCGAGTTGGCCGAACTGGGTCAGTTCATTGATGACGCCCTGGGCGAGCTGGTGGGCTGTGCCCTTGATGCTCGTGGTGCGACGGGATAACCCTGCGTCCGGGAGGTGGTTTCTCGCGTGCGGCTGTTCGGCGAGTTCACAACGGGGGGAGCGGCCGACTAGTCTGATCGTTCCACGCGGACGTGGCTCAGCTGGTAGAGCATCACCTTGCCAAGGTGAGGGTCGCGGGTTCGAATCCCGTCGTCCGCTCCACATGGTTGACGCCTTAGGGCGACCGCGGTCACCCCAGGTCACGCTGGCCGTGACCACCCACTTCGCCGTCCAACCTCGTGCCGTCCGTCCTTCACAAGTCAACGCTACCGCCGAGAATGGGTACGCCTCGGACGTTCAATGTGGCTCATCGGATTTGAGCGGGGTCGCGCCCTGACGGAGATCCCCCCGAACGCGACGAAGGTGCTTCACGCTTGGAGTTGTGAGGCAACAAACAAGAAGCACCTACGTCGTCACCGACCCTAGTGAAA
>Ga0307374_10007092_pt1 | contig 17246 bp, 12 predicted proteins | sample OX3MG_FD_202532 | JGI IMG/M metagenome (GOLD analysis project Ga0307374, IMG submission 202532) | Soil microbial communities from Risofladan, Vaasa, Finland - OX-3 | ecosystem: Environmental > Terrestrial > Soil > Coastal area > Acid sulfate soil | place: Finland: Risofladan, Vaasa | collected... | reverse complement strand
CAGGCGGTCCTTCACCGCGTCCCAAAGCCCCACCTCGTGCAGCCGCTGCTCGGCGACGACGTCGAGCTGCTTGCCCCTGGCGATCCGGTGGGCGCGGACGCCCGCGACCACGTTGTCGCGGATGGACATGGGGAAGGGGTTGGGTCGCTGGAACAGCATCCCCACCCGGCGGCGGAGGTCGAGCAGATCGGTACCCGGCGCCCAGATGCTGCGTCCCTCGAGCGTGGCGTCCCCTTCGTGGCGGAACCCGGTGACCTTGTCGTTCATGCGGTTGAGGCTGCGGAGGAAGGTCGACTTCCCCGAGCCGGTCGGGCCGATGAGCGCGGTGACCGTGCCGCGGGCGAAGGGCATGTCGATCGAGCTCAGGACGGCTTTCTGCCCGAAGAAGAGGCCGAGCCCGCGGGTCTCCATGACGTTCGCCGGCCGTCCCCGGTCGGGATCCAGCGCATCGAGGGCCGAGTCCGGGGCCGGCGCGGCGGGGTGGAGGGGCACCGACGTTGCGCCGGCTGCCCGGGCCGCGCGCACGGAAGGGGACCCGTCGGCGTCCGCGGGAAGGTCACCCGCCATCGGGACCGTCCTTCGGCTCGTGTGTCGTGATCACCTTGCCTGTCCTACCGGCGCGAGGTGAACGGGACGCGGACAGCCGGGAAACCCACCGGAAACTGATGGCGAAATCTTCGGTCTCTCGGCCCTCCGGGGGGTCCAATGGCCATTGCAATCGGTTCCGGCCCGGATGTTCGGAAGGGGGCGCAGTTGGATACCCTCCTGCAACGTGGACTGGGTGGACATCGTGGTCGTCGTCCTCCTGCTCCTCGCCGCCCTGCACGGGTTGCGGGTGGGCGCCCTCATCCAGGTCCTCACGCTCGCCGGGTTCGTCCTGGGGGTCACCCTCGGGGCGATCCTCACCGACGTGGTCGCGCCGTCGGTCCGCACCCCGTCGGCCAAGGCGGCCGTCGCCCTGGCGCTGGTGGTGGGCGTGGGGATGATCTTCGGGGTGCTCGGGCGGCTGCTCGGGAGCTGGGGCAACCTCGCCGCCCGCCGAATCCGGCTCGGCCCGCTCGACAGCGCCGCCGGAGTCGGGGTCGCCCTCGTCGCCGCCCTGCTGGGGATCTGGCTGGTCGCGAACGAGCTCGTCCAGAGCCCCTACAGCTGGCTGAGCTCGGCGGTCGCGCGGTCGGGGGTCGTGCGGGCGGTCGACGGGGTGATGCCGCCGCTGCCCGACGTCTTCTCCCGGGTCCAGGGCTTCCTCGGCGGTTCGGGGTTCCCGCCCGTCTTCTCCGAGCTCGAGCCCGTTCCCGCGCACGTGGCGATGCCCACCACGGCGTGGGCGCAAGGGATCGCCCGGATGGCGGAGGCGTCGACGGTGAAGGTGCTCGGACAGGCGTGCGGCTACGTGCAGGAGGGCTCGGCGTTCGCGATCGGTCCCGGTGCGCTGCTCACCAACGCGCACGTGGTGGCGGGCGAGGTGGCGACGACCGTCGACGTCCGGGGCCAGCAGTACCCCGCGACCGTCGTCTACTTCAACCCGACATACGACCTCGCGGTCCTGCGGACCGCCGCCCCGCTCGGCGCCCCCCTCGCCCTCGACGCGTCGACAGTGGCCACGGGGACGAAGGCCGCGGTGGTCGGCTACCCCGAGAACGGTCCGCTCACCGTCGACCCTGCCGCGGTGGCCGCGGAGCTGAACGCCCAGGGGAGGAACATCTACAACGAGGGCACAGTCACGCGCGCCGTGTACCAGGTCCAGGCGAACGTGCAGCCCGGGAACTCCGGCGGCCCCCTCGTCGACGCGAGCGGACAGGTGATCGGCGTGGTCTTCTCGCGCTCGACCGCGTACCCCGACGTCGGGTACGCCCTGGCGTCTCCCGGTGTCCAGACCCGGGTGATGGCGGCCACGCACCGCACGGCGGCTGTCCCGACGGGCGCGTGCACGTCGGGCTGAGGCCCCCGGCGGCCCGGGCGCGAGGACCGGAGTAAGAATGGCCCCCGTGTCGCAGCGCATCGAGGACTACGCCGTCATCGGAGATCTCCACACGATGGCGCTCGTGGGCCGGGACGGCTCCATCGACTGGCTGTGCCTCCCGCACTTCGACTCCGCCGCGTGCTTCGCCAAATTGCTCGGCGACGAGCAGAACGGCTTCTGGAAGATCGCCCCCGCGGGGGCGCCCGGCAGCGTGATCGCCACGCGCCGGCAGTACCGCGGTGAGACCCTGGTCCTCGAGACCGAGATGGACACGGCGGACGGCACCATCCGGGTCGTCGACTGCATGCCGATCCGCGAGCGTCACCCGCAGGTCATGCGTGTCGTGGAGTGCGTGGGCGGCACCGTGCCCGTCCGCATGGAGATGGCCGTGCGGTTCGACTACGGCGAGTCGATCCCCTGGGTGACGCGCCACGACCACCTGCTCACGGCGACCTCGGGGCCGAACGCGGTGTCGTTGTGGACGCGGGCCGAGACCCGCGGCGAGGGGATGTCTACCGTCTCGGAATTCACGCTCCACGAAGGGCAGCGCATGACGTTCTCCCTGACGTGGTACCCGTCGCACGACACCCCGCCCGCGCCCATCGACCCGAGCTACGCCGTCGCCGTGACCGAAGCCTGGTGGCAGGTGTGGTCCGCGTCGTGCTCCTTCGGGGGCGTCTACAAGGACGCGGTCCTGCGGTCCCTGATCACGCTGAAGGCGCTGACCTACGGCCCGACCGGCGGGATCGTCGCCGCCGCGACGACGTCCCTACCCGAGGCGCTCGGCGGGGAGCGGAACTGGGACTACCGGTACTGCTGGCTGCGGGACGCGACGCTGACCCTCGAAGCACTGATGCGGGGCGGGTACCACGCCGAGGCGATGGCGTGGCGCGACTGGCTCCTCCGCGCGACCGCGGGCGACGTCTCGAAGATCCAGATCATGTACGGCGCCAGCGGGGAGCGGCGGCTCGACGAGTGGGAGGTGGGCTGGCTGTCGGGCTACGAGGGAGCGCGGCCGGTGCGCATCGGCAACGCCGCCGCCGGCCAGTACCAGCTGGACGTCTACGGCGAGGTGATGTCCGCGCTGTATACCGCCGCGCGCATCGACGGCGTCCACAGCCGGGCGATCTGGGATCTCCAGTCCAAGCTCATCGACTTCCTGGAGGACGGCTGGCGCCAGCCCGACGACGGTCTGTGGGAGGTGCGTGGGCCGCGCCGGCACTTCACGCACTCCAAGGTGATGGCCTGGGTGGCGGTCGACCGTGCGGTGCGCACGATGGAGGAGTGGCCGGACCTCGCCGGCCCGATCGACAAGTGGCGGACGCTTCGCGACGAGATCCGCCGGGAGATCTACGAGAAGGGCTTCGACGCCGACAAGAACGCCTTCACCCAGTACTACGGCTCGGACGCTCTGGACGCGAGCCTCCTCATGATCCCGAGGGTGGGGTTCCTGCCGGCGACGGACCCCCGGATGGTCGGCACCATCGAGGCGATCGAGCGCGAGCTCGTCGAGGACGGGTTCGTCCTGCGGTACCGCACGACCGACCAGGGCACGGTCGACGGTCTCCACGGGCGGGAGGGCGCCTTTCTCGCGTGCTCCTTCTGGCTGGCGGACTGCCTGTACCTCATCGGCCGCAAGCAGGACGCCACGTCGATGTTCGACCGCCTGATCTCGTTGCGCAACGACGTCGGCCTCCTCGCCGAGGAGTACGACCACGTCGCCGGGCGCCAGGTGGGCAACTTCCCGCAGGCCTTCTCGCACGTCTCGCTCGTGAACACGGCCTTTTTGGTCACCAACCAGGAGCCCATGGTCGCCGCCGTCGACGCCTCCGCGTCCCAGATGCCGTTCTCACCGGGGATCGGTGCGGCGTCCGGCTCGGCGCGCTGGGCGATGGGGGGACTCCACAAGGGCGTCTCGAGCGGCTCGCGGCTCGCGTTGCACCGGCGGCGGCGGACCGACTCGTCGCATCCCGCCGCCGAGGGTGACGGCGCGGTGGGCGGCCCGCTCGCCCCGCTCGCGCTCGACGGGCCGCTGGTGCTCGAGCACGAGTCCCCGACGGACCCTCAGCCGGCGGGGCGCGACGGGGCGCGCGACAGTGCGCGCGACAGTGCGCGCGACGGCGCGCGCGACGGCGCCCGGGACGGCGGCGTCGGACGCGGGCGGAACCAGAAAGGCGAGGCCACGTGAAGGCACTGACCGTCGTACCGCTCGAGAAGGACTCCGCCGAGCTCTCCGACGTGGGGGATCCCCCCGACGCCGACGGGCCGGTGCTCGTGGAGACGATCGGCGTCGGGATCTGCGGGACGGACGCGGAGATCCTCTCCGGCGCGTACGGATGGGCGCCGCCCGGGCGTGACCGCCTCGTGCTCGGGCACGAGTCCCTCGGCCGGGTGCTCGAGGCGCCCGCGGGCGGCCCGGTCGCAAAGGGGGACCTGGTCGTCGGGATCGTGCGCCGGCCCGATCCGGTCCCGTGCGGCAACTGTGCGGTCGGGGAGTGGGACTTCTGCCGGAACGGGAAGTACACCGAGCGCGGCATCAAGGAGCGCGACGGGTACCTGTCCGAGCGCTACCGCATCACCCCGGAGTTCGTCGTGAAGGTCGACGCGTCCCTCGGGCTCCTCGGCGTGCTGCTCGAGCCCACGAGCGTGGTTGCCAAGGCCTGGGAACAGGTGGACAAGATCGGCCACCGGGCGCACTGGGAGCCGACGACCGCGGTCGTGACCGGTGCGGGGCCGATCGGGCTCCTCGCCGCGCTGATCGGCGTCCAGCGCGGGCTCGAGGTGCACGTCATCGACCAGATGACCACCGGCAAGAAGCCGGACCTCGTCCGCGCGCTGGGTGCGCACTACCACACCGGGGCGATCGCGGACGCCGTCGCAGCTCCGGACGTCATCGTCGAGTGCACGGGTGTGTCGAGCCTGGTGCTCGACGCGATGGAGCACATCGGCCCGGGCGGCGTCGTGTGCCTCACCGGCGTCTCGTCGGGAGGACGCGAGGTCTCGGTGGACGAGGGCGCGCTGAACCGCACGATGGTGCTGTCGAACGAGTCGGTCGTGGGGTCGGTGAACGCCAATCGACGCCACTACGAGGCGGGGAGCGTGGCGCTTGCGAACGCCGACCGCGGGTGGCTCGCGCAGCTCGTGAGCCGAACCGTGCCACTCGACCGCTGGCGCGAGGCGCTCGACCGCACGCCGGACGACGTGAAGGTCGTCGTCCAGGTCGGCGACGCGTGAGCTCGGGGACCGGACCCGAGGACGCCGACGACCCCGGCCCGGGTCATCTCGTGACAGGGCACACGCACCGCCACCGAGGCGGTGTCGAGCCCGCCGGGGACGACGAGCCGGCGTCCCCGGTCACCATCGGTCCGGGCGTGGTGCAGATCGACACGCTGCTCGGCGGCTGGCGTCGGATGACCGCCGGCTACCTCGTCGACGGGCCGGCGCCGGTGCTCGTGGAGACGGGCAGCCAGTCGTCGGTCGGGGTCCTCCTCGACGCCCTCGCGCAGCTCGGCGTCGGCGCCGGCGACCTCGCCGGCGTGGCGGTGACCCACATCCATCTCGACCATGCCGGGGGCGTGGGCGACGTCGCGCGGGCGTTCCCGAACGCGACGGTCTACGTGCACGAGAAGGGCGCGCGCCATCTCGCCGACCCGACGCGACTCGTGGCCTCCGCCGAGCGCGTGTACGGACCGCTCCTCGACGACCTCTACGGACGCCTCGATCCCACCGCACCCGAGCGCTTGCACGTCCTCGCCGACGCAGAGGAGGTGGTGATCGGCCCTGGGCGTGTGCTCACCGCCGTGGACTCCCCCGGCCACGCCAAGCACCACCTCGGCCTGCACGACTCGGTGAGCGGCATCCTGTTCGCGGGCGACGCCGTCGGCGTCCGGCTCCCCGACGCCGGTGTGCTCCGGCCCGCCACGCCACCACCCGACTTCGACCTCGCCCAGGCGCTGGATTCGTTGCAGAAGTTTGCGGCGCGCCGACCGTCGGGGCTCGCCCTCGCGCACTACGGCCTCCTTGGCGAGCCCCAGGCCCTGCTCGACGAGGCGGAGGCGACGCTCCGGGGTTGGGCCGAGACCGCGGAGCGCGCCTATCGCGAGGGCCGTGACATCGCCCAGGCCTTGGAGGCGCGCTACAGCGTCGACACGAGCCAGGTCCCCGCCGAGCACCGGGAGAAGCTCGAGGTGCTGAACGGCTTCCACTCGAACGCGGCGGGCCTCAGACGGTGGCTCGAGACCCGCGGGGGCGGCGACCAGGGCGGCCCCGCGGAGGCCGCCCTGGGATAGGGGTTGGTCCCGGTCCCCCGAGCGGGTCGGCCGGGACCAGGTGATCGCCGCAGAGGCGGGCCGGCGCCGGGTGCGACGCGAGCGGTCAGTCGACCCGCAGGCGCCGGCGGAGGTCCTCCTGGCGGGACTCGAACTCGTCGAGGGAGAGCCGCCCGTCGGCGAGGTCCTCGTGGAGGCGGGCGAATTGCTCGAGGAGTGCCTCCTGGTCCTCCTCGGGGGCGGTCTGACCCGGTTCGTCGTCGCCGCGCTCCGCGCGGCGGGCGAGCCGGTCCTCCTGCTTCGCCTTCGCCTTCTCCCGCTTCGCCTGATCCCGTTGAAGCTTTCCCACGGTGGTTCGCGGACGTGCCATCGTCACCCCTTCCTCTTCGTTCTCGGGACCCGCCCGAGGCGGCCGGCGGGTCTGCGGCGGAGGGCGGGGCGGCTCAGATCACCTTGACGTTGCGTGCCTCGTCGCCCTTGCGCCCCTGCGCGATCTCGAACTCCACCTGCTGTCCGGCCTCCAGGCTGCGGAAGCCGTTGCCTTCGATGTTCGAATAGTGAACGAACACGTCGTCCCCGTCGGGGCGCGACACGAACCCGTAGCCCTTCTCGTTGCTGAAGAACTTCACGGTGCCGATCGGCATGATTGCTCTCTCTCTTCTTGCTGCACATCCGTGCATGGTTACGTTGCCCGGGTGCCAGGGGTCCCGGGACGGATCCCGAGCGCGCCATCGTCGGTGACAGGAGACACTCGGCCGCGGCGATCGCCGCGGCCGGACCGGGCCGCACGGCGGTTTCCGAGCCGGATTCCTGTCACGTCGGAAGGCCCACTCGAACAGGACTCGAACCAGACCCCGCCGGCCCCTCGCCGGCAGCCGGTCCTGTACGACCGGCCCCGGCAGCGTACCAGGGCGACGCCGGCCGGCATGCGGCACCGGGGCGCGGCGGAAGAGCATGCAACGGGCACCGCCTGCGCGCCGCGCCGCGCCGCGACGGTCCCGGAAGCGGAGGCGGTGGGATTTGAACCCACGGTACCCAGGGGGTACAACGGTTTTCGAGACCGTCCGATTCGGCCGCTCTCGCACGCCTCCGGCGCAGAGGTTACCGGGTCGGCAGCTCCCCCCGGGATCCGTGGGGAGGCGGTGGGGAGGCGGTGGGGAGGCGGTGCGGAGCCCGGTGCGGAGCCCACCTGGCGGCCCGGTGACGTGCGCCCGGCGACGTGCGCCCGGCGACCCGGCGACGTGTGCCCGGCGACCCGGCGACCTTCCGGCCCGGCGACCTTCCGGCCCGATGGCGCGGCCGCTCAGGGGCGGCGAGCGGCGAAGAACTCGCGCAGGAGTTGCCCCGCCTCTTCCTCGAGGACGCCCCCCGTCACCGGCAGCTCGTGGTTCAGCCTGGGGTCGGCGCACAGGTTGTAGAGCGTGCCGCACGCGCCCGCGCGGGGGTCGGTGGCGCCGAAGACGAGCCTCCCGACCCGCGCGGCGACGAGCGCCCCGGCGCACATGGGGCACGGCTCGAGCGTGACGACCATCGTGACCTCGCCGAGCCGCCACGACCCGATGGCGTCGGCGGCGGCGCGCAGCGCAAGGAGCTCGGCGTGGGCGGTGGGGTCGCCGAGGCGCTCCCGCTCGTTGTGCGCCCGGGCCACGACGACGCCGTCGACGAGTGCGATCGCGCCTACCGGCACGTCGCCGTGGGGCGGCGCCTGGCGTGCCTCGTCGAGCGCCGCACGCATCGCCGTGAGGATCGCCGCGGCGTCGTCGTGTGGCATAGACGGATCCTCGTTCGCGGGGTGGTCGTCGGTCACGGGCGGAGGGAGTGGGATTCGAACCCACGGGGACCGGAGCCCCACGGCTTTTCAAGAGCCGCGCATTTGTCCGCTCTGCCATCCCTCCCGGTGCTGCGAGCGTCGGGCTGGCTGGAGGCTACCTGCAGCACACCTCAGAGGGCCGGGTCTCGCCCGGTGCGGGCACGTCCGCGCAGCCTGCCCCGCACCGAGGCGTCGAGGACGCGCTTTCTCAGGCGGACCGACGTCGGGGTCACCTCGACGCATTCGTCCTCGGCGATGAACTCCAACGCCCGCTCGAGGGAGAGGGTCATGGGCGGGGTGAGCCGCTCGAGCTCCTCGGCGGTCGACGAGCGCATGTTCGTGAGCTTCTTCTCCTTGGTGGGGTTCACGTCCATGTCGTCGGCACGCGAGCTCTCGCCGACGATCATTCCCTCGTAGACCTCGATCGCGGGGCCGACGAGGAGCGTGCCCCGTTCCTGGAGGTTCATGAGGGCATAGGTGGTGGTCGGTCCGCGCCGGTCCGCGACCATCGAGCCGTTGCGCCTGGTGCGCAGTTCCCCCTGCCACGGCGCCCACCCGTCGAAGACGTGGTGCAGCACGCCCGTCCCGCGCGTCTCGGTCAGGAATTCGGTGCGGAAGCCGACGAGCCCGCGCGCCGGGACCCGGTACTCGAGGCGCACCCAACCCGTGCCGTGGTTGACCATCTGGACCATCGTGCCGCGCCGGAGCGCGAGGAGCTGGGTGACCACCCCGAGATAGTCTTCGGGGACGTCCACCGCGACGCGCTCCATCGGCTCGGACTGCACGCCGTCGATCACCCTCGTCACGACTTGGGGCTTGCCCACGGTGAGCTCGAAGCCTTCGCGGCGCATCGTCTCGACGAGCACCGCGAGCGCGAGCTCGCCGCGGCCGTGCACCTCCCATGCGTCGGGCCGTTCGGTGGGCGCCACGCGCAGCGAGACGTTGCCGACGAGCTCTGCGTCGAGACGGCTCTTCACAAGCCGGGCGGTGAGCTTGGTGCCGCCGTCGGAACCGGCGAGCGGGGAGGTGTTGGTGCCGACGGTCATCGTGAGACTCGGTTCGTCCACGCTGATCGCGGGGAGCGGGCGCGGGTCGTCGGGATCGGCGATGGTCTCGCCGATCGTGACCTCTGCGATCCCGGCGACCGCGACGATCTCCCCTGGACCCACCTCCTCCGTGGGGACGCGTTCGAGCGCGTCGGTGACGTACAGCTCGGTCACCTTCACCCGCTCCACGCGGCCGTCGAGCCGGCACCATCCGACCACCGCCCCGCGCCAGAGGGTCCCGTGGTGCACCCGGCAGATCGCGAGACGGCCCACGTACGCGGAGGCGTCGAGATTGCAGACGAGCGCCTGGAGCGGCGCGTCCGGGTCGTGCACCGGCGCCGGCACGTGCTCGACGATCGCGTCGAACAGCGGACCGAGGTCCGTCCCCCGGCCGCCGCGCTCGCTCGTCGCCCAGCCGGCGCGGGCGTTGGTGAAGAGGATGGGAAAAGCGATCTGGTCCTCGTCCGCGTCGAGGTCCAAGAAGAGCTCTTCGACCTCGTGCACGACCTCGTCGATGCGGGCGTCGGGCCGGTCGACCTTGTTCACCGCCAGTACGACGGGGAGGCGCGCCTCGAGCGCCTTGCGCAGCACGAAGCGCGTCTGGGGAAGGGGTCCCTCGGACGCGTCGACCAGGAGGAGGACCCCGTCGACCATGGTGAGGCCCCGTTCCACCTCCCCGCCGAAGTCGGCGTGGCCCGGGGTGTCGACGATGTTGATCTTCACGGAGCCGTAGCGGACGGCGGTGTTCTTGGCGAGGATCGTGATGCCTTTCTCGCGTTCGAGGTCGCCCGAGTCGAGGACGCGGTCGGTCAACTCCTCGCGCGGGCCGAATGCGCCGGTCTGGCGGAGCATCGCGTCGACCAGCGTCGTCTTGCCGTGGTCGACATGGGCGACGATCGCCACGTTGCGGATGTCGTCTCGGGTCTGCATGAGCCGTGCCACGCTACCGGTCCCCGGCGCACTCCCCGGGCGCGTCCGCTCCGAGCAAGGTGGCCGCGGCCGTCACCACGGCGTTCGCCGCCCCGGCGAGCGATCGTGCGTCGACCGGCACCACCCACGCCCTGCCGCAGTCCGGCCACCAGCCGATCACGCGTGCCGGCGGGGGCGCGGCACCGGGGGAGCGGGCACCCGACAGGACGTCGACGAGGGCGGACAGGAGCAGGGCCTGGCGTGTGGAGGCCCCCGGCTCCCCGTCGAGGACCGCAAGATGCGCGCCGCCTGGTGAGCTCCCGCCTGCGCCCGAGGCCGGCGTGAGCCGGACGTCGGCGTGCCCGCGCAGGGCGACCCGGCAGGGGCGGTGCGGATGCTCCCCGTTGCAGCCCGCCTCGGGGGCGGAGCCGGACCACCGCCACCACCGGTCGGCGCCGCCGACGGCCAGGGAACCCGGGTCGAGACGGCCCCAGTCGAGCGCCGTCCAGAGCCTCGTCGCCCACGTGGTCGCCTCGGCGGCCACGTGGGCGCGGGCTGGGGGTGCGAGCGACGCGACCCAGTCCGCGCACGACCCCGGTCCGACCCGGCCCACCCCGAACGGGCCCCCAGGGTCCGACAGCACCAGCCCGACCGCCTCGGACGGGGTGGGCGCGCGCCCGTCGAGACCCGTGCGGAGCGCGGCGAGGGCGATGGTGCGGCGCGCCGTCCGGGAATTCCAGCGGAACGGCCGCACCGCCCCGGCGCCTCGGCCCGTCCGTCGCGCGCGCTCGGGTCCGCCGAGCGCGCTCGCGATCTGGTAGTGGCCGATCCGCACGAGCGCCGGCGGACGGCCTGCGTCACTGCTCGCCTGCCCCGCTCGCCGGGCACGCGAGGCCGCCGCGAGGACCCCGGTGAGCCCGCGCACGAGGTCGGAGCCGAGCGCGGCCACCGCAGCGTCGTGCGGTTGCGCCGCGTCGCGTTGCGCCGCGCCCTTCGGCGCCGCGGCGAGCAGCGCGTCCGTGAGCGCCGCGGCGCGCGGGAGGCGGGCGTCCGGCGTCGTCGCGCAGACGCCCGACAGGCCGTCCCCACACGGCGCCGCCATGGTGGACTGGCTCATCGCCGTTCCAGTGCGCCGACGACGTCGAGCACCGCGGCGGTGAGGAACGCCCCGTCCGCCTCGTCGCAGGCGACCTGTCCCGTGCGCGGGTCGTACGTGGCGACGCGCAAGGGCGGTGCGCCGCTGCGGAGGGTCTCGGCGAGGGCGAGCGCGCGGCGGGTCCGGGCCGCCGCGTCACCGACTCCCGGTGCCCCGCGTGCGGGGAGACGCACGAGGCAGACCGAGGACCGCCCGTCCGAAGGGCGGCCGACCACGAGGTCGGCGGTCGAGGTGAGCGACACCGCACCGCCCGCGAGGGGGACCCGCAGCCGCTCCCCGGTCCTCGGCAGCCACGCCGGGGGGACGGGTCGCCACTGCGCCTGGATGCTCGACGCCCGTGCGCGGGCGAACGCGCGGAGGGCCGCTCGATCGCGGCCGCCGAGGCGGCGCACCATCTCGAGGACGTCGTCGCCGCGGTCGGTCACCGAGAGGGCGCAGAGCGCGTCGTCCAACGGATGGCGCAGGGCGGCTCCCGTCGTCACGAGCCGGAAGATCGTGCGCGTGAGCGACGACCGGAGGTCGGAGAGGGTCCACGGCCTAAGGCGGCCGCCCTCGCCCGTGGAGACCAGCGCGCCGTCGCGCACGACGACCTGGGCGGCCGGACGTCCGCGACCCGGCAGATCCGCGCCGCCGCCGTCGCGGCCTGCCGCGGCGGCCACGTCCTCGAGCCACGCGCGCAACCCGCCTGCGAGGCCGCCGTCGACCACCGGCCTCGGGGTGCCAGGCGAGCGGAGCCGTTCGAGGAGGTCGGGTGCCCGGTCGCGGAGGTCGGCCCGGGCGCGTGCCCCGGCACCGACCGCCCCGGCACCGACCGCCCCGGCACCGACCGCCGTCGCGGGACGGGGTGGCGCGGGTGCGAGGGTCACCTCCGTAGGGTGCGGCAGGGGTGTGACGGTCGTGTCGGTCGGGACGGGTGTGACGGGGGTTCGGAGCGTCCTAACCTCGCGTGGGTGGAGCTCGCCTACGCGTCCCTCGCCGCTGCGGGTGGCGACGGCGCGTTCTACGCCGTGTTCGGCGTGTTCGTCGCCGCGTTCGTCGTGCTCGCCGTCGTGACGCTCCGATGGGCGGTGCGGCGCGACAAGGCGGGGCGGGCGGAGTGGGCGGGACGAAGGTCCGCGGCGCAGGACGGCGCGGACGGCCGCGCGCAGTCCGATGGGGCGGCCCCGCGCCCCGCGCGCAAGCACGGCCACGCCCCGCGCCCGGGCGGGAGCGGGTGAGCGCGCCGGCGTCCCGGGACAGGACCGGGCGGTCCGGGCGCGCCGACCGCCCCGCGTGGTGGGACCGGTTCGCCCGCCGCGCGAGGGCGCCGGAGGGGCCGGGGCCGACCCGCACGGCCTTCGTGCTGGCAGGGGGCGGGACCCGCGGCGCGGTGCAGGTCGGGATGCTCACCGAGCTCGTCGCTCGGGGGATCCGGGCCGACTGCGTGTACGGCGCGTCGGTGGGCGCGGTCAACGGCGCCGCCTACGCAGGTGACCCGACGCCGGTCGGCATGGAGCGCCTCCAACGAATCTGGCGCTCCCTCTCCGGTGACACCGTCTTCCCCCGGAGCAGGGGGCACGGCCCCTGGACGTTCTTCCGGCAGCGACCCGCGGTGCACGCCAACAGCGGCCTGCGCGGCATCCTCGAGGAAGGGTTGCGCTTCGAGCGACTCGAGGACGCGACCATTCCGATCGAGGTGGTCGCGACCTCGCTCCACGACGGGCGCGAGCGATGGCTCAGCTCGGGGCCCGCGATCGAGGCGGTCCTCGCGTCCGCCGCCATCCCGGCGATGTTCCCCCCCGTCCGGCTGGGCGACGAGCTCCTGATCGACGGTGGCGTCGTCGACAACGTGCCGATGAGCCGGGCGATCGACGCCGGGGCGACCCGGGTCTTCGTCCTGCTCTGCGGGCCGCTCCACTACCGGCCGCGCCCGGCGCGCCGCCCGGTCGAAGCAGTGCTCACCGGCCTGTTCGTGGCCGTGCACGCGCGCTTCGCCCGGGAGCTCGCCATGGTCCCCCCCGGCGTGGAGGTGACGGTCTTCAGCGGCGGCGGGGAGCCCGGTGCCGACTACCGGGACTTCTCGGGGACCCCCGATCTCATCGCCGCCGGCCGGGCGGAGGTGGCTGCGATCCTCGACGGCGACGACCGCGCGGCAGCCCACGACCCGGCAGCCCACGACGCGGCAGCCCACGAGGCGGCGGCCGACGACGCGGCAGCCCACGACCCGGCAGCTCAGGGCCCCGCGAGCGGCGCGGGGACCTGGGACGGTCAACGTGTTCACGCCGGTGGTCGCCGCCGGATTGCCGCGCGGGTCCGGCGGTCACAGCCGGCTGGTGGGATGACGGGCACATGACCGCATCGACCAGCACAGCCGGCCGGCCGACACCGGTGGTCGAGGGCTTCCACCCCGCGCTCCGGGCGTGGTTCCTGGCGCGCTTCCCTCTCGGGCCGACCGACCCGCAGGCGGCGGCGTGGCCGCTCATCCGCTCGGGTGCCGACGTGCTCGTCGCGTCGCCCACCGGCACGGGGAAGACGCTCACCGGGTTCATGGTCGCGATCGACGCCGCCTACCGCCGGCGTCTCGCGGGGTCGTTGTTCGCCGCGGCCGGCGCCGGGACCGATGTCGGGCCGGGCGAGGACGAGTCCGCCGTGCCAGCGGGTCCCGAGGTCGTCTACGTCTCGCCGCTCCGGGCGCTCGCCGCCGACGTCCACGAGAACCTCCAGCTCCCGCTCGAGGGGACGCGTGCCGCCGCCGCGGCGCTCGGCATCGACCTCCCGGAGCTGGCCGTCGCGGTGCGCACCGGCGACACGTCCGCCGCGGAACGCTCGAGACTGCGGCGAAAGCCGCCCGACCTGCTCGTCACCACTCCCGAGTCGCTGTACCTGCTCCTCACGGCGGCATCGTCGAGGGAGCTGTTGCGCGGGGTGCGCACGGTGATCGTCGACGAGGTGCACACGCTGGCGCGCGACAAGCGCGGCGCGCACCTCGCGCTGAGCCTCGAGCGGCTGCACCGGCTCGTGGAGACCCGGGGCCGTGGGCAGCGGCTGCAGCGGATCGGCCTGTCGGCGACGCAGCGCCCGCTCGAGACGGTCGCGCGCTTGCTGGCGGGGGCGGGCGGCCGCCCGATGCCGGCGATCGTCGACTGCGGCCACGCGCGGGACCTCGACGTCGCGGTCGAGCTCCCCGCCTCCGAGCTCGAAGCGGTCGCGAGCCACCAGCAGTTCGGCGACGTGCTGGACCGGATCGCGGGCCACGTGCGCGACCACCGCACGACGCTCGTGTTCGTCAACACGCGCAAGATGGCAGAACGGGTCGCGCACCAGCTCGCGGAACGGCTCTGCGACGACGGGCCGGGCCGGACCGGGGCCGACGGCGACGGGCTCGCCGTCGCCGCGCACCACGGGAGCCTCTCCGCGGCGCGGCGCCGGCTCGTCGAGGCTCGACTGCGCGCCGGGGAGCTGCGCGCGCTGGTGGCGACCGCGTCGCTCGAGCTGGGCATCGACGTGGGGCCGGTCGAGCTCGTCTGCCAGATCGGCTCGCCGCGGGCGATCGGCACGTTCCTCCAGCGGGTGGGCCGCGCCAACCACCACGTCAAGGGCACGCCCGCCGGCCGTCTGTACCCGCTCACGCGCGACGAGCTGGTGGAGTGCACCGCGTTGCTGGCGGCCGTGCGTGCCGGCCGGCTCGACGCGCTGGTGCCGCCGGTCGCGCCGCTCGACGTGCTCGCCCAGCAGCTCGTCGCCGAGGTGGCCGCCGCGGGCGAGTGCGGCACCGAGGAGCTGTTCGAGCTGACGCGGTCCGCCGCCCCGTATGCCGGGCTGGACCGCGCGACATTCGACCGGGTCGTCGAGCTCGTCTGCTGGGGCATCGTGACCGGTCGCGGCCGGCGGGGCGCGTACCTCCACCACGACGCGGTCCACGGCCGGCTGCGCCCGCGCCGCGCCGCGCGGATCACCGCGCTCACGGCGGGCGGCGCGATCCCCGAGACCGGGGACTACCGCGTCGTGCTCGATCCCGACGGGGTGACCGTGGGATCGGTCCACGAGGACTTCGCCGTCGAGGCGAACATCGGCGACGTCTTCCTTCTCGGCACGCACTCGTGGCGAGTGCGCCAGGTCGAGGTGGGGACGGTCCGCGTCGCGGACGCGGGCGACGCCGCGCCCACCGTGCCGTTCTGGCTCGGCGAGGCCCCCGCCCGCACGGCGGAGCTCTCCGAGGAGGTGGGCCGCCTCCGTGCGTCGCTCGACGACGTCCTCGCGACGGGTGACGGCGCGGCGGCGCGGCGCGCGGTCGTCGTGGCGGCAGCCGTCACCGACGAGGTCGCAGACCAGGTCGTGCACTACCTCGAGGTGGGGCGAGCCGCCCTCGGCGTGCTGCCGACGCACCGGCGGCTCGTCGTGGAACGGTTCTTCGACGACGCGGAGGGCATGCAGCTCGTGGTCCACTCGTCGTTCGGCGGGAGGGTGAACCGCGCCTTCGGCCTCGCACTGCGCAAGCGCTTCTGCGTCACCTTCGACTTCGAGCTGCAGGCGGCGGCCGACGACGACACCGTCGTCATCTCGCTCGGACCCCAGCACAGCTTCCCCCTCTCCGACGTCCCGTCCATGGTCTCGAGCAGGACGGCGGAGGCGGTCCTCGTCCAGGCGGTCCTGCTGCACCCGATGCTCCAGGCGCGTTGGCGCTGGAACCTCAACCGCGCGCTCGTCGTCCCTCGCGCCCGCGGCGGGCAGCGCCGGCCGATCCACCTGCAGCGCATGGAGGCCGACGACCTGCTCGCGGCGGCGTGGCCCGCGCTCGCCGCGTGCCAGGAGAACACGGCGCCGGGGCCGATCACGGTCCCCGACCACGTGCTGGTCCGCCAGACCGTCGCGGACTGCCTCAGCGAGCCGCTCGACGCCGAGGGCCTGGTGTCGCTCCTGCGCGCGGTGGAGAGCGGCGAGGTCGAGGTCCGGTTCGTCGAGTCGGCCGAGCCCTCGGTGCTCGCCCACGGGATCCTCACGGGCCGCCCGTACACGTTCCTCGACGGAGCGCCGCTCGAGGAGCGGCGGACCCGCGCCGTGCCGCTCCGGCGCGGGCTCGGGGCGGGGACAGGGCCGGTGCCCGTTCCCGCCGGGGAGCTGGCCCCCTTCCACCCCGACGCCGTCGCGGTCGTCCTCGACCAGGTCCGCCCCAGACCCCGCGACGCCGACGAGCTCCACGACCTCCTGCTCTCCCTCGTCCGGTGCAGGCCCGTCGAGGAGTGGCGCGAGTGGTACGAGGCGCTCGAGGCGGCGGGGCGCGCCTCGGTGGTCGACGGCGACTGGGCGGCGACCGAACGGCGAGCCGCGGCGCTCGCGGTCGCGGACGACGACGAAGCGGCCGCCGAGTGCGCACGCGGCCATCTCGACCTCGCAGGCCCGGTCACGGTGGCCGAGCTCGTCCTCCCCGGTCCGCTCCCCTCCGGCGCGCCGCGGGGCGCGCCGCTCGGCGAGGCACGGGCGCGGACCGCGCTGGCCCGTCTCGAGGCGTCCGGCGCGGCGTTGCAGCTGCCCGACGGCCGGTGGTGCGCGCGCCACCTGCTCGTCCGCCTGTACCAGGCGAGCCGGGGGCAGCGTCGCCGGGCGGTCGAGGCCGCGAGCATCGGGGACTTCCTGCGCGCGCTCACGCGCTGGCAGCACGCGGCGCCGGGCACGCGCCTCGAGGGCCGCGCCGGCCTGCTCGCCGCGCTCGAGCAGCTGCAGGGCATCGAGGCGCCCGCCGGGGACTGGGAGAGCGAGATCCTCCCCGCACGCGTGACCGGGTACGACCCGCGGTGGCTCGACGAGCTGTGCCTGGCGGGCGAGGTCGCCTGGGGCCGCCTCACGCCGCGGGCCGAGGCGGCGCCCCCGGCGTCCGTAGGGTCCCCGGGGTCTGCGGGGCCAGCGCCGCCCGCGCCGACCCTGGCGGTCCCAGCGCCCTCACTCCCCCCGGCGCCGCTGGGATCCCTCGGCCCCCGTGACGGGGCCGGCGGGCCCGCCGCTCCCGGCGCTGCCGGACGGCGGGGGTCCGCGGTGCCGTCACCGGCGACGCCACTCGCGATCGTGCTGCGTGAGGACCTGGGCTGGCAGCTCGCCGCCGTGCGGAACGGGGACGGAC
>Ga0307374_10007085_pt1 | contig 17259 bp, 14 predicted proteins | sample OX3MG_FD_202532 | JGI IMG/M metagenome (GOLD analysis project Ga0307374, IMG submission 202532) | Soil microbial communities from Risofladan, Vaasa, Finland - OX-3 | ecosystem: Environmental > Terrestrial > Soil > Coastal area > Acid sulfate soil | place: Finland: Risofladan, Vaasa | collected... | reverse complement strand
CGCGAAGAACAAGATGAAAAGCTTGGCGATGGCGAGCGCCACCGCCTGCGAAACCCGCAAGATTCCCGGCAAATTCGGCACCACCAGCACGACGAACAAGATGATCAGATCGAGCGGCGTCAATTGAAACCGTCGATCGGCAATGGCGCGCGTGCGGATCACCGATGCCGTCCCCATGATGCCGATCGGAATCCAGCTCAAGCTCATGACCAATGGATCGTGATGAACCACCCCAACGTCCAGGTAGACGATCAGCGTGATCACGACGTAGACCGCGACTTTCTCGACGATGCTCAAGGGATCGACCCGCAGAATCGCAAAAAATGCGACCAGGACGCCGAGCAAGCCGAGCGCGAGGATGCGAAAATTCCTGCGCACGGGCTCCGTCTCGGCGACGACCAGCGCCGCGTACACGCTGAGGGACGCCGCGATTGCCCGGTACGACCATAGCGTGAGCCACAGCTTATGTTTGGCAATCACCGCCGCGCGCAGCGGCGTGTCGCCAGCCTGCTGCTCGTCCTGGCGGACGCGCCATCCGCGGTGCGCCGCGACCTGCAGCGAGCCGATCGCGACCAAGAAGAACCCGCCGACCACCGCGAGAATCAGTACATCGGATTCGAACCGCAGCAGGTAGGCGATCACGAAGAGCAGCGCCTGCAGCGCGTAGATGACGGCCACCGCCTCGTGATGCGCGAACCCCAGGGCCAATAACTTGTGATGGAGATGATTCTTGTCGCCGTGGAACGGCGACCTGCCCTCGGCGACCCGCTGCACCATGACGCTCAAGGTATCGAGGATCGGCACCGCGAGGAGGAGTATCGGCGTCGCCGTGCTGATCAGGCTGAGTGGATTCTGCGTCGCGCGCACGCTCAGCACGCCGATCGCAAAGCCCAGGAGCTGACTGCCCGCATCGCCCATGAAGACACTCGCCGGGTAGGTATTGAACGGCAGGAAGCCGAGGACGGCGCCGGCGAAGGTGGCTGCGAGCGTCGCCGAGATCCACTGATGCCCCAGGCTCGACAGCAACGCAATCGCGCATAGACAAAGGAAGGTCGTGCCGCCCGCCAGGCCGTCGAGTCCGTCCGCCAGGTTGATCGCATTGGTGATGCCGACGAGGAAGACCACCGACAGCGGCAGCGAGAGCCACGCCGGCAACATCACCCGGTCGGCGAGCGTGATCGACTGGATGCGCACGCCGCCCGCGAACACCGCGATGCCGACGGCGATCAGTTGGCCCGCCAATTTGACGCGGTAATCCAGGTCCAAGCGATCATCGAGCGCACCGAAGAGAACCAAAAGCGCGGTCGCCGCGAGGAACCACAGGTCTTGGCTGCGCAACGGGATGGCGATCGCCGCCGCCACGAAGACGCCCGCCGTCATCGCCAGTCCGCCGATTCGCGGAATCGGCGTCTCGTGTACTTTGCGCACACCAGGGAAATCGACGTACAGCCATTTGCCGGCAACGCGCGCAAACACCGGTATGGCCGCCATCGTCACGACCATCGCCAACATGAACGGCATGACGAACTGCATCGTCAGTTCGGCACGTAACGATCGAGCCCGACCGCCACACGGCGCGCAAGATCCGTCAGTCGAAGGTCCGCGGCGGCGACGCCGCCCGCGCGCGGGATCGGCGTCGTGAGGCGCACCAGGGCGCCGTCGGTGCGATGGCGCGTCAGCGCATCCCAGAAGATGTACCACTTGACCGCGAATTCGTTGGTCAGAACGCGGCCCCGCTGCTGAAACCAGTAGTAGACGAGCTGCCGCTGACCGTTGAGCGCGATCAGCGTGCGATTGACGCGCAGCGGCCGGTCGCCCAAACGCCCGCCGGGCACCGTGCGCTGACCGAAGTCGCGCATCTGCCAGCCCCCAGCGGGCAAACACGAGCGCGGCGAATGGACAGCGGCGCCCGCGCGCTGCGAATCGTAGTACGCGATGTACAGGTTGACCACGGCGTTCGAGCCGTCGACATAGTCCGCGAGCAGGTAGTCGTCGAGTTTCAGGGCGTTCGAATAGACGCCGTCCAATGTCTCGCGTTCTCCGCGCCACGGACCGATCGCCATCGGAAACTCGGCAAACGACGCATCGCGCCTCGGAATGATCTCCCGCGGCCGCGGCAGCACGAAGCTCGCGGCGACGATCGCGATCATCAACGAGAGCGCGGCGGCGAACGCGGGCGGCCAGGACCTTCGCCGACGCGAAGCCCCGGCCGGCGGCGGCAGAGGCAACTCGATGCCGAACAATTGCCGCCAGCCGGCGCGCTCGGGCGTCACGCGATTCAAAAGCGCGATCTCGCCGAGCATCAGCGCCATGCTCACCATGAATAGCGCCCATCCCTGGAATTCGTGCAGAAAACCCTCGGCCATGCCGATGCCCCAATGCTCCACCATGATGCCGATCGTGCCGACGCGCAGGCTGTTCATCAACACCGTGATCGGTACGCTCGACAAGAACAGGGCGATGCGTTTCCAAAGCGCGCCTTTGTAAAAGTACGCCATCAAGAGACCGAGCGTCATCAACGGAAACAGGTAGCGCAATCCGCTGCAGGCCTCGGCCACCTGCAGCTGGTAACCGCCGAGATCGATGACGTTGCCCTGAAGCAGCACGGTCACGTTGAACAAGCGCATGAAGTCGACGCCGAGCGAGGAGGACAGCAGCTGCAGATCCATCGACAAATTGGCAAATGCGAATTCCGGCAGCGGTATCGTCAGCCACAGCAACAAGAGCGGCGCCACGATCAGGCGAAACGCAGGCCAGCCCAACAAGGCCAGCGCAAGGCCGAAGAGCGTGACGAAGTATGCGTACTGCGCGAGCACGAACACGGTCGCCAATTGCGCGATGACCAGGATCGCACCGCCCGCGAGCACCAGCGCGAACCCGAGCCAGCTGCCGGAAAAGCGCGTGCGTTCGAGCCGGTCCTTCTGCTGCCAGATCAGAAATGCCGTGATCGGCGGAATCAACATTCCAAAGCTATATTCGGGAACGCTGATCCACGCGTCCCACATTTGCTGTAAGCCAACCCAGAACGGCACGACGCTCAGCACCCCTGCGGCTAGGGCGGCGAGAGCGAGGCTCAAAGGCCAGCGCCACAATGCTTCGTTGGGGTCGCCGGCGCCGATCGGCTGCGCGTACATCGAAGGCTCTCTCCCAGAAGGCGGCAAATCAATATATCACCATTGAGTTCTTCAACAAGGCGCAGACGTGAATCCGGCGGTGATTGCGAAGTGGCGCGAAATCTTGCCCGCGAACGGCTATGCGAGACGCTCAGGCTGAACCGCAGCGGCTTTACCCAACGGGGCCCGTACCAAACAGCAGTTGCCCGGCATTAAGACAGTTTGCCTGTAGCAGTCGTATTGGAGTCTACGGTGCGTTCGGGAATGTCGCGATGTCATAAGCGATGTACAAATAGTCGCGCTGCCATTAGTGATTTAAAAGAATTGATAGAGCCTGGTCTGTATCACAGTTCCGGACACAACGAGTTGACACAAGACCACATCCCGCTTTGCGTGCATATTGAACGGCGGACTTGTCAGCACAATACCACTGTCATATTTGAGTCTGACGTCCGGTCCCGTCGGTTTATCGGTGTTTGGCTCAAACGACTTGGAGGAAGGCAAGTGTTCGGTCAACAGGAGATACTGGAACTTTGATTGAATTCTCGGAATCACCCTCAAAATTAATTCGTTAGATAAATGCTGCAGCACTTGACGGACGAAAACGATATCCCCACCTGGCAATTCATCCGAAGTGATGTCCAAGACCCGGAAATCGACACCTAAATCACCGTAGTTGGCCCTGTTTCTGGCAATCAGCGAATCGACAATATCGCACGCAATGTAATTCTGGCACAGATGTCTCACTTTCGAGCCCACATAGAAGTCACCGCAGCCCAAGTCCACAACGTCAGGTCTTTTATCCAGCGACAATATAAAGCTCTCAACCGCACCGATGTAGGGAGCAACAATATTAGATTCGCGTGAGCCGCTTCCGGAGCTAAATGAATCTCGATCGTCGCTTGATCTGCCCCAGAGCATTTCACTATAGATTTTGGTGAATGCGGCTTTCACGGACAATTTATTGAACTCACGATCCATGCGCACCGCGAGGCGGTGTTCTCGCGCTATTAGGACGGCCTTAGGTAGGATCCGTTTCACCATGCGCTTGAGAGATTTCCGCAGTGTGGGAATACGGACCGACAACTTTCTTCGTAGGCCTCTTATCAAATTGCGCAAATCGATTCTCCGTACTCGATAGGCTGTCTAAAAGAGCTGACGTCGCCGCGCAAATCCAGCCGTAAAGTAACCAACCGACCTGATGATTTCGGACCATTGGGATTGCGAGTTTGCGACCCCTCGAGTCGCTTGGATTTCCCGGACCATTTCGACGCTTAATTTCCGACGGTTTGTTGATCTTCGAAAGTCTTCAAAGCTCTGTACTGACCGACAATTGCAATCGATGTCACATCATTTGATGCTCTGCTGAGGCCGACTCTCGGTGCATTCGGGCAGCCAACTTTCGATCTTCTCCTCGCCCTCGTCAATCGTCTCGAGCCAATGTACGTCCAGGCACTCGTCTCGCAGTGATCCGTTAAAGCCTTCGACGAAAGAGCCATTGGTCGGATTGCGGGGCCCACTGAAGTCTGACCAGCATGTTATGGCAGTATGCCCAGAGATCCATCAATCGAGCGGAGAGTTCGCTGCCGTTGCATACGAACAGACGTACGGGAGCGCCGCGGAACACGGCTCGACGATTGCATGCGTCTACCACATCCTCCGCTCGAAGGTGGTTTCCGAAGACGATGCAAACTGCTTTGCGCGTAAACATATCCACGTCGGTCAAAACCCGTACCCTTGGTCTCCTTCGCCAATCGATCCCCCACGAAACCATTTACCAGCCATAGTTCGGCCTCTTTGGTACATATTATTCTCGGCGAGTGACCACTATTTTGCGACTGCGCGGCAGTTTGCTACGCAAGTGTAGGCTTTCGTCAGTGTCTAGGCGATTGGCTTGCGTCTTGCCATGTCGGACCCGCGCTTGCGCTAGTTCTTCGACGCGACCCCGTAAGGCGGTCTTCGGATCCTTACAAATCCGATAGCGCTAAGCGCTTCGATGCTATTTGATGATCCAGTAGGCTCGCCGCCGAGCGAGGCTGTAATGGCCGACGATGTGCGTCACCGCCTGACAGTTTAACGCGGACCGCCCGGCCGATTTTTTCTTTGGCCATCCGGGACAACTTCTCCAGATGCAACCAAAAACAGCACCGGAATAAGGATCTTCCAGTTCCAACGTTATATTCACGGGGACAGTTTGGGTCAACGCCAGCGGCGCATCATTCGATCAGCGAGTCAAAGATCGCGCGTACGCCGTGCCGCTGATATAGTGATTCGCACCTATTGCGACGGACCGGCCTTGTAACCTGCGCAGTTCTCTAATTCGAATTCACATTTTTTTAAGATTCACAAAATGGCGGATTGACGGATGGTCGATGCGGATCTTAAGTACCTACGTAGACTCCTTGAGGCCAGACTAATTCAGGGACCAGTCCTCGAATTGGGCACCGGATACGGAGGTAGAACTTGCCGCGCACTCATTGAGGAATCCGGGCTACGATATATTGGCACCGATGTTGCAATTGGGCTCGGTGTGGACTTTGTCGCCAATTTCGAGCGCTCAGATGACATGGCCGTATTCCGCATGGCGGCCCCGTTCGGTACCGTATTGATATTCAACGTGCTCGAACACACGTTTGACCCGATCCGCGTTCTCGATAATGCGGCAACGCTCGTCAAACCCGGAGGTTCTCTAGTCGTGCTGACTCCCGCCATCTGGCCGCTTCACAACTTTCCGATGGACGCCTGGAGAGTGTTGCCAAATTTCTACGAGGAGTACTCCAAGCGACGGGGAATGACTTTGCTCAATGAGCACTTCGAGTACGTGGGATTCGGGCCGGTGAAGGATTATCGCAACGCGGATACCACCTACGCGCTTCCTCCCCCTTGCGAATCAGAATTTCGGCGCATTGCGAGCAGGGTTATTCACAAAGTCTTCAATACATTCGGTCGTTCGATGTCTCATCCCAGCCACGTTGCAGTCGGCGCCGTCCTGCGCATGCGGGATAATTGAATCGATTTACTGTGCCTGCGCACCTTCATCGTACCCGAGAGCGGCCCTTTGCCGCCAAACGAGCCGCGCGATGAGATACACGGCAGTGGATTCGGCAACCGACAGGCCTATCGCGGCGCCGTTCGCCGCCCAACGTGGAACCAATAGGAATAACAGCACAACGTTAAGCACGCCGGCAGCAAGATAGATCCGAACAAGCTGCCTGGTCAATCTAGCGCTGACGATTACCATCTGGCACGGCACACCAATAGCCGAGATAATCACTGCGGTATATGCGGTTATCCGCAGGACTGACGAGGCGCCCACGTAGTTCGGTCCAGCGAACATCAACAGAATTTTGGGCGCGAAGATTGCAAGTCCCGTCGCTACCAAACCAACAGCGACGAACAGCAGGATCGCGGTCCGCCTCAGCAAGCGCCATGCGCGCGGCGGGTTCTGCGAAAACAGCAACGCTACCCTCGGGTATATGGATTGCGTTACCGGAGTCGCAAGCGATTGAAGCGACGATACGAACTTCGTCCCGAGATTGTATAGCCCGACGGCTTGCGTGCCGGAGATGAACCCTAGTACGAGCGCTGTAGTGTAGCCATAAAGAGTGGTTGCAAGAGTCGATCCAAACATGTAAGCGCTACCCTTGATCGTATTCACGACGTCCTGGAAAGATGGCCGGTAAAATGGCGGGGCCTTTAAAGTGCGCGGCATGGCTGCAGTCGCCAATGCACCGGCCAGTTGCGGCGATGACAAGAGCAGTGCGGCAATCCAAACATCCTTTGAATTCCGCACCAGCGCGATCGTGGCGATCGCCAGCACGATTTTCGCGATCGATTGAGCCATTGCAGCGTTGGCTAGGCGTTCCAGTCCTTGGAAATACCACTGCGGAAACGCCACGGAACCGACGGCCAAGGCGCTCGAGGCTGCGAAAACATCCCAGTTGCGGCGAAACGCGGGAACGCAAAACACGATTACGGCCATGCACGCCATACCGACCGCGAAGAGGATCAGCTTCGCTGTGGTCGTTGACCAATAGACGACAGCTAATTTGTGCGGATCATTGCGAGCAACCGAGATATCCCTCGCCGCCGTTAAATTGAAGCCGAAATCTGTTAGCAGTACCGCATATCCCATCAGCGACTGCGCCCAAATGATCAAGCCGTAAGCGTTGGGCTTCAGTACTCTCAGCACAAATGGAAGTACGAACAGCGGTGTAACGTAGTTGAGGCCGCGTATTACATATAGTGCAAGTACGTTCCTGACCAGTGGTTCGCGAACTAATCTTCGAATGTAGCTTCCGATCAACTAATGAGCACCTGTGCCGCAGCCAAGGAATGACCAGATAGTCACGGACATTCGCAGGACGACTTTGCAGAGGAGGGGCATACCCGAACGCTATCGACTTCGCCCTTCCTGATAGGCACCGAGACCCCCCTGCATGAGTTGGCGTAGAGCACTGTACGCCATGCGACCGGCGAATCGGGGAATTTAATGCCAATTCCAGGATGACTGGTCCCGCAACTTGAATGAACCCTCGGTTCGTCGATATCTTCAATCGCGTTGTGATCGATGAGCATGCTGTCGCTGAGCGCCCATCGATAAGGCGCCGGCCCGGCGTACCAAGAATCGATTTGCGCGACGGCGCCGCCTTGCTGCGCGTCAGCGTGCCGGATCGTGTTGTGCGCGATCGAAACGCCGAAGCCTACGGTAGGCGGCGCCGCGTCATGCCAAGGCGCCGCCGCCATACCGATTTCGATTCCCGAAGCGCTGCAGTCGTTCCTCCAATCGTATTTGCCATCGACGACGTTGTCGCGTATTTCCAAGAAGGACTGGAGAAAAGTTTGCATCGTGCAGTTGGCGCAGAGATGTTTCGGCGGAATATAGGCCTCCTGCACGAGAATGCCGTCCGAATCATATTGTCGGTTGCCAGCAATTACCGAATCGGCGCTCTGTGCCCACATCCCTATGACACCGGCATCCGGGCGGCTGCGATTGCTCTTTTGACAAAGAGGTCTGCGTTCATCGACCTGATTATCGATCGTGTAGGTCTGCCAAATCTCGCGGCCGACGGTCATGCGGCTGCGGCCCGGTATCGGCATTACGTCCCAGTCCGGAGAGACGTTGAACGTCGTCAGCTCCGTCTCCGAGTCCGTGTGATAGCCGGTAATTTTGCGCACTTGGCCAAGGCCTGGCCCGCTGACGATCTGCACCCAATGGCCCACGTAATAGGCACCGGCGGGTACATCGCGATTATTTTGCCGTGCCGCCGGTCGAGCCAAGACCGAGACGCTCGTGCGTGTCGCGTTCGCGACGGTGGGTATGGTCGCAAACGCAAACGTGTTGCCGTTGTTGTCGTAAGCAATCGCTTCGCCATCGCCGATCTTGTCGCCGGTACAAGTCGCCGTGTTCTGGGCCACCAATACCTCGTCAAGATTGCCGTTCATATTCCAAAAGAACGCCGCGCGCCATCCGCGTGGATCGGACGCAGCATAAAGATATTTGGTGGCGCTGCCGTCGGCCGTATTGTTGCTGAAATCGAGGTGGTGACCGGCGCCGATTTCACTGGCGAGTGTGCCGGTCTTTGCAACCATGTCTAGTTTACTGCCGGGTTCGAAGGTATTAAAATCAATTACGGAATCGTCAATGCGATAATGATCGGCGACATTGTATCGATTGCCCGCAAGCTCCAAGGCCGAACTGTAGGCGCCGAAAGTATTGTACGTAATGAATAGGCGTCGGATCGGCAAGCCGCCATCGCCGATGGCCACGAACGTTTTGTCAAACGTGTTGCCTGTGATGACGATATCGTTGGCGGCGGCCGGACGCGTACCCATCGCGATTCGCTGAAAGTCCTCCCCCAGCTGCAGAAATGGTGCCGCACTATCTTGCGGCCGATAAACCTGCAAATCGCGAAACCGAAACCCCGAAACGACATTATGTCCCATCAAGGTAAAGGCTGCGGCCGCTACACTCTCGCTCCATTGCCGATGCCTAATAACGCGCGTCCGACCGGCACCGGCGCCGCGGAGCTGCACGCCGTCCGGGACAAGCACTCCTTCATCGCCGAACAACCCGCGTTGAGCGCCGTTAATAAGGTCCCAGGTACCGGGACCAAATTCGACGACACCGCCACCATTGCGCGCCGCTGCAGCAATGGCGCGCAATATGCACTGCGTGTCATCGAGACCGTCGTTCGGTCGGCAACCGCCGAACTTCGGATCGTTGACTGAGTATTCGCGGGTCCGTGGAGCATCCGGAAGAACTTGGAGCGATTGATTCTGAAGTTCGACCCAACTCGCGCCGTCGCGATTGACTTGGATACGATACCGGCCCGGCTGAAGCGATGCGGGCAGAAAAATCTGCGTCACGTATTGATCGATTGTGCCGCCCCGAGTCGCGGTTGATGTCGCTGTGCCGGTATAGGTCTGCGGCCCGATCAGCCTGACTTCAGTCGCATGGCCCGCACTCGGTTGTAGATTACGTCCGACGATCTTGATTTCGCGCGGCATCGAGGCCACACGGCCGGTGACGTAAACGTACGCCGGGCTGATCCACAACGGGCGCGCGTCATTGATGTGCACTGCCTTGCTCCACTCGCCGCGAGCAGTGCGTACCCACAAATCGTAGGACTGACCCCGGCGCAGGACCTGCGGCAATTTCACGGTCAGCGAGTACGGCACGTCCGCGAAACTGACGATTGGCGCCAAACCAAAGGCTGCGGTCGAGATCATGGGTATAGTCCGCGGAGCCACAACATGTCTCGCCGAATCGCGAACGGCCCGATAGACGACGATATCGCCAGTGGCAAAGCCATAGCCAGGTATCAGCAGCAAATCGTCAGGGCCACCTTGCACAGGGCTTTCATACGCTGCATGGCGATAGACCTGCGGCGGCGCAGCCACGGCCGCGGACAAGGTCACCAGCAAAAAGCCTATTTTGGACGCTCGCACGGTTGCCCCTGGAACTCAAATGGCGAGATGGCGAAGTGTCACATTGCGAGTGCGCGTACGTCTACACACATACGACCCGCCGACCCGCGAACTCGTCCCCCTACACGGGCGGAGTCTGAAGGACAGAAACACCCTGTTCATTCGGGACCGCGCGCTGGTGCTGGACCGAATCCGCTCGTCGCCTCCGATAAAGATCCTCGGCAAGACGTTCTGAACCGGGACTGGGCGTCGGCTGGTGCCGATTCCGGCATCGAAGTGATAGCATACTTGGAATTAACTATGGGGTTGGCTGGTTCGCCGTAATCGCATCGAGACCCGAATTGTCAAAACCGGTCCGACAATTACACTTCGCACTCTATTTCGCGCTCAACGTGTGTTTTTTGGTCGTGCTCGCGATCGGTTGCGCGATCGGGAACCCGACAAATCCACGCCTGCTGTACCTCGTCGCCCTGTTCGCACTATGTGGCTCGTCAATCATCGATCTCGACGGCCTCAATGGCCGTTATTCCCTCCTCGCGATGTTTCTGGCGGTCTATTTTGTGTTCTTCGGCACAGCCGACTTATTCGGTTTGTTCAGCGGAAAATCAACCGTGATTGCACATTCCGCCTTCAGTCCGGCCGAAGCGGTGATCTTGATCGGTGGAATCATGTTGGTCGCCGCTTATCGCGCCGCGACAATGATCGGCAACTCTGTAATACCGAGTTCTGCGCCGCGCGACTGGTCCACGCCGGCCATTGTGGCCGCCGGGTTGGTGATTTGGTGTGTCGGGACATACGCGATATATATGTGGCATGTCTATGTCGACACCGGCATAACAATCGCGGCGACGCGCAAAGACCTCGCCAGTCAAAGCCCACTCGCCATTGACGGATATATCTTTGCGCAAATGGTGCAGCCGGTGGGCATACTTCTGATCGCCTATGCATGGCGCGTACGCCGGATGCGGTATCTCGCTGGATTGGTGATAGTCATCGTCGCAGTGCAGGTCGTTTTGGGATTCGTTGTCGACATCAAGGGCTTGGCCATGCTCGGTGGCATACTCGTGATCGTCAGCATCGTGCTGATCGAGGGCCGTGTACCGAAGCTATGGTTAGCCGGTGCCATAATGTTTATCCAATTGGCGTTTCCAATTTTCCAGGCATCCCGCGCAGTATTGCAAGGTGATTTGCACATTGCGCGTACTACGGTTGCGCATCATCTTGGCGCGGCGGTGAAATTGGCGACATCGGCCGAGCACCGCGTGAACTCAGGGCCCGACCGCGCACAGACGTTTTTCGCACGGGCCTCTTTGCTGGGTAGTGTCCAGATGATCGTCGACAGAACCGGAAAAGACGTCCCGTTCGAACATGGTTATACGTTGGTCCCGCTAATTTCCACATTCGTGCCAAAAATCCTCTGGAGTCACAAGCCCCAGGTACCGACCGGTCAGGTCGTCAATAAGATGTTTCACGTTTCCACGCAAGCCGCCACGTATATATCGCCATCTCATCTCGGCGAGCTGTATTGGAATTTTGGTTGGCCGGGCGTCCTTATCGGCATGCCGATCATCGGTTCTATTCTCGGTTTCATCGGCAGCCGCTTCAACCTCAGCGACGCGCGCACCGTGACGCGTTTACTGGTTATTGTTGTGACGATTCAGCAACTTATAATGGGTTTTGAAGGAGCGATCGCCGTGTCGTACGTCGTTTGGCTTCGGTCCCTTGCGGCGATCGCCGTCCTACATTTGCTGTTCGCTCGAAATCCAGTGATCGTGCATAGGCTCAATATAGATGGCGAGCCGGGAGCGGACGCCCTACCACAGGGTCCAGCAGGTACAAGTCTATTTCCTAATTTGCTGTCCTGATCAATGGTCCTGCGGAACCGCTCCGGTTCCGATGGAGGGTGACCCCGACATGTGTGCAGCCCCATGATCAACCATGGCGTCATCGACAACAGAACTCGGATAGGCATATGTCGCTAGGGTCACAATCCACCGCCGCTCGTGTCGCAATCGTACTAGTGAATTGGAACGGCTGTCAGGAATGCGTGGAGTGCTTGGATTCCCTGCTGGTACAAACCCATCGAAATTTTCACATTTACATCATAGATAACGAATCGACCGATCACTCAGTTGAGCAAATCGAGCAATGGTGTGCAGCACCCAAGGCCGCCTCGAACTGGCGCACTTTTTTGGGGGTCTGTCGCCTGACGGATCGGACGTCGATCGGGGCCGTCAGCAATCGAATCGCCTCACGCGCAGACGGCGAACTCCCGGCGCCGCCCGACGGCTGTCTTTTGACTCTGATCAGGTCGGGCGCGAACCTCGGCTTCGCCGGCGGTTGTAATATAGGCATCAAGTCGGCGGGCTTGGAGAACTTCGATTTCTTCTGGTTCTTGAACCCCGACACCGTGGTTGCGAGTACCGCACTCGCGGAGCTGCTCGAGCGCGCCGCGCGAGAGCCGACCATCGGTATGGTCGGCTCCACTTTGCGGGATTACTACGCACCTGACACCATTCAGGCATTGGGTGGTGCGCGTCTGAACGCCTCGAATGGCCGTAGCAGTCACATCGGTCAAGGGATGCACATCGATGCAATACCCGTCGATGCGGCGAATATCGAGCGCGAGATGGCTTACGTGGTCGGTGCTTCGATGCTGGTGTCCGCACGATTTATCAAGGTCATCGGTCCGTTGGCGGACGATTACTTTCTTTACTACGAAGAAATCGACTGGGCCATGCGTGGTCGCCACCAGTTCAGTTTGGCTTATGCACCACGCAGCCATGTCTTCCATAAATCCGGCGCGAACAGCAGTAAGGTGATGCCGGAGTTCTGCGCGCGCTATTACTACCGCAATCGGGTGCGATTCGTACGACGATTTTTGCCGGATCGAATCGGCGCTGCCAAGCGGACATTGTTCATCGATATGCTGCGACATGTCGCCAAGGGGCGCTGGGCGATGGCGCGAATAGTCGGATCAGTACTGCTATCGGAATTCGCGTCTTGACGAAGCTGCGGCTCGCGATCGTCTCGACACATCCGATACAATATTACGCGCCGCTGTTTCGTGCGCTCGCATCGAACCAAGACGTCGTCCCTTGCGTTTTCTATACATGGTCGCAGTCGGCCGCCGGACGGCAGTTTGATCCTGGTTTCGGCGGGTCCGTTCAGTGGGACATTCCTCTACTCGACGGCTACCAATATGAATTCGTCGACAATGTCGCGAAGCGACCTAGCTCGAGCCATTTTCGCGGTATCGTCAATCCATCATTGATTTCAACAATCGAGTCCTGGGGAGCCGAGGCGATTCTGATATACGGTTGGAGTTTATCGTCGCATCTACGTGCGATGCGCCACTTCAAAGGGAAGATTCCCGTCTTCTTCCGCGGCGACTCGACCTTGCTGGATCACAATTCAATTTGGCGCAACGCCTTGCGGCGCGCATTTCTGACCTGGGTTTACCGACACGTCGATGTCGCGTTTGCCGTGGGCCGCAATAGTGCTGACTATTTCCGTTGGTGCGGCGTACCGGAGAGCCGTGTGGTACTCGCACCCCATTCGGTGGACAACGAACGATTCACCGATTTGTCGGGGGCGTCCGACGCGCAGGCAGCCTTATGGCGCGAGCAACTGGGCATACCGACGCACGCACTCGTGTTGCTATTCGCGGCAAAATTCATCAGCAAGAAGGACCCTCTCCTATTACTAGATGCGTTTTTCGGCACCGCGGACGATGTGCATTTGGTGTTCGTGGGCAGTGGGCCGCTGGAATCCGAATTACGGGGCCGCGCGGCGGGGCGCAATAATATTCATTTTATGCCGATGCAAAATCAGCGCGCCATGCCCGCGGTATATCGGCTTGGTGATGTGTTCGTTTTACCGTCACGGAGTGAGACCTGGGGACTGGCCATGAACGAGGCGATGGCGAGCGGACGCTGCGTCATTGCCGGATCCAAGGTTGGTGGCGCGCGAGATCTAATCGACCCGGGTACCAATGGTTGGGTATTCGAGTCCGGCCAGCGCGACGACTTGCGACGCGCACTGCGGCTCGCTCGGACGGTCGGCAGTGCCGCGTTGCGGCGCATGGGACTGGCGGCGCGCCTATCGATCGCCGATTGGTCGACGGACGTCGCAGCCAAAAAAATCGCCGAGAGCCTCACGCGATTCCGGCGACCCGGGCAGGTGGCGCCTTACCGACGCCGCGGCCCGCGCGCTTCTTAAGGAACGGCCGTTCGCAGAAATACCAGAACACCGTGGCGAGGGCGAGATGCATCAATACCATGATACCTATCACGATACTTCTGGGGGTGCCCTTCGGCGACACATAGGCCGCGGCGACAGCCACCGCAGTCAGATTGAATTGATGAATCAGGTATAAGCTGTACGAAATCGCGCCGATAGCCGCGATAGGTCTCCATAGCGGTGAGCGGCTGATTTGCTCGCTAAATGGTCGAAGAAAAAACAGCGCCAAAGTGACGGCGGACAAGAACGAAAGCTCCACCATCGCGCTTAGATCATTCGCGGCTGAACCATGCCAACGCAGCATGCGTCCCGCGCAAGCCGTCCCCAATAGCGTGATCAAGGCTACGAATGTGAAGCGAGCACGCCTCTCCGTATATCGACAAAGAATAAAAAAACAAGCCAGACCTCAAGGCAAAATGCACCCAATATTCGATGAAAACGCCGCAGCTCCAATTGCCGGGGATCGCCCAATTCCAAATCAATCCGACCACGGCGAGAATCAACACGGACGCAATCAACGGGACTCGGCGGCGAATGGCGAGCAGCAGCGCGATCGCCATGACGAACTAGGGAACGTCTGATTTATAGGCGCTGATGAATAAAATGATCATGCAAAACAGCAAACGCGAGAGATATTGTGCTCACCGAGCTGATTTGCCCCATCACATTGCCTGTTCACTGCAGATTTCATAGGCACTACGTGGCCATCCGCAGCAGCGGGCGTCGCAGCTGGAAGATATTGACCAAGGCGCAGGCGACGTACAGGCGCTCGGCGTTCTTGGCGATACCGCGATAGCGCACTTTGGCAAAGCCGAAGAGGCGTTTGAGTACCAAGAAGTGATGCTTCCCCTTGGCATGCACGCTCGATTTGTAACGATTCTTGCGCTGCTCGACGAGATCGACCGGGCCTTGGTAGCGGTAACGCCGATGCGTCATGTCGCGGGCGCGCGGCGCGTGTTGGTGAATGAGCTCAGTTTGGCCTTGATACGCCGAGTCGCCCCACAGGCAGGTCTCCTTCCCGTGCAGCAACACCGGCAGGGCGAGCGAGTCATGCACGTTGGCCGCGCTCGCCGCCACCGAGTGAATGATCTTGTGGCGGCTGTCCACGCCGGTGTGCGCCTTCATGCCAAAGTGCCACTCATTGCACTTTTTGGTCTGGTGCATTTCCGGGTCGCGCTTCCCGCTGCTGTTCTTGGTCGAAGAGGGCGCGGCGATGATCGTGGCATCCACAATCGTCCCGGTGCTGACCTTAAATCCCTGGCTCGCCAGGTGCGCGTTGACCGTCGCCAAAACTTGCTTGCCCATCGCATGGGCTTCCAGTCGATGGCGGAACTTGCAGATGGTGGTCTCATCCGGGACCGGTTCGCGTCCCAGACCAATCCCGACAAACTCCCGCATGGCGCGCGAGTCGTAGAGCGCCTCCTCGACCGCAGGGTCAGCGAGATTAAACCAGTGCTGCAGAAAGTGGATACGCAGCATCCGCTCCAGTCCAACCGGCGGACGGCCAGCCCCTTCGCCACTCCGGTAGACCGGTTCCATCAGCGCCGTGAGCTTCTGCCACGGCATCACCGAGTTCATCTGGGTCAGAAACTGCTCGCGCCGCGTCGCCTTGCGGTAGCGCTCGAAGCCCGCCTCGGCAAAGGTCTCTTGTTTCGGGCGCATCGCTCAACCTAGCATGTTCTACAGATGCTGCATTTTAAGCCATCATCATGCGAATAAATCAGAGTTTCCTTAGAACTGTTCTTCGTAATTCAGCGACCAGAACGCCGTAACGAACAGTGTTTTGTTATCGGTAGATGAGGCCAGGGGTGAAAAACGTCCGATACCCACTATGTCAACGTGACGTTTTGGATCCATACGACGACGGAGCGGCGCAGGTCATTGTGTTCGCCAAGCGCAATTTTCGCTAGGCGCGTCAGAGTAAAGAACGCGATCGCCAGCAAATACGGTGGATAAATACGCATGACGCGCAGGCGCATGAAAGCGCCAAAGCCGATGCCACTTTGCCGACAGGACTCGGTGGCCGCGGTGATGCAGTATCCGCTGATGACGAAGAACACCATGACCGCGAAATGACCGGCTCCCAAGACGTGCAGATGATGGAATACGACGGTGAGCGCGGCGAGGCCGCGCAACCCGTCCAGCAACTCGTAGCGAGGACGCCAAGCAGGGCTCGTCAGTACATTTTTATCCAGGGTATCCCGAAAGCCGACTTATACCACCGACCCGCCATCACCGGTCAAATCCCTCAGATTTTCGCCCCACGTTCCGCGCACGCGGTAACATCGCATCCCATGGCGGCGCTGTCCATACTGATTCTCACGCTGAATGAAGAATTCAATTTGGCGGATTGCCCGGGTTCTTCCGCATGGCCGGACAACATCGTCGTCTTCGATTCGCATAGTCCCGAGACCAATCCAAGATTGGGGCCTCATTTGGACAAGAAGCTGCGTTATCGATATGGTCATTTGCATACGCCTTGGAGCCTTTGACGATATTGAAGGAGTAACTCCGTACATGACGGTTATCCTGGGGTTGAACGCTTTCCATGCCGATTCGGCTGCCTGCCTCGTAGTGGACGGAAAACTTCTCGGTGCGGTGGCTGAAGAACGGCTCGGCGAACGTCACAAGCACAGTTCGGCGTTCCCCGCCAATGCGATACGGCGCCTGTTGGTTGACGCAGATCTCAGGCTCCAAGATGTCACCCACGTCGCCATGGCCCGTGATCCAAGAGCCAATTTCGCGGCTAAAATGACCTATGTAGCCTCGCGGCCGGTAAAGGCGGCGGCGGCGGTCTTCGAACACATGAGACGTAAACGGCAGACTAAAAGCACGCTGGAGCAACTTGCCGAGGTGTGCGATGAAGATCCGGCCAGGGTCGCATTCGAGACGGTGGGAGTGGAGCACCATCTGGCGCATATCGGAAGCGCCTACTACCTATCGCCGTTCGACGAGCTGACGGCGGGCTTTTCCT
>Ga0307374_10007082_pt1 | contig 17262 bp, 18 predicted proteins | sample OX3MG_FD_202532 | JGI IMG/M metagenome (GOLD analysis project Ga0307374, IMG submission 202532) | Soil microbial communities from Risofladan, Vaasa, Finland - OX-3 | ecosystem: Environmental > Terrestrial > Soil > Coastal area > Acid sulfate soil | place: Finland: Risofladan, Vaasa | collected... | reverse complement strand
TCTCACTCTGGAGACTTTGTCGTAGGCGACGCGATTCTGTGTCCAGTTCCTCAAGTGGCGACAGGGCTTCCTGCATCCGCTTTTTCACCTTCGAGGCGGACGATGATCGATACGCAACAAGTGTCCCTGCCGCAAAGAGCAGGAAAAACAGCAGCACCGCTAACATGGACGGGAACCTGCTTTCGAGAATATCAGCATCTCGTTGTACCTACGGCAGTGCATACCCTGTGCCGCGTCCACTTCCATGCAGAACTAGGTGTCCATTCTCTACGAGCTGACGGACGTGCTGCTCGAGTGTGTTTCTGCTGGTTCCGGTTAACGCAACGATATCGCTAATCGTGACGCGTCCATGAGCCTGGGCGTGTTCAACGTAGCGAGATCTATGGCACAGGTTCAGCAAGCTTCCTTATCGCATGGTTGATGGTGAAATCGTCATTGTAGAAATCGCTCGTTGCGGTGATCGCGAAAAGCATCTTGTTGAAACGAATCCGGAGCAGCTTGATGTCTCTGATTAATTCGATATACCCATCCGGATCGATTTCATTGCCGTGACCGGCATCGTTCCGCCGCTTCCACGCTTTCTTTTCGCGCTCTCCAAGCTGCAAATGCAAAACATCCAGAAGCCTGTCAGTGATTGGCTGACTTCCAAGTGCCTGGGCAGCGTTCGCGGCGTTGTAGGTAGTTCAAAGACCGGAAGGGCGTGACTTGCACGACAGAGGTCGCGGGCACGGACGTACATCTGTCATCGCCCGTGTAAGACGATAAGAACTTCCGGTTACAATCGTCCGGCATTCTGACGAACGCTAGGCGGCCTTGAAGTCGCCGAGAGTCAACATGAAGTGTTTCGGACCGCCTTTGACCACGGCACGCTGCACCGCCTTTTGTTCCGCCCTGGCAATCCAGTTCTTGAGGTCCCGGCCGCTCTTTCCATTGGACATTTCAGCCAGGCCTTGGCAGGCCGAAGCCCGATCGAAGTCGATCTTCTTGGATTGCAGCAGGATCTCCAAAATCCGTCTGCGACCGTCCATGTCGGGCAAGGGAATTGAGATCTGTTCCGTGAACCGGCTCAGGATCGCCCGATCCAGAGACTCTGGGCGGTTGGTCGCCGCGAGGACAAAAACCTCGCACGTTGATTTGCGAATCCCGTCGATCTCCTGCAAGAGCTGTCCGATGACTTCCTGCACGATGGAATCGTTGCCACTGACGGAGCGGTCTTGTGCCAGGATATCGATCTCGTCGAGGAACAAAATCGCCGGGGCCGAGGCGCGCACGCGCTCAAAGAGGTTCTTGACGCGGTTGGCGCTTTGACCGAGGAAATTCGCTTTGAGGTCGGCCGTCGTGGCGGCAACAAACGAAAGTCCGCTTTCGTTGGCCATGGTTCGCGCAATTTGCGTCTTTCCCGTGCCCGAAAGTCCGGACAGCAGAATGCCGGTAGGAAGGGTCGCGCCGTTCGCTTTCCAGCCTTCAGCATCTTTCAACATCGAGCACACAGTTTGCAGGCTTGCCATTGTCTCCGGCGCCAAGACCAGAGAACTCCAGGTGGCTTGGGTGTCGATGCCCGCGTTGCCATTGACCCTTTGCTTGCGGACCGCGCGCAGGATGCTTTCCTGGGTAGGGTCCCCGGGATGGGCCTCCGCCACGATCCGTCCGGCAAGCGTCGCGAGGTCCCGTCCGGAAAATCCCTGGGTCTGGCGCGCGGCTGCCGGAGAGACGGAAATCGTCGCGCCATGCTGCCGGAGTTCTTGTTCGAGAATCAGGCGACGGGAGTCTTCGTCGGGAAGCCCGATCTCAATCTCCGCTCCAAACCTTGACAAGATGGCTTCGTCAATCATGTCACGACGGTTGGTCGCTCCCATGACCCAGAGGTTGCTTTCTTTTCCGTCCCACTGCGACAGAAACGATTGCACGATGTCCGTGCCAATCACATCGGTCTCAGCGGCGCCGCGCTTCCCAAACAAGCTCTCGCATTCGTCCAAAAAGAGGATGGCCGGCTTGTTGGCCCGTGCCTCTTTCCATATCCGGGCCACGCGTTGCGCGCTTTCGCCGAGATTTGGATGTTTGATGTCGGAGATCGAAAGCTTGTAGAATTTGCTGCCGGCCACCTCCGCCATGGTCTGTGCCAGCAGGGTCTTGCCCGTCCCCGGAGGGCCTTTGAGCAGGAGCGCCTGTGGACGGCTGGCGCTGCCTTTCATGAACATGTCCATCTGTTTGATCAGGTCGATTTTCTGCTCCGCCGGCAGATAGATTTTGTCCCACTTGGTTCGCGTTCGGTCAAAGCGTTGCAATTCTTCCTTCCGGCGATCCAGCTTGTAGGCCATCTGCACATGGCGCTGTTCCTGTTGCGCCCTGTCCACGCACATCTCGGTCAAAGACCCGACTGTTTGCAAATGCTCCATGAAGGCAGACGGCGCCAGCCCGTCAAGAGATATGTCGGCCCGCCCTTTCAGCCTGACGCCCAGGTCAGCGCCGATGTCCAAGGACAGGGGCGTCGTGCTGGTGGCGGGATAGACCCGAAACAGAGTGTGTTTGGTGGCCAGATTGTCAACCGAGAGAAAAAGTTTCCGATTTGAGAGACGGTCCCGGTCCAGACCAGTCGCCCAGGACTGGTGTTGTACGTCCTTGCCACTGAGACCGAATTCGTAAATACACTCGAAACTGGCATTTGTGCCGACACAATACATGAGGTGTGGCTGAAGGTTCGACTGCATGTACCTTCGGAGCTGCCACACCGTGGAGACTGTGCGGTTCCAGCCAAATTGCCTCCAATGTTTCCATGCATTCCTGGTGGCGGTCGCAACGGCCTGGCGCTTCAGTGTTTTCAATTGCCGGCGCGCGATCGAATCCAGCCGTTTCCACTCTCGATCGCTGACCGGCTTCTCTTGGACCTTCGTCTCAAAAGATCGAATTTCAACAACCAGGTCCTCTCGTTTCCGCTCCCAGTACTCTTGCATCCGTCGGTCCATACGTTTCAGCCTCCTACACGCCGCAACGACCATAGTATATATCACAGTGATACTGTATTGCTTTATTTCAATATCGATTATATATTTCATGGGAAGAGGTCATCCCATGGGCAAACGGAAATCCGCTCCCGAATTGTTTGGAATCCTTGTCTACCTGCCAAAGTCCACTGTCAAGGAGGTGGACGCTTCGGTGGCGCGCCGGCGAAGCCTGATTCCGCGGACGGCCTGGGTCCGCGAAGCCGTTTATGAAAAGCTCGACCGGGAGAAAAACGGGGACCCTTCTCCGTCTTCATAGCATACGGCGTATAGAGGGTATAGTGTTGTGCTATAGTTGAGAGCACCAACGCTATGCCTATCTTCGACTCCATTCCTGAAACCCACCGGGCCTTGACGGATGTCGGGTATATCACCGACGAGGCCACCGCCGCCGCCGTCTTTTTCGCGGCCAGGGAAAACCAGTCTCTCTTGATCGAAGGCCCGGCGGGCGCCGGCAAGACGGAATTGGCGCTCTCCGTTGCCAAGGCCGGCAACATGCCGTTCATTCGGCTGCAATGCTACCAGGGAATCGGCGACAAGCAGGCCATTGGAGACTTCGACCGCGCTTTACAGGACCTCTTTGTCGATCGCGAGTCGAGATCGGGAAAACTGCGGTCTTTCGACGAGCTCGCGGTCGAGACGAGATCGCGGAAGTTCTTCAATGCCGGTCCGCTGCTGGAAGCGCTCGAATCCGAGACCCGCTGCGTGCTTTTGATCGATGAAATCGACAAGGTCGATTACGCGTTTGAAGCGTTTCTGCTGGAAATGCTTTCCGTGTGGCAACACTCCATCCCGCGCCTGGGCGTCGTGCGGGCGAAGACCGTTCCATTTGTTGTCATTACCTCGAACGCGGAACGCGAACTGGGGTTCGCGCTTCGCCGCCGCTGCCTGTACATGATGGTGGAACATCCAACCGCAGAGCGGGAAGCCGAAATCGTAGCGCGAAAAACGCCGCACTCGAATCCCGCCATGCATCGCTTTATCGCCGGCCTGGCCATTGCCTTGAGACGAGAGTCTCTTGAAAAACCGCCGTCGATTTCCGAAATGAATAGCGTCGCGTTGGCGCTTGAGTTGATGGGACAAACGGAGATCCAGGCGGAACACAAAATGCTGTTCCTGCCTCTGCTGGTGAAGACCAAGAACGACCGCGCGCAGTTGGTCAATAAAGAGGGCATGTTCCGGAACATCGTGGACGACGCGAAGAAATACGCGGCTGCGATGACGGACTCTCAGGTGGACCAGGCATTGCGTCTCGATGGGGCCGCCGAAGAGTTGCCCGCCTTTCTCGATGAAATGTCGAAGGGGCAGGATGTCGGGACCCTCCCGGAAGAAAACAAGATGTTCTTCCTGCCGCCGAGCAGCCAAACAAGGGACAGCATCCGGCAGTACGCGGCCATCCTGACGGACCCGCAGATGGATCTGGGACTCGGTCTCGACGCGTCTACGGAAATACTTCCTACCTTTGTGGAAGAACGGTCGATGGAAACGGATGCCGAGGTTGTCGCATGAGGGCCCTTTTCCTCCCAATCGTCCTCCTCCTCTTGACCGGTTTCACGGGCATGGGTTGGGCGGGCCCTGTCCACGAGAGCGAATCGCCGGAGGCCGTCTATTACGCCAATGCATACGCGGACCACTACGGTGTGCCGCGCTCGCTCGTCCACGCGGTGATCGAACAGGAGTCAGGCTGGGACCCGGACGCGGTTTCAAAGAAAGGGGCGCACGGGCTCATGCAGATGATGCCCGCTACCGCCCGGCAATATGGGGTGCAGCATCCGTTTTCCATCGTGGAGAACATTGGCGCGGGCACGCGGTATCTGGCCGATCTGATTCAGACATTCCACGGCGACCTTCGCCTGGCGGTTGCCGCCTACTACTGCGGGAACCACCCCATCCTGCGCCGGGGACTGCGCTACAGCAATGCGGAAGTATTTCAATATGTTTCGTCAGTGCGGGCACTGTATTTTCGCGACCTCGCGCGGCACGAAGCAAGCACTGTAAATCACCAAGCAAGCACCGTAAATCCAGACAACAGAAAGACGACACCATGAATCGAGTCATCGCCAAGGCCCTTTTGTTTTCCTCCATCTTTCCTGCCACGCTTATGGCGCAGCGCCCGGCATCCACGCCGATCAAGGTCACACCCAATATCGACAGTGAGACGGTCAACTCCAAACTTGTGTATACCGTCCATTTGCAACCGCTCTACACAACGGCGATTCATCTCCCTGAAACCGTGACATCGATCGCGGTTGGGGCCCCGACGTTGTTCGCGGCGGAACACAGCAAGGACGAGCCCCGGCTTGTCTTTGTCAAGCCGACAACGCACGAGGCCGCAAACTCGAACCTGTTGGTTGCCCTGGCCTCCGGGCGCACGTTGAGTCTCACATTGGTGTCTTCCGGGGACGCCGGTTCTTCCTACCCGGTGGACTATGTCGTGGACTACAGCAATCCGCAACCGATGATGCGAATCAATACCGATGCCGCGAACGCCCCAGCCCCCGCAGGGAACGATATGTCCGGGACGGTCGTGGGCGATGGCGTGACGGTGTATGCGGGCGGGACGCCTGCAGTTGCCGCGGACAATCCGATGTCCGGTCCCGGCTTTTCCGTGCGTGGGGCCACCCCGGTCGAGGCCGCGCTCGATCGCCAGACAGACGTGGCAGCTCCCATGTACATCTCTGGAGAGGACCTGAAAAAGCAGGTCTACCCGGACAAGATGACGCCGGGTTCCTTCCAGGTTGCGTTGGGGAACTTTACCCAGCACGACGATGTGATGACATTGAGCTACTCCGTGGTCAATGTCAGCGACCACTGGATTGAAGTCCTGCCGCCCCAGATCCAACTCTTGAATCCGAAGGCCAAAAAAAGAAGCAAGAAGAAGCCCCAGTCCTTATCGGAGCAAGTCCCGATTCAAACCTACAAGATGACTTCCACCAAGCTTGCGCCCAGCCAACGGCTGGACGCGGCAGTCGTCTTCGCTCGCCCCGACTTCAAGCAAACCAAAGACAAGATGGTGCTGCAGGTTGCCATCGACAGCGCGGTCGATGCGCCGCTGCTGTTGCCGCTTCCGTTTGTCGCTCCTGGAAACTAATCATCCCGAAAGGACAATATTTCAATGCCTACATCCGACGAAAAAGTGCTGCTTCCGGACAACAATTCCGATTCCAATCCCCAAGGCGCTGCCGCCAAACCGGCGATAGGGAAGGGAAGCGGCCTGCTCACGAAGGCAACGACGCAATCGCTCGTGGTCCGCATTGTCGGGGGTGTTGTTGTGGTCCTGTTTGGGCTGGTCCTGATCTCGCACAAGAACGTCGCCAGGAAGCAAGCCGCGAATTCACGGCATCGCCAGGTGGACATTGGGTCGGTCGCGAAAAAAGCGGGCCCCATGATTGCCGCTCCCGCCGACAAGCGCGCTGCGGACACGACACCGCTCGGGGGCAACGACGTGACTCCCCAGGCCATTGAAATGACGCGCAACCCAGCGGTCGAAGCGGCGCGAAAGGCCAACGAAGCCCAGAGCGCAAACCAGGCGCAAACAAATCCTGCCGCCAAAGGCAGTCCGTACCGCACCTTGCAGTCGGGCGGAAATCAGGCGCCTGGCGCGCAGCAGGCCAAACCGCTGAATCTGATCCATCCCTTTCCGCAGTCCGCACACGTCGGAAATGGTACTTGGCAGCCTTCCCCCTATGCAGGGCAACCCCCTCCAACCACTCTGGCCGCGCCCCTGTCGCAGGAGGACAAAAGGGCGTACTCCGAGCAGGTAACAAAACAGTCGGTGACGTTCACGCTGACCAATCGATCGTCCACAGCGGGCACTCAGTCTGCGGGAAATGAATTCCCAATCGCCAACCTTGGCCTGGAGCCGGGCTATCACATCGGAGCAAGGACGGAAACATCCGCCAGCAGCGCGGAGATCAGCGTGCCCGTAGTGGCCGCGATCCAATACAACTATATGCGGGACGGGAAGGTCTTGATTCCCGCGGGAAGCCGCGCGATCGGCGCCATGAACCAGGTCAATGCGTCCGGCTATGCCGGGCTGTCTTTTTCATCGTTACAGTTTCCGGATGGCACGACGGTCCCGATCGCGGCAGTCGCGTTGGATAAAAACATGATGCCGATCAAGGGCATCGTGACGGGCAAGAACCTGGCCAAACAATTCCTGGTTGCCACCATGGCGGGCCTGGGAGAGGCCACGGCCATGGTGGCCGGCGGATCGAACATGAGCGGCGCATACAGCGAGTCGGACATGGTCAAACAGCAGGCGGCGTTGAATATCGGCAATGCCGCGGACAGCCAGGTCCAGATGCTGAACAACGGGCAGCATATCGTTGTGACCATCCCCGCCGGGACGGAAATCAACGTTGTGTTCGTCAAGCCTACACAGACGAACAAAACGGCCTCCCATTAAGCCGGTGTCGACTTGTCCGGTATGGGGCAATATGCGGAACAATGCGTATTGCATACGAACTATATCGGGTATAGGATAAAAATGCAATTGCCTTGACAACCAAGGTTTCGCACAAAAGAAAACAACGTTTCATCAACCAGGAGGACATCTATATGTTCACTCTCGTCCCTATAGGGCTGCATGCGGGAACCGCGGCATGCCGCACATTCGTCTCTCACCCATCAACCCTGCTGTTGCTGGCCAATATCGTCGGCTGTCTGACAGTGGTCTACTTCTGTCTTCCTGCTTATGTCGCCACGCAGGCGCGGCTTGCATTGTTGCTTGCGTTGGTGACGCTCGGCGCGGTTGGCGCTCCGGCTGCCGCTGTGGCGCAGAACCTCGGGCAGGAACCCGCTGTTGGCGTGGCAGTCCAGGGCGAAACCGCGGCGCAGCCGGAAGGCACGCTGCTCAACGCGATGAACTGGCTCGGGAACGTGATCTGCCCAGTTGCGGCAGGCGGGACCCTGGTCGGCACCGTCGCCAAAGCGACCACGGGCGGAAAGTGGGTCCCCTGGGCCGTAGGGACCGGCGGATTATTGTCGGTTTCCGGCGGACTGCGCCTCATGGAGTATTTCATCATGAATGGCCGCGGCGGGGTCATGTAAAGCAATGGCCATCCCGCCGTTTTTTCAGAACGTGTACTCACTTCTGTGCTCGCTCAGCGTGGTCGCATCGCTGTCATGCTTCGTGCTGGCGGCGTTGCGGCTGCGCGCGGAAGGGGGCGTCAACTACGACGCAAACGGCGGTTTTTTCAAGTGGCTCTTCTGGGGCGCGGTCATGCTCACTCTTCCCTCGATCAGCCTCTGGCTGTCCTCGGAAGGGGTCCAGATCGGCGTGGTCAATGTAGGAGCGACGAATGTCGGGTACGTGGCCATGATCTCCCGGCCCATTACAGATTTTGTGAACAATTATCTCGTCCCGCACATCGTCCCCGTACTCGCGGCAGCGCTCATCTTCAAGGCGGTGCTCGATGGGGCCGAAGGCCTGAGTCCGCTTCCGTCCATCGTTGCGGCGCTGTTTCTTCTTTCCATCCAGGGGTTCTTTACCATGGCGTCGGCCTGGGGAAACAATTCCGATCCCTACGGTACGGCCAGTCTCCTCATGTCGATGTTTCAGTATGCCGCCTACACGCTCAGTCCTCTGATTGGAGCGCTTTGTATTGTCGGCGCCATTATCAACTTTATCCGCGGACATAGCTGGGGCCATCTGGTCTTCTCGGGGCTTGGATTTCTATCGCTGACCGGACTCTGGGCCCTGGTACAAACATTCGCGGGAGTCAGCGTCCAGTAATCGCAATCTCAGGAGCAAGCATGCATCTCTCACCATCGCCCAAAGTCCGCGCACTCTTACGCATCGCCAGTTTTGCCGGAACACTCTGCGCGCTCGTACTGGCCGCGCGCGGGTTGTGCCTGTTTCATGCAGGTCGATTGATTGTCCATGCCCTCGTTGCCGGGACCGCATTTCTGATGCTGGCTTACTGCTGGGGAATGCTTCTGGGAAAGCTCTGGGCATGGAGCGGCAGGATCTCAGGATGGAAACGTAAGAGTGTCCCATCCTCCTTCGCTGCCAGGCGCAGACTGCGCGCAACGTCGTTCGTTCGCGCCAACAGGAGGGCCTATGGGCACAACGCTTAGCGGCAACGGGTCCTTCGACGGCGCGATAAAAATGCTCGCCGGGTATCTGGGCAATGCCATTCTGCCCATTTGCGCCGGCCTCATCCTATGTATGGCCATCTGGGCCTACTCGCAACGGAAGAGTGGCGATCAGTACGTCGTTGGCGCGATGGTTGCCCTGCTGGCCTCGGGGTTGATTCGGGTGGCGGAAACATTCGCCGCCCAGGGCACAGGGGCCGGTCAATATTTATCCGCGGTCCTCACTCTGGTCAACTATGTCAGCAACGTTATTATGCCTGTGTTTGCCGCCCTCGAACTGGTGCGCGGCATTCTTGAACTCAGCGGATTCATGGAGCGCATGACGATCGGGGACGACGCTTCGCGGCATTTTATCCTCGCGGGCATGTGCCTGAGCGTTTCAGGAATGGTGCGTCTTCTGGAGTTCTTCGTGATGAATGCCACGGGAGGGGTCAGCTAATGGCGCTCAATCAAACACCCGTTTCCCGAAACCTGCACGCAAGCATCAAGTTTCTCGGCCTCGAACTCGAGGACCTCCTGTATCTGGGAATGGCAGGCGTAGCGGCGCTTCTTGCCGGTCAGTTTCTGCCCTATTTTTCCAGCCGGTCGATCGCCGGTATTCCGATGAACTGGGCCATGTTCCTGTTCGTCATCGTTGGCGGGTATGCCGCGCTCGCGATCTTCAAGACCGGGAAGCCCCCTGGGTATCTGGGCGATTACATTGCGTGGCACAGCAAACCGCATGCTTACTCGGCGATGGAGCGGGACCGCCAGCTCACACGCGAGTATTTGATCGAGGATGTTGAGGAATAACCAAGGAGATTCAGATGCCGGAAACAAAAAAACAACACGATAAGAGTTTGGACGCGCCGGCGCTGTGCGAACAATTGCCGGTGCGCGATTTCCTCGACGATTGCATGGTGCGCACCGATGGAAGCTATGTCGCGGGCTACAGACTCGCCGGGTCCTCAAGTTATTTTGCCGACGACCATTCGCGCAATGAAATGAAGTCGTTTCTCGAGTCGCTCTTGCGCACGGTCCCGGAAGAAAGCATGCGTGTTCAGTTTCGCTACGAAGTCCTGGAAACGAGCGCCCAGACGATCGACAAATACGAGGAGATCCGCAGGACCGATTCGCAAGCGGCGATCCTGCTCGACGAAGACCTCGTGAAGACCTATCGCCAACGGGACGCGGACGGCGAATACCTGACCCGCAAACTCCATGCCTATTTCATTTGGAGTCCCGAGAAGTATCGGCAAATGATGCTCGAGGGCGGAAGCTTCAAGGAAAAAAGCAATCCGGCAAAAAAGACAGCCGGAACTCCCTGGGAGAGATTTCGTTCCTGGGTGCTGCGGCAACTTGGCAGAGCGCCGGAGACGGATGGACAAGACCCCGAAGCCGCGGACGGCGAAGAGGCCCCGAGTCCCGATTCGTTTACCACCAGCACGGCCCATGCCGTGCAACGCACCTACAAACAGCACCGCGACACGTTGCATCATTTCAACTCGGTCCTCATGGGGATCGAATCGAGCCTGAAGGTCGCCGGTCTCGGTCCCGAGCGCATGACGCATCAGGAGATGTTTCTGGAGATCAAACGGGCCTTGAACCCGTTGCTGCCGGACGACCTCCCGCTCAAGCCGCAGAAAATCACCGACCTCGAATACCGGTCCGTTCGCGAGCAGCTTGCCTGCGTTTCCCTGCTGGGCGAGACCGAGACCTACATGAACATCGACGGGGTCCTCTGGTCCATGATCACGCTCAAGATTTCACCCGACACGACCTTCCCCGGAGTGATCCGCGAATTGCAGACGGCGGGCTTTCCAATCTCGATTTCGACGCAGGTGACGATTCCGGACCAGAGCAAAGTGTTGGACCGCTATAAACGCATGTACAAGAAGATGGTCAACGCCCAGAAAGACCATCGAGGCAACCAGCGCGTCGATATTGCGGCCCAGGTTGCCGCGCAGGAACTGCTGGACATCCAGGCGAAGATCCTTGCTTCATCCACGAAGACCGCGCGCGTCAGCATGACCATCGCGGTACGGACCTCGGGGCCGGCCATCACGGAGGCCGATTACGCGGTTGCGCAGCGCGAACTGGCCATGCGCCGCCAGATGGTCATCCATATCGTCGGACGGATGAACGGGGCGAAGGCCTATTGCGAAACTCTTGCCCAAAAACGGTTGTTCTTTTCCTCGCTGCCCGGAATGGCCGACAACGACAAACGCGATCTCGACCTGTTGACTTCCCATGTGGCGGACTTGCTGCCGGTGGAGCTGCCATGGGCCGGAACGGAAAAATATCCGCTGATGATCTTCGATACGCCGTACCGGCAATGCTTTCCGTTCTCTCCGTTCGACCCCAATATCGAGAACGCCAACATGCTGGTGGCCGCAACCTCGGGCACAGGGAAAAGCGTGCTGATTGGCAAAATGCTGCTCACCACGGCCCGGCAAGGAGTGAAGGTCTCCATCCTCGAACGCGGGGACTCCTACTACTATCCGGTGAAGTATATGGGCGGCGAGATGATCACGATGTCTCTCGACTCGGCCTATACGATCAACCCGTTTGATCTCGAGCCAGGACAGCTGGCGCCGTCGAACGACCATCTTTCCTTTTTGACGCAGCTCGTCCATTTCATGATCGGAGAAACCGGGTCGGCCGACTCCGACCTGCTGGAGTCCACGATCCGGCTCTGTTTGAAGGACGTATACAAACGCCGGTATCGGTCCGCGGAGGACGCATACCCGCTGCTGTCCGACCTCCAACTTTCGCTCCAGTATTACAACGGCAGCGAGTCTTCCAAAAAAGAGGCCCGCATGGCCGCGGAAAAACTGATGGCCTGGGTCGGCGAAGGGATGTACGCCAAACTCTTCGACCGGCATACCACAGTGAACATGCAGACGGCCTGGCTGTACTTCAACATCGAGCAGCTGAAGGACGACCCGAAGCTCGATGCCGCCATGAGCCTGCTGATCGCGTATGCGACCACGCGCCGGGCCCAGGGCGATGGAACGGACCGAAGCATTGTGGTCCTCGACGAATGCTGGCAGCTGTTGGAATCGAAGACGCTCGCCCCCGTCGTCGTCCAGCTTTTCCGCACCGCGCGCAAACGGAACGCATGCGTCTGGGCGGTCTCGCAGGCGGTCGAAGACTTCACCGGCACACCCGACAACCCGAACAAATACGGTGGGGCCATTCTGGCCACGACCGCCATCCGCCTGATCGGACGGCAAAAAGGGAACTTCGACGTTTTGCGTCTGTTCCTCCACTTCAACGACACGATCCTCAACAAGGTGAAGATGCTGGGCATGACGGAAAAAGGGAAAAAGAGCGAGTTCCTCGTGTCGGTTGGGGAAAAGGCGGAGTGGACCCTGAGCCTGTATGTGGTGATGTCCGCCATGATGTATTGGCTGACCACCACCTACCCGCGCGAGAGGTACTACCGCGAATGGTGGCTCCTGACCCATCCCACACTGCAACTGACGGAAGCGATCCGACTGCTGGCCGAGAAGTATCCCAACGGCATCTCGGCGCTCGATGAATTGCCGGAAGAGCGTTCCGGCGAAGTGATTCGCGCTTTCACCGCAAAGAAAGCGGCATAGGAAAGGTGGTATAGGATGCGAGATCTCAAACGTCTGGGTCGGCAAATTGCGATGGGGTTGCTCCCGGTCTTGGGACTGGTGTTGTTCCTGCCGGCTCCACAGGGGAACGCGCAGTTCAGCGTTTTCAGTGCTCTGCTCGGCACCATCGGCGGCATGTCGGGGTCCCTGGTCACGATGCAGCAAATACAACAAAGCTCGATGACGTTCCAGCAATCGACGCTTTGGCCGTCCTCCATCATGGGCCAATTCCAGTCCGACTTTACCGGGATGACCTCCAGCAACCAAGGCTCGTTCTCGACGATCTTCGATGTACCCATCCAGAATGCCTCCTTGCCGATGTCGATGACGCTGGAATCGCAAATCCTCTCGGGAAATCCATCGCTGGTCAATGCCGCGTACACGAACGCATACGGTCCGGGCCTCACCCTTGCCCAAGCGCCGGTGAACGTGGTCCAGTCGATCGACATGACAGACGCCACGGCGATGGACTCGTTGCAGCTCGGGATGAGCGCGGACTCCACGGTGAGTACATTGATTGGGCAGGCCCAGCAAATCCAATCCTCGGCATCTTCTTCGGCCCCTGGGGTTCAGGACATTCTGACAGCGCAGGCGATGGCCAGCAGCACCGGCTGTACGCTTCACTGCTGCGGGAAGAGGCCGCCAGACTTGCACTCCAGGGCCTGCAATACAAGCAGGCCGCAACCGCGGTCCAGAACACCAACCAGGCTGTCCAGAATGTCGTTGGGAATGGAGGAAACGCGCAATGAAGATCAAGGGCTTTTTCAAGAAATTTCACAAATCCACCACCGTCCGCCGCACCGGTTGGATCTGTCTCGGCGCCCTGCTCGTGACATTCCTGAGTCCAGGGCCGGCCCAGGGTCAATTCGGACTCGATACAGCCGCAATTCTGGCCTTTCTTGAATCCATGAACACCGCCATGCAAAATACGATGGCTGTGCCGCTGGCCGCCATTCAGGGAATCGAGCAACAGAGCATGGCATTCCAGCAGCAAACCATCTATCCGGCTTCCGATATCGCTGCAACGCAAGGCCTCTCTTCGGCGTTTGGGTCGCAGATGTCGCAGATGCAAGCCACGATGTCGACCCCTACGCCCATGGCGCAGCCTGGAACGGCCCAGGCCACGCTGGAAACGTCGACGTTATCGGGAAACACAGAGCAAATCCCGTCGATCGCTCCGGAGTATCGGCAAGTCTATGGGCCCACGCCCACGCCCGCCCAGGTCAGCAACCCGCAACAATTGAGCGCGATCGATATGGGCGATGCCCAGGCCAAGGACGCGCTGGCGAAGGCGGTCCAATTGGACGCCGCTGCCACCACGGAAATGGGAATTGCAACGCAGCTGATTCAAGAGGCGCAATCGAGCACTCCGGGAACGGCGCCGATGATTCAGAGTCAGGCGGCGGCCTGGATCTTGCAGGCGCAGACCTATTCCCAGGGGGCACTTGCGGAACTGCTGCGCGTCCGGTCCGCTTCCTTGTCCTACAAGACCCTTAATTTGAAGACTGCCGGGACCATGACGCAGAACACCAATCAGGCAATTCAAAACGTTGTCCAGTCGCACTAACAATGCACGGTCTGAGGCGATTTTATGTTCTTTTACGACAGCTTTTTCAACCAGGCACTGACCGCATTGGGCGGCACCGCGCTGACCAGCGTCCAGACTGTGTCGTACATGATTCTTGGTATCACCTTTCTTCTTTCCGTCTATGAGGCCTTCGCGCGCGGCGGGGACACGCGACAGTTGATGATGGGCTTCTTGAAATACGTCATCGCCGCGGTCGCGATCCAGAACTGGTCTGCGGTGTTCAACGACATCCATACCGGCATGGAGTCGATCGCCTGGGCCATCACCAGCCAGGACTATGTCTCCCTGTGGCAAACGAACTATGCCACCTTCCTGCAGAACAACCAAGGTCCTTCTGCCGCGGGCATCGCATCTCTGCCGGCCAATTTAATTTCGGATGGCACGCGGATCATTGTCGCCCTGCTCTTCGGGGTTGCGGTCTATCTCTTCGACTTTATCTATGCCATTTGGGGTTGCATTCTCTTTTGCCTTGCCCCGTTATTGATTGCCACCATGCCGAGTATCAATCTCGCGGGATTTGGAAAGAAGTTCCTTACAGGGCTGGCGGAATGGTGCATGTGGCCCATCCTCTACGCGGTGTTTGCCGCCATGGCATTCGGCATGAACTCGGCGGATGTAACCAGTATTGCTACCAGCAAAAACTTTGCGGACATCGTCGCCGGTACTTCCAATGTGTACTTGATCTCCATCATGAGCCTGGTGGTAGCGCTCTGCCTTCTGTTCATTCCCTTTCTTGCCCACTTTCTGATTGGGGCCTCCTTTGATGGGGCCGCCGCGACCTTTGTCGCCATGTCGAAGATGGCCGGCGGAAACGTTGCCGCACTCGCGAGCGCCGGCGGCGGTGGGGCCGGCGGCGGAGGCGCAGGTGGAGGCATTGGTGGAGGAGGATCCGGTGGAGGCGGCGGAGGATCGGCCCCGGGGGACGGCGGCATCGCCGCGACAGTGCGCCAAACCACGGGCACGGACAGCATGCCGCCCCCGGCCACGCCCAGCCTTCCTCCGGGCAGCGATACGAGGAAGAATGTGGCAGAGATTGGAAAACTTAATTAAAGTTAATTTCTAAAAACTATACGCGGTATACCCGATAGGGTGTATACTTGATTGGAACTGGCAGAGGCGAGGATGAACAATCGGACGGAAGAATCGAATTTCTGGCACATGGATGGCGCCCTGAAGGCGCAGAGCAATCGCATGACGGCGATCGCGATCGTCTCCGCGATCGTCGCCCTGGTCGCGGTGGCGGGAATGATTGCCGTGTGGCTGCAACCGCCCACCGTGATCCGGGTCCTGCCGGACGGAGAGGCAAAAGTTGTCGGCCCTACCGGCAAGATCAAGGACGGCCTGTCGCCGTCGCTTCTCAGCAATGTCCAGGCGGCCGAGGCCCCGAGCGCCTACGAGAAGGAAGCTTATGTGCGGGCCTTCTTGACCGAGTATCTCAATTACGACCCGCACACCCTGCCGGCGAATTGGTCCAACGCGCTGAACATGATGACCTACAACCTGCGCCGCGCCGCCCTGGACCAATTTGAAAAACAGGACACGGTCGGCACGATGGAGGATGAACAGGCACGCTCTCAACTTTCGATCAAAGACAACATTGAAGCCGATCCAAGCGATCCTCTCACCTACAACGCTTTCGGCATACGCACGGTCCACCGCATGGACAAGCAGCAAGAGTTGGTGGATGAACTCGTCGAGGGCTACCGCATCCGGTTGGCGGTGACCGCTCGAAGCGACACAAACCCCTCCGGCCTGTTGATCGCCGGGTTCCAAACCAAAGAGATCAACTCCGATACCAAACAAGCAGTGGCCGATGCACCCGCAATAGGAGGCGGGTATTGATGAACAACCTAGCATCCATTCCAACGTCGCCCGTCGTACCCGGCAGGCCCGAAAGTGTACCCCCAGCCGATGTCCCAGCAAAGCCGGGGACAGCCGGCGAAGCGCAAGCCCCTGCAAGGCGTGGCCGGAAGCCGGGAAGCGCAGCGGCAAAGAAGAAGCCCGGCGCCGCCCAGAAGGCGGTCCGCTACTTTCAGGTCGAAAAGGGCTATCGGCAGGAATCGGGCAAGCCCCCGTCAGTGATCAAAGATTTCAAGGATGAGGACGAGGCCTACAAGGAATGTTTCAAGACCGGGAGTTTGTGCATTCGCGGCGAACTCTTCGGCGTCGACATTGTCGGCAAAACGCTTACCGAGATTCCGGTCCCAGTCGCAGCACGGCCGGAGTAACGGCGGACACCAAGTTTACAGAACGCGCGCCTTTTGGAGATCTTCACCGATTTCCGACGCCTGCGATTTGTATACCTACCTCATAGGCTTATGAGGATTTGTTCGCTAACCGGTCACGCATTCTGGTTAGTTCAACCGAACACACGGACTGACTGGACTGAATGACCCAAGGCATGAAGTCAATGACCATTGGCATCGGACCGCTCTTTCCGTGTATTTCCCTTTATCGAACGGAGAGAGACCTTATGACAATGAATGGGAAAATGATCATGTTGGATGTGAACAGCCAAGGCAGAGTCACCGAGCGGCGCAATCAATTGGCCTCTCAGAACTGGCTTCGAACGACGCTCCTGGGACACATTTATCCGGGAATCAAGGTCGCGCTGGTCAGCATCCCCGCAGGCGAAGCGCTTGAGATCGACGAGCAGGAAGTTGTCAAGGACAAGCTCAGAGACATCAAGCACAAGGGAGTCGACTACCAGATGGTAGGCGCTTCCGGCTCCGCGAAAAACGGAAAATACTACTACGCCAGCAAGGAGTACGCTCCCGACCTGGCAAAACGCTACCAGAAATGGCCGGAAGCGGCCATCACCTACTTTGGCATCCTGACCAGCAATTGCCGCGTCATCATCGAAGTCGACGATGCGCGGGTCCTGGTCGTTCCCGACAACCAGTTGGGGACAAACGACTGCCGGGGTTGGATTGCGGAAAGCACATTCCGGAAGCTGGACCTCCCGAGTGGCGCT
>Ga0307374_10007080_pt1 | contig 17269 bp, 14 predicted proteins | sample OX3MG_FD_202532 | JGI IMG/M metagenome (GOLD analysis project Ga0307374, IMG submission 202532) | Soil microbial communities from Risofladan, Vaasa, Finland - OX-3 | ecosystem: Environmental > Terrestrial > Soil > Coastal area > Acid sulfate soil | place: Finland: Risofladan, Vaasa | collected... | reverse complement strand
CGCGCCCATGTGTTACCAGTGCGGCAACGCCATGCAGCGCGCGGGCTCGTGCTACGTCTGCTCGACCTGTGGCGCGACGAGCGGTTGTTCATAACACTCGTCGGTCACGTCCGAGCCTGTCGAAGGAATCGTGAAAGGGGAGAGGCACGGTGCCTCTCCCCTTTCACTCTCAAGGAGTGCTGACGAGACGTGAGGGCGATTGGTATCTTGGCGTACGGGGACGAGTCAGTTCTCGAACACTGGGACGTGCCCGTTCCCGTCCCCGGTCCCTCGGACGTACTCGTTCGCGTGGCTTTCGCGGGTGTCAATTTCATGGACGTGCACACACGCCAAGGTAAGTACGAGGGGTCGAGGACGTATCCGCTGCACCTTCCGCTGACCCTCGGGATGGAAGGTGCGGGCACGGTCGTCGACGTTGGCTTGGACGTGACGGACGTGGGAGTCGGCGATCGCGTGGCGTGGTGCCTTTCGTGGGGGAGTTACGCGGAGTTTGCTGTCGTCCCGCTTCGCCGGATCGTGGAGGTCCCGCCCGACGTCGAACTCGCCGTGGCGGCCGCGTCACTCTTTCAAGGATGCACCGCGCACTACCTCTGTCACGACGTCGGAGGGCTTGGCCCCGAGAGCACGTGTCTTATTCACGCGGCGTCGGGCGCGATTGGCCAACTTCTCATCCAGTTCGCGAAGAAAGCGGGCGCGACCGTCTACGCCACGACCAGCACTACGGAAAAGGCGCAGGTCGCCCTCGAGCGTGGAGCGGACGAGGTCTTTCTCTACGACGACGACGGCTTCGCCGACGAGGTGCTGCGCGCGACTGTTGGTCGCGGAGTGGACGTCGTCTTCGACGCGTTGGGCGCCCCTACGCTTCGCGACAGTTTTCGCGCGACGCGCACGCGAGGACTGGTCGTCAACTACGGATCGGTGGCCGGACCGATCCACGACCTCGATCCCGTCGAACTCGGTGAGTCCGGCTCGCTCTGGCTCACGCGACCGCGATTGGCCGACTACGTCTCAGACCGAACGACGATCCAGCGTCGGGCGGACGCCGTCTTCGAGGGTCTCACCGACGGATCGCTCGTCGTGCAGAGGGCGGGCGAGTTCACGTTTGACGACGTGGCGCGTGCGCAGGCGGCGCTGGAAGAGCGGCGTCAGATCGGCAAGGCACTACTTCGAATCACACTCTGACCGTTCAGTGCCACGTGCCAGAACTCCCTCGCGCGAAAGGCGTGACGTCGACGCCGGAGCACACGAACGCAAACTGCGTGGTCTCCCAGAGGCGCGAGGTGCCCGCGATTCCCAGCTCCAACGTCACCGAGACGGGGCACGCCTTAGGACCTATCTCGGTCCACACCATGGTGAAACTCGCGGCGCCCGTTCGAGGTGCCAGTTGTGTCACTGGTAGCGCGACGCGCCCCGACGAGGGCGTCGGTCCGTCGTAGCCGCCGGCGTAGCTGTTGAGCGTGTTGCTCACCTTGGCAAAACTTCCTGGGGGCACGACACGTTGGAGACTGCGCTGCACGGATTGGTCGCGGCGGTCGTCCAAGGGGACGAGCACCCGCGGGTAGCCCGTGAGCGTACAGGCCGAGGAGCCGACGTTTCGTACGAGGACTCGGTACGCGCCGTGACCCAATCCACCATCCGGCTGAAGCGTGAAGCGCAACGTTGACAGCGAACAGGTGTTGAGGCGAGCCGACGCTTCGGCTCGTCGCCCCACAGACATGAGTAGGGCGACGACGAGAACGACGGCCAGTGGCGCCAAGATCACCGATCGGCGCAGGCTCACTCGGTAATGGCCCGACGTCGTACGTGTCAACTCGCTCACCTCACGTAGCCGTGCCGGCGTAAGAACGTCTGGAGTGCGACCACGAACTTTTGGCCGCTCGGCTGGATGGGGCTGAGGGCACTGTTGAGGTGGCCCGCTCGTTGCTCTGCTCGAAGGAATCTCTGTACGGCACTGACGTGTCCGAGCAGGTCCTCGTCGGCCGCCCACGCGGCCGCGAGGCCCACGGTGTCCTGGTAGTGAGACGACGCGGCACTGTCGAAGGCGCTAAGCCACTGCGTCGCGTCCTTCGCGACCAGTTGTGGATACGACCTCGTCACGTTGTGAAACGCGTCGTGGGAGAAGCTAAGGATCTCGAGCGGCATGCCGGACGCGGCGTAGTCGGTGAAGGCGTACGCGAAGCTGTCGTCGGCGCTGAGGAACACGTCACGTCCTCCTGGACCGAGCGGGACGAGTTTGGTCCCGGGATCGCCGAAGTTGTACTCGAACTTCTTGTAGGTACCCGACGACGCGTCGAAGGAGAAGACTTGTTCGACCGTGCAACAGTGGGCGCCGCCGCTGTAGAGGTCGAGCACGACGTCGAGGGGACCGTGTTGACGGAGACGAACGACGTGAAGGACCGAGTGTCCCGGAGAGACGTAATCGGGCCAACATTGGTGGCCGCACCACTTCGAGGTCACCGCGACGTCGTCGACCACCTTGCCCGCGCGAGAGATCGTCAGTCGTGGATTGCTGGACTGGGGGAACGTGCCGGTGTACGTGAACGTGGCGCTGACGTCACCCGACGTCGCGGCGGTGCTGGCGGCGAAGGCGTGTGGCGTCATGACCGCAAGCGACGACGTCACTATCGCGACGATGAACCCCGCTCGACACAACGTGGATGACCTGGACACAAAGGAACCTTCTCTCTTGGCTGACCGGAGGCTCGTCGCAGGGGGCGACTGCGCCCAGGGGAGTCTGCACCGAGTTCCGTGATTCACGTCGTTCTGTCCATTAGAGGGTTCAACTTACAGCCGCGCCACGTGAAAGTTCGCTTCAGGGGCCGGGGACCCAGACGCGTCCGTCGAACAAGCGTCGTGCCGTCCGGAAGAAGGTCCCGGCGTGCGCGACCCACTCGTCGTTCTCGTACGCGACGTCAGCGTCCACGCTCAACACCCCCGAGGGCATCCCGAGCCGCAGCGTCCCGCCGTCGCTCGACGACGAGAGCAGTTGCGCCACCACCGACCCACGGACGCGCGCCGCCACGGCGGTGCAGAGGGAAATGGTGAGCGGAAGCGCCCGGTGGGGCTGGCCGTTCGAGATGACCCGGGCGACCAGATCGACCTCGTGGCTGCGCACCATCTCGCCCGACACGCTCGCGCTGTCGGCGCGCGAGGTCACGACACAGACGAAGGGCACACTGGTGATCGTCGCCGCGCTCTCGACGTCGGGCGCGATACCCATGCGCACCGACGCGGCCCGGCGAATCGCCTCGAGCAGGGCCAGAGCCTCGGGACGTGCTTCGAGCTCTCCGGGAAGTTCGATACCCGTCAACCCCACGTCGCGTGCTCGAACGAACACGGCGGCGTTCGCGGCGTCGACGAGTGACACTTCAATCACTCCGTGACCGGCGACGTCGAGGTGATCGGTTACGTGACCGCTTGGCAGGAGGGCTCCCGTCGTCGCGCCACCGGGTTCCATGAAGTCGAGACGAATCGGCGAACCCGTCCCACTGACGCCGGGAATGACCAGGTCACCGTCGTACCGCGTGACGCCGTCGTCAACGGCGAAGGTGCTGAGAATGATCTTCTCGGTGTTCGTGTTGAAGATCCGGACGGTGGCGACGTCGCCTTCGACGGGTACCAGCCCCTCGTCGACGGCGAAGGGGCCTACGGCCGAGCTCATGTTCCCGCAGTTGCTTCGGTAGTCGACGCGCGCCTCTTTGATCATCACCTGCGCGAACGTGTAGTCGACGTCAGCGTCCGCGCGAGCGGACGGGGCCACGACACAGACCTTCGAGAGTGACGACACGCCACCACCCATGCCGTTCAACTGACGACCGTGGGGGTCCGGCGAGCCCATGGCCGCGACGAACAGCGCCGCCCAGTCGTCCTGGGCCGCTGGCAGGTCACGTTCGTGGAACATGAGTGCTTTACTCGTGCCACCTCGCATGAAGGCGGCGGGGAGGGCTCGTTGCTTCATGACGCCACCTTCCCTCAGTGCCCTTGTCGTTCGAAGAGGCCCGGGGTGAGGCCCGCGACGTCGAGCAACGCCGCAGGCACTTGGACGTTCAGTTCGCTCAAACGCCCCGGGGCGAGACTGGGTAACGCCAGCGCCACGTCGAGAAAGCGCCCTGCTTCGTCGGGCGCGGCGTGCAGGCCAGCGAGGTAGCGGAACTTTCGCAGGTAGTCGTCACGACCGAAGGGCGTGGCGCCGCGCGGATGGGCGTCGGGGACGTCGATCTCGTCGTCGACGGTGGTGCCGTCACGCAACGTCACGACGACGCGTCCGCCGAAGGAACGCTTGCCCGGATCCTCGTGGTGGTACTTCTCGTCCCATTCGGCTTCCTCGACCGTACGGATCTTCTGCCACAGCGCGACGGTCTCTGGTCTCGACGCCCGCTCCGGGCGGTAACTCTCGTCGTGGTGCCACCTCCCGTCCTCGAGGGCCACGGCGAAGATGTACATCAGGCTGTGGTCCAACGTCTCGCGACTCGCTCTCGGGTCGAACTTCTGAGGATCGCCCGAACCGCTGCCGATGATGCGGTGCGTGTGGTGACTCGTGTGGATGACGATCTCGTCGACTTGGGCGAGGTCCCCGAGCCGCGGGCGCAGACGAAAGGCCAGGTCGATCCACGCTTGCGCCTGGACTTCGGCGGAGTGGGCCTTCGTGTACGACTCCATGATGGCGCGCTTGGACTCGCCGGGCGCCGGGAGGAACACCGTGTACTCGGCCTCGGGACCGTCGAGCAGCCACGCGATGATGCTGTCGTCGCCCTCGTAGATCGGCGCGGGTGACGTCTCGCCGCGCAGGGCGCGGTCGATCGCTTCGACGGCCAGCTTGCCGGCGTGCGCTGGGGCGTTCGCCTTCCAGGTCGAGATCTCGCCCTTGCGGGACTGACGCGTGGTCACGGTGACGTGCACCACGTGATTGAGCGCCTGATAGATGGTCTCGACGTCGAGCCGCAACATCGCGCCGATGCCCGCCACCATGCCGGCCGCGACGTGCGTGAGGTGGTCGACGCGGTGGGTGTGCAACGCGATGCCCTTGGTGAGGTCGCCCGAGACCTCGTACGCGGTGGCGACGCCGCGAAGGAGGTCGGCCCCACTCGAGCCCAGCTGTTGGCCAACGGCGACGATCGGAGGGATCATGTCGCCCGGGTGGTTCATGTCGGCTGCGAGAAACGTGTCGTGGAAGTCCAGTTCGCGTACGGCCGTGCCGTTCGCCCACGCGGCCCACTCACACGACACCAGCGTGGTGTTGGCCACACCGAAGATCGTGGCCCCACCGGCGTGGGGATGCGTCAGCGCCTGGGCGCGGGCGTTGGCGACGGGCCGACGAACGAGGCCCGCGACGGCGACCCCCGCGTTGTCGATCACTCGGTTCACGATCATCTCGACGACGTCGGCGTCGAGGGGTGCGTCGTCGACGGCGACGGCCGCCAGCTTCCAGGCCAGGAGTTCACTTCGCGGGGGCGTCGAAGAGCTTTCGTAGACGCGCACGAGGTGTTGCTGCACGGGGGCTCCTCACGTCGACGCACGTCACCCGCTGGCCTGCGAGTCCTTACATTCTTGCGCATTGAGTGGAGTCCGAGAGACCCGTCGCTGTCGAAAGCGACGACGTCGTGGTGCCTAGCGCTGGTTGTAGTGAATCGTGCAGGCGAGGCCGTTCGACAGCGTGATGATGAAACGGAACACGCCGTTGCGCGATCGAGCGCGCGACGTGACCCTCACGATCAAGACCCGACCCGTGTCGCGGGTCACGTGCGCCGTCGTACCGGCGTGACTGGTGATGCTCGGGCGTCCGTAGAAACCAGTCCCGTGAATCGTGAGCGTCACGGTGCGTCCCGCGACGACGTGGCCGACGATCGACGTGGCCGTGGGGGGCACCTGTGCCGTCGTCACGTTCAACGTGAAGGTGAACGTCCCGACGTCACCTGAAGGATCGCTGACCGTACCGGCCGCTACGTACGAGCCGCTCGCCAGGGTGCCGTTCGTCGTGACGAGTCCGCTCGAGTTCACGACGAGGTCGGGACTACCGCGGTTCTGGACGAAGGACGGGGTACCGGTGTTGGCGCCGACGTCCAGTTGGACGCTGTACGTCGGCGACGCGGTCGTCGTGACCGACGCGCTCGTGGGCGCTCGCTGGACCAACGTGCCGACGGTCAAGGTGAACGTGAATCTGCCGACGTCGCCGCTCCCGTCAGACGTCGTGCCCTTCGCGACGTAGGTGCCCGCGGGCAACGCGCCGCTCGTCGTGACGAGTCCGCTCGCGCTTATGAGCAGTTGCGGCGAGCCGCTCGTCTGGACGTAGGCCACCGCGCCGTTGTTGCCGTTGACGCTCAGTTGGCTGGTGAAGGTCGCCGACGCGCTCGTCTTCACTGCGCCGGTCGTGGGCGCGTTTTGCAGCAGCTTGCCGACAGCGAGGGTTATCGAGAAGGTGCCGGCGTTGCCCTTCGCGTCGACGCTCGTGCCCGTCGCGACGTAGTTCCCCAACGGCAGCGCGCCGCTCGTCGTGACGGCGCCGCTGGCGCTGACGACGAGCTGAGGGGTACCGGTCGTCTGAAGGTAGGACACCGTGCCGTTGTTATTCGTCGTGACGAGCTGATTCGTGAACGTGGAAGAGCTGGCGACCGAGACTGCCGTCGACACGGGCGCGCTCAGGAGACCACACACGTAGTCGCCGTCGAAGCCGTTCAACCCGAACTGGATGAGGGCCACGCGCCCGCCGGTGAACGACGTCGAGCTACAACCGGCTTGCGCGGTTGGCACCGAGCCGAATCCGGGGATCCACACCGGAACCGGGGGAAGCGACGCCGGCGTGGAGACCGTGATGACCTTCCACTGTTGCGACGTGGAGTAGATCCCGAGCGACGTCACGCCGATATTCGTGAACGACGCGACCATGCCCTCGATCGCCGCCTCGTCGTACGTCCCGGTGGCCGCGCTTCGACCCATCTCGATGGTCTGCCATTTGTTGCCCGTCTCGACGTCGAGCCACCACGGAGCCGCGACCGCGGCGGACGTGGGTGACGAGGACCCGTTCGACTGTTCGGCGTTCACGGCGTTCGAGAAGGCGAGTCGAGCCGCGTTCCAGCCGTAGTCGTAGGAACAGGCGACGGAGTCCGCGCCCGAGCACGCCTTCGGGGTCTGTTGGCTGGTGGGCCAGTTCGTCGCGAACGCCGGACCGGGATTGTCGGCGTTGGCGTAGAAGCCCGGATTCGGGTTCACCGCACCCTGGGCCCACGCCAGTTCTCTCGCGAGACAGGGGTTGACGCTGAAGGGATGGCCGGCGTTGACGCCGACGATGCCGAAGCCGGGCGACGGCGGGAGCGACTCACTGCACTGCGGGAAGCTGATGTCGTAGCCGATCGACGTTGGAGGGATCGGCGTCGCGGGGAAGGCAAGGCCCGAGGTAGCCACGAGAACGACCGCGGCCACGACGACAACGAACGAGGACTTCGTCAGGAGTGCGTGCACGTGTGCCAAGCCTAGGAGGCCCGCGCGCGTCAATCCAAAGGACGGTCTTACAGAGTTCTGTGAAGGAGGCACTTTGCACTGAATGCATTGCGTTCGCCACGCGATACGTCAGTGAATCGCCGTCGTCAGCGTGGATGTTGACATTCTGTTTGCTTTAGTGCTTGCAGGGCGTCATCACGTCGTCATGTCGATGACGTGCGTCGGTGCACGCTCACGACGCTCATCGCGCCAGCGCAGGAGATGGGGAACGTCGAAAGAAAACGTGGACCTCCTCGTGCCTTACGCGACGACCTCGTTGCGACCATCGGCACTCGCGCTGATGTGACGTCGCAAGTTCATCATCATCGCGCCACCGACCAACGCGGTGATGCCGGTGCCGATGGGCCACCAGTTGCCGAGATGGATGCTGAAGTAGAGGGCAGTGATCGCTGGCGCGAGCGTCCCCGAGACGCCCCACGAGAGTCCGGCGGCGGCGTTGTAGCGACCGCGCAGGTGCTCGGGGGCGATGTCGTTGACGATCGCGGAGCCGACCGGCTGGAGCATGGTCTCGCCGATGGCGAAGACCACCATCGCGAGGCACAACATCGAGATCGACGCGGCCGCCGGCAGCGCCAGCGTCACTTCCAGAATCACCCAGAAGAAGAACCAGAACGCGGCCACGACGCCCATGACGCGCGTGCGGCTCTTGCCTTCGATGCGATTCAGTACCCAGAGTTGGGCGAGCACGATGGTCGAGGTGTTGAAGAAGAAGATGACGCCGATGGAGTGGACGGAGAGCTTCAGGTTGTTCACGACGAAGAGACTGAGACCCGCGTCGAGCGAACCGTACCCGCCGATCATGAGAAAGATCGCCGCCACGACGTAGCGCAGCAGTCGTCGGTCTCGCGTGACTTCACGCCAGCCCTCGGCGCTCTTCTCGGGATCATCGTGATGCTCTTTGACGGGTCCGCCGTGTCGGCGAAGGGTTAGGTAGTAGAACGCGGCGAGGAGCGTCACGCCGGCGTTGAAGACGTAGAGGGCGACGAAGGTCCCAGGGTGTCGGAGATTGACGACCGACGCGGAGATCAGTCCTCCGAACCCGATGCCGAGGTTGACCAACATGAAGTTGAAGCCAAACGCCCGTTGACGATGTTCGGGTGAGACGAGGCGGCTCAACATCGTGCTGGCCGGTCCCCAGCCAGCACCACCGAACACGGCGATGAAGATAGCGGCGAGGATGGCCTCTTCGCGCGTGTGCGCGACGCCCCAGAAGACAAGCGCGACCGCGTCGCAGGCGTAGGCGAAGAGGATGACGCGGATCGGGCCGAGTCGGTCGGTCATCGTTCCCCACAACGGCGCACTCCCGATACCGACCACGGCCGACATCGCGAGCAGCAGCGTGGCGAAGCTGGTCGAGAAGCCGCGCACGTTGTGTAGGTAGATGACGAAGAGTGAGAGAGTGAGTCCGTTGCCGACACAACCAATGAACGTGCAGAGGAAAAAACGGCGTAGGGGACCGCGAATGGACGACCGAAAGTCGAGGGGTACGAGGTTGTCGATGAGTTTCACGAGGTCATCAGGCTACTTGAGCCACTTTGTGCGGCCAATCACAAGAGTGACGAAGGCTTTTTCACGTCGAGAGTTAAGGTTGGATGGTTAGTCACCCACTAACGGAGAGGTGTGACGACTTGAGCACTCGATTGGCCAAGAGCCGCGTTGACCTTCTGGAGGAGATAACGCCCGACGTCGAGCGTCTTTTCAACCGTCACATGGAGGCACCGCGCCTGTGGTTCCCCCACGAGCAGATCGACTGGGGCGACGGCGAGAGTTTCTTGCAGCGCCCCTGGTCACCAGAGGACTATCCGATCGGCGACGGCGTGCGAAGTTCGATCTTCGTCAACCTCTTGACGGAGGACAACCTGCCGTACTACACCAGTTCGATCCTCGAACACTCGCCCAAGGGCCACCCCATTCGAGAGTGGACCTGTCAGTGGACGATGGAAGAGAATCGTCACGCCATGGTGATGCGCGACTGGGTCCACATCAGTCGATGCATCAATCCAACGACCCTCGAGGAGGGGCGTCGCGTTCAGATGCAAAAAGGTGAGGTCCCGCACCCGGCCACGTTCGCCGAGCTGATCGCGTACGTGTCGTTCCAAGAGCGCGCCACGCAGATCGCGCACCGAAACACCGGCGCCAAGCTTCCGAAGGATGACAAGATCGGCCGCAACGTCCTAGCACTCATCGCCGGCGACGAAACAAAGCACTACCTCTTCTATCGTGACCTCACCTTGGCGGCGTTCGCGATCGACCCTTCCGCGATGATGATCGCGGTCTCGAAACAAGTGAGCACCTTCGCCATGCCCGGCACCGGAATCCCCAGTTTCACCCGTCACGCCGTACGGATCGCCAAGGAGGGAATCTACGGCCTGGGCCAGTACTTGGGAGACGTGTTGACGCCGGTGCTCGCCCTGTGGGATATCGAACACCTGAAGGGTCTCAACAAAGAGGCTGAGATCGCCCGCGTTGACCTCGTGAACGTGAAGGCGAAGATCGCTGAGTCCGTGGATCGCATGGCGCACAAGGCGTCGCTCATCAAGACGTCACTCGGCGCGTCGCACTAACGCACGACCTCACTCCTTCGTACTCGCAACCGCGCGGATGTAGTCCTCGAAGGCCTTCTGTTGCGACTGGACCGCGCGGACGCGTCGTTGGTGCATGTCGCCACCTCGCGCGAGGACGTAGACGAGGCAACCCACCACGGGAAGTATGAAGATGAAGAGGACCCACAGCGCCTTGGCGGGTCCACCCAGATCGTGACTATTGAAGACGTCGAGCACGACGTGGAAGACCAGAATCATCCAGAAGATGAAGAGGGCGAAGTACAACGTCGAGACGAATACGTCGAGCAGGGGATAGTTTGAAGCCAACACGGCAGTCCTTTCAATAATCTCTAGTGCGCAGTGTAGGGTCGCGACGCCGTGAGGGAGGCCCTGACTCGCGCCGCGAAAGGACTCTCGTCGTGGCCTCGTTGATGGGGTGGCGTATCGTGCGCGCGTACGTCGTCTGTCTAGGATGTCGTCAACATGGGGGTGCTTGGTGCGCAGTCTTAGTGAAGCGATCGCGGACGTCGCCGCCGCGGGCGAGCCGTTCGAGGTCATCGAGGTAGAACACGAGGGCGTGAGGAATCGAGCCTTCAAGAACGCTCCGGCCACCCTTCGCCAGTTCTTCGATTCCGCGAGGGGTGTCGACGAAACGTTCCTCGTGTACGAAGACGAGGAGTGGACGTTCGCCGAAGTGATGCGAGAGGTCGACGCCCTCGGGCACGCCCTCGTTCACCACTTCAATGTCAAAAAAGGCGACCGGGTGGGCGTCGCCATGCGCAACTATCCCGAGTGGGTTGTCGCTTTTGCGGCCATCACGTCGGTGGGCGCGATTTCGGTCTCGCTGAACGCCTGGTGGACCGAGGACGAGCTCGACTTCGCTGTCAATGACTCGGCTCTGTCGCTCTTCATTGGTGACAGCGAGCGAATCATTCGAGCGAACAGCGCGTGCGCGCGGGCGGGCGCCCGTCTGCTCGGTGTCCGTTTGAAGCAGGACACGTCGTACGCGCCCGGCGTCGAGCGCTGGGAGGACGTGGTCGTGAAGGGCGCGACGATGCCCGAGGTCGACATCGACGCGGACAGTGACGCCACCATTCTCTACACCTCGGGCACGACGGGATTTCCGAAAGGCGCGGTGTCGACGCACGGGGCGATCTGTCAGACGATCATGGCCTTCTCGTCGGGCGCGGCCGTTCAGGCGGCCCGCCGCGACCAGGACGAAGTGGGCAGCGGGCAAGCGCCGTGCTTCATCTTGATCGTGCCACTCTTTCACGTCACCGGCTGCATTCCCGTCATGTTGTCGTGCTTCACGTGGCACTTCAAGCTCGTGATGATGTACCGGTGGGATCCCGAACGGGCCCTCGCGCTCATTGAACGCCACCACGTGACCAACTTCGTCGGCGTACCGACCCAGTCGTGGGACCTAATGGAGTCGCCGAGCTTCTCCAAGTACGACACGTCGTCGCTGACGGCGGTGGGTGGTGGAGGCGCTCCGGCGCCACCGACCTTGGTCGCTCGCGTCGAAGAGTCATTCATGAAGGGCCGTCCCAACTTGGGCTACGGCATGACCGAGACCAACGCGTACGGGCCGAGCAACTACGGCGAGGACTATCTCCTTCACCCGACGTCGACGGGCCGCGTTCCCACGATCGTGATGGACGCCGATATCCGTGACGAGTCGCTGCGCTCACTGCCTACGGGTGAGAGGGGCGAGATCTGGCTGAAGTCGCCCACGTCGTTTCGCGGTTACTGGAGAAACCCCGACGCCACGAACGACACGATACGAGAGGGCTGGGTTCGAACGGGCGACCTCGGGCACGTGAGTGACGAGGGCTTCCTCTACGTAGAAGACCGCGCGAAGGACATGATCATCCGCGCGGGGGAGAACGTCTACTCGGCCCAGGTCGAATCCGCGATCTACGAACATCCGGCCGTCTACGAAGCAGCCGTCTTCGGCCTCTACAACGAACGACTCGGCGAAGAGGTTTCCGCCGCCGTGATGGTGCGCGAAGGCGCGTCGCTCACCACGCAGGAGCTCCACGACTTCCTCGTAACGCGTCTCGCGGCCTACATGATTCCGTCGCGCGTGGCCTTCACCCGTGAGCCGTTGCCGCGCAATCCCGCGGGCAAACTCCTGAAGCGCGAGATGCCGGCGCTCTACTTTCCCAACGCCGTCTGAATCGCTCGTTCGGCGTACTCGGCGACGTTGACGTCGCTGAGCTCGTGCAGTTTGAACCACTGTGCCTGGTTGGTGGTGCCGGTCATCTCGTCGCGTAGCTCCCCGCTGTCGAGGGTAACGGTGTAGAGCACCCGTACGGTGTGAATGCGATCGCCGTTCGGGCGTCGGCGCACGTCGCTCGCGACGTCGAACAAGACGGGATCCTTCACCGAGAGGCCCGTCTCTTCACGAAATTCGCGCAGCAACGTCTGCTCGGGCGACTCACCGAAGTCAATGCCGCCTCCGGGGAGCCACCACAGGGGCGGATTGATCTGGGCGCTACTCGAACGCACGAGCAGCACCCTCTCGTCGTGCACGAGAATCCCGTACGCCCTCACGCTCGTGTGCTGTTTACTCATCGGTCCTTGAACGTCCTCACTCGATTACTCGGCTCGCTTCGACGCGCGCCATCGAGGAACGTCGTTCGGCGTTCCTCGATGGAAAAATAGTAGGCCACGCGATGAGGACCAACGGCACCTACGCCGTCGAGCCCCCGTCCTTGACCGCGTTGATCACGACCTAGCGAGTCCTCGGAAAACCGAGGTCGATCTGTGAATCAGAGGGCTGGGGCCAACGCGTCGTGACCACTTTGCCTCGCGTGTAGAAGGCGAAGCCTTCGGGTCCGTAAATGTGGCTGTTGCCAAAGAGCGAGTCCTTCCAACCCCCGAACGAGTACGCAGAAATCGGGACTGGAATGGGCACGTTGACGCCGACCATACCGACGTGGACCTGGCGGGAGAAGAGGCGCGCGGCGTTGCCGTCGCGCGTGAAGATGGCCACGCCGTTGCCGTAGGGATTGCTGTTCACCAGAGCGACCGCGTCCTCGTACGTCGCCACGCGCGCGACGCCCAAGACGGGTCCAAAGATCTCGTCGTCGTAAGCCTTCGTGCCGGGCCGCACCCCGTCCAAGAGACTCGGTCCCACGAAGAAGCCGCCACCGTTCGTGAGCGTGGTGCCGTCACGGACGACCTCGATGTCGTCCTCCTTCGCGGTCGTCACGTAGTTCACGACGCGTTCGAGGTGCTCTCGCGTGATCAACGGACCGAAGTCGCTGGTCGGATCGTCACCGGGACCGACCTTGAGACGATCGAGACGCTCGGAGATCCTCTTGATGAGGGGATCGGCGACGTCGCCTACGGCCACGACCACACTGATCGCCATGCACCGTTCGCCCGCCGAACCGTAGCCCGCGTTGATCGCGGCGTCCGCCGCGACGTCCAAGTCCGCGTCCGGCAACACGACCATGTGGTTCTTGGCGCCCCCGAGTGCCTGCACTCGCTTGTGGTGCCTACTGGCGCTCTCGTGCACCGCTCGCGCCACCGGCGTGGAGCCGACGAAACTGACGGCGTCGACGCCGCGATGTTCGAGGAGGGCTTGGACCGTCGAGGCGTTGCCCTGGAGCACGTTGAACACACCGTCGGGTAGGCCAGCTTCCTTCAGCAGTTCGGCCAAACGAACGGAGACCGAGGGGTCGCGTTCGGACGGCTTCAAGATCACGACGTTGCCGCACGCGAGCGCGTTCGCGCTCATCCACAGGGGCACCATGATCGGAAAGTTGAACGGGGTGACGGCCGCGACGACGCCAACGGGCTCGCGCGTGGAGTGCACGTCGACACCCTCGGCGACCTGATCGGAGAAGCCTCCCTTCAAAAGCTCAACGAGTCCGCAGGCGAACTCCACGTTCTCGAGGCCGCGGGCGATCTCGCCCTTGGCGTCGGCGAGGGTCTTTCCGTGCTCGGACGTAATGATCGCGGCGAACTCGTCGGTGTGGTCCACGAGCAACTGTCGAAGTGAGAAGAGGATGTTCGTGCGTCGCGAGAGTGTCGACTGACCCCACTGCGTCGCCGCGTTCACCGCGACGTCAACCACGTGGTCGATGAACACGGTCGCGGGAACGGGCACTTGTGCCGTGACCTCGCCGGTCGCGGGATTGAAGACGTCCGAGCCGCCGGGTCCTTCGACCCGTTCACCGTCGATGTAGTGGGGAATCGTTCTCATGAGAGGCCTCTTTCGCACTTTCAATCTACTGTTTCGAGGCTTTCGTTCGTTAAGGTTGCACAATGAACGAAGCTGAGCATGGGCGGGCGCTTCGCGGCGCGGCGTCCGTAGAACCCCTGGGCAGCGGGCGTTTCTCCGCGAACCTTTCACCCTTCTACACCGTCGTGGGTCACCCCCACGGGGGTTACTTGCAGTGCCTCATGGCGAGTGCGGCCCTCGCCGCGGCCAGCGAGGAGAGCGCGACCCACTTGCACGCGACGGCCGTCACCACCAACTTCGTGAACGCGACCGAACCGGGCGCTGCGGAACTGCGGGTCGAGGTTCGTCGCGTCGGTCGTGGCGTGTCCTTCGCGTACGTTGCGATGCTGCAACACGACGTACTCGCGGTGGAGTCGCTCGTCACGCTCGGCACCCTGCGTGATGCGTCGGCGATTCGTTACCAAGAGGCCGTCATGCCCTTGATTGACGCGCTCGAAAAGTGTCGCCAGTCAACGGGAAGCGAAGAAGTCAACATCATGAGAGTCGTGGATCTGCGACTCGATCCCTCGTGCACTGGATGGTGGAGTGGCGAGCTCTCCTCCCAGGGTGAAGTGCGTGGATGGCTTCGCCTCAACGATGGAGAAGCGTCGTGGGATCCGTGGAATCTGCTGTTCGCGGGCGATGTCCTTCCCCCCTCGACGTTGCCGCTCGGCTCCTCGGGCTGGGTGCCCACACTCCAACTCACCTCGTACGTGCATCGCGTACCGACGACTGAGTGGCTTCGCGCGCGTCAGTGGGCGGTAGTCATCGCTGACGGACTGCTCGACCAGCGCTGCGAGCTCTTCGACGGGGCCGATCAACTGGTCGCCTCCTCCTCGCAGCTCGCCATGGTGCGTCTACCGGGCGGTCACTAGGTCGTGCCGCCGGGCCCACGGGCCAACGACGACGGCTCACTGTCGATTCGCCCTCGCCTCACCATTCCCGCCGAAGAAGTGGTCCTACGCGTGACGACTTCCGGCGGTCCCGGCGGTCAACACGCCAATCGTTCACTCACCCGCGTCGTGGCGAGTTTTCACGTTATGGAGTCGCGCGCCTTAAGTGACGCCGACAAGCAGCGCGTGCGCGACTCACTCGGGCCGGTCGTTCGCTCGAGCGCGAGTCGATTTCGATCCCAACGACAGAATCGCACGGCCGCGCTCGATCAGTTAGCGCACAAACTGGCCACGGCCCTCGCGCCGCGAACGCCGCGCCGTGCGACGAAACCAACGAAGGGTGCCAAGATCCGCCGCGTCGACGAGAAGAAGGCGCGAGGGCAGTTGAAAGTGCAGCGGCGACGACCGAGTGACGATTAGCGCAGTCGCTCGAGCTGTTGCGTTATCGCGTGCAGCGCCTTGTGCATGACTTCATCGAGGCCGGGGTCGTCGTCCTCGTGGGGACCGCGAAGGGGCGTCAGCGAGGCGTAGCCGGCCACGAGGAGCGCTCCGTCTTCGTCGGCGTCCTCGTCGCTCACGTCGCCGAGCTCGGGACTCGCCGCGCCAAGTCGAAGCGGCAACTCACCCTCGTCGCTCAGCGCTTCACCGCCGGCGAGCGGTCCTGCCGCCTTGATCAGGCCGGCCATGGAGATTCGACCACGTCGGACACCCTTCAGCTCGGTGGCGGGCAGATTGGGTACGTTGAGATTGAGCAGCGTTCGTGACGGCGCCCGAAAGAGCTCTTCGAGAACTTCAATCGCGACGGCCCCGGCCGTGTCGTAGTGCACGTTTTCTCCCCACTGCACCGACACCGCGAGTCCGGAGAGACCGAGTTGCGCGCCGGTCAACACCGCGCCCACCGTTCCCGAGTGCAGAACGCTTCGCCCGACGTTGGCTCCGGCGTTGATGCCCGAGACGATCACGTCGGGCTGGAAGTCGAAACTGCCCAGGGCGCCCAAAATCGCGCAGAGCGCCGGGGGCGCTTCGAGTCCGTACGCGACGATGGACTCGGCGCCGGCGACGCGGTGGCGACGGTACTTCACGGTGGGTCGCTCGAACACGTCACCAACGGCCGATGACATGCCCGAGTAGTTCTTATTGGGCGCAACGATGATCGCCTCTCGCACCTCGCCCGTGGGTGCCTCGTCCATCCAACGAGCGACGCAACGGGCCAACACGGCCATGCCGGGCGCGAGTACGCCGTCGTCGTTCGTGAGGAGTAGTCGCATACCCGAACCCTAATTGTCGTAGGTTACGTACCAGTGAAAAGAAGGAAAACCATCTGATGTTGCCCTCGGGAGAACAGATCGCGATTGCCCACGGCGATCAACGTGTCGTCATTACCGAAGTGGGCGCGACGTTGCGCACCTTCGTGAAGGGCGGCGTCAGCGTCGTCGAGGGTTTCGCGGGCGAGGAGGTGCCCTCGCACGCTCGTGGCCAAGTGCTCTTCCCCTGGCCCAACCGGATCGGTGACGGCGAGTGGACGTTCTCCGGCCGCGTCGCCCGACCGACCGTTGACGACGTCGAACACGCCACGGCCTCGCACGGCCTCGCTCGTTGGCGTCCCTTTCGCGTCGACGCCGTCAACCAAAACCGTTGCGTCCTCTCGCTCCTGCTTCATCCGACGCCCGACTATCCCTTCTTGAGCGAAATCAGTGTCATGTATCATCTTGGATCGCTTGGCTTGACCGTCACGACGACGGTCACCAATCGTGATGAAGTCCCGCTGCCCTTTGGCGTCGGGTTCCATCCGTATCTGTCGGTGACGACGCCGACGATCGAAGGTTCACAGCTGGAGATACCCGCCAAGGCCTACGTGGCGGTGGACGACCGGCAACTCCCGACAGGCGAAATCCTTCCGCTGGTCGGGCACCAACTCGACTTCTCGAAACGTAAGTCGCTCAGTGGTCACGAACTCGACGTCACGTACACCGAACTCATGCGCGACGACACGGGCCTGGCCGTCGCCACCCTCGAAGACGCGCACGGCGGTGAGATCGAACTCAGCGTCGACCGAAATTTTCCGTACCTCCAGGTGTACACCGGTGATCATCTCGAGAAGGGTC
>Ga0307374_10007079_pt1 | contig 17270 bp, 16 predicted proteins | sample OX3MG_FD_202532 | JGI IMG/M metagenome (GOLD analysis project Ga0307374, IMG submission 202532) | Soil microbial communities from Risofladan, Vaasa, Finland - OX-3 | ecosystem: Environmental > Terrestrial > Soil > Coastal area > Acid sulfate soil | place: Finland: Risofladan, Vaasa | collected... | reverse complement strand
TCCCGCCCGAGCAGGCACCCGGGCTCCAGGTCGGACACGAAAGAGGCCAGGGAGTCGGCCAGCGAGGACAGCCGGACCGTCCGGCCGGGCTCCCCACCACCGGGCACCGGGGTGGGAGCAGAACCGGTGCCACGCCCGGCCGCACGACCGGCCGCAGACCCGGCCGCATGCCCGGTCGAACCGGCGGACGGCTGAGCGGCCGAACCGGCGGCACGCTGAGTCGTACGCCCGGTCGAACCGGCGGACGGCAGCGCATCGGGCAGCGCGTCGGCCAGCCCATCGGCCAGCGCATCGGGCAGTGCGTCGGGCAGTGCGTCGCAGAGTGCTTCGGAACGGGTGGCGAGCGCCATGGGACGAGACTTCCACGGGGGTGTGACAGCGGGGACCTGTGGCCATCCTGTGCACGGCGACAGCCGTTTCGACCGCTCCGCCCGAGGCCATCTTCGCCCGGTGGGCCGACATGGAGTCGTGGCCGGAGTGGGACGAGGCGCTCGCCTGGATCCGGCTCGACGGCCCATTCGTCGCGGGGATGACCGGGGAACTCAAGCCACGGCGCGGACCGAAGTCGACGTTCGTCGTCGAGAGCCTCGAGTGCGGATTCGGGTTCACGACCGTCTCGGCGGTGCCCGGGGGGCGATTGAGGATCCGCCACCTGACCAGGGTGAGGACGGACGGCAGGACCGACGTGACCGTGGAGGTCTCGATCGACGGCACCCTCGCCCGAATGTGGGCGCTGATCCTCCGACGGAGCATCAGCCGTTCGACGCCCCCGGGCGTGGCGCGCCTGGTTGCCGTGGCCGAGCGGGATCCATCAGGTGGATGAACCCCGGGGTCAGCCCTGCACTTCCTCCAGCACCTTGGCGGCGTGACCATCGGCCTTGACGTGGTACCACGGCCGGGCGATGGAACCATCCGGCGCGACCAGGAACGTCGAGCGGATGACGCCGATCGTCTTCTTGCCGTACATGGTCTTCTCGCCCCAGGCACCGTAGGCCTCGCCCACGGAGTGATCGGCATCGGTGAGCAGGGTGATCTTGAGGCCGTACTTCTCCCGGAACTTCCGGTGCTTCTCCGCGGAGTCCGCCGAGATGCCGAGGATCGGCACCTTGGCCCTGTTGAAGGCGGCGAGGTTGTCGTTGAACTGGCACGCCTCCTTGGTGCAGCCGGGGGTGTCGTCCTTCGGGTAGAAGTACACGACCACCTGACGGCCGGTGAAGTCCTTCAGCGAGACCGGCTCGCCGTCCTGGTCGAGAAGGGTGAATTGGGGGGCCGTGTCCCCTGCGGCGAGCTTTCCCATGGTGGATCCTTTCGGTGTGCCGGCGCGTCTGCGAGCACTCTACGGGGGTCCGGGCCCGCCCGGCTCGCCGGTGGCATCGGGTCGGCGCAGGCCGTAGGTGCAGCGGGTGCGGGCACGGGGTCGCCCTGCCGGATGGAACGGGCGTGCGGCACAACGACGACTGGATACCGGTCCCCGCTCCCACCGGTGCGGGTCCCGTGCGAGACTCAGACAGCGAACCGTTCGAAGGGACGACCACCATGACCGACTTCCCAACTCCCACCGATCCCACCGCTCCCGGGACCCCGGCCGCCGCTTCGGCCCACAACCGGTCCAAGGTCTACGTCGACGGTCCCCAGGGGGTCCGAGTCCCCTTCCTCGAGGTCGCCCTCTCCGACTCTCCTGCCCGCAGCGGCTCCACCCCCAACCCGCCGGTGCGCCTCTACGACACGTCGGGGCCCGGATCGGTGCCGACCGCCGGACTGCCCACCCTCCGCAGACCGTGGATCACCTCGCGTGGCGACGTGGCCGAATACGAGGGACGGCCGGTCAACCGGCGGGACGACGGCCGGGCCGCGGTGCGCCGGGACGGGGGCGGGTCCGCAGCGTTCCCGTTCGACGGCCGGCGTCCCCTGCGCTCGACCGGAACCCCGGTCACCCAGCTCCATTACGCCCGTAGGGGCGAGATCACGCCCGAGATGGCCTTCGTGGCCACCCGAGAGGGTGTGGCGGTCGAAGTGGTGCGGGACGAGATCGCCGCCGGCCGGGCGATCCTGCCCGCCAACGTCAACCACCCCGAGTCCGAGCCGATGGTGATCGGCTCCAAGTTCCTGGTGAAGGTCAACGCCAACATCGGCAACTCGGCCGTGTCCTCGTCCATCGACGAGGAGGTCCAGAAGCTCACCTGGGCCACCCGCTGGGGCGCCGACACGGTCATGGACCTGTCCACCGGACCCGACATCCACACCACCCGGGAGTGGATCCTGCGGAATTCGCCGGTTCCGATCGGGACGGTGCCCATCTACCAGGCCCTCGAGAAGGTCGACGGCACCCCCGAAGAACTGACCTGGGACCTCTACCGGGACACGCTCATCGAGCAGGCCGAACAGGGCGTCGACTACTTCACGATCCACGCCGGGGTCCTGCTCCGCTACGTCCCGATGACAGCGAAGCGCATGACCGGCATCGTGAGCCGGGGCGGCTCGATCATGGCCGCATGGTGCCTGGCCCACCACCAGGAGAACTTCCTGTACAGCCGTTTCGAGGAGATCTGCGAGATCATGGCCGCCTACGACGTTGCCTTCTCGCTGGGCGACGGCCTGCGCCCCGGTTCGATCGCCGATGCCAACGACGAGGCCCAGTTCGCCGAACTGTCGACGCTCGGGGAGCTCACCGAGATCGCCTGGCGTCACGACGTGCAGGTCATGATCGAGGGTCCCGGCCACGTGCCGCTCCACAAGATCGTGGAGAACGTCACCCTCCAGAAGGAGGTGTGCCACGAGGCGCCGTTCTACACACTCGGCCCGCTCACCATCGACGTCGCCCCCGGCTATGACCACATCACTTCGGCCATCGGCGCTGCAGTGATCGGCATGGCCGGCACCGCGATGCTCTGCTACGTGACCCCGAAGGAGCACCTCGGACTTCCGAACCTCGAGGACGTGAAGCAGGGGATGATCGCCTACAAGATCGCCGCCCATGCCGCCGACCTGGCCAAGGGGCACCCCGGTGCCCAGGAGTGGGACGATGCGCTGTCCAAGGCCCGGTTCGAGTTCCGCTGGGAGGACCAGTTCAACCTGGCTATGGACCCGGGGACGGCCCGCTCGTACCACGACGAGACCCTTCCGGCCGCACCGGCCAAGACGGCCCACTTCTGCTCGATGTGCGGCCCGAAGTTCTGCTCCATGCGCATCAGCCAGGACGTGCGGGACTACGCCGAGCAGAAGGGCATGGAACTCTCCGTCGCGGTCGAGATCGGGATGAAGGAGAAGTCTGCCGAGTTCCGTGAAGCGGGCGCCGAGGTGTACCGGGAGCCGTCTGCCACCTGAGCCGGAACGACCGCCAGCGGGGACCGGCCCCCCGGACCGGGTCCGGGTCGAGGGGCGATCTGGCGAACGTTCCGCTCACCGACGGAAGGTATGCCCTCCGGGGCCGGAGGATGCCCGCCCGGGGGTCTCCCGGGGCACGGGAGCACCCGTTGACCCGGCCACCAGGTGGTTCACCGGTACACTGGGTGCCGTGGTGGACGATCGTCCGCCACCGGGGTCTTCCTCATCCTGTTCTCCCGGCCGTCCACACCGGCCCGGACGATGGCCCGAGGCGGGCCCGCACGCGACCGTGACTCGCACGGCGCTGACGGTCGGCCACGGCCGTCGCTGAACGATGAGAGAGAGCTTCTGAACCCCATGACCACCCTGACCGATCCCACGGATCGCGCCGTCGACGCAACCCGGGCCAGCGACCCCGACGCACTCGAGGAGCAGCCGTCGTTCGCCGAGCTGGGCGTGAACGCGGCGATATGCGACGCACTCGAGGAGCAGGGCATCCACGCCCCGTTCGCCATCCAGGCGATGACCGTCGTCGATGCCCTCGCCGGCCGTGACGTGTGCGGCAAGGCCAAGACCGGCTCCGGCAAGACCCTCGCCTTCGGTGTGCCGCTTCTGCAGCGCACGATGGAGCGACCTGCGACGGAGCCCGGACGGCCGCGGGCCCTCGTGCTCGTCCCCACCCGAGAGCTCGCCGTACAGGTCAGCGAGGTGTTCGAGCCCCTCGCCGAGGCGGCCGGGATCCGCGTCGTCGCCGTCTACGGCGGTGCCGACATCGAGCGCCAGATCAAGAAGCTGCGCCGGGGCGTGGACGTGATCATCGCTACACCGGGTCGGCTCATCGACCTGGGGGACCGGGGCGAGCTGTCCGTCGCCGACATCGAGACGCTGGTGCTGGACGAGGCCGACCGCATGGCCGACATGGGCTTCATGCCCCAGGTCGAGTGGGTGCTGCGCCGGCTCGAGCGCGAGCACCAGACGCTGCTGTTCTCCGCCACGCTCGACGGCGCCGTCGACCGCCTGGTCAGCCGCTACCTGACCGATCCGGTACTGCACGAGGTGGCTTCCGCGACGACCACGGTCGAAGCCATGGAGCACCGGTTCCTCGAGGTGCACCAGATGGACCGCGTGAAGGTGTGTGCGGCCGTCTGCCGGAGCGTGGACAAAGCACTCGTGTTCGTTCGCACCAAGCACGGAGCGGACCGCCTCGTGGAGCAACTGGGCAAGGAGGGTGTGAAGGCCGGCGCCATCCACGGTGACCTGCGCCAGGCCAACCGGGAACGCACGCTCAAGGACTTCACCGAAGGAAAGCTCCACGTGCTGGTGGCCACCGACGTGGCCGCTCGCGGCCTCCACATCGACGCGGTCGACGTCGTCGTCCACTTCGATCCTCCGGAGGACCACAAGGCCTACCTCCACCGCTCGGGCCGCACCGCCCGCGCGGGATCGGCCGGCCTGGTCGTCTCGTTGGTCCAGTGGAACCAGGTCCTCGAGATCGAGCGCATCCAGACCCGCATCGGCGTGCGGATGCCGATCGTCGAGATGTTCTCGAACGACCCCCGGCTCGCCGACCTCGCCGCCTGGACGCCCGAGAAGGCCTGACCCGGTAGACAAGGGGCTGCGGGCGGTCGCCGCCCGAACGCCCCACGCCCGAACGTCCCCCCGATCCCGGCGACCTCCGGTCACCGGGGACCACGAGGAGCCATCGTGTCCGTCCCCGCCGAGCCCATCACCGTCGACGATGGTTCCGACGACGTCGGGCGCATCCTGGTCGTCACGGCCCACCCGGACGACGTCGACTTCGGGGCCGCCGGCTCGGTGGCCACGTGGACCGGACGGGGGATCGACGTCTCCTACTGCATCGCCACCGACGGCGACGCCGGCGGGTCCGACCACTCGATCACCCGTCCCCAGATGGCCGCCATCCGTCGGGAGGAGCAGCTGGTGGCCGCGCGGACCGTCGGGGTGACCGACGTGACCTTCCTCGGATTCCCCGACGGGCGGGTGACGCCGAGCCTCGAGCTGCGGGCCGCCATCTCCCGCGTGATCCGTCGGGTCCGCCCCGACCGCGTGGTCGCCCAGTCGCCGGAACGAAACTGGTCCCGCATCTACGCCAGCCACCCGGACCACCTGGCGACGGGCGAGGCCGCGGCGTGCGCCGTCTACCCCGACGCCCGCAATCCGTTCGCCTTTCCGGAGCTCCTCGAGGAGGGCCTCGTCGAGCACACCGTTCCCGAGCTGTGGATCATGGCCACCGAGCGGGCGAACCGGGTGGTGGACGCCACGGACGTCTACGACAGGAAGCTCGCCGCGCTGAGGTCCCACGTCAGCCAGGTCGGGGACGGGGAGCACCTGGACGAACTGCTGCGCGGGTGGATGGGCGGCACCGCGCTGGCCGCCGGACTGCCCGAAGGTCGCCTCGCCGAGGCCTTCCACGTGGTGGACACGGCCTAGTGGCCCCTGCGGCCCCTGCGCCGTCGGGCCGCACGTGGGCGGTCCTCCAGCACGTGGCGCACGAGGGCCCCGGGTCGATCGCCCGTGTGCTGGCCGACGCCGGGGTCGCCATGACGGTGGTCCGCCTCGACCGGGGCGAGGCGCCCCCTCCGGTCACCGAACTGGACGGCCTGGTCATCATGGGCGGGCCCATGGGTGTCCACGACCTCGACGGGCACCCGTGGCTCGCCCCCGAACGCGAGCTGATCCGACAGTCGGTCGACGCCGGTCTCCCGACACTGGGCGTGTGTCTGGGCGCGCAGCAGCTGGCCGCAGCCCTGGGCGCGGACGTCACCAGCGGACCCGTCGAGGAGGTCGGCCCCGGCCGGGTGGAGCTCACCGCCGACGGGCGGAGGGATCCGGTCCTCGGCCCCGAGTACAACGGGCTGTCGGGCACGTCGGTGCCGTGCGTCCACTGGCACCGGGACACGCTCTCCCTGCCCGACGGCGCCGTCCATCTCGCCGCCACCCGCGCCTTCCCCCATCAGGCCTTTCGATCCGGCGACCGCGCCTACGGGCTGCAATTCCACGTCGAGGTCGACGAGGAACTGGCAGCGGCGTGGCGACCGCTCCTGCCCGACGGGGTCCTCCTGGGCGCGGCCGACGTGGCGCGGGTATCGGGTGTGGGTCGTCGGATCCTCCGGCGCTTCGTCGAACGGTCGCTCGCTGCCGACGGGCATGGTGCGGGGGCATGACCGTGTCCGCGGGTGAGCTCCCGGACGGGGTCGACGCGGACGAGGACTCCGACGGTCCGGTCAAGCCGAAGCTGCGCGGCGTCCTCCACCAGATCGCCTTCTTCGTGTCGCTCGTGTCCGGCGCGGCACTGGTGTGGGCGGCACCCACTGCATCCTCGAAGACGGTCTGCCTGATCTACGCCTGCTCGATCGCCCTGCTGTTCGGCGTGAGTGCGCTGTTCCACCGGCACACCTGGGGACCCGTCGGCCGGCGCCGGATGCGCCGGGCCGACCATTCGACGATCTTCATCGCCATCGCCGGGTCCTACACCGCAGTCGCCGGCATCGCTCTGACCGGGTGGGCCCGGACCACGGTCCTCGTGGTGGTCTGGGTCGGTGCGGTCGTCGGGATCACCCTGAGGCAGGTCTGGCTGGATGCCCCCAAGTGGGTCATCGCGCTGCCCTACGTCGTGGTCGGATGGGCCGCCGTGGCCGTGCTGCCCCAGCTGGAGCGGGCGCTCGGGCCGACCGGCTTCGTGCTCCTGCTGGCCGGAGGGCTGGCCTACTCGGCCGGGGCGGTGGTCTACGCCCTCAAGAAGCCCAACCCGGTGCCCGGGGTGTTCGGCTACCACGAGGTGTTCCACGCGTGCACGATCGTGGGGGCGGTGCTCCACTTCGTCGTGATCGCCGGATTCGTCCTGCCGCTGGCGTCGTAGCACCGTGACGCAGTAGCACCGTGACGCAGTCGCACCGTGACGCAGTAGCACCGTGACGCAGTCGCACCGTGACGCAGTCGCACCGTGACCCGTCGGTGTCGTGGCGCCGGAGCGTCGCGGCTCCCAGCGGACCGACGCCATCGGCCCCGCGTGATTGGTTGTCACCCGGCAGACGTGGGACGCTTTGAGCCATGGCCGATCGCACGGAACTCGTGGTCTGTGAGGGTGACGAGACGGGTCAGGAGCTGCTCGACGAGGCGCTCCGGGTCCTCGACCCCTCCGTCATCGGTGTCCCGGTGGACCTGGTGCGGTTCGACCTGTCGCTCGGCAACCGCCGGAGGACCTCCAACGCCGTGGTGGCCGAGGCCGCCGAGGCGATGGTGGCGGTGGGTCTCGGATTGAAGGCGGCGACCATCACGCCGCCGCAGACCGGTGACGTCGGTTCCCCCAACCGCATCCTGCGCGAGGGCGTGGGTGGGTCCGTGATCGTGCGGACGGGCCGACGCATCCCCGGCGTGGTCCCACCCGCTCCCGTCGTGCATCCGATCGTGGTGGTCCGGATGGCCGTCGGCGACGCCTACGGCGCCGAGGAGGGACGGACGGGAACCGTCGGCGGGCGGGACGAGCAGGCGTGGCGGACCGAACGGATCGACCGGTCCGTCTGCCGCTCGGTGGCCGAGTACTCGTTCATGACGGCGGCCCATCTGGGGGCATGCGTCTTCGGCGGGCCCAAGTGGACGGTGTCGACCGTGTACGAGGGGATGCTCAAGGAGGAGATGGACGCCGCCGCCGCGCGCCACCCCGACGTGCCGTACCGGCCGATGCTGATCGACGCCGCATACGCCGGCCTGCTGACCGAGGCCGACGACCAGTCCCTCGTCATCCCAGCACTCAACCGGGACGGCGACTGCCTGTCCGACCTGGTGCTGGCCATGTTCGGCTCCATCGCCGGGGCCGAGTCGGTGCTCCTGGCGCTCGACGACGATCTCCGCCCAACGGTGGCGATGGCCGAGGCGCCGCACGGCACCGCACCGTCGCTCGAGGGAAAGAACGTCGCCAATCCGATGGCCATGCTGCTGGCATGCGCAGCGGTGCTCGACCACGCGGCGGGGACCGGAGACGGCGGTGTCGCCACCGCCGCCCTGGCCATCCGTGAGGCGACACTCGGGGCGGCCGCCGACGGGATCCGTACGTTCGACCTCGGAGGGGACGCCTCCACCAGCGAGGTGGTCGACGAGGTGATCCGGCGGATCCGCCGGACGACGGAGGCCTGAGGGCGGACCCGACGGGTGGAGCGACGGTCAGCCGGTCGAGTCGGAGACCCGGAGCTCGCCATCGGATGCCGAATGGTCGCCGGTGCGGATCGGGAGGAGGTCGGCGACCATCGCCTCGCCCGTCGCGATGGTCGCCGTCAGGATCGTGATTGCCTCGTCGTCGTTGCCGACCTCGATCATCCACTTGGCGACGGCGAGGTGTTGCAGGATGGAGTCACTGATCTCGAGTGCCTCGGCCTGGCGCCGTGCCCGCTCGGCCAGGGCCTGTCGCTCCTCGAGGTCGGCGATCGTCCGACGCTGGGCCGCCTCGATCTGGTCGGTCGCGTGTCCGAGGAGGAAGCCCAGCAGGAATAGTCCCGTCCCGCGGGTGACCCACCTCATGACGCTGATCTCGTCGCTTCCGAAGGCGAGCTGCACCCCGGCGAACAGGGCGAATCCGACGGCGGCCCCGATCAGGCCTCCTCGGAGGCCGAACGACATCGCCAGCAGGGCGATCGGGAGCACGAAGAAGATGTCGACGGACTGACCGGTGCCGAAGTCGATGATGTAGAGGCCGGTCACGGCGGCGAACAGCAGGACCGCCATCACCAGCGCGCCGCGCCCGTGTGACCGGTACCACGGATACGGACCCCCTCCGAGTGGACGGATGGATTCCATCGCCACCTCCTTCCTGAGGAGCCTTGCAGATCTCCGTCCGCACGGAACAGGGGAAAAGGTCCCATGCCGGACATGGCTGGCTTGCCCCGTGGCTCGTCCCGGGCCGGCCGGCGGGCCGCCGCAGTCGCCCCGAGGCCGCATTGGTACCATCCCACACCGTGTCCCGGCGTGCGGTGATCTTCGACCTCGACGACACCCTGATCGTCGAGGAGGCATTCGCCATGGCCTCGCTCCGTGAGGCGATCTCGGTGTTCGCCGGGGTCGATCCGGTCGCCTCCGAGGCGGACGCCCTCGAGGCGATCCGTTCCGTGTGGCGGCGGGGCGACGACCATCCCCGGTGCACGGAGCTCGGCCTCGCCTCCTGGGAGGGGCTGTGGTCGACGTTCGAGGGCAACCACGGCTCCCTGGCCGGGCTCCGTGCCTGGGCGCCGACGTACCGCCGGGAGGCGTGGGCGGCGGTCGCCGCCCGATTCGGCGCGGAGGACCGCGAGCTGTCCACACGGGCCGCTGAGGTGTTCGAGGCGGCACAGCGCCGGGGTCACCCGAACATCGACGGGATGGAGGAGGCACTTGTCCGGGTCCACGGCCGGTACCCGATCGGCCTGCTGACCAACGGGTCGTCCGACCTGCAGCGGCTCAAGCTCGATCAGGCCGGGCTGGCGTCCGCCTTCGACACGGTCGTCGTGTCCGGTGAGGTCGGTGCCGGCAAACCGTCCCGGGAGGTGTTCGACCTCGTCCTCGAGCGGTTGGGGGCGGTTCCGGAAGGATCGGTCATGGTGGGCGACAGCTGGGAGCGCGACGTGGAGGGCGCGGTGGCCTGCGGGATGACCGCCTACTGGATCGCCGGCGGCCGTCCGGCGCCGGACACGGACCCGCGGGTCACGGTGATCGAGTCGGTGCGCGACCTCGACGGACTGCTCGACTGAGACCGGGCGTCCCAGGCGACCATCCACGTCCCGCCCGTCGGCACCCATCCAGGTGCATCCGGATCCGCCGCGCCGCGCCGCGGTCCGCCGCGGTCAGCCCGCCATCTGGCGCAGCATGTACGGAAGGATCCCGCCGTGCCGGTAGTACTGGGCCTCCATCGGGGTGTCGATCCGCAGGCGGACCTCGAACTGCGACGTGCGGTCGCCCTCGGTGGCCGTGACCCGCACGGTCTTCGGGCTCACCCCGTCGTTCAGGGAGTCGAGACCAGTCACCGAGAACACCTCGTGACCGGAGAGGCCCAGCGTCTCGGCGCTCTCGCCGTCCGCGTACTGGAGGGGCAGCACGCCCATCCCGATGAGGTTGGACCGGTGGATCCGCTCGAACGACTCTGCCAGCACGGCACGGATCCCCAACAGCGAGGTGCCCTTGGCCGCCCAGTCGCGGGACGAGCCGGACCCGTACTCCTTGCCGGCCAGGACGACGAGCGGGACGCCCTCGGCCGCGTAGCGCTCGGAGGCCTCGAAGATCGTGGTCTGCCCGCCGTCGGGAAGGTGCACGGTGATCCCGCCCTCGGTGCCCGGTGCGAGCTGGTTGCGCAGCCGGACGTTGGCGAACGTGCCGCGGACCATCACCTCGTGGTTGCCGCGACGGGCACCGTAGGAATTGAAGTCGACCCGGGCCACCCCGTGGTCGGCCAGGTACCGGCCGGCAGGCGTGGTCGGGTTGATGTTCCCCGCGGGCGAGATGTGGTCGGTGGTGACGCTGTCCCCCAGCTTGGCCAGCACCCGGGCCCCGACCACGTCGGTCACCGGGGCAGGGGTCATGGCCAGTCCCTCGAGGAAGGTGGGCCGGAGGACGTAGGTGGACGACGTGTCCCACGAGAATGTGTGCCCGGTGGCCGCCTCGACGGCCTGCCACCGCTCGTCACCCGCGAACACCGAGCCATAGCGCTGGCGGAACATGTCCGACGTGAGTGAGGTTCGGATCGCCTCGGTCACCTCCGCCGGTGTCGGCCACAGGTCGGCCAGGTGCACGGGCCTGCCGTCGGGGTCGACCCCGACGGGCTCGGTCGTGAGGTCGACGTCCATGCTGCCGGCCAGGGCGTAGGCCACGACCAGGGGAGGAGAGGCGAGGTAGTTCATCCGCACGTCCGGGTGGATGCGGCCCTCGAAGTTCCGGTTGCCCGACAGGACGGCCGCCGCGGACAGGTCGCCCTCCTGGACCGCCTCGGACACGCCGGGCAGGAGCGGTCCCGAGTTGCCGATGCAGGTCGTGCAGCCGTAGCCGACGAGGTCGAAGCCGATCCCAGCCAGGGGCTCGGTGAGGCCGGCCCGGTCCAGGTAGTCCATGACCACCCGGGACCCGGGGGCCAATGTGGTCTTGACCCACGGCTTCGCCGTCAGGCCCCGGGCCACGGCGTTGCGGGCCACGAGGCCGGCGGCCACCATGACCTGGGGGTTCGAGGTGTTGGTGCACGACGTGATGGCCGCCACCACGACGTGCCCGTCCCGGATCTCCTCGGTACGGCCGGCACCCAGGACCGCAGCGTGGCCCCGAGCGTCGCGGCCGAGCGACGTGCGGAAGCTCGTCGCGGCCTCGTCCAGGCGGACCAGGTCCTGCGGGCGGGCGGGACCGGCGATGCTCGGAACCACGGTGGACAGGTCGAGCTCGATCACCTCGGAGAAGACCGGCTCGGGCCCCTCCGGGTCGTGGAACATGCCCTGGGCGCGGGCATAGGCCTCGACCAGGTCGACGTGGGCCTCGTCGCGTCCGGAGAAGCGCAGGTAGTCGAGGGTCACGTCGTCGATGGGGAACATGGCGCACGTGGCGCCGTACTCGGGGGACATGTTGCCGATGGTGGCCCGGTTGGCCAGCGGCACCGTCGCCACGCCGGGGCCGAAGAACTCGACGAACTTGCCCACCACGCCGTGGGAGCGCAGGACGTTGGTGATCGTGAGCACGAGGTCGGTGGCCGTGGTGCCCGCCGGCTGCTCGCCCGTCAGCCGGAAGCCCACGACCGGGGGGAGCAGCATGGAGAGGGGCTGGCCGAGCATGGCCGCCTCCGCCTCGATCCCGCCGACCCCCCAGCCGAGGACACCGAGCCCGTTGACCATGGTGGTGTGGGAGTCGGTGCCGACCAGCGTGTCGCAGTAGGCCCGGCCGTCCTCGGTGGCGAAGACCACCCGCGACAGGTACTCGAGGTTGACCTGATGGCAGATGCCCATTCCCGGAGGCACCACCCGGAAGCCGTCGAAGGCCTGCTGGGCCCAGCGCAGCAGCTGGTAGCGCTCGATGTTCCGCTGGTACTCGATGTCGACGTTCTCGTCGTAGGCGGTCGGCGTCCCGGACGCCTCGGCGATCACCGAGTGGTCGACGACCAGCTCGACCGGTACCAGGGGGTTCACCTTGGCCGGGTCGCCGCCCAGGGCGCCCAGAGCGTCGCGCATGGCGGCCAGGTCGACCACGCCGGGCACGCCGGTGAAGTCCTGCATGAGGACCCGCTCGGGGGTGAGGGCGATCTCGGCGGCGTCCGTTCCCCCTACACCGTGGCGACCGGGATTGACGCCCCAGCCGGCCACGGCCTCGATGTCTGCCGCGGTGACGGCGACCCCGTCCTCGTGGCGCAGCAGGTTCTCGAGGATGACCTTGATCGAATACGGCAGGCGGGCCACGTCGAAGCGGTCGGCGAGTGCCGTGATGCGGAAGACCTCGTAGGTGGCGTCACCGACCTGCAGGCTGCCACGGGCGCCGAAGGAGTCGGGGGCGGTGGGGGAGTGTGCCATTCCCCCATTCTGCCCCGTCCGGGCCGGTGCGAATTCCTGCCGGCGCCGGCCCGCGTCGCCGGCAGGGGCGTCAGGTCCGGGTGCGGTACTTGCGGATGGCCAGCGGGATGAAGACGATCAGCAGGCCTGCCGTCCACAGGAGGGACTGGACCACCCAGAACGCCGTGCTCCGCCCCGTGCCCGTCGAGGCCGGGCCCACCATCAGGGACCGGCAGGCGCTGACGGTCACGCTGACGGGCTGGTAGGTGGCGAACCCCTGCAGCCAGCTCGGCATCGAGCCCAGCGGGACGAAGGCGGCCGAGATGAAGGTGAGGGGGAAGACCAGCGGGAACGACATGACCTGGGCGGTCTCGCTGTTGGGGGCGGACAGGCCGACGATGGCGAATCCCCACGACAGGGCGTAGGCGAAGAAGAGGATCAGGAGCACGCCGGCCAGGTACGAGAGGGCGCCGGTGGAGGGGCGGAACCCGACCAGCAGCCCGACGACGGTCATGACGACGATGACGAAGATGTTGCGGATCAGGTCGGCGGTGGTCCGCCCGAGCAGCACCGCCCCGCGTGACATCGGCAACGCCCGGAACCGTTCGATGATGCCCTTCTGCAGGTCCTCGGCCAGGCCGATGCTGGTGCTCACCGACCCGAAGGCCACCGTCTGCACGAAGATGCCGGGCAGGAGGTAATTGACGTAACTGGTGCCAGCGGGGTGGATCGCCCCGCCGAAGACGTAGCGGAACAGCAGCACGAACATGATCGGCTGCACCGTCGAGAAGAACAGCGCCTCGGGGATCCGGGTGACGGCCAGCAGGTTGCGACGGGTGAGGGTGACGGTGTCCGAGGCCAGCCAGCGGAGGCTGCTCATGGGCCCGGTCGACGCCGGTGCGCCGGAGACGGTCGGTGCGACGACGGCGGTGGTCATGCGAGTTCCCCCGACGCCACGGGGAGTGCCTCTTCGAGCTGCTTCACCCGACGCCTCCTCCGGCGCCGTCTCGGTGACCCGTCCCCTTCCCCGTCGGCCGTGGGCGCTTCGGTCCGGTGCCCGGTCAGCGACAGGAACACGTCGTCGAGGCTGGGCTCGCGCAGGTTGAACGTCTGCGGTGTGATCCCGTCGGCGTCGAGGGCCCGCAGGCCGATCATGGCCGCCTGGGGACCGTTGTCGACGGTCACCTCGACGAGGGTGCCGGTGACCATCGCCGCGTGGGGGCCGAGGCTGTCGAGGATGGCACCGGTGCGCCGGGCGTCCTCGATCGAGGCCAGCCCGACCTCGAGGACCGTGGCACCGAGGTCGGCCTTCATCGACGCCGGCGTGCCCTCGGCGATGACCCGTCCGTGGTCGATCACCGCGAGCTGGCTGGCCAGCCGGTCGGCCTCCTCCAGGTACTGGGTGGTCAGCAGCACGGTGGTGCCGCTGCCGACCAGGTGCTCGATGACCTCCCACAGGTCGTTGCGGCTCTGGGGGTCGAGACCGGTGGTGGGCTCGTCCAGGAACAGCACCGTCGGGCGGGCGACGAGGGCGGCGGCCAGGTCGAGGCGTCGCCGCATGCCGCCCGAGTAGGTCTTGAGCGGTCGGTCACCCGCGGCGCTCAGGTTGAACTGGTGGAGCAACTCGACGGCCCGTCTGGCCACGAACGCCCGGGGTAGGTGGTTGAGGTTGCCCACCATCTGGAGGTTCTCCCGGCCGGTGAGGTTCTCGTCGACAGCGGCGTACTGTCCGGCGAGACCGATCAGGGTGCGCACCAGGGCGGCCTTCTTCTGGACGTCGTGGCCGAGAACGCGGGCCGAACCGCCGTCTGCCCGCAGGATGGTCGTGAGCACCCGGACGGCCGTCGTCTTGCCCGACCCGTTGGGCCCGAGCAGCCCGAAGACGGTGCCCTCGGGTACGGCGAAAGTGACACCGTCGAGCGCGCGGACCTCGCGCTTGCCCTTGAAGGTCTTCTGGAGGTTGTCGACTTCGATGGCGAACGTCATGGCGCGGGTTCCCGTCGGGGTGTGCTGGTGGGGGTGTGTCCCGACCAGGGGTCCCGAGTGCCGGTGCCGGGTGTGGTCGAGGTGGGATCGGGACCACGTCGGACCCGAACGGGGTCCCGGGCATGCGGTCCGGGGCCCATCCTAGAGGTGGCCGGGCCGGTCCCACGCGATCTGCCGCCCGGCCCGGACGCGATCCGGGGCACGTCCCGGACGGCCTCGCTAGCCTCTCGGCATGGACACCGGCGATCTGGCACCCGACTTCGAGCTCGCGGACGAGGACGGGGTGCCGCGCCGCCTGAGCGAGCTGACGGCGACCGGTCCGGTGGTCCTCTTCTTCTATCCGGCGGCCATGACGCCGGGATGCACTGCCGAGAGCTGTCACTTCCGGGACATGAAGGCCGAATTCGAGGCCGCCGGCGCCCAGCGGGTGGGTATCAGCGCGGACGACGTCGAGAAGCAGAAGCGGTTCTCCGACAAGCACGAGTTCGACTACCCACTGCTGTCGGACCCCGACGGTGCGGTCGCCACGCAGTTCGGGGTCCGTCGGAGGTTCACCGTGCTGACGCCGACGAAACGGGTCACGTTCGTCATCGGTACCGATCGGCGGGTCCTCGGCGTCGTCCGGAGCGAGGTGCGGATGAACCTGCACGCCGACAAGGCCCTCGAGATCCTGAAGGCCTCCGCCGCCTCCGCCTGACCCACCGACCGGACCGGCGGGGTGGCGCAGTCCCCGACCCGGGCCGCGCCCGATGCGAAGCTGTGGGGATGAGATCGACGACGCCGCGGGTCCGGGGTTGAGCCCGCTGCCGGGGTCCGGCCGGATGGAGCAGCTCGTCGAGGCGATCGCCGAGCGGGTCGTCGGCCTCGTCGTCGAGGCCATCGACATCAACGCCGTCGTCTCGAAGGTCGACATGGACGCGCTGCTCGCCAACGTCGACGTCGACGCCATCGTGTCGAAGGTCGACGTGGACGCGCTGATCGACCGCGTGGACGTCGAGAAGATCGTCGAGCGGGTCGACGTGGACCGGATCGTCGGCCGGGTGGACGTCGAGCAGATCATCGAGCGCGTCGACGTCCAGGGGATCATCGACCGGGTCGACGTGGAGAAGGTGATCCAGCAGGTCGACATCGACTCCCTGGTCGAGCAGACCGAGCTCGGCACGATCATCGCCCGCTCGACAAGCGGCGTGGCGTCCGAGGCACTCGACCTGGTGCGGGCACAGGGCGTCGGTCTCGACGACTTCGTCGCCCGCTGGGTCAACCGGATCCTGCGGAGGAACCCGGACGACCTGCCGGTGGGCCCACCGGGGCTCGTCGCCGCGCTGGAGGCGGTCGACCGTCCGACACTCCCTGCCGGGAGGACCCCGTGACGTCACGGTCCGAGGTGACTGCGCCGCCGGTCGTCGGCCGCCAGGGGAACTACGCCGGTGCGGTGACCCGGCTGGTGGCCTTCGCCGCAGACGTGGGGGCGTCGTGGGGGATCTTCACCCTCTCGGTGGCGGCCGTCACGTTCGCCATCCAGCTGGTGACCGGGAGAACGGTCGACCTGACCCACGGGCGGGTCACGTCGCTCCTCACCCTGTTCGCCCTCGTGGTGTGGGAGTTCGTCTACTTCGCCTACCAGTGGTCGCTCAGCGGCAAGACCGTCGGGATGGCACTCCTCGGGATCCGGGTGGTCGAGGTCGAGGGTGGCGCGATCACCGGCCGCCAGGCGGTGGTCCGCACGGTGACGTTGCCGTTCAGCTTCCTGTTCTTCGGGCTCGGGTTCCTCGGCATCCTCCTGAACCGGGATCGCCGGGCCTGGCACGACCGGTTCGCCCGGACCGTGGTCGTCTACTCCTGGGACGCCCGCGCCGCCCGCTTGCGGTGGCTGGCGAAGCAGGAACCGGCCACGCCGTCCTGACCGGGTCGTGGAACGGCTGATACCGACGCCGCCCTCGGTCGTCGTCCCGGGCGCCGTGCACCTCCCGGCATGGCTCGACGCCGGCCTGCGGTCGGAGCTCGTGGCCCGTTGCCGTGCATGGGGCCGGGCGTCCGGTGGGCCGAGGGCGCCTCGCATGCCCAACGGGTCGGCGATGTCCGTCGAGATGGTCGGCCTCGGATGGCACTGGTATCCGTACCGCTATTCGCGTACCCGTGACGACGGCGACGGCGGCAGGGCGCCGGCCTTCCCGCCGTGGCTGGGCCGGCTCGGCCGACGGGCGGTGGCCGATGCCGTGGCGGTCGACCCGCGGGTGACTGTCGACCCGGACGGGTTCGTCCCCGACGTGGCACTGGTCAATTGGTACGGACCCCGGGCGACGATGGGGATGCACGTCGACCGCGACGAGGTGGTGGAGGCCCCGGTGGTGTCCTTCAGCGTCGGGCAGACCGGGATCTTCCGGTTCGGGAACACGGCCGGGCGGGGCCGCCCGTGGGTCGACGTGCCCCTCGAGTCGGGCGACGTCGTCGTGTTCGGGG
>Ga0307374_10007078_pt1 | contig 17271 bp, 8 predicted proteins | sample OX3MG_FD_202532 | JGI IMG/M metagenome (GOLD analysis project Ga0307374, IMG submission 202532) | Soil microbial communities from Risofladan, Vaasa, Finland - OX-3 | ecosystem: Environmental > Terrestrial > Soil > Coastal area > Acid sulfate soil | place: Finland: Risofladan, Vaasa | collected... | reverse complement strand
CGCAAACTGCGCAAGCGAGGCTTGACGGTTTCAGCGGATTTGGGATGGAACCCAGAAGTGCTCGAGTCTCCGCGATTGCCGTCACTGCTGAAGGAATTCGAATTTACATTTCCAAACGAACCGGAAGCGAAGGCCATGACGAGAGAAAAGACGGTCGAGGCAGCCGCAAGGAAATTGGCACGCTGGGTCCGAGTTCCCGTCGTTAAGCTGGGTCCCGATGGATCTCTGGCCGTTCGCGATGGAAAAGTCGTGCGCGTGAAATCGATTCGCGTGCGTGAAGTGGATGCGACAGGATCAGGCGATGCTTTCAACGGCGGTTTTCTTCATGGTTATCTTGCCGGGTGGCCACTTGAGGAGTGTTTGCGAGCCGGCAACATTTGCGGAGCGCTTGCGACGACCGGCGCCGGAGGATCTTCTGCAATTCCGACACGTGAGAACCTTAAGAAGTTGATGAGGAAGCTTCGCTGAAATGGAGTTGAGAAACGGGAACGCGAATTGCGCCCCGCTTTGAAAATCCACGTCGCGACATGGTTACGGAGGAGATAGCGCCATCATGAAGATCACTCTGGTCGGAGCTGCGGGGGTTCGGACCCCACTGCTGGTCCACGGTCTCGCGGGCCTTGGCGGCAACGTGCGGCTGGACGAGTTGGCGTTCTGGGACACCGATCCCGAACGCGTGAAGATCATGAAGAGGGTTGCGGAATCGATGGGCAAGCGGAGCGGACTCCGCGCGCGCCTCACAGCTTATTCCGATCCCGAGCATGCCCTGGAAGGAGCGGACTATGTCATCACGAGCATCCGCGTAGGTGGTATCGATGCGCGAGTCAAAGACGAAACGATTGCCCTGGCACATGGACTTGTCGGCCAGGAAACGGTGGGTGCAGGCGGCTTCGCATGCGCCATGCGGAATTTGAGCGTGATGCTGGAATATGCGCACCTGATTGAGCGCGTGGCTCCGCGCGCGATGGTCATCAACTTCACAAATCCAGTCGGGATCGTTTCGCAAGGGCTGCTGAATCATACCGGAGTCAATCTCATCGGCGTATGTGATACTCCTTTGGAAACGTTTGAAGCGATCGCCCATGCGCTCGACCGAAGTCCATTTGGACTGCGTTTCGACTACCTCGGACTGAATCATTTAGGCTGGGTGCGGTCGATTCGCGATGAAGGAGGTACTGAACTGCTCCCGAAGGTGCTGTCTTCACCCGAGATCATCCAGAAATGCTATCGGCACGGGCTTTTCCCGCCAAAGTTTATTCAACAGCTGAGGCTGCTGCCCACGGAATATCTCTACTTTTATTATTTCCCGGAGACGGCGTACAAGAACACGAAACAAAGCGGCCAATCGCGCGGGCAGGCCATCGCAGTAATGAACGCGCGCCTGTTTCAAAAGCTGGCGCAGGCGCCCGAGTCGAGGTTAATCGAAATTTATGAAGATTACCTGCGCGAGCGGAACGCCTCGTATTTCAGCATCGAGGCGACGGCCGGCGAGAGGCGCAAAGAGAATCAGAAACTCTACTCGGAGTTTTCGGGTTACGAGCGAATCGCGCTACTCGTGCTGCAGGCGCTGCATGCAGAAACGCCTTCCTTGATTCCTCTTACGATTCGCAACGGCAGAGCGCTGGAGGATCTCGATGCCGATGATGCGGTGGAGCTACTGTGCGAAGTCTCTTCTCGCGGTGTTCATGTGCCTGCCGTGGGGGGCGCGCCGGAAGCTGTTCGTCCCTTGCTGCTCCAGGTAAAAGAATACGAACGGCTTACAGTGCGTGCTTCCGTGGAGCATTCACGCGAATTGGCGCTTGCGGCCCTCGAGAAAAATCCTCTGGTTGGCCGTCCCGATGTAGCCCAGCAAGTTTTGGCGGAATATCTTCAGGCATTTGGACAACAGATGAAGCTCCAAGCGGCATAAGCAAGTTCATTCCTGCTGACGCCTGCTTCCGATCGGTCGAGCGTTTACGTGAGTTGCTGTGCGGACGACAGATTGGACACTACATTTTTCAGATAGCTCAGACTGGCGCGCATGCTCTCCGCGGGCGGGACGATTGTCTTGCCGTAGATCACATCCTGCTCCACGATCGCCCAGCCCGAATAGCGGCTTTCGGCCAGGAATCGGAAGAAACCGTCGAAATCGATGCATCCGTTTCCGATCCGAGAGAATACTCCGGCGCCAATCGCCTGTTCAAAGTTGAGTTTCTGGCGCCGAGCTTCTCCCAGAATGCGTGCATCGATGTCTTTAATATGCACATACTGCAACGCGGAACGGTATTTTCGCGCCTCGTCCGCGGGATCCCCACCCCCGTAAACGCAGTGCCCCGTGTCCAGACACAAGCCGACTTGCGCGCCAGCCAGTGCGTCGAAAAGACATTCCACCTCCATGGGAGTCTCGACGAAAGTGGCGACATGCGGATGGAAAACAACGCGCAGACCGAATTCCGCAGCAGACTGCTCGACCTGGCGGATGACCGCCCCCACGTGTTTCCATTGGGCGAGTGTCAGTGATTTGCTTCCGTCCACCGGAACTCGGCCCGCGATTTCTATTCGCTGGGGTGTTTGGCAATCGGCGAGAACGAGCAACTGGGCGCCCAATGCGGAGAGTAGTGTGCCGACCCTGCGGACGTGTTCGATCACGGTTTCTACGCGCGAAGGTTCAGTGATGGGAACGGGAACGAAGGAAGAAAGCATGGTCAATTCGAAACGCTGTAATGTTTTATTCAAAACCGCGGGATCGGTGGGGAAGAATCCGTAGGGTCCCAACTCCGTACCCGTATAGCCCGCGGAAACGATTTCTTCGAGGATTTTCTCGTAGGGTTGCTTCCAGGCAGGCCCGGGATCGTCCTGCACGCCCCAACTGACAGGGGCAGATGCAAACCGAATTCGCTCGGAGAATTTATTCAAGTCAAAGCTTCTTTACGAGCGCGCCTAGGTTGACGCGCACGCCTTGCCTGGCGCTCTGATAGCAAGCTTCGATCAATTCAACGACGTTATAACCGTCATCGGCAGTAACGGGGGGAGAGGATTTGCCTTCGAGGGCGTCGACGAAGAGCCGGTCTTCTTCGACGTAGCCCCATTTCTCGTGCATGGTCGCGAGAGAAAAATCGTAAGTGGTCGTGCGCGTTTCCAGGCCATTCGTGAAGGAGATTCTTTCCATCTCGAACGTCTCATACGTCGAGTGCATCCCGTAAACTTCGAAGCGTTCAAAGGGAAAGTGCCAGCTGGCGTGCGCGAAAGTTTTCATCGTCGCCTGCAAGCCGGATTGAAAACTGATCAAGATGGAAAAATCATCCAGTTCGTCATGCTCGTGGGCGCGCGCAACCACCTCCACCCAGTCCACCTTCCCGAAGAAAAAAGTCATCAGATCGAACATGTGCACCGGCGTTTCGTACAGAAAGCCTCCGGTAAGGCTGGCGTTCCAAACCCACGGCGGATTCAGCAGTTCCCCGCGGTTCATCTTGGCGTGGACGGAGAGTGGCCGGAATTCGTTCCTATCGATCGCGCCCTTAAGAATTTTATAGACTGGCGCAAAACGGCGGTTATGGCCGACCTGATAGACAAGTCCCGAGCGGATCGCGCGATTACGCAGTCTTGTGGCCGATTCCAGATTCAGTGCGAAGGGTTTTTCGCAAAAAACATGCTTGCCCGCGTCCAGGACTTGCATGGCGACTTCTTCATGCGTCGTATTGGGAGTGGAAACGAAAATGGCGTCACATTCTTTGAAAAGCTTCTCGAGCGATCCGGCGGCCTGGCCGCCAAACCTCGCTGCCATTGCTTCCGCGCGTGCCGTCTCCAAGTCAAAAAAGCCGCGAAGCTTCACACGTGAATCCTTAGCCAGAATAGCTGCGTGTATGTTTCCAACGCCTCCCGCTCCAACCATTCCAATCTGATATGGCATTACCGACATCTCCTTTGTTGTCCCCGAACCGCGCAGCCAAAAATTCCCGCTGCGAGACTCCCGTGGCCAGCATCGGCCGGTCTTGAGATAATTTCCGGCAGCATTCCCGCCACGGTAGAAAAAACCGCTTTACGAATTTCGTTCCGTTTCGCCGGCGCGAACCAAAGGCACGCGAGGATCACGCTCCAAACCAGTCTTGCGTAGGTGCGCGTAGCGCGGATCATCGCTGGCAGCCATTGAACGTGCGCTACCCGCAAGCACATTGAGGTAATACACGTCGTATCCGTGCGCCGCGACCACGGGATGATAGCCATCCTTGATCAGCACCAAATCGCCGTCGACGAGTGTCAGAGTGTTGTCGCGCGTTCCCGCGGCGTCGTACAGGCGCTGGAACGCATATCCTTCCGGCTTGCTGATCCGGTAGTAATAGGTTTCGTCGAGGTCCACTTCGACTGGTGGATTGTGAACGTCGTGTTTGTGCGGAGGATAGCTCGACCAATTTCCGCTCGGTGTATAAACCTCGCAGATCAAAAGCTTGTCGGCAGGGAACTCCGGGCGAATGACATCAACAATCTGGCGAGTGCAATTTCCTCCGCCGCGAATTTCCTCGCGGCAATCCGCCGGAGCAATGATTCGTGGACTAAACCGCGCCGAGGAAGGAGTGCGGCAATCCGCGAATTCACAATTGGTGATCGCGGAAATTTCGAAAGGCGTGCGACTCGGCAGATACGCCGCGTACGGAAAACCGCTGAACACGTCCTTGCGCCCGCCGATTTCGCGCGGCCCTTCGCCCCAGTCCAGCGTCCCTTTTCCTCCAAGGACAACAAGAGCGGCTTCGTCGTCCCGCGTATTGCTCTGCCAATATTGCCCGGCAAGTAACCGGCGCACCGAGAAGTTGATCGTGCTCCACTTTGCCCGCTCCCGCGTAACCGACACTAGCACTCCGGATTTGTCCTGTGTGACGAGAGCCTGGTGAATCAGTACCTCCTGAGCATAAGAAGTTTCTGGCATGTCTACCTCCCCGGGGAAATGGCGTCCGTTGCCCCGCCTGTCTTTACTTGACGAATCCACGTTCGCGCTCGGCTTCAGAAAAAATGCCGCTCCCGCTTCACGCCTTTTTCGTAAGCCTTGCGCGCGCTGCGGACGCTCTCCATTTCCGAGGTCTCCGCCACAGCCACATCCCACCAGGATTCATAGCTGGGAACGCGCGCGTTGCGATCCACTTCGATTACCGTCACAGTCGTTCGCGTATTTGCGCGCGCGGCGACGAGCGCGTGCCTTAAGTCATCGAGAGTGCGAACGCGGGCAGCCTCGGCGCCGAGACTTTGCGCATTCGCGACGAAATCAACATTTGCCATATTTCCTTGGAGCTTTCCATCCTTCCTGAACCGGTATTCCGTTCCGAATCCGCCGCTCCCGCACGATTCACTCAGCGCGCCGATGCTCCCGAATCCGTGGTTATCGAGCACCACGATATTCAATTTGATTCCTTCTTGAACGGACGTATGGATTTCCTGCGCCATCATCAAATAGGATCCGTCGCCGACCATGACGTAGACTTCGCGTTCCGGCGCTGCCATTTTCACGCCGAGCCCACCCGCGATTTCATAGCCCATGCAGGAGTAGCCGTACTCCAAGTGATAACCTTTGGGGTCTCTAACCCGCCATAATTTGTGAAGATCTCCGGGCAGACTACCTGCCGCGCAGACAACGACGTCACGCTGCCCCGAAACTGAACTTACCACGCCAATGACTTCGCTCTGGCTGACCGGCGGGTCATGCTGAAGATGAAAAAGCCGTTCTACTTCCTTATTCCAATCATCCCGAAACCGGCTGACGCGCTCCTGATACTCGGCCGGCGTTTGATATCCAGCGACGAGCTGCGCAAGCTCTTCGAGAGCCGTCCGAGCGTCCGCCACCACAGGCACGCCCCCTTGTTTCCCCGCGTCGAACTCCCCCACGTTGATGTTGATGAATTTGACCGTGCGATTCTGAAACGCAGTCGTCGAAGCGGTCGTGAAATCCGTATATCGCGTGCCGACTCCGATAATCAGGTCGGCATCGCGCGCCAATAGATTGGCTCCGGGAGTGCCCGTCACGCCCATGGCTCCGATGCACTGCGCGTGATCAAACGACAGCGAACCTTTTCCGGCTTGGGTTTCCGCGACGGCGATTCCCGTATGTTTAGCAAATCTAGCGAGAGCTCCTGAGGCTTCCGAGTAGATCACGCCCCCGCCGGCAATGAGCAGTGGCTGCCGGGCCGCGCGAATCATTTCGGCTGCGCGACGCATCGCTTGCGCATCCCCTCGCGCCCGCGGAACGCTCCAAACTCGCTTCTCGAAAAAAGCAGATGGATATTCCAAAGCTTCCGTTTGCACGTCTTGCGGCATGCTGAGCGTGACGGCTCCTGTTTCGGCGGGAGAAGTCATCACGCGCATGGCTTCCGGCAAGGCAGTCAGAAGTTGCTCGGGCCGCGAGATGCGATCCCAATAACGGGAGACCGGCTTGAAGCAATCGTTGACGGAAATGTCCTGCGTCTGCGGTGATTCGAGTTGCTGCAGGACCGGCGCGACGTTGCGGCGAACAAAAATATCACCCGGAAGCAGAAGCACGGGAATACGGTTCACGGTGGCTGTCGCGGCACCGGTTACCATGTTGGTCGCTCCGGGGCCAATCGAAGACGTGCACGCGAACACACGCAGGCGATTGCTCATTTTCGAGAACGCCACCGCCGTGTGAACCATGGCCTGTTCGTTGCGATTCAGGTAATAAGGGAAGTCCTCATTCTGCTGCAGCGCCTGCCCGATCCCCGCTACGTTCCCGTGCCCAAAAATTCCGAAGCAGCCTGCAAAAAAAAGATGCTCGACTCCATCTCGTTCGACATACTGGTTTTTCAGGAATTTGATCGTCGCCTGCGCTGCCGTCGCTCGACACGTAAACGCCAAACCAGCCTCCAAGAAGGGCGTTTGATCCCATCTGGCATTGGAATCAGAAACGCTCGAGAGAAGATGCGGGAGCGGCTCTCGCCGCTCCCGCGCCGGGCGCTAGAAGTATAGCTTTAGTGCGAATTGGATTTCACGGGGATCGCCCGGTCCGCCCGAATCGGTACCCAGAATCGGCGCAAGCGTGTTGGAAACTTTTCCAAACGAACCTGGCGAAGAGATATCCGCATTTGGATTTCCGAAGTTGGGATGGTTGAAGGCATTGAAAAATTCGGTTCTAAATTGCAGCTGGTATCGCTCCGTAAACTTGAATTGTTTAAACAGGCTCAGGTCCCACATCTGGATTCCGGGGCCATGAAACTGGTACGGAGCGCAGTTCCCGAATTGTCCGGGACCGGGCTGCGAAAACGCCGCCGGATTAATTATAAACCCCGTGGTTGTGTAAAGATTGTGATTGGTCGTCGCGCCGGCGTAGGGATCCCCGATACAGTTCGCATACACGGGGTTATTGCCGTCCACCAAGCCATCATTATTCGCAGTGACGGCAAACGGAGTTCCCGTTTGCAGCGTTACAATTCCGTTGAATTGCCACCCACCCAGCCAACGGCCGGCCATATTGTCACCGGACATGAAGCGTTGACCCTGTCCGAACGGCAATTCCCAAAGGAAATCCCCGACAAAGCGGCTACGAATGTCGAAAACCGAATTGCCCATCTCTGCGCCGTAGTTGTACGAGTTTTGAGGTAACTGTCCGGCCGTCAAGTTGTCGCGGTAATTGGCCAGACCGTGGCTGTAGGTGTAACCCAGCGAGTAGCTCAGGCCCTTGGACATTCTGCGTCGCAACGCGAGCTCGAGGCCGTTGTAGTCCGAATTTCCGTCATTTGTGGCGGTTTCCAGGTACGCGTGTGAACCAGCGCTCGCGCAAGGATTGCCTGTGCCGGCAAACGTATCCACGGTCGTTACCGTATTCAGGTTGGCATAGGGGTATTGTAAAACCGGACAGCCTGAATCGAAGCCTGTGACCATCGGCTGGTTGTAATCCCGCACGCGTTGTTCCTTGCGCCCCCAATTACCAACGTAGGTCGCCGAGACCACTGTGTCACTCTTAACTTGATATTCGAATCCGAAGCTCGTCTGTTCGACATACGGCGTCCGTTGGTTCGGATCCTGCGCCCGTATCTGGAGATCATACAAGGGTGGGGATGTCGCATTGACGATGGACGCGGGAAATCCATTCTTCAGCTGAAATACGGCGCTGGTTGCGCCTGTCACTTCTTGAGTATCGATAAATTGCGGCGGATTCAGTTGAATTAAAGACTCCGAGCCGATCCGGTTTTCATGCTGATAGAAAATTCCATATCCACCTCGCCATACCAAGCGAGGCATCATCTGATAGGCAAAGCCAAAACGCGGGGCGAAATTGTTCAGGGCTGGATGAATCAGCGCACGATTGTACCAGCCGGACGCATTGCTCGCCGCGGTGATAAGTCCTCCGCCGTTCGCCGGCGTGAAGTTCGAGGTCTGGTTATTCCTATCGATCAGTGGAGCGAAAAGCTCGTATCGGAGGCCGTAAGTCAAGGTGAGTTTCGGAGCGGCCCTCCAAGTGTCCATGGCATAGAAGGAGTGTCCTGGTGCGAAGTAATGGACGACGTGGGGTGTCGTAAAAATTACGAGATTCACGTCTCCGAGCAGCAAATCGGGCAGGGCCATCTGTTCGCTGCCGGTGATCACTCCGGTTTCTAAAATGAGACCCTGCGGAGCTTCGATATCGAGAAAATTGTCGCTCCGCCGGAGGTATTGATATCCGAATTTGAAGCTGTGCGTCCCTTTCAACCAGTTCAGGTTCTCAACAAGGTTCCACGCTTGCGAAATCTGGTACTGAGGCCGCCAAGCTGCTGACCCTTCCGTCGTCAGGCCGCCGATGAAGAACGGAGGTATGCCAGCGGTTCCCGGCCCATTCGGGATTCCTGTCAGACCGATCGCTGTCTGAGCTTGGGAAGTGCCGACGGTCAAGCCATTGGGATCGCTATGAGCATAGTCCCGGTTGAAGCCAAATCGTAGATCATTGACCACTGAGTTTGAAAGTGTGTGTGTCCAACCCAGCGCGATCGACTGCTGGTGCCAACGATACTGTGTCGCGAAATTGCCATTGCCGATCAAGGGATTGCCGGTCCACCTAGGGTCTTGCCGGTTCACGTGCCGGTAGCTGTAGCTCCCAAAAATCTGATCTTTCGGGCTGAGAGTGTAATCGATGCGACCATCCAGGGAATATACGTCATCGGGAATGGACGTCGGAAATACGTAGTTCGGCGCTCCCGTCCAACTTCCAGGGACACCTTCCTTAGCCACCGCGGATGGGACGTTGGGAGTCGCCGTACCAGCCACCAAGCCCATTAGCTTCTGAGCAACCGGATCGAAGCAACCCGCTTGGATAATGTTCCCGACGTAGCATCCGGACTGTCCGGGGACCTGCGGGTTGTTTAAGGCGTAGTTCAATTCCGTGAAATTGCCCTGCGTCATCAGCGGCGTCGGAACCGTGCTTTGGACGGTGGTGCCTTCCCGACTCGTGAACCGCTCCAGATCGCCAAAGAAAAACAGCCTGTCCTTCACGATCGGTCCGCCCAATGTGCCGCCGAATTGATTCTGAGAGAAGCCCCCGCGAGGATTACCCGTCGCATTGTTAATCCACGTGTTTGCATCCAGAGACTTATTTCGGAGGAACTCGTACAGATCTCCGTGGTACCCATTCGTGCCTGATTTGATGGTCGCGTTGACCACCGCTCCTGCGGAGTTGCCGAATTCAGCTGAATACGTGCGGGTCTGTATTTTGAACTCCTGCAGAGCGTCGGGCGGCGGCTGCACGACCTGCACCGACAATTCCTGCAGGTTTTCTGAGAAGGAATTATTGTCGATGCCGTTCAGCAAAAAATTGTTCTGGAGCTCGCTGTTCCCGCTGACGCTGAAGCGGTCGGGCGCAGGGTTAGCCGCGCCATAATCCTTATCCACTCCGGGTTCCAATAGCGCCAAATCGGCATAACGGCGCCCGTTCAAAGGAAGGTCGTTGATGCTTTGTTCATTCACGACGCTTCCGACATCGGCTGATTGCGTCTGCAGCATCGGCTCGGCACTTGTCACCACTATTTCCGTTTTTACGGACCCTACCTTCAGGGTGAAGTTCAGGGAAAGATGATCCTGCACGTGCAATGTAATGTCATCGCGCAAAACACTGTCAAATCCGGCAGCGCTGGCTTTCACGGAGTATTTGCCGGGGATCAATGTCAGGACCTGATACTCTCCCGCGGCATCGACAGGGGTGGTCACTGCGACCCCCGTAGCTTTATTTGTGATCGTTACCTTCGCGCTCGGCACGATTGCTCCGGAGGCGTCCACAATCCTTCCTGCGATTGCACCGCGGTCGATTTGGCCAAACGTCGGCACAGCAGAAACCCCGAGCAACATGGCAAACAGCATCGCCCAACCAAGCAATCTCCGAGTGTTGAACTCATGATTCATTGCAGCCTCCACCTTTCAGATTCGATGATCCGTCTCTCCCAACCTTTGACACCGTTGGATTCAAAACCGCTCAGCCACCTGCCACCCGTTTGGAAACAAATCATGAACCGTGAATGTCCTATACTCATCGCTTTCCAAGCAAAAACCGCATCGCCGGCGAACACGATCGCCTCGGAATGATCGGCGTCCTCGACGGATTGTTCCAGAAAGCGCACACTGCCGCGAACGTATTCCGGGACCAAGTCGACGCGGAAAAGGCCGGAAAAGGCGAATAAGATATCGTCAGCTGAATGCTGCCCCCTAAATATTAAGGATCAACCCCGCAACCGTACCGAAACGATTCGGTCACTGAATGCTTGGGGGTGTAACATTCGCAAAAATCGTTGTCAAGTCAATTTTTTGGAAACAGACTTCTACAACCGAATTTTGCAATATTTGAAAGTGTGTAACGGCCGCGAATGGTGATTCGCAAAAATGCCGGAACGTTTTGGCAATTGTATTGACAATGTTCCTTGCGGACGTACAATGCCGTTACTTCGAATGAAAATACGGAGGCTGGATGGCGAGCGCAGCAGCACTGGGACGAATTCAAAACGTCTCGCATTTCGCAGATCGGGTCTTCAAAGCCGCATCCCCAAGTATTTGCGACACGTGTCTTCCGGATCGAAGAAAAGGCTCCGTCTGAGGTTCGACATTTGCTTTCACTCGAAACGATATGGCCGGCGCGCATTCGGGGAACAATGCATGGCGACCGCTGATTCTCGCACGCACGGAATATTTCGCTAAACATCTCGCAACATGCAAAGGAGAGACAATGGCATCGCGATGCAGCAAGATTCTTCCCGTAACGCTCGCCATATTGGCCTGCGCAGTGCCTTTTCTGTTTCGATCGAATCCGTTGAAAGCTCAATCTCCCAAGGCAGTCAGTTCCAGGCCGATTCCGGCAGCAGAAGCGCTGGATTTTGATCGAGGAGCGGCCGCGCTCTGGCAGAGCCTCCTGAAACTCCACACGCGTGCCAGCTTGATAATGGTCACCGCGCATCCCGACGACGAGGACGGAGGAATGCTGACCTATGAATCGCGCGGGCAGGGCGTGCGAGCCGCTCTGTTGACGCTCAATCGCGGTGAAGGCGGCGCCAACGTCATGTCTTCGGACTACTTTGACGCGCTAGGTCTGGTGCGCACGGAAGAACTGCTCGCGGCAGATCGTTATTACGGAGTCCAACAATTCTTTTCGCGAATGTGCGACTACGGCTTTTCCAAGACAAAAAAAGAGGCGCTCGAGAAGTGGGGACACGATCAAACCCTCTCCGATGTTGTACGCGTAATTCGCATGACTCGTCCTCTCGTCGTTACTTCCGTTTTTGTCGGAGGTCCGTCGGACGGCCACGGCAATCACCAGGTTGCTGGCGAAATGGCGCAGGAAGCTTTCAAGGCGGCGGGCGATCCGGCCATGTTTCCCAAGCAGATCAAGGAAGGACTGCGCCCCTGGAAGCCACTCAAGGATTATGCACTCGTGCCGTTTTCCCCTGTCACCGACAAGGGGATTTTCGATTACGCGGACGGCAAATATTATCCCGCCGAATTTCGCAATTATACGGACGGCACCGTCATCCACGGCCCGCTTTCCGCTTCTGTCGACATTCCGGAAGGCGAGTACAACCCTCTCCTCGGATTAACGTACGCCCAGGTCGCCCGCGTGGGTCTCGGCTACCAAAAGTCGCAGAGCGGCGGCACCGGCTTGCCCCCGGCAGAAGCGGAGATGACTCCGTATCACCGGTTCGCGTCGCTCGTCTCCGTTCCGGAAAAAGAGTCGTCATTCTTCGATGGCATCGACGTTTCGCTCGTCGGCATCGCGAGCCTCGCGCGAGGCGGCGATTCCTCTTTCCTGAAGGCTGATTTATCGCGGATCAATTCTCTGGTCGATAAAGCCATGAATGATTTTTCGGCCCAGCATCCGGAAGTGATTGCTTCGACCCTCGCTGCAGGCTTGAAACAAACGAACGAACTGATCGCAAAAGTAGCCAGCAGCAACCTGACCGCCGATTCGAAGTACGACGTGACTCACGAACTCAAAGTGAAGCAAGCTCAGTTCGAAAATGCCCTCGCCGAATCCCTCGGTATTTCGGTGCTGGCCACGGTGGTTCCTGAGAAAGAACCGACTGGGCCTTTCGCACGCTTCTTCAAAAATCAGCCAACGTTCCAGGTGGCAATCCCCGGACAGGAATTCTGGGTGGAAATTCACGCAACGAATCCAACCAATCTTCCCGTGGAACTGCAGAGTGCCGTGTTGGAAGCTCCGGCGAAGGAACATTGGTCCATCGATCCCGCGACGCAAATGGGCGGCACGCTCAAAGGCAATCAGTCCGTGGATCTGCGGTTCACGGTCCACGCAGCGGCCGACGCGAGTTTCACGCGGCCGTATTTCACGCGTCCGAACATTGAGCAAGCCTACTATGACATCGAAGTACCAAAGGATCTGAGTCTACCCTTAGCTCCCTATCCGCTATCTGCCAGAGTGCATTTCGTATTCGACGGAACGCCATTCCAATTGACGCAGGTAGTTCAGTCCGTGCAACGGATAACGGGCCCGGGAACAGTGCTAGAACCGCTGATCACAGGTCCGGCCATTTCCGTTTCCATCGCTCCGCAGGCGGGTATTGTTCCGCTGTACGCAAAGTCGTTTGAGGTGTCGGTCAACATTCACAGCAATGTCAAAGGTCCCGCAAAAGGAACGGTAAAACTCGACTTGCCGGATGGCTGGAAGGCGCCGCAGGAAGAGTTCTCGACTTCGAAGGACGGGGACGATCAGACGCTTAACTTCCGCGTCTCGCCTGCCGGACTTAAGGAAAAGGCGTACGCAATTACGGCCGTCGCCACTTATGACGGTCAAGATTACAAGGAGGGCTATCACACGGTCGGTTATCCCGGTTTGCGTCCTTACAATCTCTATCGAGCTTCCACCTATCGCACAACCGGTGTTGATGTGAAAGTCGCTCCGGGGCTGAATATCGGATATATCGTGGGCGCAGGCGACGACATGCCTGAATCTCTCGTGAATCTCGGCATTAACGTCCATTACCTCACCCCGGAAGATCTTGCGAGCGCGAATCTCTCAAAATTCAACGCGATCATTCTCGGCGTGCGCGCCTATGCCGTGCGTGATGATCTCAAAATTCACAACGACCGCATCCTCGACTACGTAAAGAACGGCGGCGTGGTCATCGTTCAGTACAACACGCCCGAGTACGACCACAATTACGGGCCGTATCCCTACAAAATGGGTTCGAGTCCCGAAGAAGTTACCGACGAAAATTCGCAAGTCGAAATCTTGGCGCCCTCAAATCCCGTTTTCACCTGGCCCAATAAAATCACCAGCAAGGACTTTGAAAATTGGGTGGAAGAGCGCGGCTCGAAATTTCTTGAAAGCTGGGACTCGCGGTATGTCCCACTGCTCGAAACGCACGATCCTGGTCAGGCTCCCCAAAAAGGCGGCCTCGTCTACGCGAAATACGGCAAGGGCATTTACATCTATAACGCCTACGCATTCTACCGTCAGATGCCCGAGGGCGTTCCCGGCGCATATCGTATTTTCGCCAACATGGTCAGCCTGGGTAAAAATCCTGAGCTGATGAAATCTCGGACCGCAGGTGCTCGCAAGCCAGCGCGGAAGTCCACTCGCTAATTTCGGGAAGCAGACAGCCCAACGCCGGACCATTCTCACGGATGTTCCGGCGCTTCCTTCTGCCCTTGCGCTTCCTTCTGCATCGTGTAGAGGAACGTTTTCATCGCTGCTTCGTGCCGCGCATTCTCATCCGCCAAGCGCGTTGACGCCGCCTCGTACAGCTTTATTTCCTTCCGCTGCTTTCCCGGTTGCTTCATGCGCCCGTAAATTTGTGCCAGCCGGTAATGCGCGTCCGCGGATCCCGGGTCCAGGCGTGCGCAGACTTCGGATTGGTCGAGCGCTTCTGGCCAGCGCTCCAGCCATTGATATGCTTTGCCCAATTGGCAATGCGGCGCGGCATCGTCCTTCGGAAGCAGCGCAATGGACGCGTGCAAGCGCCGCAAAATCTCCGCAGCGTGCGTTTTGTCTCCCATAACGTAGTCTCGGCGAAAGAGCACCGCGCCGCAGTAATACTCCGTGTGCCCGTCCTTCGGCTGGCTATCCGAATACTGGCACAGCTTTGCAACCGCTGCGGGAGCGGGCGCCGAGGCTCGGTCCATCTGAATGTCTCCCAAATATTGCAGCGCCTCTTCCGGTTGCGGCGCCAGTTCCGCCGCATGCAGCAGATATTTTGTCGCTGCGTCGTCCGTTCCCCCAAAATGCTCTACCATGCCAAGTGCCAATTGGATTCGCCAGGACTCCGGCTGCAACTCCTCTGCCCGTTTGAGAGCGACTCGCGCGGGTTCGAAGCTATTGTGCCGGATCAACTCCACCGCGAGTGAGAGACTATACCTTTCTTCGTTCGGCGCCAGCGCAACGGCCGCTTGATAACTGTTTACGGCTGCCAGGCTGTCCCCGCGCGACTCTTGAATGTCGCCGAGCAGATCCTCCAGATCGGCGCTGTCGCCAAGCTCCTTGCACTTTTCCGCGCTTTCCAATGCATCGCCGGAGCGGCCCGCCCGGAATTGTGCGAGCGCCAGATCAAACTGCAAGTCGGCGCGCTGCGGGTCGAGCTCTGCCGCCGTCGTTAGCTCTCCAATGGCTTCGGAATATTTTTCGTGAGAGATCAAGAGCTCCGCCACACGCTGGTGCAACGCCAACTCTTGCGGGGATGTCAGCTGTGTCGCCCGAAGCAGCTCCAGAGTTTGATGAAAATCGGCATGCATTTCCAATTCGGCTTCCAGGCAAACGAGGCCGACTTGCGGATCGCGCGTGCTGGAAAATAGAGGCTCTGTCAAACCTGCTGCGCGTCGCCAATTCTTCGATTGCATTTCCGCCACAGCCGTGGCCATGGCGAGCCCAGGGTCCGTCGGCTTCAGCGCGAGAGCTTTTTCCATTTCCGAAGCGGCGGCCGGCGCATTTCCCAGCCCCATAGCTACGGAAGCCTTCAACCGGTGGAATCCGATGCGCTCTTCACGGCCACCCGGTGGGGATAGGCCGGCCAATGCGCTTTGAGCTTCCGTGTACTTGTGGAGTTGCACGAGAACCACGGCCCACTCCGTTCGAATGTGCGGGTTGCCCCGGCTGTCTCTGGCGGCATGTGCGAGCAATGGCTCAGCCTTTCCGGGCTGGCCTTCGCCTTCATAGATCTCGCCGAGCGCCGTTAGGGCAATGTAGTCGTCAGGCATGGCTTGCAAGACCGTGTTGAACTCTTCGACGGCCCGATCGTTCTGCCCTAGGCTGGCATACGCTTGTCCGAGCATGATCCGCGCGTTCGAATCCTCGGGCCAAGTTTGAAGGTAATCCGAAAGAATTCGAATTGCGTCCTCTGCATTTCCGTGCGCAAGAGCGGACTGCGCTTTCGCGAGTGGTCCGGAGGAGTGACGAGGAAGCGTTTGCGATGAAGATTGATTCTGCCGCGCGCTGACCGTGAGTGGGGAACAACAGAGAAACAAACTGCTCGCAACCAGGATGGAACGTCTCAAGTGCCCACACGTCTTCACGGTCGCCGCTTCTCCTCTCTCATTCAACCAATCTCTCGGATCTCTGCTTTGCGCGAAACCGCTTGATCCCAAATTTCTACCCGCCTATCAACTCCCGGGTCCTTCGTCGCGTTTTAACCAGGTCTCGATGAGCTTCACCATTCCGTCTTCGCCGATCTGAACCAGTTCCCCCCTTTTTCCTCGGACGCTTCGCTTACGTGACCAGAATACCCCGGCCAGTCAGTCGCCGTCGACTTTTGCAGAAAATAAGGCGGGCCGCCGGAGAGGTCGGGCGGGTTCGGAAAGATCGCGAGCCTTATCGCCTGAAATGATGACGGAATCTGCCCTCAGCGGATTGTGCCGCGCGTGAAACTCCAGGCTTCCGAGCGGCAGAATCGCGAGCGGATGACTGGCCACGACTTCGGCCCGCCTCGAATCCCACGATTTCCTCGAATCGTTTCGGCTCTAGCGGCGGTTCCGGGGAAAGTCAATCCTGTCAGCAGCACATTTCTTTCCCGTAATCTGCGCCTTTTGCCATCACTCGCAAAATTGCTCGGAGGTAGCCTACGATCTTACGCGTTGTCCACGCCTATTTTTCTTTGTGAATTCTCCGAAAGTCCTTGTCCACATCCCAAGCGTGATCAAGCTCACCTCACGCCGAAACGTTTCAGTACATTAGCGCTTCTTGACTTGCCCGTGCCCGGCCCCGCTGCTATAGTCCCCGCTCGATATTCGACTCACTTTTTTCCGGGACGCCTGACTTGACCGAAAACATTTCGCCCCATCTTCCTCCCGAGATCGCGGGACCCTCCGAAAAACTTGTTCGCGGCATGGGTTTGCTTCAATCCGTCGCTGTCAACATGCTGGGGATGATTGGCGTCGGCCCCTTCATTACCATCGGTGTGATCCTTTCCGCGATGGGCGGACCGCAGGCTGTGCTCGGCTGGTTTCTCGGCGCCTTGTTTTCCGTCTGCGATGGGATGGTTTATGCCGAACTGGGCGCAGCCATGCCGGGAGCCGGCGGAGCGTATATCTATTTCCGCGAAGCCTTTAATCCACGCACCTGGGGTCATCTTTTCTCTTTTCTATTCCTGTGGGAAACAATTTTTGTCGCTCCGTTGGCCATCTCGGCCGCGTGCGTCGGTTTTGCCGAATATGCTCGTTATTTCTTACCTCGATTAAACCACGCAGGGGTGGGCGCGCTCGCCGCCGCCGTCTGTGTGCTCATCACGTTTCTACTGTATCGTCCCGTCAAGGAGGTGGGGCGCTACTCGGTCATGATGTTGGCCGTGGTGTTGGCTGCGATGTTTTGGGTAATCGTGTCCGGACTTATTCACATCA
>Ga0307374_10007077_pt1 | contig 17271 bp, 15 predicted proteins | sample OX3MG_FD_202532 | JGI IMG/M metagenome (GOLD analysis project Ga0307374, IMG submission 202532) | Soil microbial communities from Risofladan, Vaasa, Finland - OX-3 | ecosystem: Environmental > Terrestrial > Soil > Coastal area > Acid sulfate soil | place: Finland: Risofladan, Vaasa | collected... | reverse complement strand
GCCCGGGAATGTCGAGCTCGCGGCCGCGCGGCGCGCCCGAGCCGACGAAAATCGCGTCGAAGCCCTCGGCAAGCAGCGCCTTCATGCTGTCGATGCGCCGTTCGAGGCGCAACTCGATGCCGCCGATGCCGGTGATGTAGTCGACCTCTTCGTCGATCACGCTTTCCGGCAGCCGGAAACGTGGAATCTGCGTGCGAATCATACCGCCCGCCTTCGGATCACCGTCGAAGATCACGACACGATAGCCGAGCGGCGCAAGGTCGCGCGCCACCGTGAGCGAGGCGGGCCCTGCGCCGACCAACGCGACGCGCTTGCCGTTGGCCGTCGCCGGCGCCTTCGGCAGCAGCGCGCGAACATCGTTCTTGTTGTCGGCGGCGACGCGTTTCAGGCGACAAATCGCGACCGGCTCCTTCTCGACGCGGCCACGTCGGCAGGCGGGTTCACACGGACGGTCGCAGGTGCGACCAAGAATCCCCGGGAATACGTTCGATTTCCAGTTGACCATGTAGGCGTCGGTGTAGCGGCCTGCCGCGATTAACCGGATGTATTCCGGCACCGGCGTGTGCGCCGGACAGGCCCACTGGCAGTCGACGACTTTATGGAAGTAATCGGGCGAGCGCGTATCGGTCGGCAGCAACGACGAAACTCCCTAACTCTTGCCCGGCTACGCGTTACCGCGCCGCCGTCACGCCTCCTCACCCGATCCGGCCTCGTCCTCGAGCGTCCGCGCGATCCGCTCAAGCTCACGGACCACCTCCGGCACCGCAGTCAATTCGGCGAGGTCGCGGCAGCGACGCGCTAGATCGCGCAACCGCTCCGCCTGCGCATTATCCGCAATGCCATGCCCTCCGGCCGTTCTCAACGCCATCGCGCGCTCCTCACGCCCGACGCACTATCCCAATAAAACGGGACAACGGGCCCACGGGGGCGACACTCTGCATCAATGCATTCGGGGGTGCAACACCACCCCGGTGCAAAGCTGGCCCTAGCAAAAGTGAGGTTTTTGGCGCCATCCGAAGTCGGCGGGAACCGCCGTGGAACGCCCAACCGGGCCGCCGGGGCCGCTGTGACTACGGTGGGACGATGGACCACTCGACATGGTTTCGATTCGTTTATCGACTCGTCTTTTCGGGGCCCGTCAACAGCCGAAAACGGCCGCGTCATCGCGCGGCGCGCTCGCCGGAATGTTGCCGGCCAGAGTTATCCACGTAATCAACAGGGTTGGGGACGATTCGCGGCAGATTTCTGCGGCTTTCGACGTAGGTCGGTTGACCGCCACATGATAAATTTTTTGTGTTCCGCCGCCCGCGCTTGTGGTGGCACGCGAGGAGGTCGCCGGCAGAGTGGACAGTCCATCGTCCCAGACCGCATCGCGCTTCGGTGGTGCCATCGGCGCCGCCCTGCTCATGGCAGTGCTGTTCGCTCTCGTTCTGGGCGTCTACGGCGCTGTGTATATCGACGCATTCCGGCCCACGACGACGCTGCCAGCGCCGGCTATCGTGGCGACCTCGCCGACCACCGCACCATCGGTGCTCGCCGCACCGTCCGTGGCGACGGCTCCGCAGCCGGCGCTCAAGAGCGTCGTCATTCCCCCTACACCGACGCTCGCGCAGATCAATCCAGCCGCGAGCCGCAGTGCGCCGGCGCCGGTCGAGGCAATCAAGCCACCCTATTGGGTCGAGTACGGTGCCTATCGCGGCGTGCTCTATGCCGCAAAGCTCGTCGAACGACTTGGCGCCACGGGGATCAAGGCCGAAATCAAGCGAGTCCGCGGCGCGACTGGCCGCGTCTATTTCAGCGTGCGGTCGGCCGCGACAACGGATCGTGCCGGCGCGGCAGCAGGCGCCAAGACCGCGACGGCTCGGCTCGGCATCGTGCCGTTGATTCACCGCGGCAACGGTGCGGCATGGGCACGGCCGATCGTCGCCAAATTGCCCGCGAGTAGGCCAGCAGCCGACGTCGCCGGTGCATATTGGGTACAGTTCGGCGCGTACGATTTGCGCGGCTACGCCGTCGCCTTGCGTGACCGGCTGCATCGCGCCGGCATGGACGTCACGATCGTCGAGCGCCATGCACCCGGCCATGCGCGCTATCTGGTTCGCTCCGGCGTACCGCTGCAGCGCGACACCGCTCGGAGCATGGCAGCTCACGCCGAGTCGACCGTGGGGATCACGCCCCTTGTCGGCCGTGCGCCCCATGCGTTCCATTCGGCGGCTTGAGGATATGGCGGCTCAATATCGCCTTTGAAATCGCGGAGCGGCTCGTGTAGTTGGGCGAGCCCAATTGCTGTGCTATTTGCCATGATTCTGACCCCACTTGCCGCCGATCGGCTTGAAACGACACTCACCGTCTTTGCCGAGTCCCTACCGACTGGCTTTGTCCGCGGAGTGTTTAAGCGGATCGCGCCAGCGGCCGACGGCGCCCGCACAGATGGCAAAAAATCTCTTAATAATCACTCTGAATCTATTGATCTTATAGCAAAGTTTTGTATCGGCACTAAGCCCGGTGCGCCGCAACTCGATGTGTCCTGGGATGGTTCGGTGCTGCGTAGCGGAACTGAAGCCTACGTTCTATTGCACGAAGTTGCGCATTATCAGCTCGCCGCGCCTGAACGGCGCGGGCTGGTTGATTTCGGCCTGGGACCGGGACCGGAGACCGGCGACCGTGAGCGCGCCGGCCGGGCTCAGAGCCTGTTCGGCTTGGCGCGCGAGCACGAAGAGGCGATGGCTTCGCTGCTCGGGATCCTGTGGGAGGCCGAGCTCGGTCACCCCGCCCTCGCCTCGCTACTTGATCAGAACTGGCTCGAGGGCGCGGGGCGAGCCGGAACCGCCGCGCACTTCGCCAGCACATTGGATGCCCTCAAGGGTGGCGGCTTTATCGACGACACCGGACGGCCGCTGATGCAGCTCCGCCAGCACGCCGACGACTAGCCGGTTACGCGGCGTCGCTGGTCGGCATCGAGTCGTTAGCCGATTCGGTGGTATTGAGAATGTGGATCGCGAGACAGCGCTGAAAGGCTGTCGGCCGGCGCCATACCGTCCACCTTTCGAGCAAGCTGGTTCGGGCGGCTAGGCTGCGTGCCTGGGCTGAGCGCTTGACCACGCGCGGAACCGACCAAGGCTTCCATGTCGGATCGAGTCGGGCCATCGTTGTATCGTGCATCGGATTCTCCCCTTACGAGTCGGCCGTTCTGGCCGCAACGGGAGACTCCGATTGGAATGGTAAGTTTTTGGTTAACGAGGCGTCGGCTTTGTCCCTGTTTTCCACATGAGATGTTGCGTTCTAAGCCACTGGAAAAGAGAAGAAAAATGAAGAGCTCATCGCAGGTTGCGTTTCTTGGAATTGGCCTGATGGGAAGCCGGATGGTGCGTAACCTCCTTGCCGCCGGATTCTCACTGACGGTGTGGAATCGCGACCGGGTCAAGGCCGACTCGCTGGCACCGCAAGGCGCCATGATTGCTGCGACGCCCGCCTCCGCGGCCGGCGGCGCGAGCGTGCTCATCACCATGCTGGCGAACGGGCCGGCAGTTGAGTCGGTGCTATTCGGCCCCCAGGGTGCGGCGGTTTCCGTGCAGCCGGGCAGCCTTGTCATCGACATGAGCTCGGCACCGCCCGAGCTAGCCCGTGACCATGCCCGGCGCTTTGCTGCGCGGGGTATCGCCTATCTCGATGCGCCGGTATCCGGCGGCACCGTCGGCGCGGAGCAAGGCCAATTGGCGATCATGGCCGGTGGCGAGCGCGCGGCTTTCGATCGGGCGGCACCGATCTTCCGCGCGCTCGGCCGTGCCAGCTTGGTCGGCCCAGCGGGTTCGGGGCAACTCGCCAAGCTCGCCAACCAGGCGATCGTCGCCGTGACCATCGGTGCGGTCGCCGAGGCGCTCTTGCTTGTTGCAGCCGGCGGCGCCGATCCGGCGGCCGTGCGCGAAGCGATCATGGGTGGATTTGCCGATTCGCGTGTCTTAGCTTTACACGGCAACCGGATGATCTTGCGGGATTTTATCCCCGGCGGTCCGGCCGACCACCAGGTCAAGGATTGCGCCACCATCGTCGCGACCGCCAAGGCCGCCGGTCTGACCCTGCCCTTTGCCGAGACCGCGTTGGCGTTGTTCCAGGACCTCGTCGCCCACGGCGGGGGCCGCTACGACCACAGCGCACTGCTGCTCGAGCTCGAGCGGCGCAACGCGCCCGCCCGCGTCGGCGCCGCGCCCGACCGGCTGCCCGCCTAGACCGCTGGCGTCAGCAGGGGCTTCCCGGCGAACTGCGCCGCCAGGTTATCGAGCATGAGCCGACCCATGGCCAAGCGAGTCGCCTGCGTCGCGCTGCCGACATGCGGCGTCAGCACGACACTGTCGAGCTTGGTCAACGCTTCGGGCACGCGCGGCTCGTCTTCGAAGACATCGAGTCCGGCGCCGGCGAGCTTGCGCGCGGCCAGGGCCAAGACCATCGCAGCCTGATCGATCACCGAGCCGCGGGCGATGTTGATCACCGTGCCCTTGGGGCCAAGCGCTTCGATCACGCGAGCACTGACCAGATGACGAGTCGCCGCGCCGCCAGGACAGGCAACGACCAGATATTCGACGTCAGCCGCCATGGCAACGAGATCCGGATAGAATCGATAGGGCAGATCCGATTTGGGTCGTGGATTGTGATAGACGACGGTCATCTCCATCGCGACCGCGCGGCGGGCGATCGCCTGGCCGATACGTCCCATGCCGACCACGCCCAAGGTCGTACCGCCGAGCTTGCTCTGTAGCGGCAGCGGCCCCTTGAGCCAGCCACCGTCGCGCACGAATCGGTCGGCCACCATCAGGCGCCGCGCTACCGCGATCATCAGGCCGATCGCGAGATCGGCAACGTCGTCGGTGAGCACGTCGGGCGTATTGGTGACGCGGATGCGGCGGGCCTTGGCCGCCTCGAGATCGACGTGGTCGAGGCCGATGCTCATCGAGGCGACGATCTCGAGCCGCGGCAGTGCCGCCATCAGCGAGGCGTCCACCTTGCCGGAAAAGGTGGCAATGCCGCGGACGGTATTCTTGAGCGGCGTGAGGAAGGCGGCGCGGTCCTGCGCCTGGTAGAGGTGATGCACCGCATAGGTTGCGGTGAGCGCCTCCATGACCGGCGGATAGAGCGGACTCGCGGCGACGACGTCGATCTTGTCCATGCGGGCGCCATCCTGCAAATCGCCGCTGCGACGGTCAAACCCGTTCGTGGCCCACCCCGCGCGCTTCCGCACTTATCCACAACGATCCACAAGATTTTCTCATAACTTATACAATGCGTAACTAGCGCAATCCGACTCGTCTGTTTTCTCTGTTTGGGAATCCTAACTGCTTAAATTGACGCCACAGCGTGGCCGCCATCGACCGGAATGACCACGCCGGTGATATAGCCGCCCGCCGCCGACACCAGGAGAAGCAAAGCGCCATCGAGATCGGACGCGACGCCGATGCGGCCCATCGGGATGCGCGCCACAATCGCCCGCCCTGCCTCGCTTTGCAGAAATGGCCGATTCATGTCGGTCTCGAAATAACCCGGCGCCAGCGCATTGACGGCGATGCCGTAGCGCGCCAGCTCGAGCGCCAACACCCGCGTCAGTTGCACCACGCCGGCTTTGGCGGCCGCGTATTCGGGCACGTTGCGCGCGGTGCGGAATGCCAGCAGCGACGCGAGATTGACGATGCGTCCGCCGCGCTTGTCGGCGATGCGCCGCGCGGCAAACTCGCGCGCCATCAGCCACGCACCTTTGAGGTTGGTGTCGAGTACACGGTCCCAGTCGGCTTCGCCGTGATCGAGCAGCGGTTTCGACACGGCAACACCGGCGTTGTTGATCAGGATGTCGAGCGGTCCGAGCGCCCGCTCCGCCTGCTCGAAGCTAGCCCGTACGCTCTCGCCCGAGGTCACGTCGCCGACGACGACGGCCGCATGTCGGCCGGTTGCTTTAGCGATTTCCGTTGCCGCTTGGTCGAGCGCCGTGCGGTCACGCGCCAGGAGCGCGACATCGGCGCCGGCGACGGCGAGTACCCGAGCGAAGTGCAATCCCAAACCACGCGACGCACCCGTCACCAGCGCCCGCTTGCCGGCGAGCGAGAAATCGGCGCTCACGGCGCGAGGCTCTTTGCCTGCTCGCGCAGCAGGTATTTCTGGATCTTGCCCGTGGACGTCTTCGGCAGCGGCCCGAAGACGACGGTCCGCGGCACCTTGAAATGGGCCAGGTTGGCGCGACAAAAAGCGATGACGTCATCAGCGGCTGCGGCGGTGCCGGGCTTCAGCGCGACGAAGGCGCACGGCGTCTCGCCCCACTTCTCGTCGGGCCGCGCCACCACCGCGGCCTCCATCACGGCTGGATGCTTATAGAGCGCCTCTTCGACCTCGAGCGACGAAATGTTTTCACCTCCGGAGATGATGATGTCCTTGGCGCGGTCCTTGACTTCTATATAGCCGTCGGGATGGCGGACCGCGAGATCGCCGGTATGGAACCAGCCGCCTGCAAAGGCCGCTGCGGTTGCCTTCGCGTTCTTGAGATAGCCCTTCATCACAGTGTTGGCGCGCAGCACGATCTCGCCGATGGCGGCGCCATCGGCGGGCACATCATGCAAGTTCGGATCGACCACGCGTGCACCGGCGAGCGTCGCGACTTCCATGCCCTGTCGTGCCATGCGAGCGGTGCGCTCCGCCAACGGAAGAGCCGTCCAATCGTCCTGCGCGAAACAGATTGTCGCCGGCCCGTAGGATTCCGTCAGGCCGTAACCATGCGTCACGGTGAAGCCAAGTCGCTCCATGTTCGCGATGATGGTCGAAGGCGGCGCCGCACCGCCGGTCATTACCTTGACCGGATGGTCGAGGCGACGTTTGACGCCGTCCGGCGCATAGGCGAGCAGGTTGAGCACGATTGGCGCACCGCAAAGGTGCGTGACGCGATGGTTCTCGATCAGTGCGAAGATCGACGCCGGATCGGTGCGCCGGAGGCAGACATGCGTGCCACACGCCGCTGTCACCGCCCAGGTGTAGCACCAGCCGTTGCAGTGAAACATCGGCAGCGTCCATAGATAGACGGTCTGCGGCGACAGGCCGAAATACATCACGTCGCCGACCGCGTTCAGGAACGCACCGCGGTGGTGATAGACGACGCCCTTGGGGTTGCCGGTGGTGCCCGACGTGTAATTGAGCGAATAAGCCTGCCACTCGTCTTCGGGCATCGCCCATTCGTCATGGGGATCACCGGACGCGAGGAATGCCTCGTAATCGGTCTCGCCAAGCGCCTCGCCGCCGGCGAACGACGGGTCGTTGATGTCGACGACGATCGGCTTGCGCGCCGCCAGCGCCAGCGCCTCCTTGATCGTCGGCGAGAATTCGCGGTCGGTGATCAGCAGTTTGGTTTCGGCGTGGCCGAAGATGAAGGCGATGGTCTTGGCGTCGAGCCGGTAGTTGAGCGCATTCAGAACGGCGCCCGCCATGGCGATGCCGTAATGCGCCTCGAGCATTGCCGGCACGTTGGGCGCCATCACCGAGACGGTGGCGCCCTTGCCGATGCCCCGCCTGCGCAACGCGCTGGCCAGGCGGCGGCAGCGCTGGAACAGCGCGGCGTAGGTGAATACCTGATCGCCGTGGATCACCGCCGGCTTGTCGGGATAGACGGCAGCGGCGCGGACGAGGAACGACAGTGGCGTCAGCGGTGCATGATTCGCCGGTCCGCGCTGCAGATGCGGCTCGTCGTAGATGCCCATTCTTCCTCCCCGCCTAACCATAAGCGTGCGGTCGGCGCATGCGTCAAGCGCCGTGGCCAGGAGCGTTCGCGCCTGAGATAGGGGCTCGCGCCCTAGGACGCGTGCGGCATGCCCCAAGTCCAGGCATCGTGGCCCGGCGCATAATTCAGGTTGGTCTGAGTCGGATTGCGGTTGACAAGCGGGCGGGCATAGAGCGGATGACGCATGCTCCGCACCTCGTGCTCGATCGTGAACAGGACACCGCCGGTCTCGGGATCGACGATGTCCTTGAAGCGGTATTGGTGCTGGTCGCTTTCCTCGGTGACCAGGCCGCGCTCCAAGAGTCGCCGGTGCGGACCCGAGAAATCGGCAATGTAGATTTGCACGTGGTGCCCGTCGTAGGGCGGGCTCGGCTCGTCGGTCTCGCGGAAGACGAAATCCTGGTCGATGCCAACGCCGACGCGCGCGACGCGCCCCGATCCGTTGTCCTCGACTGCGGCCGGCGCCACGACAATCTGCTGATAGAAGCGGACGATGCCATCAGCAGTGCCGCGCGGAACCTCGAACTCGACATAGGGCATGCCGAGCGTGATGCGACCAAAGCGCGGCGCATCGGGCTCGTAGCAGCGGAGCCGATTGCCCCACGGCGAAATCACTTCGACATAATCGTTGAACTCGCGAAAGCCGAAATTCGTGCCGTCGAGGTGCTTCTCAACCTTCGCCAGCCGACCGAGCAGCGCCGCGCGATCCGGCATGACGATGCCGACGTGGCCGCGCAGCACCTGCGGCTTGCCGGTCGGCAGGTGGAACTGGCTGCGGCCGACGTTGATCCACATGTTCTCGACGCTGGCCATGATGTAGGGATCGCGCGTCAAGCCGAGCCCTGCGACGTAGAACAAGGTCGAGACAACCTGATCCGGGATCTGCACGTTGACGTGCTCGAGCGAGACGATATTGCCGAGATCCTCGACCGTCCGATCGTAACGCTGAGCCATGCACGCCTCCTTGGTGCCGCGCCAACTGCGCGGGCGCGGCCGATTATATCAACCCTCCGCCCCCGACGCAGTTTCCGGTCGCATCTAGGGCAATGCGCCCTCGGGCTGTCGGCCGGCCACCGCGTCCCGCACCGGCGGGCTGTACTTGAGCGGAATGATCATGAGACCGGCGACGATCGCCATGATGCCGGCGACGCTGATGGCGAAGGTGAATCCGTGCTCGAGGATAAGCACCGTCGACAGGATGCCGCCATAGATCCCACCCGAGCCTTTGGCGACCGCATAGAGGAAGCCGTAATTCCCGCCGGCCGCCGCCTCGCCGAAATAGTGGCCGATTGTGATCGGAAAGAGCGAGAAGAGCGATGCCCAGAAAAAGATCGCCAGGATCGCCGCGACGACGAACAGAGTCTGCGCTCCCATCGTGCCGGCGACGATCGTGCCAAAGAGCAGCAGGCCGCAAGCCGTGTAGCTGAAGATCATCATGTTCTCGCGGCCGAAGCGTTCCGAGAGCGCGCCGAGACCGAGCTTGCCGAAGCCGTTGGCAATGGCGATGCCGCCGGCGGCGGCCGTCGCCGCGGCGGCGGTGAAGTGGAAGCTCCTCGAGTACGCGACCATCTTGCCGATGCCGGCAAGGCCCGCGCTCGAAATCAGGACGAAGGACGCGATGAGCACCCACATCTGCCAGGTCCGCAACGCTTCGCCGACGGTGTATTGATGGTCGCATGGCCGCTTGATCGCCGTCTGCTTCGGGATCCAGCCGCGCGGCTTCCATCCGGCCGGCGGGTCCTTCATGAACAACGCCGCGACAATCGACACGCCGCCGATGACCGCCGCCATTACGTAGATCACCTCGAAAAACACGCTCGGCGGTGAATCGTGCGGTATGGCGCGAATGCGGAAGATGAACGGCAGCGAGCCCCATGAGAACGCGCCCGCGATCAGGCCCGTCATGATTCCGCGGCGATCGCAGAACCACTTGTTACCGGTGGTGACGGCGTTATTGTAGATGAACCCGGTGAAAAAGCTGCCGATGCACCAAAGGACGACCACAAGCGGATATGACGGGCCGAGCGCCAGCGCGTAGAGTCCCAGTCCGGCGAGCACGCCGCTGATCGCAGTCGTCCAGCGCGGCCCGAATCTGTCGCGCAGGATGCCGCCCGGCAGCATGCCGATGGACTGGAAGATGATGAACAGTGTGAACAACCACGCGACCTGCTGGTGCGACCAGCCATAAATCGCGCCGAGATGGCCCGACATCGAGCTCCATGCGTATTCGAACGGACTGATGATGAACATCGCGAAGAAAGCCGCGACGAGAACCACATAGCGGCTGTAGCCGAGGATTTCGTGATCCGTTTGATATCCCGACGTCATTTCTAGCCTCCCTCGATCTGTCTCCAGGTTCGTTCGGCCGTCATGCGCGGCCGTTTTTATTGGTTCGATGGCCCCGTCCTGCAACTTGCCTAGTTCGCACGCATCTTGACGACCACCTTGATCGCGTCGTCGATCCGCTCGCGCGCGTATTTGATCGCGGTCGGCACATCGTCGAGCGGGAACGTATGCGTGTGAATGACCTTGGCATCGAAGCGCTTCTGGACCATGAACGCCGCCGCGCGGTGCGTCGCGCTCTTGCCTTCGCCGCGGATGCCGAACACGTAGATGTTGTTGCGCACGAGATGGGCGAGATCGACCGGCACCGGGTCCGCCGGAAATGCGGCAAGACAGATGCGGCCGCCGCGATTGACCATCTTGGCGCTCTCGTTGAGCGCGTTGGGCGCACCCGAGCATTCGAGGACGTATTGGACGCCCTTGCCCTTGGTGATGCGCTTCACTGCCGCGACCGCATCCTCGTTGCGCACGTTGACGACCTCGTCCGCGCCGAGCTTGCGGCCCATCTCGAGGCGACGGTCGCGCGTGCCGGTGAGGATCACCGGCGATGCGCCGAGCGCTTTCGCGACCGCAACCCCCATCAGGCCGATCGGCCCCGGACCTGTGACGACGACGCCCTCGCCGGCGATGAGCCCGCCCATAACATCGAGTCCGTACATCGCAGTGCCGGCGGTGACGATGAGCGTCGCCTCCTCGTCAGACATCTCGTCCGGTATGTGCACCATGGTGTTGACGTTGTTCACGGCGTATTCGGCGAAGCCGCCATCGGTCGTGAAGCCGTTGGCGCGATGGCCCTTCGACGGGAAGCCGTAATTGAGGCAGGAGGTGTACATGCCCTCGCGGCAGCGCGGACAACGGCCGCAGCCGGCGTGCACCTCGACGGCGATGCGGTCACCGATCTGATATTCGTCCACCGTGGGGCCGAGCTTCACGATCGTGCCCATGTATTCGTGGCCAATGGTGAAGTTCCGGTTGAACGGCGAGTCTCCTTCGACCATGGCCGGCAGGCCGTGGCGCATGATCTCGATGTCGGTCGCGCAGACGGCGATGGCGTCGATCCGCACCAGCACTTCGGTCTTGCCCGGCTCCGGCACCTTCTTCTCGACGAGTTTCAGCTCATCAGGGCCGCCGAGCACCCAGGCCTTCATGGTCTCGGGGATTTGGAATTCGTTCGTCCGTGCCGCTTCGCTCATCGGCGTTCCTCCTGCGGCATTCATGCCGCGCGTTATCCGTTGCAGATCGCTCAGATCGACGTGTTCGAGCCGAGCTCCTTGGTGATGTCGTGTGCCGTGGCCATGACTTCCTTGCGTGTCCGCGCCAACACATCGGCGGAGACACGCATGGTCGGGATCGACAGGCTGATCGAGCCGATGACCGCACCCTTGTGGCTACGGATGGCGGCGCCGATGCAGTGCACGCCGGGCTGGAACTCCTCGCGGTCCTCGGAATAACCGTAGCGCCGCACCAAGCGCAGTTCCTCGATCAGCGTGCGGCGCGAGGTGATGGTCTCGCCGGTGAAGCGCTCCATGCCGCGCGCGTCGAGGATTTCGTCGATCCGAATCGGCGGCAGCCAGGCAAGGATCGCCTTCCCTGCCGCTGTCGCATGCGGCGCGTCGGAACGGCCGGTCGCGCTGTCGACCTTGACGGCGTGCAGCGAGCCCAGTTTCGCCACAGTGATCAGCTCGGTGCCTTCGATCACCACCAGATGCGTCGCCTCGCCGGTCTTGCGATTGAGCCGCGCCAGGAACGGCATCGCCAGCTCGATGAGGTTGATCTGGCTGGCGCGTGCCTCGCTGAGCTGAAAGATCTTGCTGCCGAGCGAGTAGCGCCGTGTCTCGGGATCCTGCGTGATGTAGCCGCGGCGGCCGATGGTACCGACCAAATGATGGCAAGTGCTGGCGTTGATGCCTGTCTTGAGGCTGAGCTCCGCAAGTGACATTTTTCCGCCGCGTGCCAGCGCTTCGAGAATGTCGAGCGCACGATCGACCGATTGAATGATCGGCCCGGCCTTGCGCGCCGGCGTCGTGCCGGCCCGCGGCGCTGCGATCCGCGGCACGGTGACGGCGGTAGACACGGTCGTAGCGCGCATTGATTGCCTCCGCGCCAAGCGCATTTCATATTCTGAAATGCGCTTTCATAATAATGATCGTAAGTCGCGATTGCACTGGCCGTCAATCGGAACTGCTGGCAGGATCGCGGCGTTCCCTGTCCCTGCCACGCCGACCGGTGACCATGGCTGACATCCTGTCCAAAGACGAACTCGCCGCCCTCGTCGCATTCGACACGCCGACGATTTGCAACGCCCTGGAGATCGTCGCGCCGGAGCGCCGCGCGCTGGGCTTCAACCGTCGGCCACTGCTCTCGCCGCTACCGCAGCCAAAGCCGGTCGTCGGCTATGCCCGGACCATCATGGTTCGCTCACGCGAGCCGCATCCACGCAGCAAGGCCGAGGCCCGCGCGAAGCGTCTCGCCTATTACGAGAGTATCGCCGCAGCGCCACTGCCGAGCCTCTGCGTCATGCAGGACGTCGACGGTCCCGACGCCGGCTTTGGCGCGTTCTGGGGCGAGGTGCAATCTAACGTGCACAAGGCGCTGGGCTGCATCGGCGTCGTCACCGACGGGGCGGTGCGCGACATCGACGTCTGGGCGAAGGACTTCTTCGTGCTCGCCGGCTCCGTGATGCCGTCGCATGCCCATGTTGACATCGTCGACTTCGGCAACACCGTGAGCGTCGCCGGCATGGTGGTTTCGCCCAACGACCTGATCCACGCCGACCGTCACGGCGCCGTGGTCATTCCGGCCGATGTGGCACGGCGCATTCCCGAGGCGGCAAGCCTGCTTGCCAAGCGCGAGAAGGTGATCCTCGACGCCTGCCGATCGCCGCATTTCGGTATCGAGGACCTTCGTCAGGCGTTCTCGCGCGCCGACGATATCCATTAACGATAACGCGGGCTGCGGCAGCGCGGACCTGTGATATGATGCGCCATGCGCATCGATATCGTCGCCGATGTCATCTGCCCGTGGTGCTTCATCGGCAAGCGCCGCCTCGAGACCGCGCTGGCGCAGCGGCCGGCCATCGCGCCCGATATCACGTGGCGGCCGTTCCAGCTCAATCCCGACATGCCGGCCGAAGGCATGCCGCGCGAAGCCTATCTGGCCGCCAAGTTCGGCGGTCAGGCGCATGCCAAGCGCATCAACCAGGCGGCGGTCGATGCCGGCACCAGTGTCGGAATTCCGTTCGCATTCGAGAAGATTCAGCGCACACCCAACACGCTCGCGGCGCATCGGCTGGTGCGCTTCGCACAGCGCGAAGGCCGCGCGACTGAATTGGTCGACCGGCTGTTCGCCGGCTATTTCATCGAGGGCCGCGATATCGGCAACAGCGATGTGCTGGCGGCGATCGCCGGCGAGAGCGGCCTTGACCCCGCCACGGCGCGCGCGTTCCTCGCCGGCACGAGCGAGCGCGCCGAGGTGCTGGCGGACGACGCCGGCGCGCGGCGGCTCGGCATCAATGCCGTGCCCTGCTTTATCTTCGACGGCCAATATGCCATCTCCGGCGCCCAGGAGCCGGCGTTCTTCTTTCCGGTCTTCGACCTGGTGCAGAATGGTCCCGCCCGCGCCGCGGGCTAGGTCTCAGCCGCGTGCAGCGACCGGCTGTGGTCTCGCGGCAATCGCCTTGAGCTTCTCCAGAATATTGATCACGCCCTTGATGCGCGCGCGGGTGTCGTCCCAGTCGCGCACGATGACCAAGCGCTGATCCGGCCGCAGCCGTGCGCTGCCGGCCTGGCTCGCGATCCAGCGCACCAGCGCCGCCGGATCGGCAACACTGGCCGCGCGAAAGGTGATCACCGCGCCCTTCGGTCCAGCCTCGATCTTCTCGACGCCCGCCTCGCGGCACAACCGCTTGATGGCGATGATCTCGAGCAGGTTCTCCACTTCAGGCGGCAGCTTCCCAAAACGATCGATGAGTTCGGCCGCAAAGGCTTCAATCTCCTGACGGTCGACCAGGTTGGCGATGCGGCGATAGAGACCGAGCCGCACATTGAGATCGGCGACATAGGCTTCGGGAATCAATACCGAGGTGCCGATGGCGATCTGCGGTGTCCACTCCGCCTCGGCCTTGGCCTGATCGCCGCCGGCGCCCGCGGTGGCGATCGCCTCTTCGAGCAGATGCTGGTAGAGCTCGACGCCGACCTCGCGGATATGGCCCGACTGCTCCTCGCCAAGCAGATTGCCGGCGCCGCGGATGTCGAGGTCGTGGCTTGCCAACGTGAAGCCAGCGCCGAGCTGATCGAGCGTCTGCATCACCTCGAGCCGCCGCTCGGCGGTCGACGACAGCACTTTGCCCGGCGGCAGCGTCAAATAGGCATAGGCGCGGATCTTGCCGCGCCCGATGCGGCCCCTGAGCTGATAGAGCTGCGCCAGGCCGAACATGTCAGCGCGATGGATGATCAGCGTGTTGGCGGTCGGAATATCGAGACCGCTTTCGACGATGTCGGTGCACAGCAGAACGTCGAACGCGCCATCGTCGAACGCCGTCATCACCTTGTCGAGCTGGGTCGGCGCGAGCTGGCCGTGCGCCACCGCGACCCGTGCCTCGGGGACGAGCTGCTTCAATTCCTGCTCGACGTCGCCGATATCGGCGATGCGCGGCACGACGCAGAAGACCTGGCCGCCGCGGTGGAGCTCGCGCAGGATCGCCTCGCGGACCACGACCGGGTCCCAGGCCATGACGAAGGTGCGGACGGCGAGGCGATCCATCGGCGGCGTGGCGATGATGCTCATCTCGCGCACGCCGGCGAGCGCCATCTGCAGCGTCCGCGGGATCGGCGTCGCGGTCAGCGTGACGACGTGGACGTTGGCCTTGAGCTTCTTCAGACGTTCCTTCTGCGCCACGCCGAAATGCTGCTCCTCGTCGATCACCAGCAACCCGAGGTGACGAAAGCCGACTCCCTTGCCGAGCAGCGCATGCGTGCCGATGACGATGTCGACCTTGCCGTCGTTGAGGTCGCGCTTGATCCGCTCAGCTAACTTCGGCGCGACGAAACGCGAGAGCTGCTCGATCCTGACCGGCATGCCGGCGAAGCGGTTGGCGAACGTTCTGTGGTGCTGGCGTGCGAGGAGTGTCGTCGGCACCACGACCGCGACCTGCGTTCCCGCCATCACCGCGATGAACGCTGCGCGCAGCGCAACTTCGGTCTTGCCGAAGCCGACGTCGCCGCAGATCAGGCGATCGGTGGGCCGGCCCGACGACAGATCGCCGAGCGTGTCGCGGATCGCCTTGTCCTGATCGTCGGTCTCGGGATAGGGAAAGCGCGCAGCGAATTCCTCGTAGAGACCTTCGGGCGACGCCATCGCCTCGCCCTCCTTGAGCTGGCGCTCGGCCGCGAGCTGGATCAGCTCGCCGGCGATGTCGCGGATGCGCGCCTTGACCCGCGCCTTACGCGACTGCCAGGCGACGCCGCCGAGCCGGTCGAGCTGCGCCGCCGCGTCCTCCGAGCCGTAGCGCGACAAGACTTCGATATTCTCGACCGGCACGAACAGCTTGTCGTCGCCGGCATAGACGATGCGCAGGCAGTCGTGCGGCGCGCCGGCGACTTCGAGCGTCACCAGCCCGTCGTAGCGGCCGATGCCGTGCTCGGCGTGGACGACGAGATCGCCCTGCGTCAGCGTCGCCACCTCGGCGACGAAGTGATCGAGATTGGTGCGACGACGGGCCGGCCGCGCCAGGCGGTCGCCGAGAATGTCCTGCTCGGTGATCAACGTCGCGTCGCCGGCAACATAGCCGCGCTCCAGCGGCAATACCGCGAGCCCGGCCCGCCCGGACGGCAAATCGAGAAAGCCCTGCCACAACTCGACGAAGCCGGGCTCCCCGATGCCGTGATCCTTCATCACCATGCGCAGGCGCTCGGCCGAGCCGGTGCTGTAGGCGACGATCAGCGCGCGGCGTCCGGCGGCCGCTTCGGCCTCGAGCTGCGTGCGCACGGCATCGAACAGATTGAGGTTGGGATCGGTGCGCGCGGCGGCGAAGTCGGGACCCGGCCGTGCACCAGCATCGAACGCGGTCACGCTATCGGGCGCGGCAAACGGCGAAAGCTGCGCCACGCGCCGGCCGGACAGCGCCTTGCTCCACTCGGCGTCGTCGAGATAGAGCAGCTCCGGCCGCAGCGGCCGGTAGATCGGCGCGGCGCCCAGAATGCCGCGCACCGTTGGCGCGGTCTCGCGCGCGTTGTGGAAGTCGGCGATGGCAACGAGGCGCTCGCCGCGCACTTCTTCCGCCTGATGGTCGAGCACGACATCGGCGCCGGGCAGATAGTCGAAAATCGTGTCGAGACTTTCGTAGAACAGCGGCAGGAAATGCTCCATGCCGGCGTGGCGGCGTCCGGCGCTGACCGATTCATAGAGCGGATCGTTCTGCACACCGGCGCCGAACTCCTGCCGATAGCGCGAGCGGAAGCGCTCGATCACCGGCGCGTCGAGCAGCACCTCGCTCATCGGCTTGATCTCGGCGCGCTCCAGGGCGCCGGCGCTACGCTGACTCAGCGGATCGAACGAGCGGATCGCCTCGAGCCGGTCGCCGAAGAAATCGAGCCGCAGCGGCGCCGCAGCGCCCGACGGATAAAGATCGACGAGTCCGCCGCGCACCGCGTATTCGCCGGCTTCGCGCACGGTCTCGGCGCGGTTGTAGCCGTTGCGCTCGAGAAAACTTTTGAGACGGTCGAGCGGCAGATCCATGCCGCGATCGAGAACCAGCGTGCGCTCGGCAAAGAGCTTGCGCGGCGGCACGCGCTGAATCGCCGCATTGATCGTCGTCAGCACGACATACGGCCCGCCGCCCTGTGTCAGCTCGGCGAGCGTCGCGATGCGCCGCGAGACGATCTCGGGATTGGGCGAGACGCGGTCATAGGGCAGGCAGTCCCAGGCGGGAAAGCTCCGCACCTCGATCTCGGGATGAAAGAAGCCGAGCGCCGCCCGCATCCGCGCCATGCGGCCGTCGTCGCGGCAGACGTGAATCAAGGTGCGACCATCGCGCGCGACGATGCCGCCGAGCACGCACGCGTCGTGGCCCTCGGGCGCGCTGGCGATGGTGAGGCGTTCGCTCCGCGGCGGCGCGGCAAAGAATTCGTCGAGCGCGCTCATGGCCGATACTGGAACGTCAGCAGCAGACGCATCACCTCGCCGTC
>Ga0307374_10007074_pt1 | contig 17274 bp, 15 predicted proteins | sample OX3MG_FD_202532 | JGI IMG/M metagenome (GOLD analysis project Ga0307374, IMG submission 202532) | Soil microbial communities from Risofladan, Vaasa, Finland - OX-3 | ecosystem: Environmental > Terrestrial > Soil > Coastal area > Acid sulfate soil | place: Finland: Risofladan, Vaasa | collected... | reverse complement strand
AATCATTATCCAGATAAACCCCTACATGTGATACGCCACCACGGGTATTAAAAAAAACCAGGTCGCCTTCTCTTAATTCATCTCTATCTATGTGTTCTGTGGCATCATATTGCTCTCTGGCAGTCCTGGGAATACTAAATCCATAAACAGCCAATAAAAGCGCTTCTGACAATGCACTGCAATCAATTCCCCTTTTGGTAGTGCCTCCCATACGGTATCGTGTACCAAACCAATCATCAATAAATTCTAATAAAGAAAGATTTTTTAAGGATTCCACGTTCACATCCATCATCATGGCATACTTATATTGAAGTGTAGAAAGCTTCTCAAGAGTTGAAGAAGAATAACTTTCAATGGCAACTGCCTTGCTAACTTCTTGCCTCGTTACTATTGGTGCAGGGATAGATTTAATACTTTTAGTGCCGCCACTTTCAGTAGTTCTTAAAATACCATCTGGTGTGAAAGAAATTCCATTAATAAAAACAGGGGATGCATTTTCGCCGTTATTTGAAATGTCTATTTTGTTGACACTTGCCTGGGCACTTGCTGTTTGATTAAAGCAAATAAATAATAAAGAAAGGCCTGATAAAGCCAGTTTGTTCAAATTCATTGGGTTAATATTATTTAAAAAAAAGTGAGCAACATCTGTTCGCCTGATCTACCTGTAATGAACAAAAGGCTTAACTTTTTAACAAACGGTGAAAATGGATAATTATTTTCCTGAATGAAACGAAGTTAAGTTTCACATCTCAAAACAACAAAAAAAAATTGAAGCCTGATGATTGTAGGGAATTAGGGTAAAAAGTTTTACCAAATCTGTTGATAATTTGCAGAAAAGTGCCGATCATTTTTCACGATATTTGCAAATGTATTTTAACTTTTTTTTAAATATCTATGAAATTTTCTCACCTCCATGTACACACACAATTTTCATTATTAGACGGTGCTGCATCTATCAAAGCTCTTTACAATAAAGCGATTGCAGATGGAATGCCGGCACTGGCAATATCCGATCATGGAAATATGTTCGGTGTTTTTGAATTTGTGAAACATGCCCATACTCTTAAAAACACGGATGGTTCATTGAAAGTAAAACCTATTGTAGGTTGCGAATTTTATATTACTGAAAACCGGCATCAAAAACAATTTACCAAGGAACAAAAAGACCCCCGGCATCACCAGATATTACTTGCAAAAAATAATACTGGTTATAAAAACCTGATGAAGCTTACTTCGCTCGGATACATAGAAGGCATGTATTCAAAATATCCACGTATTGATAAAGAATTAATTCATAAATATCATGAAGGATTAATTGCAACCACTTGTTGCCTCGGAGCTTTGGTGCCGCAAACGATTTTGAAAAAAGGGGAAGCGGAAGCAGAAAATGAATTCAAATGGTGGCTGAATATTTTTCAGAAAGATTATTATGTAGAAATTCAGAGACATGGTATTCCTGACCAGGACAAAGTAAATAAAGTATTATTAAAATTTGCAAAAAAATATGATGTAAAAGTAATTGCCAGCAATGATTCTCATTATGTAGATGAAAAAGATTTTAATGCCCACGATATTTTACTTTGCATTAATACCGGCGAAAGGCAGTCCACGCCTGCCCTGCGTGAATTTACCGATGATGATGTGATGATAAAGAACAAACGGTTTGCATTTCCAAACAACCAGTTTTATTTTAAAAAAACGAACGAAATGCTTTCGGTTTTTGAAGATCTGCCGCATGCATTAGACAATACCAATGAAGTAATAGATAAGATTGATGTGCTCGATTTAAAAAGAGATATTCTGATCCCGCATTTTCCGGTACCGCCGGAGTTTATAAACCAGGAAGATTATCTGGAGCATCTGACATGGGAAGGAGCTAAAAAAAGATACGAAACCATCACCCCAGAAATTGAAGAGCGCATCAACTTTGAATTGTTTACCATCAAAACAATGGGCTTTGCAGGTTATTTTTTAATCGTTAGTGATTTTATTATCGCCGGAAAAAATATGGGTGTTTTCGTGGGTCCGGGCAGAGGTTCTGCTGCTGGCTCCGTAGTGGCATTTTGCATTGGTATTACCAATATCGATCCTATAAAATACAATTTGCTTTTTGAAAGATTTTTAAACCCCGACCGTAAATCCATGCCGGATATAGATACTGATTTTGATGATGAAGGACGGCAAAAAGTATTGGATTATGTAGTTGGCAAATATGGTAAAAACCAGGTAGCCCAAATCATTACTTATGGCACTATGGCCGCCAAGATGAGTATAAAAGACGTGGCACGTGTAATGGATCTACCTTTGTCGGATAGTAATGCTTTGGCAAAATTAGTCCCTGATAAACCTGGCACCTCATTAAGAAAAGTATTGCAGGCTCCGGTTACAGGACCCAAGTCCTTGACTGAAGATGGCGTAGGGCCAGATGATATCAGTAATATTTTAAAACTACGGGACATATATAACGGTGAGGATACACGAAGTAAAGTATTACATGAGGCTGAAATACTGGAAGGCTCTGTGCGTAACACCGGCATCCACGCTTCTGCTATTATCATTGCTCCTCAGGATCTGATGGAATTGATTCCTGTGGCCACTTCCAAAGATTCAGAATTGTGGTTAACACAAATTGATGGAAGCAACATTGAAAGCGCAGGCGTATTAAAAATGGATTTTTTAGGATTAAGAACTTTGAGTATTTTAAAAACCGCTCTTGCCCTTATCAAAAAAAATTATGGAAAGGAAATTGACTTAAACACACTGGAACTTGATGATGAAGAAACTTATCAACTTTTCCAACGTGGAGATACTAATGGAACATTTCAGTTTGAAAGTCCCGGAATGCAAAAGCATTTAAGAGACCTAAAGCCCGATAAATTCGATGATCTCATTGCCATGAATGCCTTGTACCGTCCGGGTCCTATTGCTTATATTCCCAATTATATAGAGCGCAAACACGGAAGGCAGGAAATAGTTTACGACTTACCTGAGATGGAAGAAATTCTAAAAGATACCTATGGCATTACAGTCTATCAGGAGCAGGTAATGTTGCTGTCGCAAAAGCTTGCCGGTTTTAGTAAAGGCGATGCAGACATTCTTCGAAAAGCGATGGGGAAAAAACAAAGAGCTGTGCTTGATAAGATGAAGGCACAATTTATTGAAGGTGCCAAAAAGAATAATCATCCGGTAAGTAAATTAGAAAAAATATGGACAGACTGGGAATCCTTTGCCCAATATGCTTTTAATAAATCACATTCTACCTGTTATGCTTTGGTAGCTTACCAAACAGCTTATTTGAAAGCGCATTATCCCAGTGAATATATGGCTGCTGTGCTCAATCACGCAGGTTCTATTGAAAAAATAACGTTCTTCATGGAGGAATGCAAAAGTATGGGATTAACTGTTCTGGGGCCTGACATTAATGAATCTCAAAAAGGATTTGCAGTCAATAAAAAAGGAGAGATCCGTTTCGGATTCAGTGGCATGAAAGGCGTTGGCGAAGCCGCAATAGAAAACATCATTGACGAAAGAGAAAAGCACGGAACATTCACTTCTGTTTTTGACCTGATAAAAAGAGTAAACCAACGAACAGTAAATAAAAAGTCTTTGGAAAGCCTTGCCTACGCCGGCGCTTTTGATTGTTACAATAATTTTCACAGGGCACAGTTTTTCTTTACAATTCCCGGTGAGAATATCAATTCATTGGAAAAAATAATAAAATTTGGCAATCAATATCAGGCGCAATTGAATAATAATACCAACACTTTATTTGGAGATATGCAAATGGCGGAAGTATCGCCACCAAATATTCCAGACTGCCAACCATGGCCGTTAATTACTTTATTAGACAATGAGAAAGCGGTTATCGGCATGTACCTAAGCGGACATCCTTTAGACAATTATAAATTTCAACTGAAGCATTATAAAATTGATACCATAGCTGATTTTAATGAATTCAAAGATGCGGTAAAGCTTCATCCAAATCTGGGAAGAACCTTTCGAATCGCTGGTTTGGTAACAGAAGGTCAACACCGCGTTTCTAAAAAGGGAAATAAATTCGGAGTATTGGTTCTGGAAGATTATACTTCCAAAATGGAATTGATGCTTTGGAGCGAGGATTACGTAAAATTCAGTAATTACCTGGAGCCCGGAATGGTGGTTTATATTACAGGATCATTCGTACAGCGGTTTAAAACTTCTCCTTATGAGTTTAAAGTTAGTGGCATTAATCTTTTGGAATCGCTGATGAGATCAGGTACCAAAAAACTACAAATCGAAATGCATCCGCAGTCTGTATCCAAAGAACTAATAGAATTTGTAGGTGCCAACGTCAAACATCATCCGGGAAAGTCGACATTAAAATTTTGCATCAATGACCCCGTTTCCCATTTAAAATTCGGAATGTATTCTATGGAAAAAGGATTTGAAATGAATGACGAAATGGCGAGCTACCTGCAAGGAAAGACGGAATTGGATGTACAGGTAGAATTAACATAATGTGGATATGACAATTCATCATGTAAAAAATATTGGCTGTAACTTTGCACTCCTATAATCACAAAAATAATTTTAAAACAATAAAAATTTAATTATGGCTCAGGAATATACCGATGCGAACTTCCAGGAAAAAGTCCTGGATTCAGACAAACTAACAATGATTGATTTTTGGGCAGAATGGTGTGGCCCCTGCCGCGCTATTGGCCCTGTAGTGGAAGAACTTTCCAAAGAATATGACGGAAAAGTAAATGTCGGAAAAGTAAATGTGGATCAAAATCCGCAATTAAGCGTTAATTATGGAATTACCAGCATTCCCGCAATCGTTTTTGTAAAAGGAGGTAAAGTAGTTGATAAATTAGTAGGTGCACAACCTAAATCTAATTTTGTAAAAAAGATAGAGGCGTTAAGGTAGTACCCATTAAATCTTGTAATAAATTTCAATCCGATCTACGCGATAGTTGTTCTATTGATAGATCGGATTTTTTATTCCCTTTTAAAAATAAAAGTGATAAAAGGAGCAAATATGATAGTTTGAAGAAAAATAATACTCGTTTGAGTTTTTATACATCTTTAACCATATAATAATAATATCATTTTTGCAAAAAAATCTTAACATTAAAATTTAGAGCCTATTTCAAAATCATATTTGAAAACTTAGCTGTAATTTCGTGAAATGGCAATTTTAAAATTCAGAGTTTATTGGGAAGATGACGACAGTATTTACCGTGATATGATCATCAAACATTCACAAAGCTTTTTAGAGCTCCATAATACCATTTTGAAATGTTTTGAATTTGATAATAAGCACTGTGCTACTTTTTACAAGAGTAATGATAACTGGCAGCGTGGAAAAGAAATTACTCTTGAAAAATATGATAAAGTTTATAAAGTAGAACCTCTACTTATGCGGGAAGCTCTTATTGGCGCTGAAATTCGCCAGCCCAATCAAAAATTTATTTACGTTTATGATTTTCATAAAAACTGGACTTTTATGGTTGAACTGATCAATGTTGATAAAACGGAAGATCCAAAAATCACCTACCCTTCCTGTATCCGCAGTGAAGGAATAGCACCAAGCCAATATGGTACCAAAGGACTGATAAGCGAAAAACTTTCTGAGATTGAAGAAAAATACGATTTGAATACAGCTATTCTTGCGGATGGATTTAGTGAAGAAGGAGAAGATAGTGAAGGAAGTGAAAGCGAGGAGGAAGAGGAAGTGGATGATGACGCTGCTCAGGAAGTTTAAAACTTAATTTGCCGGGTTCTTTACAAACCTGCAATTACATGAATAAAAAGACATGCATTGTAATTTCCGGGCCAACTGCGGTTGGCAAAACTTCTTACGGAATTAATCTTGCTCTTACATATAACACCCAAATTATTTCTGCCGATAGCCGCCAATGTTTTAAAGAATTAAACATCGGCGTGGCAAAACCTTCTCAGGAACAACTTCAAAAAGTAAAACATTATTTTATCAATACTCATTCTATTCACGAAGAAGTGAATGTAAAGATATTTGAAGAATATGCGCTAAAAGCCGCTGCCGAAATATTTGAAAACAATGATATAGCCATTATGGTTGGAGGCACCGGGTTGTATATAAAAGCGTTTATTGAAGGCATGGATGATATGCCTCAAGTTTCTGAAAATATTCATAAAGAAATAAATGAGAAATATCATTTACATGGATTCTTATGGTTGCACAATGAAATAAAATTACATGACCCTGATTTTTATACCAAAGGTGAAATGCAAAATCCACAAAGAATGTTAAGAGCTTTGGAAATTAAAATGTCAACCGGAAAATCAATTCTTGATTTCCATTTGGGTAAAAAAGCGGAACGCAATTTTGAAATTCAAAATATGGTATTGGAATTAACACGCGAACAACTGTACCACAATATCAATAACAGGGTAGATCAAATGATGAAGGACGGTTTTTTAAAAGAAGCGGAAAATTTATTTCCATATCGTAACCTGAATGCCCTTCAAACAGTGGGTTACAAAGAATTGTTCGGTTATTTTGATGGAAAGTTTTCTCTTGAAAAAGCAATTGAGGAAATTAAAAAAAATACCAGGCATTATGCAAAACGGCAGATGACCTGGTTTGGAAAGTACAAGGTATGAGATATTGGTGTCAGACATAAGGCATCATGTATCAGGTATCAGGAGGTTGGTGGTCAGTGATCGGATATCGATCGCTTTTGTCAAAATACTATCCAATGTCCTTTAAAACTTCCATTCGAAAATTCTAAGGTGGGTGCTGGAAATTTCAAAGAGTTTAAAACAAACAACAAAACTTTGATTCCTTTTTTATTTGTCTTTATCTTACTAAAATCCACATCAGGCGAAAGATACCATTGCCGGTAACGCTTAATATCCATGCGATTAAAAATTATATTTCCATTATCGTCATAACCAATATTTTTTGTGCCTCCAAACATTCCACCTGCTCCATAACCTATAGAAATGCTAAGCCATCGCGGCAAAGTTGTTTCTTGGAAAAATGATTGGATGTTGGCACTTAACCAATAAGATTGTCCATTGTAGTCTTTTATAAATCTTTCAATTTCTGTTTTGCCGTAAAGTTGATCGGCCCTTTTATCCAAATCTGCTTCCCCATAATTTTTTCTGTGAAATGAAAATTTCAGTCTTATTTTTTGCTTATTCCATGCCAGTTCCTGTGAAATAAAAGTCGCCGATCCTATCATGTTAGCTGCAAAATCTCCGGCACTGAAACCATATTGTGAAGAGAACCCATCAAGTACTTCAATAACCGATTGATAGGCTACTCCACTTAATCCGCCAATCCAGATACTTTTTTTTCTTGACAATCCTGCCCATCGCCAGGCTTCCATCATTGCACGACTTTCTGTGTAAGCACTGTAAACGTGGCCTGCTTTATCCATTTGCTGCCACTCATTATCGTCATTAAAAAAATGAAATGCAGAGCGAGGATATTTCGCATACCAGAGTGCGTTTAACCCAATAAGCAATCCACCGTAGCCCACGATGCTGGCTGCCGTTACTATTCGAATTCTTTTTTTATTAAAAGGATAAAATTTAAAAGTGTCTGCTGCTTTATTTTCCATAATAATCACTGAATGATTCACTATTGGTTTCCTAAAAGAGATCCTAACACTATTTGCTTGCGAAAACACTTTTGTAAAAGAAAAAAAAGAAAAGAGGAAAAGAAAAACAATTAATTTTCTGCTGAATAAACTCATCAAACAAAAATACATGTAAAGTATAATCGGACTTTGAAAATAAATCAAAAAGAATATCTTTAAATAATAAAAAAAAATATAACATGGACAAAAAAACAGAAAATAAAATAAACGAATGGCTTTCGGGGAATTATGACGAAGCCGCGAAAAGTGAGATTCGTCAATTACAAAAAAATGATCCTGCACAATTGGAAGACGCGTTCTATAAAGACCTGGAATTTGGTACTGGCGGCCTTCGTGGCATCATGGGGGTTGGTACTAACAGGATGAATAAATATACAGTTGGAATGGCAACTCAGGGTTATGCTAATTATTTGAATAAATCTTTTCCGGAAGTGAAAGTGGCTATTGCACACGATGTACGTAACAACAGCAGGGCGTTTGCAGAAATTGCTGCTCATATTTTTGCTGCCAATGGCATTACCGTTTATTTATTTGAATCTATAAGACCTACACCCGAATTGAGTTTCGCAATTCGTACATTGAAATGCCAGGGTGGCTTGGTTATTACAGCATCACATAATCCAAAAGAATATAATGGATACAAAGCTTATTGGAAAGATGGCGGCCAATTGGTGCCACCACACGATAAAAACGTAATCACAGAAGTGGAAAAAATAAAAAGTGTGGATGATGTTAAATGGAATGGGAATGATAATAATATTTCTATCATTGGAAAAGATATTGATGATGCTTACATTAAAATGGTAAAGGGATTAAGTGTCAATCCGGATGCGTGCATTAAACAACATCATCTTAAGATTGTTTACACTCCTATACATGGCACAGGAATTATGTTGGTGCCAAAAGCACTGGCTGCCTATGGATTTGATAATGTTCATATTGTTGAAGAGCAGGCCACTCCCAACGGAAATTTTCCTACAGTGATTTATCCTAATCCTGAAGAAAAAGAAACGATGAGTATAGGGTTGAAAAAAGCAAAAGAACTGGATGCTGATATTTTATTGGGGACTGATCCTGACGCAGACAGAGTCGGAGTCGGCGTAAAAAATAATCACGGAGAATGGGTTTTATTAAATGGTAACCAGACAGCCTTACTGGTATTTAATTATATCATGGAAGCTCGTAAAAATAAAGGAGTTTCCAAGCCAAATGATATGGTCATAAAAACCATTGTGACTACCTACATGATTGATGCAATCGCAGCGAAAAATAATATTTCCTGCTATAATACGCTTACCGGATTTAAATGGATTGCAGAATTGATAAGAGAAAAGGAAGGCAAAGAAAATTATGTCGTAGGTGGAGAAGAAAGTTTTGGTTTGATGATTGGTGATAAAGTGCGAGATAAGGATTCGGTAAGTGCAGTAGCCATAATTTGCGAAATGGCTGCGGTAGAAAAAGACAAAGGCCTTACCCTTTTTGAAAAATTAATGGAACTATATGTTCAGTATGGGTTTTATTATGAGAAATTAATCTCTCTTACCAAAAAAGGAATGAATGGTTCCAAAGAAATTGCAGAGATGATGCAGGGTTACCGTGATAATCCCCCAAAAGAAATCGCCGGAAGCAAAGTGAAAGAGTTATTGGATTATGAATTGCAGATTGCTAAAAATTTAGCTACAGACGAAACACAAAAAATTGAATTGCCAAAAAGTAATGTATTGCAATTCGTCACTGAAGATGGAAGTCAAATTTCTGCAAGGCCAAGTGGCACAGAGCCAAAAATAAAATTCTATTTTAGTGTGAATACATCATTGAAGAACTTAGATGAATTTGATAAAACAAAGAAATTACTGGATGATAAAATAGAAAATATTATTTTGTCAATGAATTTAAAATAAACAGGACTCTATGCCAGACAGTACCCACTACTATATAACCCTTTCTATTTTTGGATATTGATGTTGTTGCAAAAGCTGATTTAGCAGGTTGCCTGATTTTTTTTCATTACCTATTAAATCATTCAATTGTATTTTATCTAATAACTGATCAATAGAAAACTGTACCATTTGCCAGAGTGAACGAACTGAACAATCCACAGAATTAGTACATAATCTGCTTGCACCGGTAAAATCGCTACAAAATTCCTTAGAAAATAAGGAACCCCCAAGAGTTTTTAAAACACGGTTTACATTTATCTCAGTTGCCGGCTTAGCCAAAATATAGCCTCCAATATTACCTGGAGTACTATTAATATATCCTGCCTGTCGAAGTACACGCGTTAGTTTGGCCACATAAGCTGGCGAGAGGCCTTCAGCTACACTCAATGCTTGTATGCTTAAACTTTCATCTTCATGACATCGTGCAATGCGCAGCAATATCCGTAAACCGTATTCTTCCTGTGATGTGATTTTCATGATGAATTATTTTTTGTTAAAACAATAATTTTTATCAATTACATAAATTATACTTCCGTTTTTTTTCACCTAAGCTTAATAGTAATATTGATAACTATTCACTCATTATTACATAAAACCTAATTCCAGCATCGCTACTTCGCTCATCATGCTCCTGTCCCATGGTGGATCCCAAACTACAGAAACATGCACATCATTGACGCCTTCTATCGCCCGCACCTTATCTTCCACTTCGACAGGTAACTCCTGTGCCGAAGGGCAACTTGGCGCAGTAAGCGTCATTACTATCTGCACATTATTGATGGGCAGAATCTCTGTTTCATATACCAAACCCAATTCGAAAATGTCAACTGGAATCTCAGGATCGTAAATTCCGTGTAATACTTCAATCACTTTTCCCTTTAATTCTTCTGCTTCCATAGTATTTTAGTTTTATGCATTCACTGATTTATAAGCTAACGCGTAATTTTTAATTTGCTTCACCATTGCTAACAGTCCATTAGAGCGGGTTTGAGCCAAATGAGTCATCATTCCAATGTCTTTAATAAAGTCCAGTTTTGCATCCAGAATTTCATCTGGTTCATGGCCCGATAAAACTTTTATCAACATACTCACCAATCCTTTTACAATTATTGCATCACTATCCGCTTTATAAAAAACTTTGCCTCCTTTAAACTCTGATGTCAACCAAACTGTGGACTGGCAACCTTTAATAATATTTTCACCAACTTTAAATTTATCATCCAGTGGCTCCAGTTTTTTCCCAAGATCAATAATATATTCATATTTTTCTTCCCAACTATCAAAAAAAGAAAATTCGTCTATTATCTCCTCCTCTGTTTCTTTTATCGTTTTATATTCCTTCATTTTTACAAAAGCATTTTAATGGTCTTGTGCAATCCTGCAATCAACCTATCCACTTCTTCTTTGGTATTATACATTGCAAATGATGCGCGCGCTGTGCCGGTAATTCCGAAACGATTCATTAATGGTTCCGTACAATGATGGCCAGTTCTCACTGCAATTCCCTGATTATCTAACAACACTCCTATATCCTGCGGATGAATATCTTTTATCACAAAAGAAATAAGTCCCACTTTATTTTTCGCAGTTCCGATAATACGCAAACCGGGAATTGTTTTTATTTCTTCGGTTGCATACTGCAGCAGATCATCTTCATGATTCCTTATGATATCTCTCCCGGTTTCTGTTACAAAATCCAATGCTACTTTTAAAGCAATTGTATCTGCAATATTCGGTGTACCCGCTTCATATTTATAAGGCAAACTATTATAGGTAGTTTTTGCAAAAGTCACTTCCTTTATCATTTCCCCTCCGCCCATAAACACCGGCATTTCTTCCAGTATTTTTTTCCTTCCATAAAGAACACCAACTCCTGTAGGCCCATAAACTTTATGTCCGGAGAAAGCAAAAAAATCACAGTCTATGCTTTGTACATCAATATCAAGATGAACTGTAGATTGTGCGCCGTCAACTAAAACCAAAGCGCCTGCTTCATGTGCAGCTTTAATAATTTCTTTTACAGGATTTACCGTCCCTAAAGCATTAGAAACATGCGCAATGGATACCAATTTCGTTTTTGAAGAAAGTAATTTTTTATATTCATCCATTAAGAGTTCACCATCATCATTAATAGGAATTACTTTTAAAACTGCATTTTTTTCTTCACAAAGAATTTGCCACGGCACAATATTCGAATGATGTTCCATTGTTGAAATAATGATCTCATCGCCGGCATGAATATTTTTTCTTCCCCACGTATATGCCACCAGGTTAATTCCTTCAGTGGTACCTCTGGTAAATATTATTTCTTCTGCAGATGCTGCATTGATGAACTCTTTTACGGTATTTCGGGTAGCCTCATATGCAGCAGTCGCTTCTTCAGCAAGTGTGTGTATGCCGCGATGAATGTTGGCATTATAATTAGAATAATAATAGCTCAATGCATCAATTACCACTTTTGGTTTCTGTGATGTAGCGGCATTATCAAAATAAACCAGCAACTGATTATTTACTTCACGGTTAAGCACAGGAAAAAATTCCCGGATAGTGTTTACATCAAAAGTGGGTGATATAGCGGTTAATGTTCCCATTATTTTTTTGTGTTAGGCATGCATCAGTGCTTTTCCCTCAAGTTGTGATGTGATGCACGTTTCCATTTTTATTTTTTTAGCGATCTTTTTAAAGCCATTGAATAACCCACATGTAACCCATCATGAAAACAGACAAACTTAGCAGCATCACTGATATTTTTAATTCTGACTCCTGGGTACGATTTAAGGTCGAATGCTTTGTAATTCTCAAACATATTTGTTGTTGAGTCTTCCTCAAACTTATCAATTGTTTGAATCAAATTTTGCTTAATAATTTCAAATTCCTTCTCATCAATATAACCTTCAGGCCGTGTACCGGATTTATATTTGTCTATAAATTCACCTTTCATTACCGGTTTTACTCCTGCATCCCGGTAGCACAAAATTTGCTGGGTAGCTACAACATGACCAAAATTCCAGGCCAGATTATTATTAAATTCAAAAGGAATTTCATTCAACTTTTCAATAGAAATCCCATCTATTAAATTAATCAAAAATTTCCTGGCTCCCCGCATGATATCAATTGATTCTTTCATTTGTTGTTTATTTAAAAGATCTATACCAGTTTAATTCATTCCACCCGATAATCTCTCATCAATCAATTGTTCCGCATATTTACGAAGAGGCTCTATTTTTATTTGCTCCATAATGCTCACTGCATAAGCTTCCAACAACATTGCCTTTGCATGATCTTTCGAAATTCCGCGGGTTCTTAAATAAAACAAGGCTTCTTCATCCAGCCTTCCTACGGTACAACCATGAGAACACTTTACATCATCAGCAAAAATTTCCAATTGTGGTTTGGTATTAATCGTTGCTTTGTCGCTTAATAAAATATTATTGTTGGTTTGGTAGGCATTAGTTTTTTGTGCATCCGGCCTTACAAAAATTTTACCACTAAACACACCGGTTGATTTATCATCCATAACTCCTTTATACAATTCATTACTAAAACAATTAGGCTTTGTATTATCCACCACCGTATGATTATCTACATGGCTATTTCCCTTCAGCAAATACAAACCATACATGTGAGCTTCATTTCCTGCAGCTTCCATAATAATATTTGTATTGTTTCTTACCATTCCGCCATTGAGTGTAGCTACCACCGTATGCGCGTAGCTTTTGCCAATCTGCCTGATATGCGTCGTGCCTACATGACTTGCATTGACACCATCATTTTGAATTTTATAATATTCAACAATGGCATTCGTGTTTACCACTACTTCAATCACTTCATTGGTAAAACTATCCATTGATCCGATAGTTTTATACGTTTCTACCAATTGTAATTTCGCACTCTCATCTATATAAAAAAGGCTGCGTGGTTGCGATAAAATATGATTCTCTCTTGCATCTGAAAAATGATAAAGGTAAACAGGATTCTTAATTATTTGTCCTTTTACTGCATAAATAAAAACACCGCCATAAATAAAAGAAGTATTGAGCGCATGAATTCCATCTTTGAAAAAGAGGTTACTTTTTCCCAGGTGTTCGTTCACAATATCTTTATATTTTCCGTTTGCGGCATCCTCCAAAGGCAAAACAACAATTTGGTCTTCCGTAGATCGAATGGTAGAAAGTTTCGCAACATATTTTCCATTTATAAAAACCAATTCATTTGCATTTTCATTGCCAGGCAAACGAAACTCATCTATTTCGGAATTTGAAATTGCAACCTTTGATTCATCTTCAGATAAATGGTATTCCTTTTTGAATAAATCGCTGATACTTGTATATTTCCACTCTTCATTTTTATAAGTGGGAAGTCCTTTCTTCCTAAAATCATTGAATCCCTCACTTCTGATAGTACTAATAAAATTACCAGGATCCAGTGTTTGAAGTTGATTGAATTTTTCTCCGAAATATTCTATATTGATCTTTTCCATCTATTGTAAATAAGTTATGAGTATTGGGTAACGAGCAATGAATAATGATTAATTAGTTAAAAAATTTTAAACAGTAATCAATAATTAAAAATCTAAACCGCCTCTGATAAACTCAATTCATCTTTGATAAAATCATATCCTTTTTCTTCCAGTTCCAATGCTAGTTCTTTAGTACCTGATTTCACAATCCGTCCGTTTACCAATACATGTACAAAATCGGGTTGCAGATAATCCAACAATCTCTGGTAGTGCGTAATTACAATAATGGCGCGGTTTTCATCACGTAATTTATTTACCCCGCTGGCCACAATACGAAGTGCATCAATATCTAAACCGGAATCGGTTTCATCCAAAATGGTTAATCTTGGCTCCAGCATAGCCATCTGAAATATTTCATTTTTCTTTTTCTCTCCGCCGGAAAACCCTTCATTGATAGAACGTGTTAATAATGATTTATCAATTTCTACGAGATTTATTTTCTCCCTTATCAACTTCATAAATGAAACTGCGTCTAAAGGTGGAAGCCCATGATATTTTCGCTTTTCATTAAGGGCAGTTTTTATAAAATTCGTAGTGCTCACTCCGGGGATTTCTACAGGATATTGAAACGCGAGAAATAATCCTTCCCTTCCCCTGTCTTCCGGTGATAATTCTAAAATATCTTTTCCAAGAAATTCAATTGAACCTTCTGTCACCTCGTATTCTTCCCTTCCGGCCAAAACTGATGCAAGGGTACTTTTACCACCGCCATTTGGCCCCATTATAGCATGAACTTCTCCTGCCTGAACTTCCAGGTTAATCCCCTTTAAAATTTGTTTTCCTTCTACTGATGCATGTATGTTTTTGATTGATAACATATTCTTTATGATATAAAAATTAGTAAATGATTTTTGATTTTAGCCTACACTTCCTTCAAGACTTACTGCCAGTAATTTCTGTGCTTCAACAGCAAATTCCATCGGGAGTTGATTCATTACTTCTTTAGCAAAACCTGTAACAATCAATGCTACCGCGGCTTCTGTATCAATACCACGCTGCCTGCAATAAAAAAGCTGGTCTTCACCAATCTTTGAAGTGGTAGCTTCATGCTCTATAATCGCAGTATTATTTTTAGACTCGATATAAGGAAATGTATGTGCTCCACATTTATCGCCGAGTAACAAGGAATCACACTGAGAATAATTACGAGCATTCAAAGCATTTTTTCCTGCCCTTACTAATCCACGGTAGCTATTCTGACTCTGTCCGGCACTGATACCTTTTGACACGATTCTACTCCTGGTGTTTTTTCCAATATGCGTCATCTTTGTTCCGGTATCCGCCTGCTGAAAATGGTTGGTTAAAGCAACAGAATAAAATTCTCCGATAGAATTGTCTCCTTTCAAAATTACACTCGGATATTTCCAGGTAATTGCCGCCCCGGTTTCTACCTGCGACCATGAGATCTTAGAATATTCACCCTGGCATATTCCACGTTTAGTAACAAAATTATAAATACCTCCAACTCCGTTCTCATCACCCGGAAACCAGTTCTGAACAGTGGAATATTTTATTTCTGCTTTGCGCAAAGCCACTAATTCTACAACGGCTGCGTGCAACTGATTTTCATCACGCTTTGGAGCAGTGCACCCTTCGAGATAACTAACATAAGCTTCATCTTCAGCCACTATTAAGGTGCGTTCAAATTGCCCCGAATTTTCTGTATTGATTCTAAAATAAGTGGATAATTCCATCGGGCAACGAACTCCTTTTGGTATAAAACAAAATGAACCATCCGTAAAAACAGCAGAGTTTAAAGCGGCAAAATAATTATCTGTCATTGGAACAACAGATCCTAAATATTTTTTTACCAGGTCCGGATGATTTTGAATGGCCTCGCTCATAGAGCAAAAAATAATGCCCACTTCAGAAAGCTGTTTTTTAAATGAAGTAGCAATAGAAACACTATCCATTACCACATCTACCGCTACCCCACTCAACCTCTTTTGCTCATTTAATGAAATACCTAATTTATCAAAGGTTTTTAATAGTTCAGGATCCACTTCTTCAAGACCATTTACTTTAGCTTTCTTCTTTGGGGCAGCATAATAAATAATATCCTGGTAATTGATAGGTGGGTATTTCACATTGGGCCACTTTGGCTCTTCCATTTTTAGCCAATGAGAATAGGCCTTCAATCTCCAATCGAGCATCCATTCGGGTTCATTTTTCTTTTTGGAAATAAGTCGAATTACGTCTTCATTAAGGCCTTTTGGAACGATGTCCGTGTCAATGTTTGTAACAAAACCGTATTTATAATCGCTGGCAACGGTTTGCTCCAAAACATCCAATTCTTCTTTCATTCTTCCATTAATTTTTTTGTTGAAATTCTTTTGATTTTCTTGTGCAAAGATAATCCGTTTATCTGTTTGTACAAAATAGTATAAATAGGATTGAAAAATTATTTGACAAAGTTTCCAGGGATAAATGATAAGTTTAAGAATAACAAAAAATGCTATATATTATTTATGTCAAAATGAAAAAATAATTAAATCAAGTAATTCTATCCTTATGGAACTTCAAAGATCAATAGAAGGAATAATATATTTTCCTGTACTTCAATAACTGATATAAAATAAAAAATCCCCCGAAATATTTCGGGGGAGGGAAGTTCTAAAAAAGAATATTTATAAATTATTTCTTTGTTGCCTCTTTCATCTTATCAGCACCTGCTTTCATCTTATCAGCGCCTTCTTTCATTTTATCTGCGGCCTGGTTCATTTTATCTTTTGCTTTATTCATCATACTTTTAGCTGAATCAGCTACATTAGTGGCACTATCAGCCATTTTAGAAGCAGAATCACTCATACTAGCAGCAGCGCTGTCAGTAGCAGGGGCGGTAGTTGTAGTAGATGTTGAATCAGCAGGAGTTGTTGACGCACTTGAAGAAGAACCGCTGTTACAAGCAGTCATGAAGGCAGCAATAGCTACGATTGCAAGAAATTTTTTCATTGTTTGATTTTTTAAGATTTTTTTAAGAATGTGTGCAAAGTTAATACAAATTATAATATACTCCAATATCTTTTTAAAAGATTATATTCAAATATTATATATCCTCTGGAGTTTCCCTATAATATTTATTCAGGGAACAAACTTAGTTGAAAATCGCCTGACGAACTGCCAGTTTTTCCTTTAAACTTTATTTTTTCTATTCCGGTTCTTGTTTTTTTCAATAGTTCAAAAA
>Ga0307374_10007070_pt1 | contig 17282 bp, 15 predicted proteins | sample OX3MG_FD_202532 | JGI IMG/M metagenome (GOLD analysis project Ga0307374, IMG submission 202532) | Soil microbial communities from Risofladan, Vaasa, Finland - OX-3 | ecosystem: Environmental > Terrestrial > Soil > Coastal area > Acid sulfate soil | place: Finland: Risofladan, Vaasa | collected... | reverse complement strand
TCTGCTCGGCTCGTACCAGCGCCTGCACCCGCGACTGCACGACCACAAACAGCATGGCGCCCCAGAAGAAGTTCATGGCGAGCCAGAAGACTGATATCCCAAGGTAATCCCGAGTCGTGGGGCGCCGAATCACAGAGTATCTCCGAGTTGGCAATTAAGAATATAGGCGGATACGCCCGGTTTGCATAGCTCATTGAAGATACCCCGCATTGACACAAAGCTGACACGCGATTGTAACAGATCGCGTAAAACGGGCATAAAATGTCTTCATCCGCTGCCCGGATGGTTCACAGCGGCTCGCCATACGGTTTTCGCCATCTGCCCATTCCTCACCTCCTCGCAGTCAAAACGAACGGAGGACGGAGGACGGAGGACCATGCAAGGATGAAGGATGAATCAAAAGCGCTAATCGATAGGCGCATCTGTTCCTCGCGCCCCCCGCCTCGTACCTTCTCCCCCGTCACACACTCACCCTCTCACACACTCACCCTCTCACACACTCACCCTCTCACACACTCACCCTCTCACACACTCACCCTCTCACACACTCACCCCCCCGTCCTTCTTTAGCAAAACCGGCGGCCGGGGCGATATTGAAACGGAACGGGGCGCAGGAAAAGCGCCTGGCCCCGCCGAACACCGATCCAACACGTTCCTGGGGGCTTCGTCCTCTGAAGGGACTCTCACTGAACCATTTTGAAAGGAGGCGTCTCTGATGTCAACGACGTGGGCTATTCATACGTCGACTGTTTCAATGAGCAGTTTCACGCGCAGCGAAAAGCCAACGCCTCGAACCGGCAGCCTCACCGCGGACTTTTAGGGTTTCAGCCCTCCTTACTTTCCGCGCCGCACGCGACCTCTATCGCGTGCTTTCGGAATCTTAGATTCCCGGAAGAGTCTCTCCGCCGTATTTGCGGTGTGCAGGCCGCTTCGCCTGCAGAATGCTTACGCGCGACCGCAAGGAGAGATTCAATGATGTACTCGTGCTATCAGCGAGCCAGGGATGGAGATCCACGCGCCACGGAGGCCGTGATCCGCGCCCTGCGCCCTCGCCTCACGCGGATGGCGGCTTATTATGCCCGCCATACCGGTGAAGACCCGGATGACCTGCTGCAGGAAGCCTGGGTAGGATTGTTAGAGGCGCTCGCCGAGGTGGACATCACCATCGGCAGTCCCGGTCAGTATCTCATCAAACATGCGCGCTGGCGCCTTCTCAACGTCGTCAAGCGGGAGCGTGTCCGACGCTGCCTCCCTCTGGAGGAGGACGCGATCATCTGCCATTCCGGGCCGGAGCATGCCCTCTCGTCGGCCTGCGCGTTCGATTTCCAGCGGCGTCTGAATTCGATGCAGGGCGCCGTTCTGGGATGTCTGCTGCGCGGGATGACCTGGCGAGAAGCCGGCGCCGCGCTTGGCTGCACTTCGGCTAATATCGCCTACCACGTGCGCCAGATTCGGCGGATTTACGCCGAATGGTCCGCGTGAACGCGCGTGATCTGTTTAGCGCGACGGCGAGGCGGGGTGATAAGGAGGGTTGAGGCGCAGATAGGACGACGCCTTAGAAAGGAGGTGGGAGAGTTTGAATGCGATATGTCCCGCCCCCGGAGCAGGGCGCGCGTAGATCTTCTACGTGGAAATGCTTCAGGAACCGCCGGGCATCCACCCGGCGGTTTTTTGCGTCCCGCCGTGAAGCGCCTCCGGGCTTAAATTGAACCTCGGACGGGTAAATTAGTGACGCGCCGGCGCCGCTGAGCGTCGTGTCTGCAGTGTCGAGAGGGGGAACGATGTCGTTTACACTTTATGCTTCATTCCAGGATGTTTTGATGGCCGAGAAGGCAGCGGGAGCGCTGCTCGATCACGGGGTCCGAAGCCAGGACATGAGCCTGGTCGCCAACGACGCTGCTCGCGGAGCTCGCCTCACGCCTCCCGTCGCCGCCCCGGTTGATTCGCCATCGCCGGTTGCCGCGGGCGGGGACATGGCCATTTACGAGACGGATAACATGGCGCCGGCAAAGACAAACATCGCGGAGGAGCGCGCGGCGACCCGCGATCACGCCGCAGCCGAGCAGGCGGCTGCGGCGGGCTTTCCTGCAGCCGCAGCAAGTTATGAAGCGGCCGCTGAACGTCATGCCGCCGCTGCAGACGGGAAAGTCACGGCCGTTGGAGCGCCATCCGTGTCAGTGCCGCCGGGGGGATCGCCCGTTCCGCCCAACACATCCCCACCCATACCGGTTCCGCCTTTGAGCGCCGCGGTGGTCGACCCCGTAACCGGCGCCCCGGTGGCTGATCCTGGGCTCGCCCCCGCTGTACCACCCGATTCCGACCGCCGCCCCGCTGACCCGGATTTCGCAGCGAAAGGCGGGCTCACCACGACGACAGCCGCCGATGCGGAAATTGGGGCCGTCAGGGGCGCGGGGATCGGATTGGGGCTTGGGCTGCTGGCGGGGCTCGCTGTTATCGTGGTGCCCGGTTTTGGATTGGTCGTGGGCGGCGGAGCGCTTGCCATGGCCTTGGGAGCGGCGGCCGGAACCACCGCGGCGGGGGCTATAGCTGGAGGTGTAACCGGCTTCCTGCGTGACCAGGGCGTCCCCGAACAGGCCGCACAACGCTATCAGAATACCGTTGAACTCGGCGGCGCGATGCTTGCTGTACGGCTGCCATCCGGGCCGATGGATTCGGGTACGGCCGAACATCTGCTGGCCAAGTACAATGCGTATGACATAAAGGTGTTCTAATGATGCAGGAAAGGCGTGAGGCGCTTTTCCCAGAGTCGCCTCACGCCTTATGCTTTGCTTAGCGGATCGCGGTTACTTCTTCTCCGACCCTTCGCCAGCTTCGCCCTTCTCACCCTGCTCACCACTCTCGGCGGTCTCGCTGGTGGACTTTCGCGCTGCGTTGGCGTGAGATCCGCCGCCCTTCTTATGGGCAGCGCGCTGATCAGCCGCCGCTTCGGATCGCTCCTCAGCAGCCGACGTGCGCTCGCTATCCAGCACCTTGCCCGTTTGCGCATTGACTTCGACTTCATAGAGCGACTTACCTCGCGTCACGAGGACGGCGTACTGCCAGTGCCCATCTTCGAACTCATACTTGGCGCTGACCGCCTTGCCGTGGACCTTATGCGCTGCGACGCTCTTAGCGCGCTTGACGCTGATCTTCGGCTTAGGCGGAGCTGCCACCGCCGTGGTGGTTATGGCAATCCCTGCAGCCGCAATGGCGCCGAACATCGTCCACTTATTGCTAAACCTCATGAAAGGTACTCCCTGGTTGAATGGCGAACCGAGTGGCCCGCGAGTGACAGACACAGTATATGGCAGGCAGATTAAACTGGAATGAGTGGAAGAACGAGCCGGGCGGTGGTGCCTTTGCCGGGCGTGCTTTCGATGTCAATTCGGCCCTTATGCGCCTCGGCGATCGCCCGCGCGATGGAGAGCCCCAGCCCCGTTCCGCGAGACGTGCGAGAAGAATCGGCGCGATAGAAGCGCTCAAATACGCGCGGCAGTTGTTCCGCCGTAATCCCCTGACCCGTGTCAACCACTTCGAAGATCGCTTCCCCGGTCTCCGGGACCTTCGCTGCGGTCGGAGCGGCGGTAACCGTAACCGAAACCTGGCCGCCCCGGGGTGTGTATCGGATGGCATTGTCAATGAGGTTCAGCGCCACCTGGATCAGGCGCGCTTCGTCCCCGGAGACAGTAATCGGCTCACGCCGCTCAATCCGCAGACTCACACCGGCCTCCTGCGCCAGCGGCTCGCTCTGCTCCACGACAGCGTTGGCAAGCTCATCAAGGCGGACGGGCTCACGATGAAGGCGAATGCCGCCCGCGTCAGATCGGCTCAGATCCAGCAGGGAATGAACGAGCGAGCGCATCCGGTCGACCTCGTAAGAAACCGCTGCGAGCGTCTCCGGCGTCAGGGGTTCGTTGGCACGCGCTGCAATATCCAGTTCGCCCCGAATGATAGCCAGTGGTGTCCGAAGCTCGTGCGAGGCGTCGGCGGTAAACTGACGTTCCCGTTCGAACCCGGCATCCAACCGCTTTAGCATGGCATCCAAAACGCGAGCGAGTCGTTCTACCTCATCACCCGTCCGGGGAATACCGATTCCCTGGCTCAGGTTGCGCGTTTCAATCGCCATCGCGTCCTTGCCAAGTCGATCCAGGGGCGACAACGCGCGGCTGATTAGAATCCAGCTTCCGGCAATCACAATAAGGAGAATGAGCGGCGCCACCACGAGCATGAGCTTTCGGAGCAGACTGAGCGTGTGGGTCAGAGTCGAAGTTGAAGCGCCAACTTCGAGCACGCCGGCCGGCGGCCCGGAAGCCGGTAATCGAATCAGCAGGACCTGGATCGGTCCCAATGTCCGCTCGATTCTCCCCTCTTTAACCGCTCGGGGGATGAACGACGACATCACGGAAACAGACGGGAGATGTAAAATCGGATGAGACACCCGGATGACGTTCCCGGATGCGTTCCACACTCGCGAGTAAACCGTCTGTCGCATATCTTCATCGGAGGAATCGCTATCCCCTTCCTCGTCGGCGTCACGAATCATGATCCGGCCATCCCGGACGACAAGATGATGCTTCGCGTCGGAAGCTCGTGCTTTAAGTGCCGGCTCTACCCACGCGTAGAGCGCGCGCGAGAGGCCCCAATAGACGATGGCGGAGGAAGCGCCTAAACCCGCCATCAGCAGCAGCGTCGACCAGGCGATCAGGCGGAAGCGAAGTGATCGCACGGTATCATCCCCCCGCGGTCAACTTGTAACCAAAGCCGCGCACCGTCTGAAGCAGCTTCGGCTCGTAGCCGGCGTCAATCTTAAGGCGAAGGTACCGGATGTAAACGTCAATCACGTTCGAGTTCGGGTCAAAGCTATAGTCCCAGGCATGTTCAGCTATCATCTGGCGTGTGAGAACCCGGCCCGGGTTATGCATGAAATACTCAAGCACCGCAAATTCTTTGCTGGATAGCGAAACGAGCTCGGCGCCACGACGAACTTCATGAGTGCGCGTGTCAAGTGAAAGGTCAGCTACTCGCAGAACCGGGGAGCGCTCGTTCGCATCCCGGCGCAAGAGCGCCCTCGTGCGCGCGAGCAGCTCCCGAAAGGCGAATGGCTTCACCAGGTAATCATCCGCGCCCGAATCAAGCCCCCTCACCCGATCATCCACAGAGTCGCGCGCGGTCAGCATAAGAACCGGGGTCTGCAGACCCTCCCTTCGCATCTCGTGGCAGAGCGCGCAGCCATCCCGATGAGGCAGCGCGACGTCGAGAATCACGAGGTCATAGCGGTTCAGCTTCGCCAGCGCCAATCCCTCCTCTCCGTCGAAAGCCTGGTCCACCAGGTAACCCTCCTGGCTGAGACCGCGGCAAAGAGTACGGTTCAACTGACGCTCGTCTTCGATGATCAGGATTCGCATTTATGACCGCAAACCTCGAACGCTTCTGATAACTTCTATTTCGCCGCGCCACCTTCATAGTAAACCCACCTGCGGCTCAGCCAGACCTGGAACAGCGACGGTATAAGCACCAGCACAAAGATAATCCAGGCGAGCGCGGACGCGTAGCCCATCTTAAAATACTGAAACGCATTGTTGAAAAGCAGCAGAACCGGAACCATCGTGCTGTTCACCGGCCCGCCCGTGGGCCCGCTCATCATATAGACATCGGAGAACCGTTGGAGACTGCCAATGGTGCCGATGATGAGGTTGAAGAAGATATATGGCGTGAGATACGGCAGCGTTACCGCCTTGAATTGCTGCCAGGAGCTCGCGCCATCGATCTCCGCCGCTTCGTACAGCGACCGCGGCACGCCCTGGAGGCCCGCCAGCCACAGGATCATTCCACCACCCACCGTCCAGAGACTGAGCAGGACGTACGACGCTTTTGACCAGTTCGGGTCTGCGAGCCAGCCGGGCGCCTGGAGGTGGAACCACGGCCCCAGTGTCGCGTTCCAGGCCACGTTGAGCGGGCCCATGGTAGGGTCCAGGATCCAGGGCCAGAGCAGCGCCTGCGCCACAATGGGGGTGATGGAAGGAAGGTAGAATGCCGTCCGGTAGGAGGACATCCCGCGGACCTTCGTGTTCAGAAGCAGCGCGATCCCAAGACCCACCACAAGCCCGAGCGGAATGCTGAAGAAGGCAAGCCAGCCCGCGTTATATAAACTGGGCCAGAGAAGTGGCTCGTGGAAGATCAGATTACGATAGTTCGTCAGTCCAAGATACCGCGCGGGGTGCAGCACGTCGTAATCGCAGAAGCTATAGACGATCGACGCAAGCATGGGTCCCAGCGTAAAGACCAGAAAGCCGAAAATCCAGGGGGACGCGAACAAAAGCCCCGCCATCGCCTCCGACCGACCGAGTTTGCCTAGCCGCGGCTGTCGACTCCACCAGAGGCCGGTTCCCGCCAGCACCAGAATTGCAAGCGCCGCCAGAATCGCAAGCGGTGTCCGCCAGTTCAGCAGCGGCAGATCTTGAACCGAGAACGCACGATTCAACTCGGTTTGAACGTGAGCCTGGGCCGTTTGCAGCGCCTGCTGCGCCGAAATATGGGTCGTCTCGTGATGCGTCGCCTCGTCGAATGCATCGACCTGCTGGTCCCAGAGAGTTTGTCCCACGAAGGTCACCGGTCGGAATTTCGAAAGCGGCATCAGGTTTAAAAAGACCTTCATGCCCTCGCGCAGCGCCGGGCGCGGCGGCGCGAACTCCTTGAAGATCTCGATATTCACCGGCTGATTGGCCGACATCGTCGGCACGTAAATTCTTCCGAGCGTCTGGTAATACTGCTGCTGCGCCCGGTTTCGAATCCGCTGACCCTTCAGGCTGTTCATCCATTTGATGAAATCCCACGCGAGCTTCGGATGCCGGCACCCGATGGGCATGGCGTAGGAGAATCCCCCCGACCAGGTGATATAATCGGGAACGCCCTTAAAAATCCCTCGATGGGCCAGACGGGCGGCTGGGACCGGCGCCGGCGCCACTCCGAATTCAAAGTTGGCCGGCGCATAGCGGCCGATGCTGTCCAGCACCCAGTTGCCATCAATCTTCATCGCAACCTGGCCCGTCAAGAACGGATCAAGCGCGTTTGGCTGGAAGGTCTGCGTATAGGCGTTGACGTGGCTCGCGCCGTGCAGGGCGTCATATACCTTGACCATGAAATCGAGCGCGCCCACGGTGCGTGGGTTCGCCATCGTGCAGGTACGGCCATCGGGCGACATAAACTCGCCACCGTTCTGCCAGCTATAAAGATAGAGCCAGGAATTCCCGTAGTTCGGGATAAAGCCGATCTGCTTAAAATTACCGTTGCTGTCGTACTTGGTGAGCTTAACCGTGTCCGCGTAAAGCTCTTCCCACGTCGCCGGCGGACGCGCAATTCCCGCTTCTCGAAGCAGCTTTTTGTTGTAATAGAGCGCGCGATCGTCGGTGCTATTGGGGATGGCGTATACGTGCCCCTTGTACGTCGCTTCGGCCCAGCAGGCATGATAATAATCGCGCTCTCGAATCCGGTCCGGCCCGGTGTCCGTTTGGATAAAATGGTCGAGCGGAAGAAACGCGTTGCGGGAGGCCCAATCGCCAATGGTAAACCGGTCCTGGTTCACCAGATCCGGGGGCACGTGACCCGCAATCGCCGTCATCAACTTCTGCTGGTTCATACCGCCGGCGCCCATCGAGAGCATCTGCACCCGTACGTGGCGCTGTCGTTCGAATGCGGCCACCTCCGCATCCTGCCCCTCCGTGTCTTCGCCGGACGCCAGGCCCCACACGACCAGCGTAGTTTTTCCGGAAGCCGCAGCCTCCTCGGGCGTCGCCGCCGCGCCGGTCTGAATGACGGGCAGGGTCCCGGACTTCACCGGCGGCTGCGCCGCCAGACGCGCGGCGATGCTTATCACGCCAAGAACGATCATAAGACTGGCGCTTACACCGGAGGTTTTCAAGGATAAACCCCCGTTCCGATCAGGCCTGTCTCTTCCGGCAGGCCGCAGATCAGGTTCATGTTCTGGAGCGCCTGCCCGGCCGCGCCCTTCACCAGGTTGTCTTCCGCGTTCAAAATGGTGGCGCGGCGCAGCCTGGGATCCACGCTGACGCTGATCTGCACGTAATTCGCCCCCCGAACCGCGCCCGTGCGCGGGTGCTCACCATCCGGCAGGATCACGACGAACGGATCGGCCCGGTAAAAGGATTCGTAATGCGCCCGGAGCGCGTCCGAATCTATGTCAACCGTTAAAGTAGCATAAGTCGTCGCCAAAATTCCGCGATTGATGGGCGCCAGATGTGGCGTAAAGGTCACCGCTGCGGGCCGGCCCAGCGGTCCCGCAATGGCCTGTTCGATTTCGCTCGTATGGCGGTGACCGATTACCTTGTAGGCAGTCAGATTTTCGTTCGCCTCAGGAAAGTGATAATCGAGGCCGAGAGATGACCGGCCGGCGCCGGACACCCCCGAATACGCGTCGATTATGAACGTCGCCGGATCTGCGATCGGACCGCCGCCCACCGCTCCTGTAAGAAGTGGCGCCAGGGACAGGATTGCGGCTGTCGCATAACAGCCCGGGTTCGCCACAAGCCGGGCGCGGCGAATCGCAGGACGATTGAGCTCCACCAACCCGTACGCCGCCTCTTCCAGCAGGTGTGGAGATTCGTGTGGCATTTTGTAAACCGCGGAAAAGGTATCCGTAGACTTGAGGCGGAAATCGGCCGAGAAATCGACTATTTTCCGCCCGGAATCGAGAAGCGCCGGAGTGATTTTCATCGCTGTGCCGTTTTTTCCAGCGAGGAAGAGCACGTCAGCAGCTTCGGCGGCCCGCTCCGGATTAAACGCCTCCATCGTCGGAAGCTCAATCCCTCGAAACTGCGGAAATATCGCGCCCGGCGTCTGCCCCGCGCCCGATCCCGACGACAGGTAGGTGATTCGCATGGACGGATGGGTCTGTAATAACCGCAGCAGTTCTGCAGCGCCGTAGCCCGAAGCCCCCACAATCCCCGCTCTTATGCTGATCCCTGCGCCCATACCAATATCGCCCCAGTCTTCGGCCCGAGCGGCTTTCGCCGCGCCATCATATCTCCTACTCAAGTTCCTATTCCGCTGCTGAAGATCCCCTCCCGCCGCCGGACGCGCCGCCTGGATCCTCTCCCGCCGCCGGACGCGCCGCCTGGATCCTCTCCCGCGCGATTTCAAGATACGTCTCGTCCAGCTCGAAGCCCAGAAAGTTGATGCCAAGTCGTGCGCAAGCGGCGCCGGTCGAACCCAATCCGAGAAAAGGATCCACCGCCAGTCTGATCCGGTCGACGCCGTGCAGCTTAAGGCACTGCTCGGCAAGCTGCGGCGGGAATGTAGCCGGATGCGGACGATCTCGCGACCGGTTCACAATCGTCTTATACGGAATGAACCAGGCGCTGCCGCGGCAGCGCCGGTCGGCCTTTCCGGACCACCGATCAATGTTTGTCTTGTCCTGATACGGCGCCCCGATCGCCAGCCGGTCCAGCTCCACGTCGCCGCGAAGGGTGAAATGAAAAATATACTCATGACAATCGTTAACAAAGCGCCGGCTCTGAATAGGTTTGTAATGACCGAAGGATAGCGTATCACCGCCGCCATTCGAAATTGAGATCGATTTGATCCAGTGAATCGTATTCTGGAGGACGAGTTTCTCGCGGAAAACCATGGCCACGTCTATGGCCAGCCACGGGTCCGACGGCTTACTCCCCACATTTAGGAAAAGCGATCCGGATGGAGAGAGCGCGTCCCTACAGACTTCCACCCAACCCCGGATCCACGAAAGGTAATCCGGTCGCGGCATCGTGTCGTCATAACTATTGTACTGGATTCCCAGATTGTATGGAGGTGAGGTAACAATAATGTCGCAGAACCCCGGCCCTCGTCCCCGCATTCCGGCGACGCCATCGCCTTGAATCAATTCTATTGACGGACCGACCGGCGACCTCTCCCGAAGAGACCGCTTCTCGTCCACGACCTTTGTAGCGGGGAGATCCGGGCGGCGCGCATCGGATGGCATGGCCTCGGCGCCGTCAAACCCGAGGGGTAATTGAGGAGAAGTATCACTCACGGGGCCGCCGATCCTCTGTGTGGCGCCATTGAAAGCGTCTTTAGCAGGCCTGATCCCACTGCTTCCCATTTTAGCCGGCGCCTCCTCGGGATAACCACGGCCTGCGGGCCGCGAACCCCGCGTACGGTAAACCGCGACCCCCGTAGACTGGCGCAGACGTCGAATTGACGCGACTTGTTGGAATTGAAGGGAAGATCATGCGCCGGTGTCGAATAGATCATAAGTTATGTGACGCGCAGGTTAAAGGCTGCGCCTCACGTCGGAAAAGTGCGCCCGTGCCGCGTGCGTCGCGGGCGCTCGGGGCCATCTGACGCGTCTGTAAAGTGACCGGCGCGCCCTTAAGTTTTCACCCACCACTCATCCTTCAATTGCCGAGGAGCTTGAATGTTTAAGCATCGGGACCCGGAGGCCGCCGCGTCGGCGTCTGTCCCGGGAAAAATGATTGCCTGCGTTACCGCCATTGTACTCTCCTGCGCGCTCGCTGCGGCGGCGCAGCAGCCGGCGCCAGAACCGGGGGCGCAGCAAATCGCCGCTGCCCCCGCCGCCAAAGAATTAACACCCTGGCCTATGGGCGATGGCGGCCCCATGAGGTACGGCGCTTACACCGCCGCGGTGGACGCTCCCGCGCTCGCTTTGTCGTGGCAGTACACCGTTCCGCCGCTCACACACGCGTCGCTGGAGCCCATAGCCGCAAACGGCCTCATCTTCTGTGCGGTTGGCGCCAAGCTCTACGCGCTGCGTGCGCGCTCGGGTGAGGGGATCTGGGTTTATACCCCCCCGATACCAACCGGCGAGACGGCCACGCCCGACTTCACCGCGTCGCCCGTCTATGGCAACGGCTTTGTTTACGCGACAACGAGCGACGGAACGCTCCACGTCATCAATGCGCAGACCGGGACGAGCGTTCAGGATATCGACATGGGCGAAACGGCGACGTCTTCGCCGGCCGTCGCCGATGGCAAGCTGTTCCTCGGGATGGAAAAGGGAGCCGTATTAGCCTATACACTGCCGACTACGGGCGGATCACTCAAGCCGGCGTGGACCGCGCAGGTGGCGCCCGGTGAACGCTTTTCAGCGCCGGTTTCGATATTGGATGGTGTCGTCTATGCGGCGTCCGGCAGCGGTAAGATCGCGGCAATCGATGAGAAGTCCGGACGGGTGCTTTATGCTGAGGCCCTCAACACACCAATCGTTCATGCGCCGATCCCAACGGAAGCCGCCGTTTACGTGGTGTCCGGTGACCGTTTGTTCAGCCTGATTAAGAACGGTCTAAAGCCAACCTGGGTCCAGCCGTTCGGCGGGGAGATCACCGGCGCCCCGGCGTACGCGAATGGCGATCTTTACATCGTGACCGCCAACGGAATAGTCTATGCTTTTAACGGGCCGGCTCAGCGCGCCGTTTGGGCCGTAACGCTCGGCGCCGGTTCTTCGCCGCACACGGGCGCCATCATCGCCGGCAGCACGCTCATCGTTCCTACCGCAAATGGCCACGTCTACGCCTTCGCGGCAGGCGGCGATGGCGCCGGACATGCAAAACTCCTCTGGCGCTATGTTGCCGAAGCGCCGCTGTCGTGGGAGTATACTCACGACGACACGGTGCCCGACATCACCGCCCGGCCGATGGTCTATGGCTCCGATCTGTTTGTTCTCTCCGACAACGGAACGTTGAGCTGCCTTTCGCCGACCGCTCCCGACGATCAGGGTCCCACCGTCGAGAACAACTATCCGACTGGTGGCCCCTATCTTGGTTCGCCGCCTCCCACGATTTCCGCGGAAATCCGGGATCCGGGTTCTGGATTGCTCTCCGGCAGTCTTAAGCTCTCGCTGGACGGCGCGGACATCCAGGGTTTCAATTTCAACCCGGATACAATGACCCTAACCTATACGCCCGCCCACGCGCTGACGGATGGGAGCCACACGGTTGAAGTGGTCGTCTCGGACAATCGTCACAACGAGACCGATGCAGCCTGGTCCTTCTCCATCAACCAGGTTCAGGCCACACAGGCGGCCGAACAGCAGAACTACGGTGGCTACGGTCGCGGTCGTTTTGGCCGCGGAGGCGGTCGCGGTCGTTTTGGCCGTGGAGGCGGTCGCGGAGGATTCGGCCGCGGAGGCGGCGGTGGCTAGCCGGGCGGTCAACCCGAGCCGAATTCTCCCGCTTCGTCCGGCGCGCGCCATCGCAGCGGGCGCCGGACGTGTTTACCGGCGCCGGCGAGCGCCGCGTCCGCTCTGCTGGCGTTCCCGCACCAACGGCGCCCACGAACGCAGGAGAGCGTTGATCTCTTGATTGAGCGTGTCCGATTCGGCGCCTAACATCCGTTTGAGATAGCCCTGGTCGATATTCATCAGAACGCTTCTCATCTTTCGAATTTCGTGCCATCGTCTGGCATGGCGCGCCATTCGGATCGCCTGCCGCGTGTTTGACGAGAGCCGTTCTCGCTCATAACGGCCGACTTCGTGACGCAGCGCCGGTGGCGTCCCCGGCGATAGGTCTCGTGGATCCAGCTCAAACGGTCGCTCGGGAGGATACTCCGCGGACTTCCGATTGGATTGATAGCCGCTCGGTTTGAGGGTATCGGATGACGCCGCCCCGGACAACAGCTCGACATGGAGGGCCTCCGGTTCCCGGGAGGCGCCGAACTCAGTTCGTATCGCGGCAAGCACCACCCGCCATGGCACGTCACGCAAGGTCATTCGCCATGCCATTCGCCCCAGGCGTTCCTGCTCTTCGGGAGGCGCATCGCGCATTTCCCGCAGCCTGATGGCAAGTAGCTCCACAAACTCGTCGTAGGGCATCTCTTTTCGATTCATTCCCATCCTTTTTAATCGTGGCCCCGTTTAGATGAGGGCCGCACATTCCAATCATAGATTTCGCCTCCCGGACGCAGGCTCCTCCCGTTGAATAGTCGATTAATGATCGGGTTTTACTTTTGAGAGCGCCGGCGGCATCCACTTTACCCGAATTTGAGTCTGTCGTTGCTTTGTTACCCTTCCGAGGACAGAATAGTATGATAGACGATTCGAAACGGCCCAGAATTCGACGGATTTGATTCTGAAATTCCGTTATCGTTAGAACCGGGAACTGGCGGTATGAAAGATTTGAGATGGCTGGCGGAGACCACGGCGCCCCGCGGATTCCGCGCAGGGGCGGTACGCGCCGGCATCAAGACCGAGGGGCTTGATTTCGCCCTCATCGTTTCGGATGGCGATTGCGGCGCGGCGGTCTTTACGCAGAGCCAGTTTTGCGCGCCACCGGTGATTCTCAGCCGGGGCCATGCGGCAAATGGGCGCCTCCGGGTCATCGCGGCGAACAGCGGCTGCGCAAACGCGTGCACCGGCGCCTCCGGCCTCGCCAACGCCCGGGAAACCGTGGAGATCGTGGCGCACGCGCTCGACGTTCGGCCCGATGAGATTCTCGTTGCCTCCACCGGCATTATCGGCCAATCTCTCCCGATGCCGCTGATCCGCGAGGCGATTTCCCCCGCTGTGCAATCCCTCTCTCAGAACGGCTTCGAAGACGCGGCGCTCGCGATACTTACGACGGACACCAGTCCCAAACAGGCGGCTGTGGCGTTTGATATAGACGACATTCCGGTAACCATCTCTGGGATGGTGAAAGGCGCCGGCATGGTGGCGCCGCGAATGGCGACTGTTTTCGGCTTCTTCGCGACCGACGCCACTATCGACCCGGTCCATCTCAAGGAGATCTTTGGACGCGTCATCAGCCGAACTCTCAACAGGGCGACCGTGGATGGCGACACGAGTACGAACGACACGGCGTGTATCCTGGCCAGCGGCGCGTCCGGCGCGGCGGCAATTGAGCCAGGAACGTCTGGATCGGCTCGTTTCGAGGCTGCCCTTCTCGAACTTGGGCAGGAGCTCGCTCGGAAGATGGCACGCGGCGGTGAGGGCGCTACTCACCTGGTAACGATACGCGCGGTGGGAGCGCGCACGGAGGCCGACGCCGAGGCAATCGCACTCACGATTGCCAACTCACCGCTGGTTAAAACTGCGCTCTTCGGGGGCGATCCGAACTGGGGCCGTATCGCCATGGCGGCCGGCCGCGCTGGCGTTTCGTTTGATCAGGAACGGGTTGATATCACCCTCAACGGATTTGAGGTGATGAGATCGGGGCAGCGCGTCTCCTTCGACGAGCCCGCCTTGACCGATTCTCTGAGGCGGGAGGAGATCGCGATCGAAGTGAATCTGAACCAGGGCGCCGCCGAGGCAGTGGCCTGGACCTGCGACCTGAGCTACGAATACGTGGAGATCAACGCTGAATACCACACCTGAAGCCGAACGCCCGCAATCGGGCGAACAGACAGCCGCTGCTCTCGAATCCGTCCGAGACAGCGCGCCCTCGACTGCCGGTTTTAACGACGATTCCCGCGTGCAGGAGCGCGCTACCGTGCTGGTGGAGGCGCTGCCGTACATCACCCGGTACGCGGGGAAAATCATCGTCGTGAAGTATGGCGGCGCCGCCATGCTCGATGATCGACTAAAAGAAGCGGTGACCCAGGACATCACGTTGATGCGAGCTGTTGGTTTTCGCCCCGTACTGGTGCATGGTGGCGGCCCCGAAATTTCGGACCTGATGCGCCGCCTGGGAAAACAGCCGGAATTCGTGGGTGGACTGCGTGTCACCGATCGCGAGACGGTCGAACTGGCTGAGATGGTGCTGGTGGGGAAGGTGAACACTTCAATTGTGGCGCTGATCAACCGCCAGGGAGGACGTGCGGTAGGGCTTTCCGGCAAAGACGCGCGGCTGATCGTAGCGAGCAAACGCTTTGGCGCCGAGATTGACCTTGGATTCGTGGGCGACGTGGAGCAGATCAACCCCGAGCTGCTTCTCACGCTTTCGGAAGCCGGCTACATTCCGGTGGTCTCGTCGGTAGGCGCCGGGCTCGATGGCGAAAGCTATAACATCAACGCCGATCACGTCGCAGGGGCCATTGCGGCCGCCATCACCGCCTCGAAGCTCATCGTTTTGACCGATGTGATCGGAGTGCTTCAGGACCCTTCCGATCCATCCAGCCTGCTCAGTGAAGTGGGAGTTACGCAGGCCCGGGAGTTGATCCGGACCGGGGTCGCCGACCGCGGCATGATCCCGAAACTCGAGGCCTGTATTACCGCTGTCGGCGCCGGAGTGGAACGGGCGCATATCATCGATGGGCGTGTCCCGCACGCCGTGGTAATGGAGGTTCTCACGAACCGCGGCGTGGGTACCATGATCGTGCCCGACAATTCCCCTTGACGCATCCTCACCGTGTTATTCTCACCGCTGCCCACGTCGGGTTCAAAGGTCTTAATCGGCCGCTGGGTGGTGGCGACGCGGTGGCAAACCGACTCGCGCATGAATGGTCGCGGGATGGCCGGTGGCCTCTCACTGTCCTGGCCGCAGGGGCGATTCCTCCCGCGTCTGGTGTTGAGTTCCACCAGATTGGGCCGGCCGGCTCGGATCCTGATCTGACGCGTCTTTCCGAGCTAGAGTACGCGGCCTTCTGCGAACGGTTCGGCGCCGGTCTTACGGAGGCGCTGCTCGCGGCTGAACCGGGCACTATCGCTGTGACCAATGACCTGGCCGAAGGCCCGGACTTCGCGCGTCTCGGAGAGGCCGGCGTTCGCCTGGTAACTCTCTTTCACGTCGACGTGGTGGATTACTTCTGCCGGATCTATCTTCACGGTCTTATCGCGCCCGAGCGACTCACGCGCGCCTACGACATCATCTGCCGCCGCGGCTGGGAGCGGCGTGTTCCTCTGATCCTCCGACTGGTTTTTGGAAAGCAGCGGGACGCCATGCGTCATTCCTCAGCTCTGGTCGTCCCATCGATAAAGATGAAGCAGTTGCTGACGCGCTGTTATCCTCAGACCCCTCCCAGCCGTATCCACGTCATTCCCTGGGGATGTTGGAGCGATGCTGCGGAACCGTCAGCGGTCGCCATCGCGCGCGATCGCTTCGCGCCTTTGATCCATCCATGCCGACCGACACTGTTGACATTGAGCCGGATCTCGCCGGAGAAAGGGCACGATCTTCTGCTTCGTGCGCTTCAGGTTCGAGAACGACGGCGCGCGGCGCCTGTATCGCTGATCGTTGCCGGGGAAGCCGCCTTTATGCAAGGCGCACGATTCCTTGCAAAACTGAAGCGAATGGCGGCTCGTATCAGGCAATCCGACGTCCATTTTGTGGGTTACGCGGATCCTGCGGCGAAACAAGCGCTCTTTTCGCTTGTCGATTTGTACGTTCATCCGTCGCGCCACGAAAGCTATGGTCTGACCCTCTGCGAAGCGATTGTGGCCGGTCTTCCCGTGATCAGCAGCGACCATTACAGCGCATCGGATCTCATCCCTCCCATAACCGGATGGATCACGCCGCGGGGGAGTGTTTCCGCGCTCGCAAACGCTATCGACGAAGCGAGCGCGCTCTGGCGGCCGTTCCCCCGCCCCCGCATTCCCCTGCCCTCCCCGCCGATCCCGCGCCCGTTTTCCGAGGCTGCCCGTGACCTCGCGGATCTACTGGACGGATTATCAGCGAACGCGGATTCCATCGCTGACCTCAGACGATAAAGAATCAGAAATAAAACGGCGGATATTCCCGCGCACGCCTCTGGCCATCTCAACGCGGCGTCGGCAGGCTGTCGCCGTCATTCCAGGTATAGACAGGCGGCGCGATCAGCGGATGGGCACGGCCGGGCCGAATCCGGGAGGCCAGCCCCTCTAACGCGGGGATTGAGAGACCGAAGAGAATCTCCCGGCTCTGGAACCGGTAGCCAATGGAAGGGCGGATGCACTTGAGAGTGTGCGCGACGCTTAATTCAAGATCATTTAGATGGCGTCCCGCCAGGTCATAATTGATGTCTACAGTATATCCGAAAGCTGGATTGGAAGAGTCAACCAGGAATTCGACCCGGGTTGGAGTCTGCAGTTGATCGAAGCGGAATGGCGTATGTCCACGGCTGCCATTGACGTAAAAAATGAGCCGACCGCGCATCTCATCGGAGAGGCGAGTCTGATAGCCGATCTCGACTCCGCCGATGGAGTAATTGCGCCCGCCGTACTGCGCGACGGACAGCCCGACGCCAGCAACCCCGTGGCTTTCGGTCGGAGCCGGCTGCCATACAATCGCCGCGCGCCCGAGAATCCGGGTACCCTGCGCTCCAGGCCGATATTCGTGATAGTAGCCACCAGATGCCTGTCCAAGGAGAGACACGACCCCACCCGCATACTGATGGTCCGTCCG
>Ga0307374_10007069_pt1 | contig 17282 bp, 21 predicted proteins | sample OX3MG_FD_202532 | JGI IMG/M metagenome (GOLD analysis project Ga0307374, IMG submission 202532) | Soil microbial communities from Risofladan, Vaasa, Finland - OX-3 | ecosystem: Environmental > Terrestrial > Soil > Coastal area > Acid sulfate soil | place: Finland: Risofladan, Vaasa | collected... | reverse complement strand
CGAGAAAACCCTCGGCAAACTTGATCGTCCATCGAGAACCGCTGAAGCCCAATATCAGTACGCCACCGCCAACGCCGATGTATGCCTCGGAAAGGGCGAGCAGCATTTGCCCGGCGATGAGAGCAAATGACAGGAACATGATCAGTCCCGCCACGAGAGCAATCAGCGATGCGATCGTGAGGTGAAACCATCCCAAACTCCCGAAGCCGCGATAGATCGTCTGGAACATCGCAAGGCCATTGTTGAACACGGTGCTCGGGCTAAGGTCGGGAATTCCGGCCGCTTGTCCTCCGATCTGCTGAAAGCCTTGGATGATTGCGCTGAACCATATGGGCGCATTGACGATCATTGCGTACAGAAAGCCGAACGCGAGGGACTTCTTTACAAACTCTACGAGCAGGCGAGTTGGATCTTCCTGATCGGTGAGGAAATGAATGCAGGTGATTACGACTTCGATAAGTACCAAGCCGAAAAATATCTTCTCGGCAAAGGGCTGCATGATGGCCATGTACCGTTGGCCCGCCCACTGGAACGTCTGACCGATATTGTCGAGGTTATTCATCGCGAGTCCTCAATGGGTCGCTTGCGCGTTAGGAGATGGTACGGGAAAGAGCCCGCCGCCTAGTCCGTTGGAGGGCATCGTTGCGGAGAACGGAACTCGAGGAGCTGCGGCTGCCAGCACGGGCTGACAGTTGATCAAGAACTTGTGATCTGCCTGCTGACAATAGCTGAGGGCTTTGCTCCAAAGATCCGTTTTCATCTGAAGTTGGTCGCTCCAGAACTGGTCGCCGTAGTTTTCGGCGGCGTCGGGAGATTTGAGTGCGGCGAGCGGCGCGCTGGTGTCGTCGGATTTGCCTTTGCAGGCCGCGAGGAAAAGAACAGCGACCAATAAAGAGAATGTGAGTTTCTTCATGATGGTCTCCATCTATGGGGCGCCGGCTCCGAGTCCGTTGCTGGGCATGGCCGTCAAGAACGGCACCGTCGGTCCCGCGGTCAGCCACTGTTGGGTGCTGGCGTCCTCGGCCGCTTGCCGATTGATCGCATTTGCGGCGGTCACGTTTTGCGCATTGATCATCGCGACAACCAATTGCCTCAGCATCTGAATCTGCTGCGCCTGCTGCAAGGCGATTTCGTTGCCGACCTGGATGGCCTGCAATCGTCCGGTGGCGCTCCGGTTCATTCCTTCGAGCTGGGCGAATTGGGCCTGCTCGTTGGCAAAATTCTGCGCCTGCGATTGAGCGTCCGCCAGCGTCCCATTGAGGGTGTTCAGCGTGGTCGCGATGTTGGTCGCTTCCTGTTGGTCCGGATTCTTCGGCACCGTGTATCCGGGAAACTGCCGCTGGAACTGCGACTGCAGATTGCCGAGCGAGTAGGAAAGACCACCCTGCTGCTGGATGAGCCCGCCCAGTTCGTCGAGCATCGATTGGTTGGATTGCCACGTGCCAGCGTATCCGCCGGTGGTGTTCTTGATCATGTACTGGAGTTGCTGCGCCTCGGTAGCAAGCGCCTGGGTCTCCTGCTGGAGCTGCTGAAACTGGCGGGCGAACATCGCCGGGTCGAAAACCGTCTGGGTACCTCCGAACTGGGCACGAGTCGGCGTACTCAATGACAACGCGAGGAACATTGCCGCAGCGGTTATGGCTCGTTTCATAGATTTCGCCCTCGGGCTATTGCGTGAGATGAAGGGAAACGGTCTAGCGGTTCTCGACCTCCCCCATTACGGCCTCTGCTTCGATCTCAAGTAACCAATCCGGGTCCGTAAAGCGCACGACTTGCATAACCGTCGTCGCAGGTCGGATTTGTCCAAAGAATTCGCCATGTACTTCACCGACTCTCTCCCAATCACGTATATCGGTGAGAAAAATTCGGGTGCGTACTACGTCGGACAGGCTTGCGCCGAGTCGTTCCAGTGCTGTGTTGATGATCTCAAGGCAACGCCGGGCTTGGCCTGCAGCATCGCCCGGTGCAACCGTCTTTCCGTCCGGTCCCAAGGGCGCGGTGCCTGCCACAGCAATCGAGCTGCCGACCCGCACAGCCCGCGAGCTGCCAAGACGCGGTTCATACGGAGATCCCGAAGAAACAGTTTGGCGAGATTGTTTCATTGCAAGATGTTCTCCTCATCGACTTGATGTCCATTGCGACCGACTTCCCTTGCAAGAGTCGCCTGGGCGTTACGGTAGGATGGTTTGTGCACATATTTCGCCCAGGCGTCTAGTCCTCGGGCGCGGAGCCATTCGGCCGCCCATCGGTCTCCGTGTTTTGCGATTAGCTGACGCGCCTGAAGGATGTCCCGCTTCGATCCCGAACCGATGAAGGCCAACGTGGCTTCCCCCAGCGCGAGATCGAAGAGGCGCCGTCCGGCAGGCGACAAGTAGTAGTACTGGCGCTTCGGTACGGCGAGCGACAGCATTTCGATTTGCCTGCCGCTCAGGCCGAACTTGCGATAGAGCTCGGCGGTCACGGGATTCTGCGCCTCGGGATTCGGTAGCAGAATCTTGGTCGGACAGGACTCGAGAATCACGTCGCGCTGCGGCGAATTGGCGACCTCAACCAGGCTCTGGGTGGAGAGCACCACGGCGGCGTTCTTCTTGCGCAGCGTCCGCAGCCAGTCCTCGATCTTCGCGCCAAACGCGCCGTTGGCCAGCATGACCCATGCTTCGTCCAGCACGATGAGGGTTGGTCTTCCGTCCAGGCGCTGGTCGATCCGATGAAAGAGGTATGTGAGGACGGGCAAGAGGACTTTCTCGCCCATCGCCATGAGCGCCTCGATCTCGAAAGTCTGAAAGCGGCTGTCGCCCAGCGCGTCCGTATCGGCATCGAGGAACCGGCCCATCGGACCGTGAAGCGAATAGAAGTCGAGCCCGTCGCGTAGGGTCTGATCCTGAAGCAATCGAACCAGGTCGGTAATGGTTCGGGCGTCCGATCTGCTGTCGCCCAGGAGTTGCAGCGCGCGCCACATGGCCTTCCGATGCTGCGGAAGGAGTGTGACGCCTTGGAGGTTGAACAGAGTTTCGAGCCAATCCTGCGCCCACATCCGCTCGTTGTCGTCGTTTACATTCGCGAGCGGACAGAAGGAGATTTCACTTTCCCCAAGATCATAGTGATCGCCGCCCGCCGCCTTGGTCAATACAAATGCCGACAAGCCCTTGTCGAAGCAGAAGACCTGCGCGTCCGGATAGCGGAAGAATTGTGCGATCAGTATGCCGAGCAACGTCGATTTGCCGGAGCCGGTCGGACCAAAGATCAGCGTGTGTCCGACGTCGCCGACGTGCAGATTCAGGCGGAACGGCGTGCCGCCAGTGGTCGCGGCGTAGCAAAGCGGCGGACTGTTTTCCGGATAGAACGGGCACGGGTTGATCTCCTCCCCTGGCCAGACGTTGGTGGTCGGCATCAGGTCCGCGAGGTTCCGCGTGTGGATCAGTGGCCGCCGGACGTTGCGGTAGCCGTGGCCGGGAAGCGAGCCGAGATACGCTTCGTTCGCGTTGACGTGCTCGATGACGGCGGGAAAACCGTGATGCTGCAACTGCTTTGCGATCTCTCGCGCGTTGGACTCCGCTGCCGAACGATTCTCGTCCATCAAAATGATGGCGCTGGTGTAGTAGCCGAAGCGGACCCGGTTCGAGCTTGCCTCGGCGAGCGCGTCATCCGCGTCTTCGGCCATCGCCAGCGCATCCTTGTTCTCGAAGCTCTGAGACGCGCCGTTGCTGAAGACCTGTTTGATCATTCCACCCAGTCCGTGGCGCTTCTGGAACCAGTTACGCCGCTGGATGCGAAGCGCATGCTCGGCCTCGGCCGGATCGAGGAAGATGAAGCGCGTCGACCAGCGGTACGGAATCGCAAGCTCGTCGAGGAACGCGATCACTTCAGGCCATGAATGAAGCGGAAGGCCGGTCAGGCCGATCGGCCGGATATGAAGGTCATCGAGCATCGGCTGGAAGCCGGCGTGGAACTCATGATTGCCGAGCAGAACGTCTAGGTAGTCGCCTTCCGCCGGCGGCCCGATCGGATCGTGGCGGGCGCTGATGCAGGAGTTGAGGTGCGACAGGAGGGCAACATCGTCCATCCGCTGCAGCTGTAGTCTCGCGCTCAGGGCGTCCTCGTGTTCGGTGAGACTGCGCCTGAAGAGATCAAGCGTCTCCTCCCAATCGGTTGCTCGGCGGCCTTGGAAGAGCAGGCTCGCCGCGCGCGACTGCATCTCGGTTGGCGGCGTCCAGGCCAGCGTGAGCGCGAAGCGACTCTCGAAGTGATTGCCTTCCGCCGTGTAGTGAAGCCGACGCTCGTGATCGATCAGCGCGGTGACGGGGTCCGGGAAGTCACGGCTCTCCGGATAGTCGATGCTCGGTTTGCGGATGAGATCAACATTCATCATCCAGCCCTCGCCTAACCGCGCGAGGCCCGCATTTACCTGATGAACGAGCGCCGTCATTTCTTCAGGGCTTGCGGAGTTGAGGTCGGGTCCGCTGTAGCGCCATCCGGCCAGGAGCGAGCCGTCCTTCAACAGAATCACGCCGGGATCGATGAGCGCCGCGTAGTTGAGGAGGTCCGGAAAACCTCCAAGCCGATCTGACTTGCACCGAAGGTTTCTGAACTCTCTGAACATGATTGCCATCCCCTAATACTTCCGAAGCTTCGGGACCGCCGGATGAACGGGTGCGGGCGGCGCGGTGATTGCGGCGCGCGGCGGATAGTACCGCTGGTAATGCAGGTGGCGGATATACACCTCGCTCAGTTGCGCGTCGAACTTGGCTGCCTGCCGGAGCGCCCAGTGGCCCGCGGTGCCGAGGATCGTCGCGATCGCGACCGTGTACAGATGCAGGCCCACGCCGAAGATCAGCGCCGCGACCATCAGCCAGTTCAAGATCGCAAGCCGTCGCTCGGCGCCTGCAAGCAAAACCGGCCGCGTGAGCGCCTGATGGATCAGCGTTCGTTGAACTTCAGTATCCATCGCCGCGCCAGATTCCGCTTACTAGAAAAGTGCCGGCGCGAATGGAAACAGCGCCGTCATCAACTGCGTTGCGCCGAGCGCCGCCGCTCCTCCAAGGGCCACGGCGGACATCTTCCGCGCGCCGGTGCCGTGCTCGCTAAAGGTCCAAGTGAGTCCGCATCCGATGACTGCGATTGTGGTCGCGGCGTGGGCGACGGTGCCCTGCAGGTCTCCCTGAATCGTCGCAAGCGGAGCGTCCCACGGCAGGACTCCGATCCCGGTGGTGGCGAGCGCCTGTGCGGGCCACAGAATCGTTACTACGGCGACCGCGTAGCCGAGCTTGCTGGTCCAACTGCCGATGCGCGCGTGAATCTTATTGATGATCGACTTCATGACATCCTCCTATCGAACTGAGTTTGAAACCGATTGCTGGATCGTAGCCTTCGACGCGAACCATCTCGGTCACGCGCCGCCCGCCGGGTGTGCGTGTGATAAATGCCAAGAGATTGACCGTCTGAGCGATCAGGTCCGGCTGGGGCGGGACTCCCGCTTCCTGAACGAGGCTGCCCAACCGCGTCAGTGCTGCGGTGGCGCTATTGGCGTGTACCGTCGTGACGCCGCCGGGATGGCCGGTGTTCCAGGCTTTGAGCAATGCCAGCGCCTCTGCGCCGCGAACTTCACCGATGATTATCCGGTCGGGACGCGCCCGCATTGTGGTGCGCGTGAGGAAGGTGAGGTCCGCGGCGGCAGTCGTATGCAGCTGCATCACGTTGGGCGCGTCGCAATGGAGTTCGAGCGTGTCCTCGATGATGATGAAACGCTCGTTTGGATTTCCGAGCGTTACCATCTCGTGAAGCAGCGCATTGGCGAGTGTCGTTTTGCCGGAGCCGGTTCCGCCGGCGAGCACGATGTTGTCGCGTCTGGCGACGGCGCCTCGGAACTCTTCGGCCTGGTTGGCATCGATGATGCCGTGGGCGAGGTAGTCGTCGAGCGTGTAGATGAGTCGCGCGTGTTTCCGAATTACGAACGATGGGGAACTTACGACAGGAGGCAACCAACCGGTGAAGCGGCTTCCATCCAATGGCAGTTCGCATTCGATGACCGGGCGCTGATCGTTCGCGACCGTATTGAGAGCGAACGCGACCGTGCCGATGAGTCGCTCCGCCTGAACCGCTGGCATTCTCGCTTCCGTGGACCGCATTCCTCCGCCGTGGGATTCAAGCCAGAGCGTCCCGTCAGGATTGAGGATGATCTCGATCACGTCGGGATCGCCGAGTGCGGCCAGCACGATGGGGCCAAGCTCGCGCCGAAGCCGCTCATCCAGCCGCGTCGATTGAATCGCTGCCAAGCTCATGGCTGCACCTGGTACGATTCGTCTTGTTCCTCGGCCTGATCACCAGCCGCGTTGTCCAACTCGACGAGCGCCGGTGACTCGCCGCCCTGAAGCAGTTCCTCAACCGCGCGCCGCCAGTTGTGGTAGCGCCGGTTGCCGCTCGCGATTGCCGCTGCTCGAAGCTCAGCGGGAACCTCGGGCGCATGGATAAGCGCGGTGAGCGCATAGCGATCAATCATCGCGAGCAGAATTTGAAGCCGCTCGTAAATCTTCGTGATGCGCTTGCTCTGTGTGTCGATGCTGCGCGAAAGGCGCTGTTCGGTCTCGGCAAGCGGAATCGAGATCGCGCTCGACGCCAGTGCCGGCTGCTCCGCCATCAGCTTCTGGTAATGGAGCAGGCATTGCCTCAGATAGCGCGAGAGCGAGAGATTGCAGGCAGCAGCCGCGCGTTTCATCGCGTCGGCCTCGGGCTCGGTCAGGTAGCAGGCAACTGCGCGGATGCCAGGTTTCATTAGAGTAACCTCTCGATAGCGGCCTTTTCGGGGCCGTCGATTGGCATTGCGGCGGTCGTTTGGACCTCGCGCGCGATCGATATTTCCCTGTCCCGTGTTCCATCCGGCGCCTGCACGGCCGCAGCTGTCTCTGCCGGTCCGGGTCGCTCTTCGGAACTTCGGATATCCGGCGAACCGGAGAAATTTCCCTCGTGCTCGATGCGATCTGAAAATCGTGGGGCTGGAATCTTCGCGCGCCGGCTGAAATCAGCATCGAGGTAGTAGCGAATCTTCGTGCCGTATATCGCTGGTGCTCCGGATACGAAGATGAGCGCGGCGTCGCCGGGAAGCCGCATCGCTTCATCCGCGGTCAACAGTGGTCGCTGATTCTCAGGCTCCGAGACGCTGACCTGCGAGGCCGAGCGCGTGCGATGCTGATGGCGCACGGTCGCGATTCCCGCCATCTCGGAGAGCAGCCGCGCGGTTTCTATTTTGTTCGGCGTGAAGGCGACCCGCACCGCGCAGTTGGAAACGATCGATTCGTCGTGTCCGTATGCGGCGTAAAGTTGACTCAGGTCCTGCGCGATCAGATACGCCTTGATTCCGTACCCCGCCGCGTAGGCGAGAACGTTCTGCAAGAAGTCCAGCCTTCCCAACGCCGGAAACTCGTCGAGCATCAGCAGCAGACGACGCCGATACGAATCATGATCTGCGCCGTGAAGCTTCTCGGTCAGACGCGCTCCCATCTGTGAAAGCAGGAGCCGCATCAGTGTGCGCGTACGCGTGAGATCGGACGGAGGCACGGTAAGGTAGAGGCTTACCGAGCGTTCGTGATGCATCAGATCGCTGATCGAGAAATCCGACTCGGAAGTGTTGGCATCGATGATCGGATCGCGGAACAGCGCGAGACATCGCGTTGCCACACTGATCACCGACGCGCGCTCGTTCGGGCTTTTGCTCAACACGGCCTGCGCCGCTCCGGCGATGACCGCGTGCGCGATCTCTCCGGTGTGAGCGGTCTCGATCATCGCCCGGAGCGCCTTCTCCTGGTCGCGATCGGGCGGGTTCAGAAAATTGAGGCAACCGGTAAGCGTCTTTTGCGCGCTGGTGTGGATGACGTGAAGAATGACTCCCGTCAGCAAGTCGTGTCCGGTCAGATCCCAATGATCGCGCGGCGCGTTGCCCATGGGGTCGATCAGCATGTCCGCGACGTTCTGCGCGTCTTTGACTTCCTGTGCGCCTCGCCGGATCTCCGACAGGGGATTGTAACGCGCGGCGGTTCCGTCCGTGCAGGTTGGGTCGAACCGCAGGCAGAGGCTGCCGAGTACTTTCTGCCGCCATCCCGCGGTGAGCGTCCAGTTTTCGCCCTTGATGTCGTGAACCACGACGCTGCCGGGCCATCCGAGCAACGTTGGAATAACCAGTCCGACGCCCTTGCCGGTGCGCGTCGGCGCGAAGGCGAGCACATGAGCTGGACCCGCGTCGCGCAGATAGTGGATTTTTCTGCCGCTTCGCCACGCGCCGACATATACACCGTCGCCGGCGTCGAGAAGAGAAGTCGCCTTGAGCTCGCGCCGGTTCGCCCAATGTGCGGAGCCGTGGAGATCGTCAATGTGAAACCCGTGTCCTCTGCTGAGGCCCACGACAATCATTGCAGCTACTCCGATGATGAGAGTCGGGTATTCGAAGATCCGGACGCCGGACTGGAATACCGGCCGGGCCGCGACCACGCCGCGCCATTTCCATGCCCACAAGATGAAATCCCACGGCGCATATACAGGTCCGAACGGCCGCAGCGTCGTAAGAGGGGCGCCCAGAACAGCGGCGTATCCGAGCATCGCGGCGACATGCTCGGTCGCGACCGCCAGCGAAAAGATGCCGGTGAAAGAGACGATTGCGATAGCCGCGACGGCGAGTTCGGTCGATCCGCCACCTGTCGGCGTCTTGTAGGGCAGTGATTGATTTGCCATTAGCGTGTCCGTCCTTTGTTGTGATCTTGAATGCGAACGTAGCGAAGGCGCTTCCCGTTTTTCTCGAATTCTCCGCCGGCGAGGGTTACGGTTTCACCGACCTTCAGGCGGTCCTCGCCGCGCGCCCGAATCATCGCCGCGGTCTGGCGGATGTAGTGGAGCTGGCCATCGCCGCCCTCGAGCAGGAGGTAGCGCCGATCCGTGGCTTCATTTTCGAGTCCGGTGCCGACGACACGGCCGGTGATCTGCCGGCCCGGCTCAATTGTCGTCAGACGGATCGGCGCCCGCCGGTCGAGGATCTGATCGCTGTGGCGCGCGCGGCTCTTGATGATGTCGGTCGCGAGTTGTTGTTCACGCAGAGCCTTCTCCAAATCCGGCGAGAGCTGCCAACTGATCGAGTCCACCTTGAAGGCGAGGCCCTCGCGTTCAAGAAACGCGAGTCGCACTATGTCCTGGGCACGGCGCGCTCTTTGAGCCGCGCCTTTGGGTTGCTTGCCTTCGAAAGCGACGAGTCCGCTGCCGTTCGCGCGTCGGAGCAAGGCGCGATCGATTTCGGTGAACTGCGTCCGCTCGACTGCGCGGCCGCGCGCATCAACGATGTCCCGTTCGCTTCTGAGTCCGAGCTCACGGCTCGCTATCTCGGCGCTGCGTTCGCGAATGCCCGACTTGATGTAGTCCGCGTCAATCCTGAGCGGGAGTCCGGTCTCGTCCCGTCCCCGGAGCAGGATATGGACGTGAGGATTGTCGGTGTTGTGATGATCTATCGCCGCCCACTCGAGGTGCGTCCCCAGATCGCGCTCCATCTGTGCCATCAGCGTTCGCGCGTGCTCGCGCAGGTCGATCTCGGTACCGTTCTCAGGCGACACGATGATCCGGAACATGAGCTGGTCGCCGTCCTCCTGCCACGTCTTTGCAATCTGCGGTAGGTTGATGTCGTCGCGGCCGGCGTCAAAGCCAAGCCCCTTGGCGGCCTTCTGCTGCGCGCCTTCCCGTGCGAGGTAACGCCCGTGCGCCGCCCAGGAAGCCGATTTGGTGTTGCGCGAGTATGAGACCTTGACGGCACTTCGTTGCAGATACGAGCGGGTGTTGAGCCTTACGTCTGTGCCGCGTCGCGCGAAGCGCGATATTCGGACGCCGCGCGATCTGCGGGATCCCAGCGAAGCCGCCGTCCACCAAAGCTTCCGGGTGTGCTGCCGGTCGCCACGGCGGCGCAATGGCCGGGGCTTCATCTCCAGATCGTCGCGCAGCAGGTTGCTCATGACGCACTCCGATCCAGAAGCGCAACCATCGCGCTCGGAAGTTGCGCGCTATCGCTCGGCGGCGTAGCGCCGAGCGCGGCAATCACACGCGCGATCTGCGAGCTGGTAAGCGTGACCGCATGCAGGTCCTTGGCTCGTTGCCACGACTTCCAGGCGCGCTTAGCGCTCGCTCGCTCGTCGAGCTTCGCGTGTCCGGCGGACGCGATCTCGGCGATCCGAACGGCCGAGAGTTCCGGAAGCCGCTTGGCGATCTCGATAAATGTTCCTAACAATAGGTCGGGCGGCTGCTGATCAAGACCGGCAATCGCAAGCAGTCCGCCAAGGTTTGCCAGATGATGGACGCGAAGCCCTTGCTCTTTGGTGTGCTGGTAAGGAGCCATGAGTTCACCATGTAACGAGCGGTTCAAGTTGCGCTCGCACTGATCCGATCGGCACTGAACCGAAGTAGCGCGAGTCCCAACTGCGCGCGTCTGTCGTTCCTAATAGCCAGACATGATCCGGTCGGACTGTGTATCGACCTGGCGTCACGTGCGTGAGCGATCTTCCGCGACTGTCGCGCGAAACCGTGGCCGAGTTTTCTACTCGCCTGGCATTGATCGCGATGTAGTCGCGTGTGACTTCGACAGTGTCTCCGGGCAGCGCGCCTACCCGTTTTCCTACCGGCTCGATGCCGTCGCCGCATCCGCGTCCGCGCGCTAGATAGCCGCGCGCCTGCGCGAACCGCGCGAGTGCCGGTGGCAGGCAGGCCAGCACCAGATCGCCCCGTGAGATGGGCCGGTTGACCATCCGGTAGATTCCCGGCGGACACGCGCTATCGGTGAGCGCGATTCGCAGGCGGAGCATCCAGAAGACCGCGACGATCGCAGCCATCACGCTTGTTAGAAGAAGCAACGTCCGCAATCCGCGCCGCAGACTTTCTGTGAAATACGGGCTCATCGCGTGAAATGCAGAATCCTCAGCAAGAGCGGGGGCGAATCTGTGAAAAAGGGGTGACATACTTCAAGTCCTTTATCTTGCCCTACGACCGCATTGCCCCCGCTCCCCCATTCCTCTCCCCCTTCTCCGGCAACCCCTCCGCACCATCCTCCTGCCGACTCCGCCAGCCCCTGAAATCCCGATCACTTTCAACGAAGTGCTTCAGCATCTCGATCGCCACTTCCTTGCAGTCCGTTTCGCGCTGAAGCTTGTCGTGCAAATAGGCGACGTATTCGTCCAGCGAGGCTTTGAGGCTGCCTGGCAACGTCAGTCGCAATTGCACCGGCGGTAAATCTTTGCCCTTCAATCTTAGTTTCATCTTTCCAACTCCTTTGCCTGAGTGGTTGTGAGTTCTCGTACATGCGCGTCTTGCGCCACGCGCTGAATTCCTCGTTGCTCTCGACGAAGTGCCACAGCATCAACCGCGCCACCTCTGCTGGATCGATCTCCTGATCCGCGACCTCGCGGGCGTACTCGACGTACGCGTCGATCTCCTGTTTGAGGAATCCTCCAATCCTGAGCGTTAGGTAGCTCGGAATTAGAATCGTTCTCTCGATGTCGGGTTCCATCTCCGTTCCTCTCCGCCTCAGTTCCGGTAAGGCCCCGGCAATACGAGGTCGTTGGTCACCATCACGTTGAACTGATAGCCCGGACGTATCTCCAGAGTCGGTGGGATGTTCGTCCCGCGCTGAAGACTGCCCTGCGCGACTTGACCGAGTTGCTGACTCGCTGCTGCGCCGCCCATCTCGCTGAGCAATGACATTTGGTTTGGAGTCGCGTAGCCGTACCCGTAGGGACCGGAGAAGCCCATCCCTCCGCCGAACGCTCCCATCTGCCCGACCATCTGGCCGGCGCTGATCACGGAAAGCAGCGCCGCGGTGCCATAGGTCTTCAGGTAATGGTTATTCACTTGATCGCTGAAGCCGGCGTAGCCCGCGTCGTCGGCGCCCGGCATCTCCGGAATTTCCATGCTCGATGCGTTCGGGAAAATCATGCGCTTCCATCCGATCTGCACGCGCTGCTGTCCATAAGCCGCGTCGGTCTTGTACGCGCCGATGAGCCTCGAGCCTTGCGGGATCAAGACCCATCGCCCGGTCGCGGTATCGAATACGTTCTCGCGAACCTGCGCGAGAATCGGCCCCGGCAGTTCCGAGTTGATCCCGCTGATCAGGACGGCGGGTATCACGCTGCCTGCCGTAATCAGATACGGCGATGGTGGTGGCTTGAGGCTGGCGACGACGCCGGCGCTTCCGCTCTGCGCGATCTGCGCGCTCGTGAAGTCATTCAGTCCATTCGAGCCCGTCTGGCCGGCGACGCTCGGGACTTCCAACGCGCTCCCGTGGTGAAATGCTTCCACCATCGGTGGCGCGGATAGCGCCTTGACGTATTCCTCTTCCTGCAGCTCGGCCAGCCTGCTCGGTGGACGCGCCGCGAGGGGAGCGGCAGGAGCCTGCGTCGCGACCGTCGGCAGTACCGGTGGGAGAGGAGCAGGTTTAAACTCAGCCGCTCGGGGGCGCCTGGCCTTCGCTTCCAGCTCCGCGATCGCAGCGCGTGCCGCGTTCGACGTGACGGCGGCGGCATCGTCGTTTCGCACCGTCGAGCTGGTCTCCGGCGAATCCGAGTGCAGCGCGACGATCGCCACAACCAACGCCGCCGCGAGTGCCACGCCCACGATGATAACCAGAGTGCGTGTCAGCCGTGCGCCTCCGCCGCGCTGATGCTGAACTCGGGGACCGGTCGGTCCGATTGCCACTGCGGTGGCCATGATTCACCTCGCCCCGCCGGTGTAGCGGATGCTGACGCGGTCCTGCTCGCGGCCGACACCCGAAACCAGCACCGCCTGGTCGAACAGTTTATCGACCACGTAGTAGTCGCCTCTGACCCGATAGTTCACCATCTCGCTGCCGTCGCCAGCGGCGACCATCAGCGCAGGCGCTTCGCTCGACTTGGTGGTCGCCGGCATTTGGATATACGTGTGCGTACCGTCGTCGAATGCCCTGATTGGCTTCCACGGCACCTTCGGCCCGGATACCGCGTACGAGAAATTCACGACGCCCGGGTCGAGCGAAGCGAGCGAGGCGACCACTCCGTCCGGCTGCGATTCCGGGTCGCGCGCCTTGGCGGCTGCGTGGTCGGCGTCCTGCATCGCCTGTTCGAGCTCTTCAGGATAGTAGAAGGCGACTTGCTGCATCTCGTGTCCGGCTCGTGAGCGCAGCATCAGGTGGTAGATGTGCCTGGTCGTGTAAATCGTGAGATTGGTGCTGATGCCGCCCGCAGTCGGCTTGATCGCGAGGTGCGGAGTCGGATTGCGTGGATCGCCCGATGATGCCGGCGTCACAAGCCAGCGTTCGCTGTCGCCGCTGGCCACGTCGGTAATTGTCTCGCCCGGCTCAAGCTGGATGTCGGTCGTTCGCAACGGAGCGCAATCAACTACCGGCTCCTGTCCTTCGTCATACGGGTACAGCTCGCGGTGCGGCGTTTTGAAAATCTGCCACTTGCCGTCCTGCTGATGTTGCTTGAGCGCTTCCTGAACTTCCTCGGGCTGCTCCGCGAGTAGCTGCGCGCCGGTCAGCGGTGCGCGCTCCGGCTCGGGCGGCGGCGCGGCCTTCGTGACGAGTGTCAGCGGTGGCGGCTGGGGCGGCTGCTGCGACGCGCAGGCGCCAAGTGTCAGGGATAGAGCGACGCAACCAAATGTGACCATGCACTTCATCGTGGTCGCCTCCTAACTTCGCTGCTCGGTCCAATTGATCTGCGTGACGTAGAAGCCGAGCGGATTCTCCAGGATCGACGCGTCAGAGGCCGGGGAAATGATCCTGGTATCGAGCGCAGCCTCCCAATGAGTCGAGGCGACAGGAGAACCGTCGAGCCCAGATGCTTCCTCCGTCCATCGCACCTGCCACGTCGTTTTCGACAGCGGCAGGATCGAATCGATCTGGATGCTGACGGATTGGTGCTGAGCGACCTTGAATGGATCATGCTCAAGGTCGTTCTCGTGGTAGTAGTTCTCGAGGAACTTGTAGGCCGGTCCGCGTGCGCGGCTGTACACCTGCCCGATGATCTGGTGCTCTGCTGCGGGATCGGTGATGACCTCGCGGGCGTTACGGATAAAAGCCGCCAGCTCGTAGCGCATCATCCGGTCTGTGCTGATCCGAGTCGTGTTTTCAGTGAGTGCGCTGGGTGCGGCCAGTGCGTAGCCGAGCTTGTCCACTTGCACGACGTATGGAACGAATTTGCTTCGCGTGCTGAGCCAGACCATCCCAAAGGCCAGCACCAGCGTGATGGCCATCATGCCCGCGGCGGCAATCTGCCAGTTGCGTTTACCAAGGACGAGATCAGCGTACCGCTCGTCCCATTCCTGCCGCGCTTTGAGATAGACGCTGCCTTCCATATCGACGCCTCGCTGCGAAACGATCGAGCACGCTCTGTGAAATTCGTGCTCGCTGGATTCACGACATGAGCAAGACGCTTGCCAGAGAGGCGTCGAGCGATACTGCGGATGAACTCCTTCGGATTGAACAGCGTCCAGCGTTATCGGACCTGACGTGATCTCAGATGACGCTGATCAATCGTTTCAGTGCGCCGATCACGATCTTCCAAAGTGTCAGCTCGGCTCGAATGACATTCGTGATTGGCGGCGCCGGACGCTAAGCTCTGTGGATGGAATCAGTCTTACGCGGAAGCTGTCTCTGCGGAGCGGTCACGTACCGGGTGTCAGAACCGTTTCTGAGTTTTGTCCACTGCCACTGCTCGCGATGCCGCAACGCGACAGGGAGTGCGCACGCTTCGAACCTGCGCGTTACGCCCGATCGGTTCTCGTGGACTTCGGGGCAGGAGTTGACGGTTCGGTTTGATCTGCCGGACGCACAGAGCTTCGCGACCACGTTCTGCTCGCGCTGCGGATCCCCGCTGCCGCATCTGACGCGAAGCGGGCGGAGCGTTATCGTGCCCGCAGGATCGCTCGATGGTGAGCCATCGTCGCGACCCGAGTGCCACGCTTACTGGGACTCGCGATCGGCCTGGACTTGTGGGGAAGCGGAACTGCCTCGAGTGTCCGGAGCCGCGTTCTAGAAGGGCTGTCGGAATGGGGAGACGCAGACGAATGATTGGACCGCTATCAGTCTCGAAGATACTCGAAGAACTTCGAAGTGATGTGTGGGACGCCCGGCTTCACTTCGACATCTACCGAATCTACAAGCACTCCTCTAGCCGCGCGAAATACTGGCCCGCAATAATCACATACGGTAATTTTTTTTCAACCAGCCTGCGGGCCAACTTTGTCGCGATGGTCGCAGCTTTGGGGCGGGTATTCGACAATGACCCCAGAAACATCTCCATGGAGACGCTGTTTAAAGCCGAGCCAAAATTCCAGCGCATTGATGCGGTCGGTCTCGCAAAAGCCAGGGATCTCTGGAAACGTAAGGCTAGGAGTCTGCGGCACCAGATTGTCGCTCATCATGCCGCGAACACCACGCCACAAGAAGCTTTCAAGCGCGCGAGTATCACTCTCGACGACATCGATGAACTGATTTCCATGTGCGAAAGGCTAATGGACGTTTGGACAAAACATGCGGGATGCCACGTTCATCTGTTGTCGAGTTCGAAGGGGGATACCTTGGCGCTTTTGGAAGCGTTGCTTCCCGACAGGCCATAGATTTTCGGCTGGAAGCTCCTGCGCCTGCGGCTCCCCGATCAATACCCCTATCACGCACGCGCGGCCGCATTGTAAGCCGCCAATTCCTATCGGGCGATCGACGAGGTGCCTGCAGCCCGCCTCGCCGCGGCTACCAAGAGCTTGTAGTCTTCGATTTTATCTAAGGCCGTCCAACGGACCTGATTGCAATCGGGAAGGCCTCCGTAGTCGGGCTGCGATATCGTGACGCCAGTTCCTCCAGCTTGAGTCGCAATTTCGACCGGAATGTCTTTTTGAGTGATTCCGGGGCTCCATCAGCATACACGTCGCCTCGCTGTACCGCAGCCATTAGCGTGAGGCTGAAGAACTCGTCGCGAAGAAATTCGTCAATAGCGTGAAGCCTTGCGGCTTCTTCCACGTTTTCCGCGTCCGAATGCATGGGATTCCTCTACGCGACTCTCGGTCTTTGGATAGCGTTGACGAATCGGAGCTCGACGCGCTTGTTTAGCGCCTTGCCGATACGCCGGAGCATCGCCAACGAATGGCCCTCGTAATCGGCGTCTTCCAGCCTACAAATGACCGAAGTAGTGGTGTCGACTAGCTTTGCGAGTTGCTGCTGCGTGAGGCCCGCACGCTTGCGAAGCTCGTAGATCTTGCGGGCAACCGAGTCGTTGGCCTCGGCTTCGGCGAGTTCGGCGATACGCTTGGGATGCCCTTCGTAGTGCCTCCGATGGATGATCTCAATCGCGTCGGTGGTGGGCTTCTGCTTGCTTGTTTTTTTCATCGTCCTTCGCTCTTCATCGCGATGCAGGTCACGACTCCTCAAGAGTGTGGAGTTGCCCTCCGATTTGTCACGCCCGCTTCCGTTGCACAGCGTCCTCAAGTGCCTGCCGGATGAAACGCTGGTAGGGAACGCCTTCCGTGGCGGCCGACGATCGCACGGCTTCCAGCAGTCGGCGCGGCAAGCGCATGTTGACCCGCTCGTCCTTCGGCTGAAACTCAAAGCGCATGGGCCGCATCCCGGAGAGGTCGTATTCGGCTAGGTCGGCCTTGGCGACGAAATCCTCGGCCTCCTTATCGCTTTTGAAGCGCGGCAGTTTCTTTTTCATAGTGTTCCACTTCCTTCTTGTGCATGTATCGAGCGCTGATCGGCCGGATGAATCTCTTGCCGCGCCGCGCGCGAAAGGCGAACACGACGAATATCCAGCGACCTTCGTCGCTCCGGCCAATTGCCTTGAACCGTTCCTCGGTCTTCGAGTGCAAAGGATCCGGCAGTACGGCGATCGAGCGGCCGAACAGGGACTCGATCGCGGCTTGTGCAACGCCGTGCTCCCGGCACTTAGACCGATTGCCATCGTCCCAATCAAAGCCGGCTACGTGCATCGCGGCATCACTCAGCCGGCGTGCCTAAGTATGGACTGTTGTACAGCCATTCGTCAACCGCGAATCAGTCGTTTTAGTGCCCACTTAGTGCCCACTTTGGGATTTATCCACAGGATCTGAGGCGATCACGACCGACAGACAACCCTTATATTTACTGCACTATATGACCTGAGGTGATCCCCGAAAAACTCTCGGGCAGAATTTCAAGACCGGTGCCTTCAACCACTCGGCCACCCCTCCACGCCTCATTTATCAAGCAATTATACGAATTAGAGCCTTGGCGCGACCGGTCAAGCGCCCACTTTTTTCCAGTTTCC
>Ga0307374_10007067_pt1 | contig 17286 bp, 22 predicted proteins | sample OX3MG_FD_202532 | JGI IMG/M metagenome (GOLD analysis project Ga0307374, IMG submission 202532) | Soil microbial communities from Risofladan, Vaasa, Finland - OX-3 | ecosystem: Environmental > Terrestrial > Soil > Coastal area > Acid sulfate soil | place: Finland: Risofladan, Vaasa | collected... | reverse complement strand
TAAAGAGAGGAGAACAGGAGAGTGACGGCCGCGGCCAGCTCTGCCGCGATCAGCCTGACCCTCTCGAAGTGGTTGACATGACCTGTTTGGGCAGCGCTTTCGTTATAAGCTCCGGTAACATCTGTTACGTAACTGAGTTACGGGACGGCGCCGAGAGCAGGTCGCTGTTGCTACCACGGAGGCAGCCAAAGTCATGATGGGCGCCAGCGGGCGAGAGGAGCAGCCCGTCCGGCAGACTCCTCGATCCTGTTCAGCGCCTCCTCGGTCTGCTTGGCGATTTCTTCGCCTACCAAGTCGGAGGCGAACTTGGGGCTGCCCCTCGGTTCGAATCTCCACCTTACATCGACCCTCGTGCTGTTCCTGCCCATGGGGACAAGGACGAGACTTCGCTCCCCCACGATATAACCTCTCGTCAGTTTCGTAGCTATTGATCTCTTCGGGTCGAGCATGTGAATCTCTCTACCCTTCGCGTTGTCGAGGCCAGCAAACGACACCTCAAGTTCAATCACTCGCTCTTGCCGGCTGACTACCTTGACGTCACCATAGCCAGACCAGTACATCCCCTCGTTGCCCAGGTCCGAGACCAGGTCCCAGATGTCATCCACCTTGGAAAAGATCTCCCTGGTCCTTGACACCGACCGCGCCAAGTCTTGGCTATTCTCCTAGGATGTCATCCGCTACCGCTGTATGTCCTTCTTCATCTGCGCGAACTGCTCCTTCGTGATCTCCCCCCGTGCGTATCTCTCCTCAAGGATCGAGAGTGCGCCGCTCGCTAAGAGGCCGACGGAGTGCTCCGTCGTCCTAAAGAGCCATCTCGCGGCGAGGAAGATCAATGCGCCGACGACGAAGAGGGGGAGCAGCCAGAAGAGAAAACCAAAGAGGAACCACGGGTGGAAAGATGCACCCGCGAACCAACTTTGACCAGAGACCAGAAGGGGCGCGACTCCCATCGTCACGCGCTCGCCTTCACGATTATCGTGCCCGTCATCCAACTGTGGTAGACACAGTCGTACTGGTACGTGCCAGGTACCGTGAACGTATGGGTACAGGTCACACCGGGTTGCATATTCCCGGAGTTGAAGTCCCCGCCCGTTGGGGCGCTCGTCGATGTGACAGCATGGTGCACGGAGTCGTTGTTAGTCCAAATCACGGTGTTGTTGACGCCGACGACCAGAGTGATGCTGTCGGGCGTGTAGCCCGGAGGGTTTGCGGAATTCGCGGACCCGCTATAGATTGAAACTTGCACGGGCGACTGTCCTCCCGCGGCCGACGAGCCGCAAACGCCCGCATTGGGCGGGGCCGTCTTTGAGGCCACCATGTAGACTGCCACGCCGCCCACCGCGATCACTACTATCACAATCGCCGCCACGACTGCTTTTCCGATTCCTCTGCGGTCCGAATTAGACATGGAGCGAACTCGCTTCGATTCTAGATATAAGCCGCGGTAACATGTGTTACGTAACTGAGTTACGCGACGGTCCCTCGGCAGGGCATGCAGCTATCCCTGCTTCGACGCCCCTGCGTCGGCGCGGTCAAAGTCGAGCTTCGCGTCGATCTTCGCCTGCAGCTCCTTGTAGGCCTTGTACCTCTCCGTCCACTTTGAGAGGGTCATCCACTGCCTCACGCCCACCGCGATGAACGCGACGGCGACCAATATCGTGACGATGCCGGCCACCCTGAAATTGTAGGGCGTCCCGAGGAGGAGCGGCGTCACGTGCCAGGACAGAGGTATGGCGACGATGACGGCGACTATCATTGTGAGCACGTACTTCTTGGCCTTGTCCACCTGGCTGACCAACTCGTCGGCGATGCGGAGGATGTTGTCCCCGAGTATGTCCCCCTCCTCGGCTTTCTTCGACGGATTGGCCACGATTGTTCTCCACTGCTCTTCTCTTAAAACGGTGCAGGCACGAAGTTACCTAACCTCAAGGCGACTTTTCAGGCTCCTCGCTCCTGGGGAAAAGCGACTCGTAGGGCTCGAGGATCTCCCGCGCCAGCTTCTGCCCCAACGGCGACGCCTTGTAGATGATTATCTTCTTCGAGCCCCACGGCTCATCGACTCGGGTGATCAGCCCTCTCTCGACCATCTCGTCGAGAATCGGTTTGTGCTTGACGTTGTTGAGGCCGCAGTAGCTCATCAGCTGGCTCTGGTTGAGCTGACCGTGCTCCGCGAGCTTGAGGATTATGTCCTTCCTGATGTATATCCTCTCCCTGTGCTCGTGGACCAAGGACCGCTAATCGGCCTCTGCCGCCACGCATCGGCAATAACCGTTTCTCGCAGCGATCCGATCCTCCACGCGAGTCGCCGCATTCCTTCCGCTAGCCCTGCAAGTCCTTGCGCATCTGCTCGAACTGTGCCTGCGTTATCTCCCCACGGGCGAACCTCTCCCTGAGCACCCGCATCGCGGGGTCCTCGCCGTAATACCACCCGCGTCCTCCCCACCACCATCCCCACAAGAAGAAGCGGAGCACGAAGAAGGCCCCGAATACCAGCGGGATGAAGAAGAACCACCCGAAGGGAGCCCATGGCCACCAGCCATAGTCTTGAATGGGACCGGCATTGAAGTAGAGCGATGCGCCTATGGCCGTCACCACCAAGGCCGCGACAACGAGCACTGGAACCAGCGCCCACCTGAGCTGCCTTCGACCGCCAACCGAAGAGTACATCTTACGAATTCACCAAAGCTGATAGGAAGCAGAAAAGTAATATCGATGTTGTTACCTCAGCCGTAACATCCGACCCAAGTTGAGTTCGACCGAGCACCTGATCCGCCTGGGCCTGAACAGCAACGAGGCGAAGGCCCTGGACGCGCTGATGGCCCTGGGCCCCTCGGGCGCGGCCGATGTGCACAGGTTCTCCGGCATGCCCCGAAACAAGGCCTACGAGTCCTTGGAGCGGCTCGCGAGCCGCGGGATAATCGAGGTGCAACCAGGCAGGCCCATGCTCTACAGGGCGAGCGGGGCGAAGATGGTGATCGACAACCTCACGGAGAGCTACGGGCGCGAAGCAAGGGAGGCGTTGATGGCCCTCGAAGAGAGACAGGAGAGCAGCCGGGGAGAATCCACCGAGCCCCAAGGGGAGACTTCGTACGCGTGGATGGTGAGGGGAGAGCAGGCAGTGAAGAGGAGGCTGGCCGAGCTGATCTACGAGGCGAAGGAGGACCTCTTCGGGATCGGCGGCTATCCTCCCAAGTACTTTCTCTCGGCGAAGACGGCGCTCAAGGCCGCCTCGAAGCGATGGGTGGCGGTCAGACCGGTCTCGATGATAAGACCCTCAGAGGACATCGTCGAACTCTCCAACGAGGACAAGTCGGTCATAGAGTTCAGGACGGTCAAGTCGTCGCCGACGCTCAAGGTCAGGATACAGCCGCACGATGAGTCACTTATCAATGGATTCGTGAGCATGTCCGGCGCGGGCTCGATGGTGATTGTCGACGAGACTCTCGCCTTTGACATCATCGACGACGGGAGAGACCCGAAGAAGGTCACAGGCATCCTCATGAAGGTGCCGGGGATACCTCGCATCCAGAAAGCGACAGTGGAAAGGATGCTCGCGCTCTACACGAGGAAGCTCTAGGCACCGCGCTTGCGGCGAGTGAAGTGTAAACCGACTGGAGATGAACGTTCACAGAGGGGAACGAGATGCAAAGCATAGACCCGGTCTACTTCCTGACGCCAATGGTGGCCATCTCCTTCGGCTTCGGCCTCGTCGCCTATTGGCGGAGGAGGAGGAGGAGGCTCACGTCATTCGTCCTCGTGTTCTCCCTGGTCGCATACTTTGGAGCAATCCTCGCGAAGGCCGTCTTCCAGTATCTGACCTATAGGTCCCCCTTCTTTCCGACCTCGGCCGGGAATCCCTTCCAGCTGGGCGCCTATTTCGGGCTACAGACGGTCTTCTTCGAGGTGGGGGGCGCCTACATTGTGGCGCGGTACGCCTTCTCGCACGGGATGCTGAGGGCGAACGACGCCGAGGAGTACGCACGCTCGGACCTGAGGCGTCCCTCGAGTCCGGGACCAAGGAAGTGGACTACCACCTCTTCGACCTGAAAGGCCCTGAAGACGTCCCGCGCTCGATATCAGATCTCACCGAGGAGTGCGTGAAGATCAGGGAGGTCAGGGAGATGCAGAACCCCCTCGAGGGGCTCTTCAAGTAGGCGCCTGTGGTTGAGGCGGGGCCCTCTGGTAGTCCCGGCGCGAGCGGCTCTCGCCGCACTTTGGGCATTTCACTTTCCCCATGTAGGGCAGGGTCAACCCAATGCCGGACCTCTTGGTGTCCACGGCAGGAGCGGAGAAGACGGTCCCGCAGTCGGGGCACTTCAGCCTCATCCCTCTCCCTGCGAGTGCCACCGCTACGATGGCAACTAAGACGATCGCGAGGGTAACTGCTGTGGAGAGACCAGGTCCGAGCGCCATGAGTGGGGTTGCCGAAGCGGGGATATTACGCGTTGCTCGGCAGTGGTGAGCGGGGCGCGCGAATGAATAAATATTGTCGAGGGGGATTCGGTGTCGTGTTCGAGACCGAGGGAGAGCTCAAGGCGTTGCAACTCCTGTTCGACGCGAGCTTTGAGAGGTCGGGGGAAGGGCTCCGCGCTCCGCTTTCGGCAAGGGGCCGAAGACCGCGTATTGTATCATCGCTTGTACTCCCTCAACGAGTCTTCTTTGAGCCTCCTGGCTATCTCGCAGCGTTGGTGTACGCAACATGCGGGACCGTCAAGCCAGGAGGCGGAAGCCGTCAGAGAGGAGCACCAGAACTTAACAACCTACTACTACACAGACATCATCTTATCGCTCTGGTATAAGCTCCGGGCAACAGTCAATACTCGTGTCTAGCACCGATACTCCGAACCGGTCGAAGAGGAGCCCTCTCGTCATTATAGCAGTCGTGGCGATCGTCGCCTCCATCCTGGTCCTTGGCGCCACAGGGATGTACGAAAACACCGTCGGGGCGACCGGAGCGCCCCCGATCCAAGCTAAAGGAGCCCTCACAGGCAGCATAGAATATTACCTCCATGCGCCTCTCGTCATACCTGGAGCTGGGCAGTCTATCAACACTCACGCCGATTTCTTCACCTTCACAGGAAGTCAATCGGGAGATAGCACAATCCTGCTCCAGCCTGAATTTAGCACGGCAGGCATCATTCACGCCTCGTTCATAGGTCCTTTTGCTGGTACGGTGGGTAATTCTGCCCTGGGTAGCTTCACGCAGACCGGAACCTTTGATGTCAACGCGTCGGGCCCGATATGGGCGCTCCACGCAACCTATTCCGTCGGCGATGGAGTTGACGGCTTGGCGGGCATATGTGGGGGCGGCACATTCTCCGGCACTTCAGTCGGCCCCATACCGGCGAGCGGCTTGGTTAGCTTCTCCATGATATACAATGCCACATACATGTTCGGCGCGAAGTGCCCGTGACCAGCGTGAGGAGACCGCCTGTCATTCGATACCTTGACACGATGTTCGAGATGGTAATCAATCGGTTGATTTGAGATTGGTAGCCCGGCCAGGATTCGAACCTGGGTCGCCGGCTCCAAAGGCCAGCATGCTTGACCGACTACACCACCGGGCTCTAGGCGCGCTGCCCAGTCCAATGTTAAAAAGGATAATCGGCCGTGGATTCGGTCGGCCCGAGGCTGCGCCTAGCCTTGAAAACAGTATGACCCGAGCCCATTCATCACATTTGTGCTTGTGACACTACCTGAAGGAATGTGAAAGGTCACGCAATTGCTCCCGATAGGCGGATATGGCACGTTGACAAAGAAATTGTAGGTTGCTCCTTGGTAGGCCACGGTGAAATTCAGTGAGCCACCCACCTCAGCATCGGATGGGAAGACTGGCATCAGCCATCCTCCCGGCCCAACCGAGAATCTGTCAATGTAGACAACCTGCGTCTCGGCAGCTGCTCCTTGAGGGACGCATTCATCCTTGCCAACGGCGTTAATCGTCTCCCCACTCACTGGCGTGCCTGCAGAATCAGATACGACTCTTAGCTCAAATCCGCCTCCTCCTCCGGTTGGCTGAGAGCAAGTGCTGGCTGTGAAGAAGGTATCACTCGAACTGTTGACGCTCGTTCCGTTGAGGTAACTGGTCGTCAACCACGTCCCGACGCGGGTGTTAGAGCTGCTGATGCTACCTGAATAGGAACCGCTCTCAGATCTGCTAGTCGTCCTTCCTTGGATGTTGAATTCGTAGAGGTCGAGGACGCTACCTACGAGCAAGAGCGCAACCGCGGCAGAAAGGAGCAGGCGCTCGCCGGCTTTCATCTAGATTCACGATCGGATTAAGTTTCCCACCCATTTAAGAGACTCTGGATTATCAAGGGCTCGAAAGTGGTGCGGCTCTACTTCGCCGCAACGGGGACGAGGTGCCCCTGGCCCCTGTTCTTCGTGACAAAGTCTTCCAGCCTCGCGTGCCGCTTGGCTATCTCCTCCCTGACCAGAGAGCGAGTGCTGGTCAGCCTCACCCTGCTCCGGAGGTAATCGATCACAAGGTCGTGGTCGCGTATCGCGCCGAGATCGTCCTGGATTGACCTGAGCCTGCCCAGAAGTGGAGTGCCCTCCCCTCTCTCGGTGAGTTCGAGGAGATGCCGCAGGCGCTTCGAGTCCTTCCGGAGCGCGTGCATCACCTCGACCTCCTGGGTGGAAAGGAACTCCTCGAACTCCTTGTCTACCCGCTTCGCGAGGCGCCTTTCGACCTTGACCGCCCGACTCCCCGAGTCAGAGAGATCAGGGAGGTCGAGCGTCGGGACTTCGGTCTTGGACAGCTCCTTGGCCTTGAGGAACGACGCCCGGAGGTTGGCGGCCCTGATCCTCTCCAAGTCAGAGATGAACGACCTCTGGTCCTTCCCTTGCGAGACCTGCATCGTCCAAGCCGCTACCGTATCGATGTCTCTCACCTTGCCGAGGGCTTTCGAGAGCTTCCTCGAGGCCGAGAGGTAGCGCCTGACGCGCCTTGGCCGCCTTGCGCTCTTCGGAAGGACAGAGCAGGTTGTTCTCAGCCTCCCTACTGCCTTCCTCAGCGCCGCCGTCGTGGCCGAGTCGCCCGACTTTAAGAAATCCTGGAGACGGGTCTCGACGGTCGCGACGTTTCTGTCAAAGGCCTTGGCCAGTTGCGTGGAGGCGATCCGCGTGGCCTTCATCTCGGGCGGTCCAGGAACTCGTCGATGCGCGCTTGGAGGTCTGCGTCTACCTGATCGATGGGCCGGTTCCCGTTGATGAACTGGAGGCCGAAGAGCTTCTTCATCTTCTCGAACTCCCTCGCCATCTTCCCTTGGTATATGAGGAAGGACTTGTACATGTCGTCCGAGAGCCCGATGTCCATCCCTGACTCGTAGTAGTCGAGGATCGAGTTCTTCTGGAAGACCCGGTGTACGAGCTCCTCGGGCTTCACGTCCAGGTAGAATATCAAGTCTGGGACTATCGTGAAGCCGAACAGGCTGCGGGACCACCTCCTCTCGATCCCCCTCACGTTGTTCCTGGCAATGAGCGTGTAGATGTATCGGTCGGCGAGGACGACGTACCCCGCCTCCAGCGCGGGGATTATCTTGTTCTCGAGCTGGTCGGCGAAGTCCGCGGCGTAGAAGAGCGAGAGGGTGCGCTTCCCCACCCCTAGGTTCCCCTTAGCTTCGATTATCCCCTCGCTGATCAGCTCGGAGCGCTTCAGCCCCGTCCCCAGGACCGCGTGTCCGTCCGCCTCCAGCTTGGCCTGGATGGTCTGAGTGTGGGTGCTCCTTCCCGAGGCGTCGGGCCCCTCGATGACGATGAGGTGGCCCTTCACCTCGAGGTCCTTGAGGTAGGGCATCCCGTGCCCGTAGAACTTCAACTTCCTCTGTCCGCCCTCTTTGCTCACGGAGGCACGCGCCGCCAGCGACGGCATCGAGTACGGCTCCCTCACAGCCTCCTGGTCGTCGTCATCCAGCTCGGAGCTATCGTTGGACATGTTCTCTAATCGCTTCCGTCGTCATCGGGCCGATCCCCATCTCGTCGAACAGCTTGGTCACTCGCTCGCGGACCTCGACCTGCTGCTCCTCGATCCCCCGGTTGGCGTCGATCGCCACCAGCCCCTCGCTCTGTAACATCGACTCGTATTGCTCGACGATCCTGCCCTGGAAGATCCTGTAGCTCTCGTACGGGTCGTTGGAGAGGTTCATGTCCATGCCCGCCTCGTAGTACTTGAGCTTCGGCCTGCCGGCAAGTATCCTCGAGACCGCGACGTCCACTGGGACCCTGAAGTAGAGCGTGAGGTCTGGCTTGGCGGCGTAGCTGTAGATCTTCCTCACCCATCCGGGGTGGCAGCCGCGGACGATGTCCCTCGCATAGGCGGTGAAGACGTATCGGTCGGCCAGGACGAAATACCCCGCCTCGAGGAGGGGGAGGATGTTCCGCTCGTACCTGTCGGCGAAGTCCGTCGCGTGGAGGAGACTGAACGTGGTGGGCGTCAGCAGGCCCTTCTTCTTCCCCCGCGACGTTATCTCCTTGACTGTCTCGGACGAGTTCCAATCTGTCTTGAATACCTTGAGGTTCTGGTGCCGGAGCCACTGCTCGAGCAGGTGAAGCTGCGTCGACTTCCCGGATCCGTCGACGCCCTCGACGGCGATGAGCCTCCCCGCCTTCGGGTCGATGGCGGGTCTGATCCTTCCCTTCGCGACTTCCGCAGCGCTCGCCTTGGCGCGCCCCCGTCTGATTGCCCCGTTTCGTGCGCGCCTTGCCTGGGCGGTCATGACGTTGTCATCTCTGCAACTCCAAGGGGGCCAGCTTCCTCTCTTTGACGGCAGTGTAGTCTATGTCCAGCTTAAACACATCTCTAACGGCCGAGATTGAGCGCGCCAAGAGTTCCTCGGCGTAAACGCCGCTGACGGCGATCTCGATCTTGAGGGGCCTCCCCGAGCTCGCCGAGCCGGTAATAGAGATGCGCGCCCTCATCATCTCGAGGAGCTCGAGCAGCCGGTAGGCCGCGGAGAGCCTCTTGATGGTCTCCTTGTCCTTCCGCCTCAGTGGGGGGCTGAACCCATCCGCCAGCACGTTCGCGTAGCTCCCGCTCGCCACGAAGATGATGGATATCACGACCTTCAGCTGGTCGACGTGGCTGAGAGGAGAGTCGGCGCCCATCAGCTCGTGGAAGCGGGCCTTCAGGTCGGCGGCCCGGGGGGCGTTCCTCACTATCTGGGACGCCTCCAAGAGCAGAGAGTACTCGTACTCGTTGATCATCCGCGTAGAGAAGAGCTCGCCTACGTGGCGCTCCCAAGTCGTCCTCCAAGCCCTCCCAGCTGAGCTCAGCTGGCGGTCGATTGTCGCGGGCTCGAAGCTCCGTGCGGTGAACCAGCGGTGGTCGTGTAGGAAGAGGGAGAGCGTGCCCTCGCGGAGCCCGTGGGTGCTCGCGACGAGCTCGGGGACACCCAGAGACTTCATCAGAAGCCTGATTACGCAGGAGCCCGCTGCCATCGTCTCCGCCCGCGCTTGGCCCATCGACCTGAGCGACCTCATCTGTCGCCTCTTCATCCTGAAGAACTGCGAAGTGGTCCAGGCCACCTCGTCGTAGTCCATCACGTAGTTGTGGAGCTTCTCGAACGGGTACTTCGACCTATCGGCGTGATAGCTCGCCAGCGCCCTCACAGTCCCCCCGACGCCGACCAGCTTCGTCTTCTTCGCGAGGCGGAGGTCCTTCCAGCTCGGCAGGAGCTCGAGGATGTGGTCCTTCATCCTCTCGTAGTCCTTCCGGACAAACAGGCCCCCCTTCTTCTGGTTGCCGTAGAGGTAGGAGAGCCTCCTCGCCCCCAACGGGAGGCAGAGGACCTTCTTGACCCTGAACTCCTCCGCGTAGACGATCGCGAGGGTCCCTCCGCCGAGGTCGAAGAACACCCCCGTCGGGATCCGCAGGGCGAGGACCGCGCCGAAGTATGAAAGGAGCGCCTCCTCTTGCTCGGAGAGGACCCTAAACTTGAACTTGGACGTCTCGTCTGCGAGGTGGAGGAACTCGCTCCTGTTGGCGGCCTCCCTGACCGCGCTGGTCGCAACCGGGAGGACGTACCTGGGCGACTCGAAGTCGACGATCTCCCGGAACATCTTCAGGACCCTGAGCGTGCGCTCCATGGGCGGGACAGCCAGGAAACCGGCCTCGTCCAACCCTTCCCCGAGCTTCACCTTGGCGTCCTCCTGCGAGACTATCCTGTAGCTCGTCCTCCCGTTCACATGGTAGGTGGCCAGCTTCGCCGAGTTGAACCCGAGGTCGAGGACCGAGGCGGTGAAGCCGGTCGAGGGGCCGAAGCCCTCGGGACCGTAGCCTACGACATCCGTTTCAGGAGCCTTGGTGTCAACAGCCATCTTAGTTCTCCCTCCACCTTGGGGCTGAAGGTCTTGATCGAGAGCCGCGCCAAGCCGCACTTCCTCAGCAGGATCCTGGGAGGCCCTTGATGGCCCATCACCTCGTTAATCGCCTGCGTGATGTAGGGCTCGTGGCCTATGCAGAGCACACTTGACTCGGGCTTCAGCTTCGAGAGCCTCTTGAAGAGCTCTTGTTTGCTCCCCTCTGGCTTCAGCTCGTCCCAAATCTCCACCTTGTCACGCTCCTTCAGGGCCTTGGCGACGATGCTCGCGGTCTCGCGCGAGCGCTTGAGCGGGCTCGATATGATGTGGTCGGGCTTTAGCTTCAGCCTCGAGAGCGCGCGGGCGACATCCTCGAGCTGCTCCTTCCCTCCCGCGGTCAAGGAGCGCTCTGCGTCCCTCGCTTGAGCCGGCAGCCTCTTCCCGGCCTCGGCGTGCCTCAGCATGAATAGGTCCAGATTCTATCTCCACCTTAGGGTTGCCTCGGCCGCCAAGAGGCAAATAGTCCGTGCTCGAGCATCCGTTCGAGTCTTGTCCCCCGACGTGATATAAATCATCTGGGAGGTCAAGGCGGAATTTTCCGTAGGCAGCATGGTTGGAAATGAGGACGAACGAGGCGAGGCGTCATTCGTCCTCGACTCGCGACCTGCTACTCTGGGAGTTCGTAGATCGAACCCAGGACATTCATGTACTCCCCCCAACCCTTCAAGGTCAGGGCGAATCTCTCGCTGCGCCTTCCCCCCGAGGAATGCTTCGAAGAGGTTTCGACCTCGTTCCTCGAGACCATCTCTCTCAAGATGTCGTGGACATCGACTTCGCTGGCGTCGACCCTGCTGTACAGCGTCTCGACGTCGCACTCATGAAATCTCGCGAGAGCCCTCATGATCGGGAACTTCTTGGCGTCCGAGCCGTCGGATTCCTCGTTCCTCATAACTGCTTTCTCCATTATTCTTTTCACTCGCCCTTCTCTTTGGCCGTTCTCGATTTATTGATTATCGATGGGATATATTGAGGGCATTGGGAAATATAGAGCAACAATTAGACTCACGCCTCTGGGCGCGATAGCTATTTCGCGTCCGAACCAAGGGTCTTGAGGTACTCGATGACCTTCTCTGAGGGGTCCTCCATCCAGTCGAGGAGCGCGCGCCCCCTCCGCCGGTAGCCCTCCCTGTATCGGGCGTTCAGGGACGCGGATACGCACCTCGAGACCTCCTCGACGGTCCTCGCCTTCAGGAGCAGCCTCTTCGAGAGGAGATACTTCTCGGTATAGAGCTCGGCGCCTTGGAACGCGGAGACCGCAGGGACGCCGAGCAGCGCCGCCTCGGCGGTCATCGTCCCGCCCATCCCCACGAAGACGTCTGAGCGCTCAATCATCCCTGCCCCGTCGACCGCCCCCTCGGGGACGGAATACGAGGAGCCGAACTTCTTCCTGACGCTCGCCAGCTGGTCTTCGTACCTGCAGAGGGCGATGAGCTCATAACCCTTGAAGTCGCGCGCGAGCCTCACGAGGACCCGTTCAGACCACGATTCGTCGCTGCCGGCCAGGTATGGGGCGTAGGACTCTTCGAGCCTCACTAGAATCTTCGCCCTCCCCGATCCCCCTGTTGGCCCTTCTTTGGGGGGGTCCGGCCTCCGCTTGAGCCAAGCCGCGGGGTCCAGCGCCCGGTATCTGCTGATCTGCCCCCGGGTGACCCCGAAGACCGACCACGCGGAGAACGGGATTATCCAAGGGGTCATCAGGTGGCGAGAGAGGGGCAGGGAGAGCCTCCCCGCGACCAGCGAGTGCGGAGAGTCGTTCACGGCTATGTGCCTCACCTTGAGCCCGAAGGACACCCTGGCGCAGTCGGCGGACGCGACCGAGACGGAGACGTCCGGGGAGAATCGCGCTACCTGAGGGAGGAGCTGCTCCATCCGCTCGAGGCTCAGCTCCAGCTGCTCGCGCAAGTCCTTCCCGCCGCGCGAGCCAGCGAAGGAGAGCTCGAGCCCCAACATCGACGCGAGCTGCTCCACCTCCCGATACCTCCTCGAGGTGGCCAGCACCGTGTGGCCGTCCATCCTGAGGCCGTCGATGACTGGTCGGAAGAAGAGCAGCTGCTTCGGCGTTATCATATCAAACCACACTCTCATGGATTTCACATCTCTAGGTCGTTCGTTTGCATACCAGAGTTCTCGTGTGAGAATGATAACGCAGCTCGCCCACAGCAAAACCCTTGCATCTCATCAGCTTAACTATGCAACTGACCCTCTGCCTTGGGACAGAAAGTGCCTGCGCAACATCTTGAATTCCAAAGGACAGAGGAAGTTCCAGGAACATTGCGCGAAGATCAGACGGTGTCAAGCAATTCCTTGCTTTCGCCGACGCCGCCGCGCGTTCTTGTTTTACCAGCCGATTCGCCTCCTCATGGGTCAAGCCGAAATTCCATTTCCTTCGCACAAGCGGTGCGAATCGGCGCCGTCCCCTTAGGTATTCCTTCTTGAAGACCGAGAGCATTTCATTTCCCGTGATGCTACCTCGAAGGTAATCTAGACTCGCCTCAGCCTGTCGTGCCTTCACTGTAGGCGTCAAGTGAGAGAGAAAACTAATTATGTCTTTGATTCCTCCTATTCTTAGACTGCTTATCCCTTCTCCTGAAACAGAAAACCGCGAACTCATTCCATGAGTTCTGAGGAACCCCGCGATGATTTCAAGCACCTCCTTGCTCTTCCGCGTGATTCCCACAGTCAAGATGAGGACCCCTGAATTCTTCGTGGCTTCGATAGCTATTCCGCCTTCCCCATCGAAGAATCCTGAGATGTATGCCCAATCCAAGTTTTATCGTCTTCGACGGTGCGATCCCTTCCCATTCGATCAGAAAGAGACGTTGCGTCTAAGAAAAACCTCCAAACGGCGATAAAAGCGTCCATTCCCTGAGAGAATGCTGACTCGCGGTTCCCTCTGAGCTGCGAGTCGAAAGTCTATAATCTCACGCACGCAAGATGCGGGCGCAGAGCTCTCACCATTTTGCCAAAGCCGAAGGTTGCGGTCTACGGTATGACGAGCGAAGGATACTCCGTGGCCGCCCGTATCATCGAGAAGGCCTCGGTCACCCTGGTCGACGAGACCCTCCAGATGGCGATGGACCTGGAGCAGGGGATGGTCGAGGGGCACAAGACTGTCCAGGAGCTCGTGGACGACGAGATGCTCATGGGACTCAAGCCGGTCTCGCAAGTCCTCTCGGAGGCGGGTGTAATCCTGTTCACCCCAAAGCTGAGGAAGGTCGGAGACGAGTCGATCATCGAGGCGAACGCGAAGCTGAGGGATGTCGCGAAGTACGCCTCCAGCGGCTCGACGGTGGTCAACCTCCTCCCGACGGGCGTCGGCGGGAACGCTGACAACGTCGCGATGCTCGAGAAGCAGACCGGGATGAAGGTGGGGGAGAGGCTCAACTACGCGTATTTCCCGATGGGTCCCCTCCAGGGGCAGGGAGCCGACCTCGCAGTGGCGGTCCTGACCTCAAAGGCCGCGTCGAAGGAGTTCGCCTCGCTGGAGGACCTGGGGCTCAGGCCGGTATACGGGGGCGTCGCGGGTCTGGAGCTCGAGTACATCTCGCGCGTCCTTGCACTATGCACCTCCATGGCCGCTGAGGTCGAGCTGATGCGCAAGGCCCGCGAGCTGAAGCTGGCGCGCAGCGCCGAGCCCGAGAGATATGTCGACCAGCTCGCCTCCCTCATCTACGACCTGACGGCGATCCAGTCGAGCGAGGACGTGGGGGAGCCTATCATGTACCTCGCGGGCGCGGCCGTGAAGAGCATCGAGAACTACGAGAGGTACGTGGTCGAGGAGACCCGCGACCTGCTTCGGGAGCTGCAACTCAAGGCGAGCAGGACTCGGGTTCTGGTCGCTTGGTCGGCGGACAAGTACGAGATGCGCGCGGACAGGCTCTCCACTGCCCAGTCGCTTACCGAGAAGCTGAGAGACTACGTCACCGACGTGCGGCTTGTCGACTCGAGGTCTCGGCCGGACGACCTCATCGACGGTTACAAGCACAGCGTGGCGATAGTCTGCACGCAGGCGGACTTCGAGTGGTTCAAGGGCCTCAAGAAGAGCTTCAGGAGCTCCGAGATCACGATCGTCAGGGCCACCAGCGGGATAAGCAGGGCCTGACCTCGAGTTCCATAAACCGTTAAAACCGCCGGAAAGGCGCCAACGCAGGCTACCTCATGGTTAGAATCGCAGTCATCGGGACAGGCGGATGGGGGAAGAACCACGTCAGGGTCCTCAGCGAGCTGGGGAACCTCGTGGCAGTCTGCGACTTGGACGCGTCTAGGGTCGCCGCGTACGCGGACAAATTCCGAGTGAAGGGCTATACCAGCGTGGACGAGCTGCTCGAGAGTGAGAGGCCCGACGGCGTCACCATCTGCACACCCGCCTCGACTCACTTCGCCGTCGCGAGCAAGACCCTGAAGGCTGGGGTCAACACGTTCGTGGAGAAGCCCATGACCAGCACCGTGAAGGAGGCGCAGGACCTAATCAACGAGGCCGAGGGCGCCGGGAAGATCCTCACTGTTGGGTTCATCGAGAGGTTCAACCCCGCGATCACCGAGCTCAAGAAGATGATAACGAAGGGGACACTGGGGAGGCCTATCCTCTTCGAGTATCATCGCGAGAACCGAAGAGGGGAGAACATCGTCGACGTGGGCGTGGTGAAGGACGCTTCGGTTCACGACATCGACACTGCCAGGTGGCTCTTCGGGGAGGAGCCCAAGACGGTATACGCCCGCGTGGGGAGCGTGATGGGCAAGAACGAGGACTTCGCAACGATCCTGCTCGGGTTCGGCGACGAGAGGACCGCGTTCATCACCACGAACTGGGTGACCCCTAGCAGGGTGAGGCAGCTGAGCGCGGTCTTCGAGAAAGCGGTGGTGACGCTCGACTTCATCTCTCAGGAGATACAGGTGCACGAGGAGTCGGGGACGAAGGTCCCACAGCACACGGTCCAGGAGCCGTTGATGCTCGAGCTAAAGGAGTACGTGGCAGCGATCGCGGAAGGAAGGCAGCCCCTCGTCACGGGAAGGGACGGCCTCATGGTCACGAGGATTGCCGAGGCCGTGCTTGCGTCGAGCAAGTCGAGCAGCCCGATATTCCTGGGCGGCTGAGCGCTTCAGCGGGCCTCCCGCGCGCCCCTGTGCGGAAGCGCGCCCCGGCCGAGCTCGGCCGCGAGCGTCTTCCGGCGCTCTATCCTTCGCTTGACACTGGGCGGTCCTGGGATACTACGTCGATGGGAGTCTGGTCGACTTCGGCCGTAACGGACTAAACCCAGGAGCCACCGGCTTCGAAGAAGAGAACTGCGAGGACCGTCGTGGCAGCTCGGCTGGTAGTGCTGGTGGTAGGCCTTCTTTGGCTCGGCTACTTCTCTTCGCTCTTCGTCTCGTGGAGAAGGTCCGAGAGGCGGTTGATCGCCGCGTCCACTCTCTTCCGGTAGTTGGGCTGGAGCCTCTTGAAGGTCTCCTCGTTCATCCTGTTCCCGTGGTATTGCGTGTATAGGTTTAGCAAGTCCCGGAAGGCCCTGTCCTCCTCCTTCTCGGCCTCCGCTACTCGCGTGAGCGCGTCGTACTGCCTCCCGGAGCCGAGGACCTGCTTCATCTCGTTGAGCCTTTGGATAGCCCGGGACCTGAGCTCGCTGATCTCGTTCCTCATCCGGTCGAAGTCTGTCCTGCTAATCGAGCCCTTCGAGGCTGAGGCGAACTCGTTCATGTATTGAGTCTCGAGGCCTGTCTTCTCGTCGAACGCCCTCAGCACGTCCGTGGTCTTGCGGACGCCCTTCTCTCCCTCCTCCTTGGTCGAGGGGCGCTGGATGGCGAACATCGCGAAGGCGACCGCGAATACGAGAATCCCGGCGGGGATGGCTTGGTTGGCAGCCCAACCGACGCTCACGGTGTAGGCGAACACGGCGCTCCCCTGGGTCAAGGGAGACACGGTCTGGTTCAGGACCGAGGTCGGCCCGGAGGTCACGATGCCCGTCGACGGCGCGAGGATTATGCTGTAGTTGCTCACCAGCGCTCCAAAGAGAGGCTTGTACGGGACCGTTAGTTTGACCGAGTTGCCGCTAACCGCCACCAACGACGGGGGTACCGGGTAGGAGAGCGTAAGAGTGATGTTGCTGTTTGGCAGCAAGGTGTTCGAGAAGGTCAGCACCCCCGCGCTGAGGCTGACCGCCGTTGGGTTCGAGAGGGGAGGCTCGGTGCTCGGGACCACTGTCACGGATTCAAGACCAGGGTATAGGAGGTTCAGGTGGATCTGCGCGACGTTGTAGGTTGCGATGTTGTGGATGGAGAACTCGTCCTCGACCATCGGAGAGCCATTGGCGCTCGGGACGATCGTCCGGGAGAGGTGGTTGACCGCTATCGGCGTGAATCCGGACTGGCTGGTGCCGTTGAAGGAAAGGTAAGTTTCGGAGGCTACGGGCCTCACGTTGGTCAGTTTCATCGCGATCTCCTGACCCGTTGAAGAACCTGAGAAACCCGGGGGAACCGTGGCGAACTGCCCGCCCGCGGGGAGGGTGAGGAACGAATTCAAGGTCGTGACGTTCACGTTCAACGAGGGACTGGCCAGAACGAGCAACGGGGCGATGGCCTTGAAGCCGCCGCTCGAGTAGTTGAAGATGTTGCTCAGGAACCCCTCGAGCGCCACCGTGACGTTCGCGCCCGCGTTGAGGGTGGCCTGGTCTGGGGTGATGGTCACTGTGGTGTTGTCGTTGCTCTGCGACTGGGAGAGCGCGAAATGGCCGCTGGGGCTCAAGATTAGCCCGGTGATCCGGGCAGCCCCACCTGGAGGGTCGGGATCTGCACTGCGGATGTCCCGCTGTTCTTGAACGTGAATGAGTCATTCAGGACCCCGAACCCGAGGCCGGTTATCATGTAATAGTGACTGAGCGTGACGCTCGCCGTTCCGGAGGAGGGGGGCGCAGCCTGCCCGAATGCTGGCGCAGA
>Ga0307374_10007066_pt1 | contig 17287 bp, 13 predicted proteins | sample OX3MG_FD_202532 | JGI IMG/M metagenome (GOLD analysis project Ga0307374, IMG submission 202532) | Soil microbial communities from Risofladan, Vaasa, Finland - OX-3 | ecosystem: Environmental > Terrestrial > Soil > Coastal area > Acid sulfate soil | place: Finland: Risofladan, Vaasa | collected... | reverse complement strand
CGGTATAGTGTCCGCGACCCGCGGAAAGGATCTCGATGGCCCGTAACACCCTGATGGACCCACCGATCGAGGAGCTCCTCGACAAGGTGGACTCGAAGTTCACGCTGGTGGCGCTGGGCGCCCTGCGGGCCCGGCAGATCAACGCCTACTACAACAGCCTGGGCGAGGGGCTCGGGCGGATCGTCCCGCCGCAGGTCACGTCGGTGTCGGGCAAGCCGATCTCGATCGCCTTCGAGGAGATCGCCGCCGGCAAGATCGTCTACGAGCGCGCGCCCGACGAGGAGGACGACGCAGGGGAGCGTGCGGACGACGAGGCGATGGAGACGGCACTGGCCGGCGGCGGCTTCGGGGAGGACCCCGCCGTCGTCGACGAGGGACCCACCGCCGGCTAGTCCGGGCGGTCCCTCTCGCGAAGCGTCGTCCCCCGTCCCCGGTGCGGATCGTCCTCGGCGTCTCCGGCGGCATCGCCGCCTACAAGGCGGTGGAGGTCGTCCGGCGGCTCGTGGACGCCGGACACCGCGTGACGCCGGTGCTCACCGACGCCGCCCGCCACTTCGTCGGGGCGGCCACCTTCAGCGCGCTGGCGTCGGAGCCGGTGCCCGAAGGACTCTGGGCACCCTGGGACGGCGGCATCGCGCACACCCGCCTCGGCCAGGCGGCCGACCTCGTGGTGGTGGCGCCCGCCACCGCCGACCTGCTCGCCCGGTACGCGGCGGGGATGGCCGACGACCTTCTCAGCGCGACGCTCCTGGCGACGCGTGCGCAGGTCGTGGTCTGCCCGGCGATGCACACCGAGATGTGGGAGCACCCCGCCGTCGCCGAGAACCTCGCGACGCTCTCTCGCCGCGGGGTGCACGTCGTGCCTCCGGAATCCGGCCGGCTCGCCGGCGGGGACGAGGGCACGGGGCGGATGGCCGAGCCCGAGACGATCGTGGCGGCGGCGCTCGCCGTCCTCGGCCGGAGCGGCGACCTCGCCGCACGGCATGTGCTGGTGAGCGCGGGCGGGACGCGTGAGGCGATCGACCCGGTGCGCGTGCTCACGAACCGCTCCTCAGGGAAGCAGGGGCACGCGATCGCCGCTGCGGCGCTCGCTCGCGGCGCCCGGGTCACGCTCGTGACCGCTGCGACGCTCGCGCCGCCCGCAGGTGCCGAGGTCGTGCGCGTGGAGACCGCCGCCGAGATGGAGTCCGCGCTGCGCGGGGCCGCGCCCGGCGCCGACGTCGTGGTGATGGCCGCGGCGGTGGCCGACTGGCGGCCGAAGGTGAAGGCGGACCAGAAGCTGCACGGCGTCCCCGACCTCGTGCTCGAGCCGACGCCGGACATCCTGGCGGGCCTCGCGGCGACGCGGCCGCCGGGTCAGGTGCTCGTCGGGTTCGCCGCCGAGACCGAGGACGTGCTGTCGCGGGCACGCGAGAAGCTGGCCCGCAAGCGCATCGACCTCCTCGTGGTGAACGACGTGTCGGCACCCGGCAGGGGGTTCGACCACGACACCAACGAGGTGACCATCCTCGACGCGGAGGGCGCCACGACCACGGTGCCGCTCCGAAGCAAGCGACAGGTAGCCGACGCCGTCTTGGACGAGGTGGTCGCCCGGCTCCACGGACCGTTGAGACACACTGGAGAGAGCTGATGAGAACCACGTTCACCTCGGAGTCGGTCACCGAGGGCCACCCCGACAAGATCGCCGACCAGATCTCGGACGCAGTCCTCGACGCGCTGCTGGAGAAGGACCCGATGAGCCGGGTCGCCTGCGAGACGCTGCTCACGACGGGTCTCGTCGTCGTGGCCGGCGAGGTTACGACCGACACGTACGTCGACATCCCCACGATCGTGCGCGGCGTCATCACGGACATCGGCTATGACAACGACGCGCACGGGTTCAACGGCCACACGTGCGGGGTGATGGTCGCGCTCGACGGCCAGTCGCCCGACATCGCCCGCGGCGTCGACGCCGCATTCGAGCTCCGCAGCGGCGCCGGCGGCGAGGACCAGCTCAACGCCCAGGGCGCGGGCGACCAGGGGATGATGTTCGGCTACGCCTGCGACGAGACGCCCGACCTCATGCCGATGCCCATCTGGCTCGCCCACCGCCTGTCGCAGCGGCTCAGCCAGGTCCGGCGCGTCGGCGTGCTGCCGTACCTGCGCCCCGACGGGAAGACCCAGGTGAGCGTCGTCTACGACGGCCTGCGCCCCGTCGGCATCGACACGGTGCTCATCTCGACGCAGCACCAGCCGGGGATCGACCTCGACACGCTCCTGTTGCCGGACCTGAGCGAGCACGTCGTGCACCCGCTGCTTCCGAGGGACCTCGAGACGGAGAACATGAAGCTCCTCGCGAACCCGACCGGTCGCTTCGAGCTCGGCGGCCCGCACGCGGACGCAGGGCTCACGGGCCGCAAGATCATCGTCGACACCTACGGAGGCATGGCGCGCCATGGTGGCGGCGCGTTCTCGGGCAAGGACCCCTCCAAGGTCGACCGCTCCGCCGCGTACGCAGCGCGTTGGGTCGCCAAGCACATCGTGGCCTCGGGTGCGGCGCGCCGCTGCGAGCTCCAGGTCGCCTACGCCATCGGCGTGGCGCGTCCGGTGTCGCTCTCCCTCGACACCTTTGGCACCGAGGCGGTCGATCCCGAGCGGATCGTCGGCGCGATCGCCGAGCTCTTCGACCTCCGACCCGCGGCGATCATCCGCGACCTCGACCTGCGCCGGCCGATCTACCGTCGCACCGCCAGCTACGGCCACTTCGGCCGCAGCGACAAGGAGTTCACCTGGGAGCAGACGCCGAAGGTGGACGAGCTTCGCCGCACGCTGGGTCTCTGATCGTCCGCGTCATCCCGGACGTGCCGGCGGTGAGCCGGCGGCGTTTCGACTACGCGGTCCCCGAGCGCTGGCAGGCGGACGTGCGCCCCGGCGCGCGCGTGCGCGTCCCGTTCCACGGGCGACGGGTCGGCGCATGGGTCACCGAGTGCGGGGTCACGCCGCCTCCGGACGTCGAGGTGCGCGAGATCACCGGGGTGTCCGGCTGGGGGCCGCCGCCCGCCGTCCTTTCGCTCGCCGAATGGGGTGCCTGGCGCTTTGCGATGCCGGTCGCGACCCTCCTTCGCACCGCGTCGCCCGAGCGCAACGTCTGGTCCCTCCCTCGAGCACCCCTGCGCGCACCGCGAGCGCCCGGCGCCGGCGAAGGAGCGCCCGGCGCCGCGCTCGGCCCGGGAGTGACGTTGCGCAGGGTCCCACCCGCCGACGACCTGCTTGCCGTCGTCCTCGAGGTGCTCGGAGCGTCCGAGGCCGCGGGCCGCCCCGCGCTCGTCCTCGCGCCGAGCAGCGGCTGGGCGGACCGGCTCGCCCGGCGGCTGCGCGCCCGCGGGATCGACGTCGCGTCCGACTGGGCACAGGCCGCCGCGGGGTGGCCGGTCGTCGTCGGGTCGAGAGCGACGGCGTGGGCACCCGTCGCGGCGCTCGGCGCCGCCGTGGTGCTGGACGCGCACGACTACCACGACCGCTACGACGCGTCCGTCGTCGTCGCGGAGCGCGCCGCGCGGGACGGCGCACCGTGCGTGCTGGTCTCGCCGTGCCCGACCGCGGTGCAGCGGGTCCGCTACGGACCCGTCGCCGCTCCGGAACGCTCGGCGGAGCGGGCAGGTTGGCCGGCGCTCAACGTCGTCGACCGGCGGGGGGCGGACCCCCGCACCGGGATCCTGTCCGACGAGCTCGTCCACCTCGCCCGCCGCACGCTCGGGGCGGGGGAGCGGCTCGTCTGCGTGCTCAACCGCACGGGCCGCGCGCGGTTGCTCAAGTGCGCGGCGTGCGGCGCGCTCGCCCGGTGCGCAGTGTGCGGCCGGGCGGTCGAGTCGGCCGAAGAGGTCCTGCACTGCAGGGGCTGCGGGGAGGACCGCCCCGTCGTGTGCGCGGCGTGTGGGGCGGTCCGCATGAAGGTCCTGCGCCAGGGCGTCGCCCGGGTGCGCGACGAGCTCGAGGCGCTTCTGGGCGTGCCAGTGGGCGAGGTGTCCGGCCGTCCAGGGCACGAGGCGCTGCCCGGCACCGCCGCCCTCGTCGGCACCGAAGCGGTGCTGCACCGGGTGCGCCACGCTGGCGCGGTCGCCTTCTTGGACTTCGACCAGCACCTCCTCGCCCCCCGCTTCGTTGCCGGCGAAGAAGCGCTCGCGTTGGTGGCGCGGGCGGGGCGGCTGGTGGGCGGGCGGGAGTCGCCCGGCCGCCGGGACCCGGGTGTCGTGATGGTCCAGACCCGGCTTCCCGACCACGAGGTGCTGCGGGCCGCGGTCGCCGGGGACCCGGATCTGTGCACAGACCTCGATCTGCGCCACGACCTTCGCCTGCCGCCGTTCAGCGCGCTCGCCACCGTGCGGTCGGACGCGCGGCCGGCACTTGGGGGCGAGGGTGTGGAGGTGTCGCCGCTCGAGCCGGGTCGCTGGCTCGTGCGCGCGCCCGACCACCGGGTGCTCTGTGACGCCGTCGCGCTGCTGCGCGGCGGAGTCGGGATCGACCCGTTGGACGTCTAGGCTGGTCAGGGTGCTCACAGTCCGCACGTACGGTGACCCCGTGCTCAAGCAGAAGACGAAGGACGTCGAGGAGATCGACGGCAGAGTGGCGAAACTCGTCGACGACATGCTCGAGACCATGTACGCGGCCCCGGGCGTCGGCCTCGCCGCCAACCAGGTCGGCGTGCAACGGCGGCTGTTCGTCTACGACGTCGGCGAAGGCCCCGAGGTCGTCATCAACCCCCGGATCACCGAGACGGCGGGGGAGTGGGCGTTCGAGGAAGGCTGCCTGTCGGTGCCGGGCCTCAGCTGGACGATCGTCCGACCGAACCGCGTGCACCTCGTCGGCCTCGACCTCGAGGGCAACGAGCTGTCGATCGACGCGGAGGAGTACCTGGGGCGCGTCTTCCAGCACGAGGTGGACCATCTCGACGGCACCCTCCTGCTCGAGCGCCTCGACGACGACCAGCGACGCGAGGCGCTGAAGGTCCTCCGCGCCCGCGTGCTCGCCGGCTGAGCCGAGGGACGGCGGCCGCGGTCCGCAGCCTCGTCTACCTCGGCACCCCCGACGCCGCGGTGCCGCCGCTGCGCGCGCTCGTCGAGTCGGGCCACGACGTGCGCCTCGTGGTCACCCGTCCGGACCGTCGCCGTGCCAGAGGCGCCGCCCCCTCGTCGAGCGCGGTGAAGGCCGAAGCTCAGCGCCTGTGCCTCCCCGTCGCCCACGACCTCGCCGCCGCCGCCTCCGCCGGGGCCGAGCTCGGCGTCGTCGTGGCGTACGGGCGCATCATCCCGGCGCGGCTGCTCGAACAGCTCCCGATGGTGAACCTCCACTTCTCGTTGCTGCCGCGCTGGCGTGGCGCCGCGCCCGTCGAGCGCGCCATCCTCGCGGGGGACGCCACGACGGGCGTGTGCGTCATGGCGCTCGAGCCGGACGTCGACACCGGGCCTGTGTACGCGCGCGAGGAGGTGGCGATCGAGCCCGGCGAGCACCTGGGACCACTTCGGGACCGGCTGGTGTCGGTGGGGACGAGGCTGCTCGTCGGCGTGCTGGCCGGACCGCTCGGCACCCCCGAGCCCCAGCGCGGCGAGCCCACCTACGCAAAGAAGCTGGACCCCGCCGAGCTTCGGCTCACATGGACGCGCCCTGCCGCGGATCTCGCGGCGGCGGTCCGGCTCGACCGTGCGTGGACGACGTGGCGCGGCCGGCGACTCCTGGTGCTCGACGCCGAGGTGGCCGTGGCGCGTCCCCAGGCACGGGGGGCCGGCGGTGGCGTGCCGGGGGGAGGCGGTGGCGCGCCGGGGCCCCCGGGCACGCTCACGGGGGAGGCGGTGGTGACCGGGACAGGCCTTCTCCGACTCCGCCGCGTCCAGCCCGAGGGACGCGCGCCGATGGCGGCGGCCGAATGGCGTCGCGGCGCTCGACCGGTCACCGGCGAGCGGCTCGGCGACTCCTAGGCTGGTCGCCGTGAAACGGGACTGCGGCACGCCGCGCTCGTTGAAGATGGCGCCGTCGCTCCTCTCCGCCGACTTCGGGAGCTTGGCCGAGGCGGTGGGCGAGGTGGCCAACGTCGCCGACTGGCTCCACGTCGACGTCATGGACGCGCACTTCGTCCCGAACCTCACGATCGGGCCGCCGGTGGTCGCGTCGCTGCGCAAGCACTCGGGGCTCTACTTCGACTGCCACCTCATGATGACCGACCCCGGCGACTACCTCGAGGCGTTCCGGGACGCCGGTGCCGACGGCTGCACGGTCCACGTCGAGGTCGGGCGCACCGGCGAGCTGGTCGAAGAGTGCCGCCGGCTCGGCCTGCGGGTGGGTCTCGCGGCGAACCCCGATACGCCGTTCGAGGACCTCGAGCCCTACCTCGACAAGGTGGACCTCGTGCTGTGCATGACGGTGTTTCCCGGGTTCGGCGGACAAGCGTTCATGGCCGAGGTGCTCGGGAAGGTCGAGCGGGTGCGGCGCGCGCTCGACGAACGGCAGCTCGCCGTGGACCTCGAGGTGGACGGCGGCATCGACCGCGAGACCGCGCCGAGGGCCGCCGCAGCCGGCGCCAACGTCTTTGTCGCTGGCTCGGCCGTGTTCGGCGCGGACCGGCCCTGGGACGCGATCGAGGAGATCCGCGCCGCGGTCCGGGCGCGCGCTCGCGTCTGAGTTTCGAGGACGGGCGACGCTGTGCGGCGGGTGTCCGAACGCGAGCTCGCCGACCGGCTGGCCGCCCTGGGGGCCCGCGCCGCGCGGAGCCCGCGACCGCAGGGCGAGGCCCATCGGTCTGACGACCTGCCGCGTGCGGTCGTCGGCGGCAACTTCGGGACGCCGCGGCGCCTCCTCGAGCTCTTCGACGCCTCGGTCGAGCGGTACCGGCTCTTCATGATCAACGCCCAGCCGCCGGTCCCCGAGCGCAGCGGAGTCGTCCACGAGACCCCCTTCGTCGGGCCGGGGATGCGCCCCTCCTCGCCGCACGCGGCGAGCCGGCTCGACTACCTCCCGATGCGGCTGTCGCTCGTGCCGCAGCTCTTCGAGCGAGTCCGACCGCCCGACGTCGTCCTCCTCCACACGGCACCTGCCGAGAACGGGTCCGTGTCACTCGGCATCGAGGTGAACATTCTGGTCGCCGCCGTCGAGCAGGCGCGGGCTCGTGGCGGCCTCGTGGTCGCGCAGCTGAACCCCCGGATGCCGAGGACGCTCGGCGACGCCGAGCTCGACGTCGATCTCGTCGACCTCGCGATCGAGGCGGAAGAAGAGCTGGTGTCACCGGCGCCGCCCGCGCCGGGAGGCGGGTCCCGTGCGATCGGTGAGCACGTGGCGTCGCTCGTGGCCGACGGCTCGACCCTCCAGGTCGGGATCGGTGCGATCCCGGACGCCACGCTCGGCGCCCTTGCCGGACGGCGCGGCCTCGGGGTGTGGTCCGAGATGGTGAGCGACGGCGTGCTCGCGCTCGAGCGTGCCGGTGCGCTCGATCCCGAGCGGGAGCTCGTGGCGTCGTTCCTGTTCGGTTCCGCCGAGCTCTACGAGTGGGTCGACCGCAACCCGCGGCTGCGCCTGGTCCGGACCGAGACGAGCAACGACCCCGGTCGCATCGCCCGTCGCCCGCGCATGACGTCGGTCAACACCGCGCTCCAGGTGGACCTGTTCGCGCAGGCGAACGCCGCCTACATCGGCCCGCGGGTGTACTCCGGCTTCGGCGGGCAGACGGACTTCATCGTGGGCGCGCTCCACTCGCCGGGGGGCCAGGCCGTCATCGCGCTCGGCTCGTGGCACGAGAAGACGGCGAGCTCCACGGTCCTCGCACGCCTCGAGTCGCCGAGCACCTCGTTCCAGCACTCGGCGATCGTCACCGAGCAGGGGATCGCGCAGATCTTCGGCCGTAGCCAGCGCGCGCAGGCGAGGCTCATCATCGAGCACGCCGCGCACCCCGACGCCCGGGCCGGGTTGCAGGAGGCCGCAGTCGAGCTCGGCCTCGGCTGAAGGGGGTCCGCGAAGGGATCGGCGTCGCCGCTGCGGTCGACCGCGGACCGGCTCGGCCCGCGGGGCGGGCCGGTCGGCTCATCCCGCGGGGCGGATGGGCCGGTAGATCGGCTCCCACATCGCCCCGGCTACCGCGTCGTGGAGGCGACCGGGGTCTCGTCGGGCGACGCCGTCGTCCACCGCAGCCCCGGCCACCGCCGCGGCGACGGCCGCCGAGACGCGTCGCAGCGTGCCGACGGGCGGCAGGAGCGGGGAACCCGTAGTGGGGGTACCGACGGCGCTGGCGATTGCGACCGCAGCCGCGCGGAGCATTCCCGGCGTGATGCGCGACGCCTGGGCGACGATCGCGCCGAGACCGAGGCCGGGAAAGACGAAGGCGTTGTTGGCCTGGGCGATCTCGAACGTCTCCGCGCCGATCGTCACCGGGCGGAACGGGCTCCCCGTCGCCAGGAGCGCCCGCCTGTCGCTCCATGCCAGCACGTCCGCCGGGTCCGCCTCCGAAAGCGAGGTCGGGTTGGACAGCGGCATGACGACCGGCCGCTCGCAGTGCGACGCCATCGTGCGCACGATCTCCTCGGAGAAGCTTCCCGCCTGTCCTGAGGTGCCGATGAGGACGGTCGGGTGGACCCGCGCGACGACCTCGGCGAGGTCGATCCGCCCGTCGTGGTCCCTCGACCAGTCGGCGACCTCGTCGTCGCGGCGGGCGAAGGGCCGCTGGAAGTCTCGGAGCCGGCCGGACGCGCACAGGAGTCCCTGGCTCGACAGCGCCCAGATCGCGCGCCGCCCGTCCGGGGCCCCGTCTTCCTCGATGGCGGCCGCGAGCTGTTCGGCGATGCCGATGCCCGCCGTTCCCGCGCCGTGGATGACGACCCGCTGGTCGCAAAGGTGCTCCCCGCTCGTCTCGAGCGCGGCGAGGACGGCGGCGAGGGCGATCGCCCCCGTCCCCTGGATGTCGTCGTTGAAGGTGAGGCAGTCGTCCTTGTAGCGGTCGAGCACCCGGTGCGCGTTGGCCGCGCCCAGGTCCTCCCAGTGCACGAGCGCCCGCGGGAAGAGGCTGGTCGCGGTCCGCACGAAGGCGTCGACGAAGGCGTCGTAGGCCGGCGTGTCGACGCGCGGGTGCCGGTTCCCGAGATACAGCGGGTCGTCGAGGAGGCTCGTCCGGTTGGTGCCGACGTCGAGCACGACGGGCAGCGTGCGATCGGGGTCGACGCCACCCGCCGCGGTGTAGACGGAGAGCTTGCCGATCGAGATGCCGATGCCGCCGACGCCCCAGTCGCCGATCCCGAGGATCGCCTCCCCGTCCGTCGCGACCACGACGTCCACGTCGTCGGCCCCGAGCCCGGCCGCCTCGAGCGAGGTCTCGAGCTCGTCGGGGTGGTCGACGGACAGGTATACCCCGCGCGTCCCCCGGAACTCCGTGCTGAAGTGCTGGATCGCCTCGCCGACGGTCGGCGTGTACACGATGGGCAGCATCTCGGCGAGGTGATCCTGGAGAAGCCGGAAGTAGAGCACCTCGATCCGCTCGTGCAGGAGGGTCAGGAAGACGTGCTTCGCGAGGTCGCTCTTCTGTGCGGAGAACTGCTCGTAGGCCCGCGCCGCCTGCACGTCCAGCGTGAGCACCGCGGGGGGAAGGAGCCCGACGAGCCCTAATGCCGCCCGCTCCTCACGGGTGAACGCGACCCCGTGCGAGAGGCGTGGATCGGACAGGAGCTGGCGCCCCCGCAGCACCGTCTCGACCGGCGGCCGCTCCACGGTGCCACCCTACCGGCGCGCGGTGCGCCAGATTCAGTTCGAGGCGTCCGCGCGGGCGTAGCGCGAGCCGACCGCCGACGCCCGCACGGCGAGAGGGGGGCATCCGAGCCGCTCGGCGATGGTGCTCGCCTCCGCGAGCGCGGCGTCCACCCCGTCCCCGCCGGCGCGCGCCCGGACGTCGGCGAGGTCGACGAGCGCGTGCGCGAGCTGGTACGGGTTGCCGACGTCGCGCAGCGCCTCGACGGCCGCTTCGACGGCGGCAAGCCCGTCCTGATTGACCGAGCCCTCGCCGCAGGCGAGCAGCGCGGTCTCGAGCTGGAGCTCGGCGCGAAGGATCGGCGGGAGGTGCCCGTAAGGATGGCCCTCGAGCTCGCCGACGAGACGCTCGACGGCCGGCCGGTCGTCGAGGCTGCGTGCCGCGCGTGCGGCGAGCGGCCACGCCCAGCGGGTGGTGTCGGCACCGATCCCGATCGCGTCCGCCTTCCCCACCACGGCCATGGCGTGGGCGAGCGCGCCGGCGACGTCCCCGGCGCACAGCGCCGTTGCGGCATCGGCGAGGCCGAAGCCCGCCTGGTCCTGAGGGTCCTCGCTCGAGCGGTGCGGCGCGAGCGATGCCTGCGCGGCGGCGGCAGCCTCCGCGTCCCCGCGCAGACCTGCGAGCCAGCCGGCGACCGTGCGGACGAACGGGCTGTCGAGGAGGTCGACCTCGAGGGCGTCGCCGAGCACCGCCGACGCCTCCTGCCAGTCACCGAGCTCCGCCAGCGCGGTCGCAAGGTTTCCCACTGCGACCGCGAGGACGGCGCGCCGCCCGTTGCGCCGGCTATGGGCGACGGCCGATCGCGCGGCGTCGGTGGCCGCCCGCACGTCGCTCCGCACGAGGACGTCGGCGAGGTTGACCTGTGCGAGGCCGAGGATCCCGAAGTCGCCGGCGCGCTCGGCGAGGCGCGCGCACTCCCGGTAGTCGGAGGCCGCCTCGGCGAGGCGGTCGCTCGATGACGCGAGGAGGCCGCGCGCGTTGAAGAGGCCGGCGAGCTCCCGGTCGTCGACCCCGAGAGCCTGGGCGAGGTCGAGCGCCTCTGTTGCGAGCCGCCGACCCTCCTCCATGTTGCCGCTGAAGACGCACAGCCCGCTGAAGCGCCGGAGCGCCCGCACCGTGTCGAGATCGGGTCGCTCGCGCAGGACCGAGAGCGCCTCTTCGAATACCACCTGTGCGGCTGCGTGGCGCCCGAGGCGCATGAGGGCGTGCCCCTCTGCGGTCCTGGCGCGGGCGACCCCTCTCGTGTCGCCGAGGTCGAGGTGGGCCGCCACCGCCGCCTCGGCGTTGGCGAGCGAGGCGTCGAAGTCGCCCGCGTCGTCGCTCGCCCGGGCGGCCTCTTCGAAGAGGGAGGGAGCCCGCTCGTTTGGCGCGATCCCGGCGGCCTCGGCGTAGAGCTCGGCGGCGCGGTGGACGGCGCCCGAGCGGGTCGACCGCTCGGCGGCGCGCACCAGAAAGGCGAGCGCATCGGCCCTGATGTCGTCTGTCGCCGCGTCCGGCGAACCGGCTGCGAGCGCGTCGAGGTAGTGGCGCGCGATGGCGTCGGCGATCTCCTCTCCGTCTCCGGGGAACGCCGATCGCAGATGGGCGGCGACGGCGAGATGGATGGCCCTGCGGTCGCGCTTGGAGAGCGTCTCGTAGGCGACCTGACGGAGCATCTCCTGGCTGAAGCGGTACGCCCCGCGCTCGGGGGAGAGGGGATCGGCGACGACCTGGAGGACGTCGCGTCGGACCAGTTCTGCGAGGGCCGCGTCGACGAGGTCGAGGTCCACGTTGGAGACGGCGACGATCGCCTCCTTCGGGAACGTGGTGCCGAGCACGCTCGCGTCGGCAACCAGCGCCCGAGCGTCCTTCGGCAACGCGTCGAGGCGCGCGGCCAAGAGGGCGTGGAGCGAGTCGGGCACCCGCAGTGTCCCGATGTCGCCGACGAGGCGGTAGGCGTCGGCGTCCTTCTGCACGGCCCCCTGGTCGATGAGCGAACGGACGGTCTCGACGGCGAAGAGCGGGATGCCCTGGGCCCGGTCGTTGATGGCGTCGCGCGCCCCGGGGGGCATGCCGGGCACGAGCGCGTCGACGAGGTCGGACATCGAGGTGGTGTCGAGCGGATCGAGGGACAGCGTGGAGCGGTTGCGCCCGACGCCGTAGCCGGCGTCGATCGCCCCGTGGCCCGGTCGCGCGAACAGCAGCACGAAGATGGGAAGGTCGCGGGTCCAGTCGACGAGGTGCTCGAAGAACCCGAGCAGGCTCGCGTCGGCGTGCTGGGCGTCTTCGACGAGCAGGATCGCGGGGGCGACGCCCGCGAGCTGCTCGAAGAAGAGCCGCCAGCCGGCGTACAGCTCGTCTTGGGACAGGACTACCTTCGGCTCCTCGCCGTAGGGCACCCCGAGGAGCCTGGAGATGCGCACGCCGACGTAGTCGCGCTCGCCCTCGGCGACGTAGCGGACCATCCCTTCGGCGAGCTTCGACGCGGCCGCCGCGAGCGGGTCCTCCTCCGCGATGCCGAAGCGCTGGCGGACGATCTCGGCGAGCGCCCAGAAGGCGACCCCCTCGCCGTAGGAGAGGCAGCGCCCGCGGTGCCAGAGCATCGTGTCGACGAGCCCGTCGATGTACTTCTCGAATTCCCAGCCGAGGCGCGACTTCCCCACCCCTGCAGGCCCGGTGATCACCACGAGCCGCGGCGTCCTGCGCTCGATGCAGGTGTGGAAGAGGTCCTTCAGGGTGCGGAGCTCGGCGTCGCGCCCGGTGAACGGCGCCTCGAGGCCCTCTGCCCACTGCCGGCCGCCGACGCTCGAGACGACCCGGGTGGCAGCGAAGAGCTGCTGGGGTTCCACCTTGCCTTTCAGCTCGAAGGTCCCCTCGTCGTGGAAGGAGATGGCGGGTGCCGAGAGCCTCCTCGTCGCGCCGTCGACGAAAACGGCTCCCGGCCGTGCGACCGATTGCACGCGCGACGCAGTGTTCACGGCGTCGCCGGCGACCATGCCCTCGTTGGTCGCCCCGAGCGTGACGGCGACCTCGCCGGTCACCACCCCCGCCCGCGCGCCGAGCCCGGGCGCCCCGGCTTCCTCCCCGAGCACCCGAACCCCCTCGACGAGGTCGAGGGCCGCGCGCACCGCCCGCTCGGTGTCGCCCTCCTGCGCCACGGGGGTGCCCCACACCGCCATGACCGCATCGCCGATGAACTTCTCGACGGTGCCGCCGTAGCGGGTGATGGTCCGTCGCGCCACGTCGAAGTAGCGCGAGAGCAGCTCTCGCACCTCCTCGGGATCGCGCGACTCCGAGAACGGCGTGAATTCCACGAGGTCGGCGAACAGGACCGAGCACACCCGCCGCTCAGAGACGGCGCTCGACGGACGCTCCGCCGTGGACAGGGGAGCGCCGGGTGCCGATGGCCCCTCGCCGTCCCCCGTGCCGGCGAGCGAGCTCCCGCACTCGAGGCAGAAACGGTCGGAAGGCCGGCCAGCGGCACCGCACGAGGGGCACGAGGGCGCGAGGACGTTGCCGCAGCCACCGCAGAACTTGGCTGCCGGCGGGTTGTCGGTTCCGCAGCTCTCGCAGTGCTGCATCGGGCCCCCTTGCTCCCCGGTGGTCGAAGCGTACTCTCGAGACACTGACCGCCCACGTCCACGCGACGCAGACCGCTCGGGCGTTCGCGGCGTGTGCCTGCGACTCGAACCGTCGTGACCCAGGCGGGGTGCAACCGGGGGGCCGGTAGACTCTCCGCGCCACAGACCCTCGCACGTGCGTGCGGGAAGGACGAGGTGGAGGCGAGGTGCAGGCGACGATGGCCGGGACGACCGGCACCGCGGAGGACGGGCCCGACGAGCGCCACATGGCACGGGCGATCGCTGCGGCGCAGGCCGCCCGCCTCCACGCCTCGCCCAATCCCTGGGTGGGTGCGGTCCTCGTGACCGGCGCCGCCACGTACCAGGCGGCGACGGCGCCGCCGGGGGGCCCGCACGCGGAGGTCACCGCCCTGCGGCTCGCCGCCGACGCCGGAGACACCACCTCGGGGTCGACCCTGTACACGACGCTCGAGCCGTGCGCGCACTTCGGGCGGACGCCGCCGTGCGTCGACGCGATCGTCGCGGCGGGGGTCCGCCGCGTGGTCGTCGGCGTCGTGGACCCCGACCCCGTCGTCGTCGGCCGGGGCGTCGAGGCGCTCCGGGCCGCCGGTGTGGACGTCGCGGTCGGGATCCGGGCTGGTGAGGTGGAACGGCAGCTCGCGCCGTACCTGAAGCACCGCCGCACCGGGCGGCCGTGGGTGGTGCTGAAGCTCGCCGCGACGATGGACGGCAGGACCGCGGCGCCCGACGGCTCGAGCCGCTGGATCACCGGAGAGGCCGCGCGCCGAGACGCCCACGCCCTGCGCGCGTCGTCCGACGCCGTGCTGGTCGGCGCGGGGACGGTCCGCGCCGACGACCCCGAGCTGACCGTCCGCCACGCCGCGACGTCTGTCGGGGTCCGCCAGCCGCTGCGCGTCGTGCTCGGCCGTGCCCCCCAAGGGGCGAAGGTGCACCCCGCGCTCGAGCTCTCCGGCGACCTCTGCGACGTGCTCGACCATATCGGCGGCCTCGGGGTGGTGCAGCTCCTCGTGGAGGGCGGTGCGAGGGTCGCCCGCGACCTCCACGCCGCGGGCCTGGTGGACCGGTACGTCCTGTACCTGGCACCGGCGCTGTTCGGCGGCGACGACGGCCGGCCGCTGTTCGACGGGACCGGAGCGGGGACCGTCGCCGACGTGTGGCGCGGCCGGGTCGTGTCGGTCGAGCAGCTGGGAGACGACCTCCGCATCGAGCTCGCACCCGCGCGAGGGGAGGCGGAAGGGGAGGTGGCCTGATGGGCTTTTCCACCGTCGAGGAGGCGATCGATGCGATCGCACGGCTCGGCATGGCCGTGGTCGTCGACGACCAGGACCGGGAGAACGAGGGCGACCTCGTCATGGCCGCCGAGGCTGCGTCGCCCGAGGCGATCGCCTTCTTCCTCGCGCACACCTCCGGCGTGATCTGCGTCCCCGTCACCCCCGAGCGCGCAGACGAGCTCGAGCTGCCGCTCATGGTGAGCGACAACACCGAGTCACAGCGGACCGCGTTCACCGTCAGCGTCGACGCTCGCGGCACGACCACGACGGGCATCTCCGCCGCCGACCGCGCCGCGACGATCAAGGCGCTCATCGACCCCCGCACGCGGCCCCAGGACCTGAACCGTCCGGGCCACATCTTCCCGCTGCGGTACCGGACCGGCGGGGTCTTGAAGCGGGGCGGCCACACCGAGGCGACGGTCGACCTCGCACGCGCCGCCGGCCTCACCCCCGCAGGCGTGCTCTGCGAGATCGTCAGCGAGGACAAGTCCTCGATGGCGCGTCTCGACGAGCTCGAGCGTTTCGCCCAGCGGCATGGCTTGCCGCTCATCTCGATCGCGGACCTGATCCGCTGGCGCGGCCGGACCGAGAAGCTCGTCCACCAGGTCTCTGAGGCGCGCATCCCGACCGATGGCGGCGACTGGCGCGCCGTCGTCTACGAGTCGGTGCTCGACGGCGACCAGCACCTCGCCCTCGTGAAGGGCGAGATCGGACCCGACCTTCTCGTCCGGGTGCACTCGGAGTGCCTCACCGGCGACGTGTTCGGCTCCCTGCGCTGCGACTGCGGACCGCAGCTCCGAGCCGCAATGGACCTCATCGACAAGGAGGGCCGTGGTGTCGTCGTGTACCTGCGCGGCCACGAGGGCCGAGGGATCGGGCTCGCCCACAAGATCCGCGCCTACCGCCTCCAAGAGGAGGGGCACGACACGGTGGACGCCAACCTCGCGCTCGGTCTCCCCGTCGACCTGCGCAACTACGGGATCGGCTCGCAGATCCTCGCGGACCTCGGCGTCACCACCATGCGGCTCATGACGAACAACCCCGCGAAGTACGGGGGCATCGAGGGCTTCGGCCTCGAGATCGTCGGCCGGGTGCCGTTGCAGCCCGTGGCGAACCCCGAGAACCTCGCCTACCTGCGTACCAAGCGCGAGCGCATGGGCCACCTCATCGACGGCCTCGACGGCATCGACGCCGACGGCCTCGGGGCCGTCTGACGCAGATGGGCGCGGAGACGGGCACGGGGCTCCCCCCCGGAGCGATCGACCAGGTCACCGGGCGTGTCGGCCGCATGCGTTCGGCCGGCCCGGTTCTCGGCCCGGGTGCCGGCACCGAGCTCGCCCGGCCCGGCGGCGGCATGCGGGTCGGGGTCGCATGCTCCCGGTTCAACGGCGCCCTCACGTGGGGGCTCCTCCAGGGCGCGCTGGACGCGCTCGAGGAGTGCGGGGTCGACCGCGGCGACGTGACCGTCGCGTGGAGCCCCGGGGCGTTCGAGTTGCCGCTCCTCGCGCGAGCCCTCGTCGAAGGCGGGGCCGACGCCGTCGTGTGCCTGGGCGCGGTGGTGCGCGGGGAGACCGACCACTACCAGTTCGTCGCCGGCGAGTGCGCACGCGGCATCCAGCAGGTGCAGCTCGACACCGGGGTTCCCGTCGCGTTCGGCGTGCTCACCACCGAGGACACCGCCCAGGCGCTCGCGCGCGCCGGAGCCGGCGACGCCAACAAGGGCCGGGAGGCTGCCGCCGCTGCGGTCGAGATGGCGCGCCTCCTCCGGACCCTCTGAGGCTCCGACGTGCTCCGCATCGTGCTCCCCAAGGGGTCGCTCGAGAAGGCGACGTTGGAGCTCTTCGAGGCCGCGGACCTGGCGGTGCTGCGGTCGTCCGACGTCGACTACCGGGCGTCGATCGCCGATCCGAGGGTCAGCGAGGTGCGCATCCTGCGCCCGCAGGAGATCCCCGTGTACGTCGCCGAGGGGCTGTTCGACCTCGGCATCACCGGGCGCGACTGGATCGAGGAGCGGGGCGCCGACGTCGTCTCCCTCGGCGAGCTCGCCTACTCGAAGGCGAGCGCCCAGCCGATCCGGGTGGTCCTGGCGGTCGCCAAGGACTCGACCTGGGAGAGCCTGGCGGACCTCGCCGGGGTCACCGGGCACGAGGGGAGGAGGCTCCGCGTGAGCACCGAGTACCCGACGCTGACCGCGCGGGCGCTCGGCGCGCACGGGATCGACGCGGACATCTCGCTCTCCTACGGCGCCACCGAGGCGAAGGTCCCCGACATCGCCGACTGTGTCGTCGAGATCACCGAGACCGGACGGGCGCTCCGGGCGGCAGGCCTCCGGGTCCTCGAGACGGTGCTCGTTTCACGCACCGAGTTGATCGCCAATCCCGCGTCGGTGAGCGATCCGGCGAAGCGCCACGCGATGGGCCAGCTCCACACGCTGTTGGCCGGGGCGCTCGAGGCCCGCGGGAAGGTGCTCGTGAAGCTGAACGTGCCGGCGGAGAAGCTGGAGGCCGTCGTCACGGTGCTTCCGTCCATGCGCGCCCCGACGGTGTCGGAGCTGTCGGGAGGCCGCGGCTTCGCGCTCGAGACCGTCGTCGCCAAGACCGACATCAACACGCTCATCCCGGCGTTGAAGGACGAGGGCGCAACCGACATCCTCGAGCTGCCGCTCTCCAAGATCGTGCACT
>Ga0307374_10007062_pt1 | contig 17292 bp, 2 predicted proteins | sample OX3MG_FD_202532 | JGI IMG/M metagenome (GOLD analysis project Ga0307374, IMG submission 202532) | Soil microbial communities from Risofladan, Vaasa, Finland - OX-3 | ecosystem: Environmental > Terrestrial > Soil > Coastal area > Acid sulfate soil | place: Finland: Risofladan, Vaasa | collected... | reverse complement strand
TGCTCGCGCGTGCGGGCCAGGATTTCGGCGCGGGCCGCTGCGTCCTCGTGGGCCCGAGTTTCCTCGTAGTCGCGGGCTGCGGCTCCGGCCACCGCCTCGATGCGGCGCACGCCCGCGGAGACCGAGGATTCCTTCAAGATTTTAAAGGCCAGGATGTCGGCCGTGTTCTTGGCGTGGGTGCCGCCGCAGAGCTCCAGGCTGAAGCGTTCGTTGGGCGCGGACCAGCCCTCGGCGTTGACGAGCACGAAGCGCGGGCGGGCGCCGTAGTCCTCGCCCAGGAGCGTCACCGCGCCGTATTCCCGGGCCTTGTCCACGGAGTCTTCCTTGGTCCAGACCGGGTGCGACTTGGCGATTTCCGCGTTGATGTCCTGCTCGATTTGGCGCAGAAGCTCCGCGCCCAGAGGCTTGGGGTGGGTGAAGTCGAAGCGGAGCTTGTCCGGGCCGACGTAGGAGCCGGCCTGGCGCACCTGGGGGCCAAGATGCCGGCGCAGAACGGCGTTCAAGAGGTGCGTGGCCGTGTGGTGGGGAACGACGCGCGCGCGGCGCTCGGCGTTCACCCGGGCCACGACGATAGCGCCCGGCGCAAGCGCTTTGGCGTTCTCTTCCGCGAGAATATGGAAAACCGCTTCCCCCTGCTTTTGCGTGTCCGTGACGCGCGCGAGCGTGATTTTGCCGTCGGCGCTTAAAATTTCTCCCGTGTCGCCCACTTGGCCGCCGCCCTCGGGATAAAACGGGGTCTTGTCCAGGATGAGGATCCCGGGCCGCGCGCCGTTCTTGGGCTCGAACGTCGCGACCGTGGCCTTCTCCTCGAGTGAATGATAGCCCGTGAACTCCGTGCGAAAGCGCCCCTCCCAGCCTACGATGGCCGCCTTGGCGCCCGAGCCATTCCAGGACGCGCGCGCGGTCTCCGCGGCCTTTTCCTCGGCGCGGCGAAATCCCGTCTCGTCCACCGCCGTGCCTTGCGCCGCCGCGATTTCGCGGGTGAGCTCCAGAGGAAAGCCGAAGGTGTCGTAGAGCTTGAAGGCGGCCTCGCCGGCAAGGGTCTTGCCGGCGCGCTCCAAGAGCCGTTCGAGCTCCTTCTCGCCGCTTTCCAGGGTCTGCGCGAAGCGCTCTTCCTCGGCGTGGAGCGCCCCGGCGATGGTCTCGGCCGCGGTTGAAACGTCCGGATAAGCCTGGGAGAAAACCTCCGCGACCTGCGGGACCAGTTTATAAAGGAATGGCTCCGAGGCGCCCAGGAGCCGGCCGTAGCGCGCCGCGCGGCGGATAAGGCGCCGCAGGACGTAGCCGCGCTCGATGTTGGAGGGGATGAGCCCCTCGGCCATGAGCATGACGGCGGCGCGCGCGTGATCCGAAATCACCCGCAGCGCGGCTTGGGCCTGCGGCGAGTCGGCCGGGTCCGCGCCCAGAAGATCGCAGGCCTTTTCGGTTAGCGGCGCGAATAAATCGGTTCCAAAGGCCGAGTCCGCGCCTTGGACGACGAGCGCCAAGCGCTCCAAGCCCATGCCCGTGTCGATGTTGCGCCGCGGCAGCGGCAAAAGGCTCTTGTTGGGCTGGCGATCGAATTGGGTAAAGACCAGGTTCCAGACCTCCAGGTAGCGGTCGCAGTCGCAGCCCGGCGCGCAGCCGGGCTTGCCGCAGCCAAGAGCTTCTCCGCGGTCGAAATAAATCTCCGAGCAGGGCCCGCAGGGCCCGGTCGGGCCCATGTCCCAGAAATTGGTGTCCTCGCCCAAGAGCGAGGGGGCGTTGGGCGTGCCCTGTTTTTTCCAGAGCCCCAACGCCTCCGCGTCGTCCTTGAAGACGGTGGGGTAAAGCCGCTTGGGGTCCAGGCCCGCTTCCTTGGTCAAAAATTCCCAGGCCCAAGCGATGGTTTCGGCCTTGAAGTAGTCGCCGAAGGAAAAGTTGCCCAGCATCTCGAAGAAGGTCAGGTGCCGGGCCGTGGCGCCGACGCGGTCGATGTCCGTGGTGCGCAGGCATTTCTGGCAGCTCGTCGCGCGCGCGAGATCTTTTTTGAGACCCAGAAAATAAGGCTTGAAGGGCACCATGCCGGCCGAGTTGAACATGAGGCTCTGGTCGCCGCGGGGAACCAGGGGCGCCGAAGGCACAAGGGGGTGGCCGCGTTTGGCGAAGAAATCAAGATAGGACTGCCGCAGCTGCGAGCTCGTTTTCATGGCGGGCAAGGCTTATTATACCGCTTCCATGGCGGAGCCAAGCAGTACCGGACGCCATAAAGAAAATGCTTTGACGTCCGGTATCAAAGCCTCCGGCAGGCTATTTTAAAGCCCGCTCTTTTCGACAGCCTTGATGCGGCGGGCGTTGCGATCGTTTTGTCGGAGCCGCTGATCGCTCGAGGCGGGCTCCTGGCCTAGCCGCTTGTAGCGGATAATGAGGATAACGCGGCCGGCGGTTTCGGTCGTGGGCGCGGCGTGGACGGCGCCGGGGATGTTCCGCGCGAATTCCCGGTCCAGGTTGCTCACGAACGCCACGGCGCCCTGGGGAGCCTGCAGGCGGCGCACGCGGCCGCCCGAGTCGTCGTAAATCACGGTGCCCGGCCCGCTCAAGGCGCAGGTGGCCGTGATGTAGCCGCCGTCCACATGGAGCTTGGCGCCGGTTTGCGGCGGCGGGTCGACCCGGATTTGCACGTCGCGCATTTGGATGTTTTCGTCCGGTAGAGCGTCCTGGAGTTCGGCGGTCAGGGCTTCGGCGAAGCGCCGCACGTCCGCGACCAGCTCGGGCGTCTGGCGCTTGTCAGTGCGCCACCGGCCGCCTTCCTCCATGAACGGCCACTGCCAGAAGGAGCTGCTTGCGTTTTCCGTCCGGTGTTTTTCAATCGCGGCCAAGATGCGGCTTTCCAAGAAAAAATCGGGAACATCTTGCGGAGATAAAATCGCAAAGCCGTCGTTTTTGAGCGCCGAGAGAGGATTGGCCGCCGCTCGCGCGGCCTGAGGTTCGGCCGGCAGGCCCAAGTTGGCCGCCTCGCCGCGGGCCTGGGCAAGCGCTGCGGCCTGGGCGGGGTTTGGCGGCGCCTGCGCGCGGGCGGACTCGTTAAGCGGAGCGTGAGCCGGGCCGCGCCGCTGTTCGAGCGCCCGGCTCAAGACCGCTTGCACGCCGTGCCGCACGGAAGACGGGAAAATAGCGAATTCCGGGGCTTGGCGGAGGGCGTTTAAAGCGTTCTCCGCCCGCACCGCGTCGGCCAGACTCTTGGGACGCAGGACCGCCCGCGCCGCAGCCGCGGTTTTGGAGGCGAAAGCCAAATGCTGGCCCCAGGATGATGTCCAGTCTTGAGCCTGAGGCTGCGATCCGGCGTCCTGGGAATCCGCGGATTTGGGGTTGAGGCACGCGGCCCGGACCAGAGCCGCGACGTCTTTTCGGTCGACGCCTGTTTGCGCTTCAAGCTCGGATAAAAGCGCCGCGTGGCGGGGCTCGAATTCCGGATGCGCGGCCGCGATGGCCGCGGCGATGACGGCTATTTTTTCGCGCGGGGACAGGCGCGCTCCCGCGTGTCCCAAGACCACGGCGGCCGCGAGGTCCGGCGTTTGTCCGGATGCGGCGGATTTTTCCGAGGAGGGATCGCGCGAAGCCGCGGCCAGACGTCCGGCCAAAACCGGATCCACGCCCAGTCGCGCGAGGGCCTTGGCGAAGTAGGGCTCTTGGGTTGCCGCCATTGCGTCTGCGGGCTGGACGGCGCCGTTCGAAATTCCGGCTTGTGGTGCGACGGAAATCGCGCTTTTTGGCGGCGGCAAAACCGCCGCATTTTGGGAAAGAGCGGCGTTAAGAGCGGAGGCGGGCAGGGCCGTCGCGCCGAGGCTTGCAGGCCCGGAAGGCAAGCTGTTGGCACCTGAAAGGGGGGTGGCCAGGGCGTCTATTTGGACGGGGGCCGAAAGCCCCGAAACCGCATCCGCCCCGGCCGAAGCGGCGTCTTGCTCTTGGGCGAAAAGCAAACCCGGAAGCGTTACTAAAAGCAACGCCGCAACGAGATTCCGGGTTTTTACCCCCATATATAAGGAAGCATAACAGCGGGCCTTATTTTTCGCAAGGGGCGGCGGTTTTGGCCGCCGGCTTCAGCTGCTTGTATTGACTCGCGTCCGACAGACAGGCTATGCTCTTATGGAATTAAAAATGGGTCTTGACAAATCAAGCGGCTCTGCTATACTTCATTTTGCCGTTGACCGACAAATGGCAAACCTCCCGCGAGGGGGGGGCGCAAAGCCGAGGGCCTCAAGACGCGAAGAGGTCGCCTGGTTGCCGAAGACACGCGGCGTAGCCGTGGACATGACATCAATGCCCGGCCCGGACGCTTTTCTTCGGCACGGAGGTGCGAGAACAGCGTGGCGGACCGGGATTTTCGTTCCAGGGAGTCCAAGCGCTTGAAAGCAAGGCGGAGCCTCGCCGTATTGTGCGGGCTCTGCGCTTGTTTTGTTTTCGCCGCCGCGCGCCGCTCCCGCGCGGAAGCTTCGGTGGGCCTGGACGCTCAAGGCGTGAGCGTTTCCTGGGCGATTCACAATCCCCTGGGCCTGGATGTCCGAGACGCTTTGGCCCGTCCGGTCTCCGCCCGCTTGGTCGAAAGCCAGTTGAAGTCCGCCCAAGCCCATGCGGCTGGGCGCGCCGCCTACGCCTCCCATCTCGCTTTCGCCAGAACCCTGGTTCGCTTTTTTGAGTTTCTGCCGGCTTTAAAGCTCTTCATGGCCGGCGGCTTTCCGACTCCAGCGCGCCACAGCGCCGAGGCCGTGAGCATGAGCCCAAAATCAGGTCCCAAGTCGGAAGTTTCCGCTTTGCTCGCTTTCTGCGCCGTAGTTCGCGGCGCCGCTTTGTTCTTCCCAGGCGCTTGGCGTCCCGCCAGGCCTTACTTGCCCTCCTTAACTCCCCTGCGCTGTTAATTCCTGCCCGCAACCCCCTCCAATCCAAGACTCAAGTTCAAAGACGCGGTTCAGAAATAGGGCTGCATCGCGCTTAAGGCGCCAAGACCTTCGGCAGGTATTTTAAGGAATCAACGTCGAAAAAACGGGATGAACTTTAAAAACAAGACGTCGAATCGTTCCTATACGCGCGCGGGCGCGACGGTGGCCGCGCTGGTCATTCTTCAATGCGGCGCGGCGCGGGCCCAGCATTTTAGCGCGCGCCAAAGCCCGCAGGAAGCTTTTTCCGTGGCGGTCTCTTCCTCCGCGCGCTTGGCCGCGGTGATGGCCGCCATCCGTTCGGCCCAGCCCTCCCAAATCTCTTGGCTTGCCCAGGCGTTCGGCTCCGAACCCGAGCCAAGCATCCGGGCTTGGATTTTACGCGCCGCCGCGCAACTTAATGCGTCGGTGGAAATTCCCCTTTTCGAGCAGGGCTTGAAGGACACCAGCGCCTGGGTGCGGTTGGCCGCGGTGGAGTGCCTGGGCAAGGCGGGCGGCGCCAGAGCCGCCGCCGATTTGGCCCGGGCGCTGGGCGTGGAGCCTAATCCCGGCGTGCGCCAGAGCGAGGCGTTTTGGCTGGGGCAAATCGGCGACCCATCCGCGGTTTCGGCTTTGGGCCGGGCTTTAGACGCGGACGGCAACCGAGGCGTCAGGCTCCAGGCGGCCCACGCGCTCAGGCGCATCGGCACGGGCGAGGCGAAAAAAGCCCTGGACCGGGGGCGCAAGGATAAGAGCCGTTGGGTCAGGGAGATTTCGGGCGGGCATTAGCGGCGGCTTTGATTTTTAACTCAAACCATGGACGATAACGCGGGCGCGGTCCGGAAAACGGGCGGGTCGGGGCGATGGGCTCCGGCCGCCGCAGCCGCGCTTTGCCTGGCGGCGCTGGCTTTCGGGCCGCGCCAGGCCCAGGCGAGCTTTACTCCCTCGCCGGCTTCGGTCACGGGCGGCAACCTGACCGCGAACTCGTCTGCCCAGCAGCACGTGGTGCAGAACTCGGACGGCATCTGGGTCTTCTTCGAGGATCAAGGCGATGGCTGCGCGGCGGTGGCCTATTCCAAGACCGGGCTCTCCGGCGATTGGGGCACCACCTGCATCGGGGCGTTCAGCGGAGCGGACAACCCTCCGATTCCGTTCTATGTGGCCAAGACTTCGACGGTCTACGTGGCCGTGCTGACGCCCGCCATTCCGGCGACTCTTTATTTCACCACGGCCACCCTGGACGCCGCCGCGGCGGAACCGACCGGCGGCGGACCTGATTTTGCTCCGGCCCAGACCACCAGCAGCGGCAGGGCTCTTAGTAACAGCGGCACCAACAGATGTTTCGGCACCAGCAACACTTCAATCTACCCGCAGGGCAACGCTCAGATGATGTCCATGGCCGTCATGCTGCAAGCGACGGGCCAGCCCATCAGTGGAAATTCCGGCATCATCGCCGCGCGCGCTTGCGCCGGCACCGGCAGTTGTTCCGCTCCAGGCGGTTACCTATGGTTTACTTTCAACCCCAATAACGGGCTCTTGAATTCGACGCCCGCCGGCGGAAACCAGCGCACCAACGGTGGTTATGCGACCACCAACGGCCTATGGCCCACCGTCTCCCAAACGGACACCAGCGGCGATTTTGCGGTGCTCTACAAAGATGGAAATAGATTTTACTGGGACGTGGACTCACAGTGGACCTTAAGCTCGAGCAATTGCCCATCGACCAACAGCAACACCAACGTTGTGCCCATCAACACCACTCCGGATACGGACAACTCGACGGACGGCAACAGCCAAGTCACTCCAAGCGCCGTCTATTATCCGGGCGGCTCCCAGGCCTACTACGCGGTCGCCTCCAACTATTCCCTCTATTACTACACCGTGTCCTACGGCTCGAGTGGATCCAATACCCAGGTGGCGTCCGGGTCTTCGGGCAATTCCTACGCCAACCCTTCCATCGGCATCTACGGCACCACTCCTTACATTGTCGCCGTGGGCGGATCCGCCGCGCCCTACTCCCTTGATTATTGGGCGGGAGACACCCTGCCGCCCACGACCTGGGCCGAGGACTCCGGCTCCTCCGGCCCGCCCTGGATCGGGGTCGAAAATCCCACTCAAAGCGGGCCGGGCCAAATTTGGCCCACGATTTCGGATTTGAGCAGTTCGCCTTTGCCGCCTCTGGTGGTTTTCAGCTCCTATGACGCGACCTTGGGCGGCACGGACGTCTACTATCAACCGATTTTCCAGTACTCGGCGCCCTCGGTCTCAAGCGTCTCGCCGTCTTCCGCTCCTGCCGACGCGAGTTCGTTCAACCTGACCATCAACGGCTCCGGTTTCGGCGACGGCTCGGATTTGTCCGCGAACGTCGATCTGGGTTTCAATACCCCTTCCGGCAATTTTTCGGTTTCCAACTCTGGGGTCGTCTCTTCCAGCGGCGTCGCGGTCAACAGCGTGTCGGTGACCGCGACGCAGATCACCGCCAATGTGAGCGTGCAGAAGTCGGTTGGGCCGCAGACTTCCGCCAATACGTTCGATAACGATTTAAGCACCTCGTCTCCGTTTTTCGACGTCCAGATATTGAACCCAGATCGGCAGCCTTCCAATATTGAAAATGGAGTCTTCGCCGTCAATGCTCCCACCATGTCCGCGGCGGGCCTGGACATCCCCTTCCATTATCTTTACGCCTCCACCATGGATTACGTCATCGACGGCAGCAGCTTCGCGGCCTGGGGCGACGCCGGATCAACGGCTACGATCATCTTCACGGGCTCCTCCGGCCTTGCGGTTAGCTCGGTGACCTATGTGTCCTCAAGCCGCCTAAGGGCTACTTTTGACATTGGAACCACGTTGTCCCCCAATCCTTCCTACGGCATTTACGTTAAAAACCCCGATGGCCAGACTAGCTGCGGGACCGACGTCCCGGCGTGCGCGCCGTTTACCTCGACCTTCACCATCTTGGCGCCGTCCACGGGGACCGCCTACATGAACGATTCCAGCGAGTTTCTGCGCTCGAGCACCTTCAGCCTCGTCGTCAACGGCAGCTATTTCCAGAATTGGACCTCCACCCAGACCGCGATTTACTTCTCCACGTCCAGCCTCATGACCACTTCGGGCCTTCCTGCCGGCTCGACGGGCTATTTCCAGAATCCGAGCGCTGAAATATCCAGCCAGCCGTCCCTGGGCAGTTTCTCCGTCACGCCCAACGACAACCCCGGGCAAAGCCAGATGATCGTGCCGGTCCAAATCAGCACCTACGCCAAGGACGGCGCCGCCGGGTTCTATTACTTGCTGCGCGATCCCGACGGCCTGGAGTCCCAGGTGTCCGCGGCGACCGTCACGATTCCGGCGCCGGTCATCCTGAGCACGGCCGAGGATGTCTCCCAGCATTACCTGAGCGCGCAGAGCTACAACTTCATCATTCAAGGAAAGAACTTCGAGCGCTGGACCAACGCGGCATGGACGTCCGTCTACGGCAGCACGCAGGCCTCGGTCGCGTTTCTCATCCACGGGACCAACACCACGACGCCGGACATTTCCGTCACGGCGAACAACTACACCCAATTCACGAGTTCCCAGCAGCTGACCGTGGGCATTACGCTTAATCCCTCGCCGACCTTCACCGGCGGACCCTATGACCTCCGGGTCACCAATCCGGACGGCCAGTCGGCCACCTTTTCCAACGTCTACAGCATCCCCAAGCCGGCGCTGACCTCCGTCTCCATCGCCGGGCGCTCCAATTCGGCGGGCATAGAGCCTTATATGACCGACTGCAGCGGATCCGGATCCTCCAATTCCATCCCGTGCCGCGCGACGAACCAGCTCGTGGTCAACGGCTCCAATTTCGAGAGCTGGGGACAGGTGGCCCAAACCACGTTTACCGTCACGGTGGCGGGGACTACAGACCCCATCAGCGGAATTTTCGTCGATTCCATTACTTATGGATCTTCGAGCCAAATCACCGCCAATATCAACGTTTCGACCGCCGTGGCGGAGGGCGTCTACGATATCGACATCGTCAACGCGGACGGCCAGCAGTCCAACGTTCTGATGTCCACGTTCACCGTCACCGTTCCGACCGCGACCCTGGTCTACTTGTCCACGGACGCGCAGGTCACCGCCGCGGACTTCCCTCCCTATTACGAGAGTGCCACTGGAAACGATCTTTATATTCCGCCGGCGGGCGGCGGAGCCCTTTTTGAAAACGAGGTGTATTTCGATTCCGGCGTGGCTGAACTCGCGGGCACGGCGGGCTATTCGCCGGCAAACGGGCAGACAAGCCTTAAGGCGTCCCAAATCAAGATCACCCAGCTTTCCGGCGCCGATGCGGGCTACGTCTGGAACGACACGGCTTTCGCAGATCCCACAAGTGGGTTTCCTATTCCGCAATCGGAGAACCAGTGGCAGAGCGCGGACGCTGGGGGAACGACGCCCTGGAATTACACGCCCTGGACGAACAACACCCGCAACCAGCAGGACGGCATCTACTACAACCTCGCGATTCGCGGACGCAGCGCCGATTCGGGATGGGCCTACCCCATCTCCAGCTTCACCGTGGTCATCGACAAGTCGCCGCCGAGCCCCCAGGTGGTCAGCCCGGTCGGAGGCACGGTGGTCAACAGCCAGACTGCGGTCAGCCTGTCGGCGGACGATCTGCTGAGTTCGGGCATCGAGGGCGTGGGCGTGGCCGAACTGCAGGTGGCCGTGTTCTCGGGCACCAACAGCGCCACGGGGTTCTCCTGGACGGGATCTTCCTGGAGCGCGACGCCGGGCATTATTTGGCTTTCCACCGGCGGGGCCGGCACGCCGCTCATGCAGGACGAATTGGCGGCGCCCGTGTCCGCCAGCCTGACGTCGTTTACAACCTTGAAAATCCCCACGTGGACCAGTGGGCAGGAGTATACCGTTCTGGAGGCCGCGGTCGATGCGCTGGGGCAAAGGGGCGTAACCCCGCCGTCCAGTTTTTTCTACGACGTCACCAACCCGACGGTGACGCTGACCTCTCCGGTCATCAGCACCCAGTCGGCCAGCCCGACATGGCTTAACTCCCTCGCCCAATTTTCAGGAACCGTCGATGATGCAGTGCTCGATATTTCCAACGCTCTGAACGTCTATGTCCAGGTCGTGGACTTGACCAACAATCAGTTCCTGACCGCGGCCGACACGTTCACGTCGTCCGCCGTTAACTCCGCGGACAATTACTGGTATATTCCTTACACCGCCAACAACTCCCAAAAGACTTGGCAGGACGCGATTACGGGAGCCCCCTTTTCCAACGGCCATAGGTATTTGGTTTCCATTTACGTCTGTAACGGCACCAACGCTAATAATCCCGCGCCCGGCGCTCTGGGCTGTACCGGGGGCAACGGCACTAGCGCCGATGATCCCTACGGCAGCGCGACCAACAATCCTCCAGACATCACCGGTTTCTTCAACTTCACCAGCCTTCCGCCCACCTCGGCGCAGATTTTCCCCACGGTTGGCGCCGCGCCCAACGGCTTTGGCGACGACGGGAACGGCCACGTCTCGGCCAGCGATCTCTACGGCACGGCCCAGGACGGCGGCGGCACGGCCGGCATCCAATATGAGGAGTACCAGCTGGCGGACGTGTCCAGCTGCGGCACGCCGCTGCCCGCCGACATCAACACCTGCGCGGACTTCTGGTTCTCGGCCGACACCGCGCCCGGGAACAGCGGCACTTACTCGGGCGACCTGCCGCCGGCCTTTGACGCCTTGAGCGTCGGCGACAGCCCGCCCTGGAACGTGGCCGGAACCACCATGACCGGAACTGATTTAGAGTGGGAAGTCTGGCACGCCACGGGCATTCCTTGGTCGAGCGTCGATGGACACGAGTTCGAGCTCATCACCCGCGCCGTGGACAACGCAGGCAACGTCCAGGTGACGTATTCGACCACCGTCTTTACCTATGACTCCGCGGCGCCCGTGACCGCGGTCAACGCGCCGTCCAGCAACGAAGCCTTCTCGGTGGAAATCGCCTCCATTTCCGGAAACGTGTCCGATTATCCCTCGCCCTACAACGCCGGGGTTTTTAAAACCTTTGTCGGCATACAGCGGCAATCGGACGGGGAGTGGTGGACCTCGACCGGCTGGTCCCCGGCGCGCTCGGACATCGCGACCAGCCTCAACACGGGCGTGAGCCCCAATACGTGGTCCTACAACATCCCCGCGAGCTTCTGGACTCCCATCGCGGCGGAGAATCCGCCCGCCGATCGTTTCCTGGTCTACGCCTGGAGCGAGGACAACGTGCAAAACGAGGTCGTGTCCTCCACGCCGTCCGTGGAGAACGTCGAGTCCTCGGCCACGGCTAAAATCGCGTTCGAGTACGACGTGGTGCCGCCGTCGTCCACCGTCTCCAACCCCGTCGATCAAAACTGGTATTCCGACGTGACGCCCTACACCCTGCCCAACCTGACCGGAACTGCCGTCGACAATCCGTCCTACGCCCAGGTCGCGAGTTCGGCCGACGCGGCGGGACTCTCCGAGGTGAAGGTGGAACTCCGGGACGAGACGGACTGCATCCTTAACTCCTATTCCCAATGCAAATATTGGACCGGGTCGCAGTGGCAAGAGGAGGCGAGCAATTCAAGCGTCTTCAATCTCGCGAATATTCCCATCAACGGAAACCCCAACTATTCGACATGGACCTTCTCCATCGCGAGCCTGATTAGCGGCGGCGACCTGGCTAGCGGCCATCAGTATCGCATCCGCTCCGAGGGCATCGACAACGCGCTGGATCAAAACGGCAACGCCGCCGGCAACGCGGAGAGTCCGCAGAACGTCGAAATCTCCCAGGACGCGACGCCGGGCTCCTACGCGAACGTCCATTTCTTCCAATGGGATTCCTCCGCTCCCGCCACCGTTATCCAAAGCCCGGCTGACGGCAGCAATCAAAACAGCGTCACCTCGCTGTCGGGAACGGCGCAAGACATCCCGGCCGGCTCCGGCAACAATGCGGGCTTGGGCACGACCTACATCGCGATTTGCCAATCCAACACCGGCGCGTGCACGTCCGGGACCTATTTGACGTCCTTGAGCGGCGGCAGCTTCACGGGAGCCGGCCCGGCCTGGTTCCCGGTGACGCCCGGCTGCGGCGGCGGCATCAACGTGCAATGCACCTGGTCCTTGTCCACCACGGGCGTGGGCTGGAACAGCGGGCAGTTCTACAACGTGCTGGCCTACTCAACCGACGTGGTCAACAACGCGGAGACGCCGCTGGCCACGAACGCGGCGGACTCCGACCATATCCAGTTCAAGTACGTGGGCGGCTCCGCGGCCGGGCACATCCAGACTCCGTCCTCGACCGACGCCACGTTCCCGTGGTACGAGCCAGGCAACTTGGCGACCATCTCGGGCACGGCCCAGGGCGGCACCGACGCCTGGCTGGTGCTGGAGGACACCGACACCCAGCAGTACTGGTCTAGCTTCCAGGACGCCTGGATCAACGTCAGCACCATTTCGCACGCGGGTTCTATCTCCGGAAACGCGTGGAGCGACGTTTTCGGCTCCGCCAACTGGCAGGTCAACCATAACTATTTTGCCGGGCTCATTGTTTGCGACGCGTCCGGCGGCTCGTGCTCGTCAAACTCCTGCGCGCTGGCCACGCCGTCCAACTGTCTGGATCACGACATCTTCGTCATCGACTCCTCGGCTCCGGTCGTCGCGGTGACATTGCCGTCTGACGGCGGCGCTTACCGCGCGGGCACGCTCTCGACCTTGTCGGGCACCATCAACGATCCGACAGCGCCCAACCAGGCCAACAGCCTCAACGTCGGCAATGTGTACTTCACCATCACCCGCGTTGCCGACAACGACCAGTGGTCGGAATCGCTTTCCACCTTCGTTGCCAACGGCGGGACCGGGACCGAGCTCGGGGCCGCCGCGCAGGGCGGCGGGCTTTTCACCTACACCACCTCGTACCTGCAGAGCAACGGCGTCTTCAGGGACGGTTACCAGTATCAGGTCGATCTTTACGCTTCGGATTTGGCCGGCAACGCCGGTTCGGCCGCAGGCGTGGGCTCGACGTTCCGCTGGGACGTGAGCGTGCCCACGGCCGCGATCACGGTGCCCATAGTGCCGCCGGTCTACGTCAATTCCCTCACGGCCCTTTCCGGAACCGCCATCGATCCAAACCCTTATCCGGCCGACCCCCACAGCGCTCCCTCGGGCCTGGCTCAGGTGGGCATTTTGCTGCAAGATCAGCGGACCGGCGGCTACTTCAACGGCGCGTCCTTCACCAGCCCGACGCCCTCGACCCAGACCGTGGCCTGCACGGGGGATAGCTGCTCGTGGAATTACGCGCCCGGCGGCTTAAGCGCGGCGGGCGACGATCTCTACACCTTGACCGTCATCGCCAAGGACGAGGCGGGCAATACGCAAAGCTCGTTTGGAATCAACTTTTCGTCCTTTACCTTCGCGGTGGACAAAACCGCGCCCAATGTCAGCATCAGCGCGCCGGTCGCTAACGCCGATTACTCCTCGATGACCATCGCGGCGGCGGGAATCAAGGGCGCGGCCAGCGATCCGTCCATCAACGGCGTGGCTGCGGGCCTAAACGGCACGGACGGCATCGACATCCAGCTCTGGTATCTGCAAGCAGGCACGAGCAATTATTGGAACGGCGGCAGCTGGGCTCCGGGCGTTTCCACGCTAACGCTTCCAGGCGCCGCCAATTGGAGCCTTCTAGCTCTGCCCGATGAGACTCATTGGGACCTGGGCGGGTACGATACCACCTTCTATCTGCAGGTCCGCGCGCATGACGCTTCCACGCTGGCCGACGGCACCGTGAGCCCGTCGACCGGCAACGTGAGCGCCTGGGACGGCCCCATCTCATTCATCGTCGATGACACCACGCCGACCGCGACGCTGACCTGGCCCGCCAACGGCTCTTACGCGGCCGCGATATCCTCCATGACTGGGACCATGAGCGACAATTTGTCGGGCATCAATCTCGTGCAGGTGCGCGTCACCACCAACTCCGCAACCGGCCCCGACTGGAACGGCAGCGCTTACACCTTCGCGGGCGTGCCTGTTTGGCGCTCTGCTTCCTTATATATCAGCTCCTGGACCTATCCCGGCGCCACGGGCGACAGTTTAAGCGGCGCGTTTATGAGCGGGCAGGCCTACGACTTGGAGGTGCGCGCGGAGGACAACTCGGGAAATCTGAGCCCGCCCACGATCTATATAGTGACGTACGACACTGTGCCCATCGCGTCCATGGCGTCGCCTGCAAACAACGAGTATCTGACCAGTTTCTCCCAGGCCACGGGCACATGGTCCGATCCAGCGGGGCTCTCCGCCGTCCAAGTCGCAGTTCAGGACGTGCAGACTCATAATTGGTGGAACGGCGCGGCGTTCGCGGCTTTCGGGGGAAGCTCATGGCAGCCGGCGGCGATCTATTCCTCCAGCTGGGTTTATACCGACGCGAATTTGACCGGGTACATCAATGCCAACTTGACCCAGCCGCACGCCTACACGCTCTTCGTGCGCGGCGTAGACGGCGCCGGCAACGACAGCGCCTATTCTTCCGGAGCACCTGCGGTGGGCGGCAACACCATGGACATAGACTTTTTCCCTCCGGCGTCGATTTCCACCTTTCCAGTCGCCAGTGCTGATATAAACGGCTTGGTGCAGGATGTTGCGGGCACGGCGGACGATCAATCGAGCGATGGGACTCAGGGCGTCGGAGTGATGCAGGTCGATCTTAAGCTTTTCCGCACCAACCTCTCTGGCACGACTCAATACTGGAATCTTTCTACGTGGGTGAACGGCATGCCGGGTACTTTCAACATCCCTACCTTTCTTTCTGGAGGCATCGGGAGCATAGGGGACTGGAGCACGCAGGCGGCGGCTTTGCCGGAGTCCGCTTTTGACGGGGCCTCCAACGAGGGCTGGCTCTATTCCATCGTGCCCCAGGGCACGGATATGTTGACGAATGTTCAAGCAACGTTTTCTACGACTACCTTCCTAATCGACCGCACCACCCCGACCGTGACCATGAGCGCGCCATCCGCGCCGGAGATATACATCAGCACCGCGGGCTTGACGCTGTCCTCGGGAACATTTACGGATCCCACACCCGGAGGCGGCGGCCTTATTCCCTCGGGCGTGAAGAAGGTTTTGGTGGAATTAGAGGACGTCTCAGGCGGGGTGCACACGGGCGGTACGCAGTGGTGGAACGCCAACACCCAGTCCTGGGGCGCCGAGACCAGCACCACGGCCGTCGTCTACCAGTCGTCCTGGGTGTTCACCGCCCTGCCTTCCGACTGGACGCGGGGCGATCTTTCTCCCGACGGCCGGGCCTACGTTCTGCGCGTGATGGCAGTGGACAATGCGGGCAACACCGGCGTGTTCCCGAACACCAACGTCGCGGCCGCGACGTTGGTGTTCGACGGCAGCCTGCCCCAGGCGGGCATCTCGAGCCCGGCGGACGGGAGCATCGCGACGAGCCTCGCGGCGATTTCGGGCACGGCGACCGATTTGTTGGTCAACGGCTCGTCCTCGGGCGTCAACGCGGTTTACCTGAGCATCCAGAACGCGCCCAGCAACTCGGATTCGCAAAAGAACCATTATTACGACGCGCAAGGCAACAATTGGAGCAGCCTGACCCCGGTGTGGAACGCGACTTCCTGGAACGGAACTAATTGGACCTTCAGCTCCGGGAACATCAACGCGACCTTGGTGGTCAACGACAACTATATCCTTATTTCCACGGCGGTGGACAACGCGGGCAACATCCAGTTGCCGCTGCCTACATCCGGCACCACCGGCTACGCCGAGGTGACCTACCAGCCGCCCCCGGCCGGCACCGCGATCACCATTCCCCAGAAGCTGATTTACTACAACGTCTTGTCCAATATCCAAGGCACGGCCAACGGCAACACGGCCTACGTGGATTTGCAAATCCGGCGCGACGATACGGTCCCGCTGGAATGCTGGGGCGGCAACGCCGGAAACGGCTGGGTGCTCTGCGGAAACGCAGAAGCGACCTTGAACGGGACGCCCACCGCCGGCAACTGGAGCTTCCCGTTCTACAGCACGCAGACCATTCCTAGCTGGATCAACAACACCAGCTATACGGTGACCGAGACCGGATATAACTCGGTCAACTTGGCGGAGAGCCCCAACCAATCAGCGCTTTATTACATCGACGAATCTTCGCCCATCGCGAGCGTAGGCTATCCCTCGGACGGCTCTTACCTCAACATGCCGCCGATATCGACCGGCACGGCGCAGGATCAGATCATCAACAACATAGACGCGGGCGTGTTAGACCCGGGCGGCGTCTCCATTGAGTTACAGCGAACCTCGGACAACGATTACTGGAACCAGCAGCAAAGCACTTGGACCGGTAGCTACGTTTTTGGGCAGAGCACGGCGACGTATTTCGTTGCGGGGGACTCTTGGAGCTTCACGGCGGACGTCTCGACGCTGGCTTGGCAGGACGGCACGACCTATAAGCTTTCGGTCCAGGCCGAGGACAAGGCCCAGGGTGGAGCCACGGGCAATATCGAGGCCTTAACGGCGCCCATCACCTTTACCTACGACACCAAGCCGCCCAACGTCGCCATTACCCAGCCTACCGGCCCCGTTGGCCCTCCCTATTCTCGGCAGAGCCAGCTGGGCGCCATCGCGGGCAATGCCTCCGTGGGCGAGGCGCCGCTCTCCCAGGTTCAAGTCCGGGCCTACGACGTGACCGCCCTAGCCTACGCTGATCCAGGCAACAATTTCGTCTTTGATACTAACGCGGATGCCGCGTGGTTCGCGGCGCCGGGCGGGGTCAGTTGGAGCACGGCGGCGGCCATTCCGTTCGTTGAGGGATCTACCTACTCGGTCGAAGCTCGGGCCGAGGACGAGGCCACGAATTACTCAGTTCCTTACGCCACCTACACATTTATTTACGACTCACAGCCGCCGGTTACAACGGTCGTGGCGCCCGCAAACGGGAGCTACATTAATGCTCTGCCCGCGATGACGGGCGCCGTGCAGGATCAGCCGACGTCCAATCCGGGAACGATTCAGGCTGTCAACGTCCGCATCGAGCGCCTGGATAACGGGCAGTATTGGAGCGGAAGCGGCTGGATTTCCGGAGTCGTTACGATGGGATTGCCGAGCCTCGGTCAAGTGGACATTTATTCATCGAGTTGGGACGTGAACGCGACCAAGCTGCCAACTGTGGGCAACGGCGGCCTGATTTCAGGGACTTCCTACTATATCACCGCGGCCTCGACCGACAATGCCATTCCCGCCAATCTGGAAGCTTTCGGAAACGCGTTCTCATCGACGTTCACGTTTGATAATACGGCGCCGACGTCGGTGGTGAATATGCCGGTGAACAACACATTCTACGGGTCGCTGGCGGGATTAAGCGGCGTGTCGGCGGACAACGTGGGGGTGTCCACGGTGG